>Ga0187783_10000549_pt1 | contig 27640 bp, 21 predicted proteins | sample 1015_SJ02_MP02_2_FD_132471 | JGI IMG/M metagenome (GOLD analysis project Ga0187783, IMG submission 132471) | Tropical peat soil microbial communities from peatlands in Department of Meta, Colombia - 1015_SJ02_MP02_20_MG | ecosystem: Environmental > Terrestrial > Soil > Wetlands > Peat | place... | reverse complement strand
CAGCCACCGACGCGCAGGCGGAGCTCACGCAAAAACTCGAAGACGCTACCCGGCAGCTCGCCGCCCTGACCGACAAGCAGCGCGAGACCGCCAGTCAGCTGGCGGACCGGGACTCACAGATGACGCGGTTACAACAGGAACTGGGAACGAGCAAGACCGTCAATACCAGCTGCGAGGGAAAGAACCTCAAGCTGTATCAGTACTCGCTGGCCTTGCTGGATCGGTACCGCGACAAGGGCATCTGGGCCGCGCTCGCTCAAAAGGACCCGGTCTTCGGCGTCAACGAAGTCGGGGTTGAGAACGTCGTGCAGGAGTATCGGGATAAGCTTGATGCTCAGAAGCTAGCGCCGCAGACGACCCAGCAATGAGCCGGCACCGGCTCGCAATGACCCTGCGCGTTACCCTCTTGGTCATCGACGACGCCGTCTTCCGCAGCAACGTCCCTCTCATCAACGGCTAGAGTGAAGCGACGCCAGGCCGGGAGGGATTTTGGGTGAGCCGCTGGTAGCTCCCTTCGCGAGCGGCGCGTCTGTGCAGGTGTAAGTTCGCCCTTGAAGCGGCGAGCCTCGGGCTCCGCGGCTCGGTAACGAAGCGTCGACCTCAGCGCCGGGCTCCTGAACCGGCTCAATCCAACCTAATCGCAGCCCTCGCTACCGCGAACGGTCGCCTCGCAAGCCCGATTGCAGGGCACCGAGACTTAGGGCCCGGCCAGCGCGACCCATCAGAGCCCCTCTTGTAAGTCAAACAGTTGGCGACCCGTTCTCGCGCTGACTGCCGTCCGGCTGCAGTGGGGGCTACAGGAGCGGCGCAAACGTCATCGAAGCGAAAAGTTGTTGCAACACAGTCAACCTACTGTTTCGTGCAGTGCCGCATAACATATCGCGGACGAGGGTGGGCAGAACGTGATCGAAAGTCGCAAGCAGGCGGTCTCGATTCGCATGAACAGCACCGACCTCCGCAAGGTAAAGAAACTGGCTGCCAGGCTCGGAGCGCGGGACTCGGATGTCATTCGATTCGCCGTGAAGTCCATGCTGGCGAAGCTCGAGCCCCTGCATGACCCAGAGGTCCACGGGCGGAATCTTGTGCCTGTGTTCGTCGAATCGGGCGCGGAGCTGCTCCGTTTTTTTGAGATCGATGCGGCGAAGCTGGAAGCGATCATCAACAGTGGTGTCAGAGACGAGCGACGCGTAGAGCGCGAGGACATCGCATTGCTCGCATTAACGGGGGCGCAGGAGCCTTACGCCGCGCTAAAGCTGAGCGAGCTTGAGCAGATCGAGCGTCCGCACCAGAGCACGGCCCAACTGTTGGAGTCGCTGCGTCAATACCTCTACGCGAAGTACGTCTACCGGCCACTGGGCGGCGCGACCGAAACGCAGCGCATCGAGCCACCGTCACCACCGCGGCGGCTCACCCTCGCGGTGGATCAGGAGCTCGCCTAGGGACACACCATGAAACCAATCGATGTGAAGGCGATTCGCGACCAGAGGTGTCGGTCGCGGACGGGGTGGCTCCCGATGCTCATGGCATTCGCCGTATCCGCGACCACGCAGGCGTCCACTGTGCTGGTCTCGGATACGACACTCGTCACAGGGAGCGAGTCCCAGGTGTTCTCGTTCAACGCGCCAGGGCCCGGAACCGTTTCAGTGCAGCTGACGAACCTCGACTGGCCGCAGGCGCTCAGCAGCCTGAGTTTCGTGGCAACGACAGCAAACAACGTGCTGTCGTCATGGTCTAATTCGGCCTCGGCGCCCGGCCCGCAGGACCTCACCTTCCAGATCAGGGGACCCGGAACGTACTTCGCTGACGTCATGGCCACAGCGGGCGGGCCGTTAGATCTCGGGCTCTACTCACTCTCGCTAAGTTTCACGCCGGCCGGCTCTGCCGTGGTCCCCGTCCCCTCCAGCGGTGGGTTGCTCCTGGTCGGGAGCGCGGCTCTGATTGGATTGCTCCGATGGGCGCGTGCCAAACGCGACCGACTAGTCATCTCGCCGCCGCGCCTCGCCGCAGCGCGCTGACCGGGATTCTAAGGGCCATTCCGCCGCGCGTTCCGGCAGGGCTCGGTCCGCCGTTCTGGCACACGAGCTGGAGGGTGCCGGCGGTCCTGGCCGCCGTCGTGCTGCTCGGCATCGCTGGCTCGCTTGGCGGGTGCGAGGGATCCGACGCTCGGGGCGCCAGCCACCTTGCTCGCGGCCAGCACTATCTCGCGGAGGGGAAGCTCGAGAAGGCTCGGCTCGAATTCGCCAATGCCCTGCAGATTGCCCCGCAGAATGCGCAAGCCCGCTACTTGATGGGCCGAGTCACCGAACGACTCGGTGATCCTCGTACGGCCGCCTCAATGTACCAGGGGGCGATCGATGCTGACCCCGAACACGTGGAAGCGCGCGCGAGTCTTGCGCGGCTTTACCTGTTCACCAGTCATCCCGAGAAGGCACTCGAGTTGATTCGGCCGGCACTTACCAGGCATCCGGACAGCGCGAACCTCCTGACCGTCAGTGCGGTGGCGCGGCTCCGGCTCGGGGATCGGGCGGGTGCTTTGGCCGACGCCGAGCATGCAGCGCAACTCAAGCCTTCCGATGCTGATGCCGTTTTGGCGCTCGCCGGTGCTTACCTTGAGGACGGCCAAACGCAGCGTGCGGTGGCGCTCCTGCGTGCGGCGATCGCGCGGGCGTCGGATTCGGTTGCTCTGCGCCAGGTGCTCGCCGGAATCTACGTCGCGGGCGGCGATAACCGCCTCGCCGAGGAGCAGTTGCTCGAGCTCGTGGGGAATCGGCCGAGGGAGCTGACGCCGAGGCTGCAGCTGGCCGCATTCTATACGCGCACCGGACGGCTCGATGACGCTGAGCACATCCTCCGCACCGCAGTGGCAGCGCTTCCCGCGAGCGAGGAGGCGAAGCTCGCCTATGCGCAATTCCTCGTAAGTCAGCGCTCTAGCATCCAGGGCGAGGCGGCGCTCAAGGCGCTGGTCGAGCAGGAGCCGGCGAACCTTGAATTGCAGTTGGCTCTCGGCGGCCTGGAACAGCGCATCGGCGAGGCGCCAAAAGCCGTTGCGACTTATCGCGCCATTGTCACCCGCGATCCTCGCGGACCGAAGGGTGTTGCTGCGCGTGACCGGATCGCGGCTATCGATGTGCTGGAAGGTAAGTACGCCGAGGCGAAATCGCTTATCGCCGCTGCTCTGGAGCCGAACCCGCGCGACCAAGATGCGCTTGTCCTGCGCGCCAATCTCTCGCTGAGAGAGGGCGACCCGGTCGCCGCGATCGCGGATCTTCGTGGTGTACTACAAGAACGGCCGGACTCCGTACCGATCCTTCGTACACTTGCACGCGCGCATCTTGCTAACGGGGCGCCGCTGCTCGCGGAGGAGAGCCTACGCAGTGCACTCGCCAGCGCGCCACGCGATGTCGACGTGCGCGTCGACTTAGGGCAGCTGCTATCCCGCACTCACCGGGCGCGCGAGGCGGTGACGCTTCTCGAGGAGACAGTGAGGACCGCGCCGGGTCCGGACGGCACCGCAGCGCGCAAGGCGCTCATTGAAGCGTATTTGGCAGCAGGTGATCTCATGACCGCGCGCACTGCTGCCGAGGATCTTGAGACAATGCGCCCGGAGCTGCCCGACGGCCCATATCTCGCCGGGGTGATTGCTGAGCGGCAACACCGTCCAGGGGACGCACACCGTGAGCTCGAGCACGCCCTGTCTCTTCAGCCTTCGTCCACCGAAGCGCTCGCGGCCATTGCGTGGCTTGAGTTTGCACGGGGACAGCGCACTGAGGCTGTCGCCCGCGTGCGCAGCGCTATCGAGCGGATGCCGGGGAGCCCCGATGCGCACAACCTGCTCGGTGAGCTCTATCTCGCGCAGCAGAACTACGTGGAAGCGATCGGCGCTTTGAACCAGGCCGTGAGGCTCGCGCCAACCTGGTGGCTGCCTTACCACAATATGGCGCAGGCGAAGCTCGCCCTGAAAGATACCGCCGGCGGATTCGCAGTGTACACGGCCGGCGTCAAGGCAACTGGAGAGCCAACACTCGTCGTCGACCTCGCAGAGGCCTACGTGCAACAGGGACGGATTGACGAGGCAATCGAGCAATACGAAATCCTGAATGCGAAGAGTCCGAATCTCGAGCTTGCCGCTAACAATCTGGCGATGTTGCTCGCTACGTACCGCAGCGATCAGAAAAGCCTGGATCGCGCGCGCGACCTCACCGCCGGATTCGCGAGCTCCGAGCTGGGGCCACTGCTCGACACTTACGGTTGGGTCCGGCTTAGACAGGGCGCGGTGTCCGAGGCAATCACGGCACTCGAGCGGGCATCGGCCAAGTCGCCGGACTCCAGCGTGATCCTCTATCACCTCGGTATGGCGTACTTGAAGGCCGGCCAGTCCGACAAGGCGCGGTCAAATCTTGAAGCAGCCCTCGCCACCGGCGCCTCGTTCACCGGGTCGCAGGAAGCGCAGCTTGCACTCCTACGACTCAATAGGCGCACCGGCTGAAAGCGCTCAGAGTTCGGGCTTCGGTCGAAACGAAACCGTCATGTATGACAGCTAGCATCACAATCGTAAGACCCCGACAGACGATGGCAGCAGGATCGTGCGCGCCACGACACTGTCATCTCTTGTGCCTAGTCTTCAGCCCGGCTCGCGACCGAGCGGTCTGATCACTTAGGACCGGTTCCAACGACTGAGAAAACGACGGCAATGGCAGGGGCAAGAAAAGTCGTTGCAGCGCTTCTTACCCTCGGGCTCTCGCTCGCGGTCGCCTCCCATGCGGACAGTGTCAGCAAGACACAGCCAGTTTCCGTCGATGCCGCCTACATCGTGCAGCCGGGCGACAGCCTCATAGTAACGGTGTGGAAGGAACAGGACCTCCAGGGTGAGGTCCTGGTGCGCCCCGACGGAGGCCTCACCTTTCCTCTCGCCGGCGAAGTCGAAGCCGCCGGACACACCGTGGATGACATCCGCAAAGTGCTGCAGAGCCGGCTCGCGAAGTACGTCCCAGATCCGGTAATCACGGTCTCAGTCAAAGCGACAAACGGCAGCCGGATCTTTGTCGTCGGCAAGGTGACCCGCCCCGGGGACTTTCCGCTGATCCGGCCCATCGACGTGATGCAGGCGCTGAGCCTCGCTGGCGGCACCACGACCTTCGCCGATGTGAACGGCATACGAGTGCTGCGACGCGAGGGGGGACAACAGCTCGTGTTTCGCTTCCGCTACGACGAAGTGCGTCGCGGCCGTGACCTTGCGCAGAACATCCTGCTTCAAAGTGGTGACACGGTAGTGGTGCCGTGACTCGCCCCACGGGCGTCGCCAAGCTCATCATGTTGACGACCCTCGCAATGACCCGAGGCGGTATCTCACCGGCGGCGGACTGGAGCGAGACGCTGGATGCGGGCGCGAACGCTGCCTATGACACCAATCCCGAGCTCGTTCCGGGGTCGAGGGCGGCTGACCGCTCCGCGCAGTTGACTGTGGACGGCAACACGCAGATGGCCACCGAAGTCTCGCAGCTCACCGTGACTCCCCACCTCTCGATCATCCGCTACGACCGCGAGAAGAACTTGGATGTAACCTCCGGAAGCCTCGTGCTCGCGTTCCAGGACAAGGGCGAGCGGAGCCAGTGGAGCTTCTCCGGCGACGCGGTAACCGACAGCACGCTGACGAGCGAGCTGGGTCAAACCGGCATCAATAACATCAACCTGAGACACGACGGCTACAACGCCTCGATCGGCTACCAGTACTTCTCCACCGAACGATTGTCGTGGCTCCTGCAGGGCACCGGACAGATAACGCACTACAACGACGAGGCACAGCGCTTTGGCCTGACGAGCTACAACTACGGCTCAATCCAATTCGGACCAACCTGGGCCTTCAGCGACCGCCTCGGGGGCTCGCTCAGCATCGAGACCGACCGCCTCGATCCGCGGAGCGGCAGCCCACAGAGAGACGACTCGGTGTACCTACAGCTTAAGCGCCATTTCAGCGAAAAGTACTCCTGGCGCATCTCCGGCGGTGCGACACGGGTGGATGTTCCGGGAAGTCCCGGCACCTCGACCAGCGCCACCTACGAGCTGGGTGCCACCCGGCAAGGCGAGCGCGTGCAGTGGGATCTCTCCGCGAAGCGCGCGGTGCTGCCCATAGGGCTCGGGCTTCTCGCCCGCGAGAACGTGGGCGCGGTGACTGCGACAGTGGTGCTCACCGAGCGCAGCTCGCTGAATCTCTCCGCCAACGTGATCCGCACCGATCCGGTGTCGATCTTTCTGTTTTTCGCGCCCGGGATTTCGCTCCGCTACCAGCTGTACAGCGGCGCGGCATGGGGGCAGACGACGGCCGAGTGGCAGTACCACTTCTCGCCACATTGGGCAGTGTCTGCCGCGGCCATGTGTGCGCGCGCGCGCAACTACAACGTTACCGAGTGGGCCAACGGCAATCAGGCGCGCCTCGGCATCCTCTGGCAGAGCGGCCGGCTATGACGGAGTCGCAGGAACCCGTCGCCTCAACGAGCCCGTGGCTCGCGATCCGCCGCCGCCGTCGACCGCTGCTGCTCACGATCGGAGGTGTGCTGCTGCTCACCCTGCTGGCGGCGATCTTCTGGCCGCTGCGCTACAGCGCGACCGGCACCATCCTCATCGAGCAGCAGGAGCTACCGAGCGAGCTCGTGCGCTCGACGGTCTCGAGCTATGCCACGCAGCGTGTGCAGGTCATCAGCCAGCGCGTCATGACGACCGAGAATCTGATGACCATCATCCAGCGCTACAACCTGTACGCGGATCTGCGTCGGCGCCGACCGCGCGAGGAAGTGATCAAGGAGATGCGCGGTGACACCAGGCTCGAGATGATCAGCGCGGATATCATCGATCCGCGAGACGGCCACCCGACCAAGGCAACCATCGCTTTCTCCATTACCTACACCAGTCCCTCCGCGGAGCTCGCGTCCAAGGTCGCAAACGAGCTGGTGTCACTCTACCTGCAGCAGAACATCGAGACGCGGCAGCAGAGCACACGTGATGCCGCCGTGTTCCTGACTGGCGAGAGCGTGCGTCTCGACAAGGACATCCGGGGACTGCAGGCGAAGATCGCGGACTTCAAGGCGAAGCACGAGGACGAGCTTCCGGAGCTGACCCAGTTCAACGAGCAGAAGATGACGCGCACCGAGGAGGAGATCCGCGACACCGATTCGCAGCTCCGCTCTCTCGATCAGCAGGTCACCTATCTCGATGCGCAGCTCGCGCAGATCAACCCCACCGCACAGGTCTATACGTCGACGGGCGAGCGCGTGCAGTCCCCTGCCGACCGACTGAAGTACGTACGCACGGAATATGCCCGTGCGTTCGCGATGTACTCGCCAGATCACCCGGACGTGAAGCGCCTGAAGCGCGAGATGGAGGGACTGGAGGCGGCCGTCGCGGCTGACCCCAACACCGCCCGAGATGAGGCCAACGATGATCGCCGTCAGCTCGAGGAAGCCGAGACGCAGCTGGCGAGCGCGCAGCAACGTTACGCGCCGGACCATCCGGACGTCGTGCATCTCGAGCGGCTCGTCGCCTCGCTCAAGGCGCGTATTGCGGCGCAACCCGTTGCAGCACCGGTGACCGGCGTCGGTTATGGTGAAAGCGCCGGCTCGGGCGGGGAGCCCGCCGAGAAGACCCCCAGCCCCACCGCCGACAACCCTCCCTACATTCAGATCCAAGCCCAGCGCGAAGCCGCGGTGACTCAGATGCACTCGCTGCGCAAGAAACGCGATGAGCTAGGGGCGACACTCTCCGGCCTCGAGCGCCACCTCGCTCACACACCGATGGTCGAGCGGGACTACAACGCCATGCTGCGCGACCTCGATGCGGCGCAGATCGAATACCGGACGGTGCGGACAAAGCAGAACGACGCGGAGACAGCCCAGAATCTCGAAACCGAGCACAAGGGCGAGCGCTTCACGCTGATTGAGCCGCCGTTCACGCCGGAGGAGCCCTCGAGCCCGAACCGACCACTGCTCCTCATCTTCGGGGTCATGTTTGCGCTGGCGGCGGGATTCGGCACCGTGGCGGTGCTCGAGAGCACGGACGCAAGCGTACGGGGACGCCAGGATCTGCGGGTGCTTCTCGATACCGCGCCGCTCGCAACGATTCCGCTCATGTTAACCGCGGCTGATCGGGCCCGGACCCACCGCTGGCGGCGAAACGCACTGATCGGCAGCGTCGCGAGCGCTATCGTGGGGCTGGTGCTGATACACGTTTTCTATCGACCGCTCGACGTGCTGTGGATGGTCGCGCTCCGGTGCGTCGGGATCGAGGTCTGACAGTGTGAAACCGATACTTTTCCCACGCGGGAAGCTCACGGCCGCGGAGGCTGTGTCGCAGGAGCGCCTCGCGTTCGCGGCCGACTCCACCCTCGCAGTCGCTCGGGGTGCGGAACTGACTGACGGCCCAACGACCGTGCAAGACTTGCACGACCCCAGGCCGCGTATCGATGCGCTCCGGGTCGCGACGCGTGTGGTCCAGATCAATCCGCTGCATCTCGAGAATGAGCGCATTCTGCCGCCGGGTGCTGCTGGCGTGCACGGTGGACCGTACAAGATGCTGCGGACGCAAGTGTTGCGGCGGCTGGATAAGCTGAACGTCAACTCGCTCGTGGTGGTCGGCACGGCCACCGACACCGGGAAAACTCTGACAGCGATAAATCTCGCCATTGCGATCGCCGCTGACCCCGGGCTGACGGCCCTGCTCATCGATCTCGACCTGCGCCGGCCAAGCATTCATCGCCGCCTGGGTCTCGAGCCCGCGGTCGGCATCGAAGATTGCCTGCGGCACGAGCAACCGCTGGCGGACGCCATGCTGCGGCTCGGGGGCTACGATCGACTCGTCGTGCTGCCCGCCCGCCAGCGCTCGCTCGACTCTTCGGAGCTACTCTCGACCCGCCACACTGACAACACGGTCATGGAGATGCGCAACCGCTACCGGGACCGGATCCTCGTGTTCGACTTGCCCCCGGTACTTGAAGCTGACGATGCACTCGCGTTCGCGCGGCACGCACAGGCCGCGCTCATCGTGGTCGCCGAGGGACGCACGCGACGTGATGACCTGCTGCGGACGATCGAGCTGCTCCATGACGTGCCGATCATCGGCACGGTACTCAACGGCACGCGCGAGGCGACCGGCACCTACTACTGAGGCGGGTGCTGCGATCCCTTGCGCCATACGGCCATATCGACGAGTCCGGACTGACTGCCTCATGGGAATCACTACCTCGCCCCACGCGGTCTTGCGCAGCGCATCGGGGTTTGCCGCAGTGATCCAGACAGGATTTGCCACTATCTCCATCCTGATGATCAATGTCGTGACCGGGATACTGTCCGCCCGGTTGCTCGGCCCACAGGGGCGCGGCGAGCTGTCTGCTCTGCTCTTGTGCCCGCAGTTTCTACCTTTTTTGTTTACTCTCGGCCTGCCGGTCTCGCTGGTAGTACTTGCTAGGAAGCGACCCGCTTACACTTCCACGCTCGTGGGTGCGGCGCTGTTGGTGGCCGCCGCAGCCGGAGTCGCCTCTGTCGCGGGCGGACTGCTGCTCATTCCAAGACTGACTCAGCAGTACTCCGTGCAGACTGCCCATCAGGCGCGACTCTTGCTCGTATTTGTATTCGGAAACGTCATACAGTCGGTGTTGTTCGCCGGCTTGCAGCTGCGCGAAAGGTTTGCCGCCTTCAACTGGTTACGATGCTTGCAGAGCGCCTTGGTGCTGGCGTCGCTCGCCGTCCTGGCGCTGACGGCTGAGTTACGTCCCATCACGGCGGCGCTGGCATACCTCGTACCAAGCCTGCCCTTGGTCGTCTGGAATGCAATCTGGATCGCCCGGGAACTTCGACCCAACCTAGAGGCATTTGCGGCAAGGAGTACCGAGTTACTGTCACTCGGACTTCGTGCTCATCTCGTCGAGACGGGAAGCACACTGTTCAATCAGCTGGACAAGGTGATCCTAGTCGGCCTGGTGAGCCCGCCTGCGTTTGGAATCTACGTCGTGGTATTCAACCTTTCGCGGCTGCTGCTGACGGCCGGAACCTCCGTGATTCCGGTTCTGCTGCCGAAGGTTTCCGGCAGGTCAGGGCCGGAGATCGTAGAGGTGACCTCGAAAGCACTTGCAGCGACTGCGCTGCTCAACGCAGCTGGCGTCATACCGTTCGTGCTGCTCGGAAAGCTCGGGTTGGCAGTGGTTTATGGGAGCAGCTTCGCGGCTGGCTATCTCACCTTGGTGATTCTCACCATCGAATCAGCCCTCACCGGCGTAACGCTGGTATTGCAGCAGCCGTACCTGATGATGCGACGTCCCGGCGCAGTCGCCACATGTCATCTGGTGAGTCTGGCTGTCGGCGGAGTGCTGATGCGTCTACTGGCAGGTCGATTTGGAGCGGAGGGCGCTGCCTGCGGCTTACTGATCGCCACCTTTCTGCGCTTTACCCTGACGTATCTGGTCTTCGGGTGGCTGCTGGGTATGAAGCCGCCGCGAATCATTCCTAATCGATCCGATTGGGAAGGCCTTTTCATGCGGGTGCGCCTCCGCTGAGGCTGCGACGGCGCGTGATGAAGCAAGTAGTTGCGCTAACGGCCGCGACGCTGCTATGCGGTGAGTTGCATTCCGCGGGACCCTCCGCCTCCGCGAAACCGTATACAGATCCACAACTGCTAGATGTCCCCTGGGGCTACATCTCCTTCGTGCGCCAGCCCTGGCGCGCTTATCTAGAAACGATCCCCGCCAGAGATTATTTGAACGGACTCGGTATCGTCTGGGACCGGTCCGTCCCGGGCCGCTCCGAGGACTCAATCGCCGAGTCTCTCGCGTGGGCAGGCTTTCATCGCGTGAGGCTGGAAGTGCCGTGGGGTGCGGTTCGATGGGAGGAGGGAGCCTTTGACGAGGCCACCACCATCCGCCTGCGGCGCGTGCTGCCCGCACTGAGAAAGTACGGTCTGCGACCGCTGATTCTGCTGAACGCCAATCATGGGCAACCATGTCCTGCACGATCATTCAGCGTGCAAGTTGGCCGAAATGCGCCCGCTGGCTCCCGCGCGATCGCACTCACGGCACCTATAGCGCCCAGCTGGGGTTCGTTTACGGCCACGATAGCTACGCTGGCCGATGCTGCGCACGCCGGACCGCTGATCCAGCGGCATGCGGTGGATCGGGGCGAGGACAAGATCCAGCTCTCGAAACCCTTGTCTCGCGACGTGCGGGTCGGCGAGATCCTGCAGATCCAGGTTCTCCGCTACCGACCTCTGTACCCGGCAGGCACGCCGGAATACGAAGACACTTTGCGCGGATGGCTCCGATACGTCGACCTCGTCACCCGCACGGTTGGGGGACTGCTCGGCGGCGATGACTATGACGTGGAGATCTGGAACGAGTTGACGTTCGGGTCCGCATTTCTCGATGTCAACAATTACTTTGAGCCGACCCTCACATTTCCGTCGCCGGAGCGGGACTTTCTCTCGCCGGGAGGACGCGCATGGGAGCTCGGCAACCGAACCGTGCAATGGCTCAAGTCCGCACACCCCCGGCTCACGGTGATATGGGGTTTCTCGAACACAACCTTCTTCCACGTGCCCGTGGCGCAGCTGCCGGCGCACACGGACGGACAGAGCTATCACCCGTACGGCACGGACCGCCGCTGCTATGTCGACCTCGTCAAACATCGTGAGGCACTGCTGCTGGACAAATACATCCCTCCCGGATGCTCCATCCAGCCCGAGGGCTTCGCGCACACCTGGCAGCAGACCGAATCGCTCATGCGACTGATCGCGCCCGCGGCGAGAACGGCGCACCCTGTTGGCTCTCATTCGTTCTTTCACTTCATCACCGAGCACGGTTTCTCTCCGGCCTCCATCGGGATCACGGATCCGACGCAGGCGCAGGATGCAAAGCGAAAATTTCTCCTGCGCGGCCCGATGCTGTGGCTTAACAAAGGTGTAAGTGCGCTCTACGTGAACGACTTGTACGAAAGCGATGATGCCGGTATGGGCGTATTCGCCGCGAACGGCACGGTGGGTACGGCGATGCGTGCCCTTCATGAGCTCACTATGCGATTCGCCGGTGCCGACCCGCTGGTACATCCGCGCCAACTGTGGATCGAGGTCGAACATGATGGCGCCGATCCCGCAGCCGTCTCCGGCGACACGGACGGTCGAGGGCTCAAACAAAGCGAGACAGTGGCCTTTCTGCCTTTTCAGGTCAGTGCGTCGCGATTCGTGATCGGAGCGTACATCATGACTCAGAACTTTCCGTCGCCTCTCGCACCGCAGCGATACCATCTCACGATCCATGGCTTGAATTCCGCAACGACGACCATGAAGTTCTACGCGTCGGAATCGGCTGCGGTTCATCGGCTGGAAGTGGCACGCAGCACGGCCGCGTCACTCACCGTCGTCGTGTCACTCACCGACGTGCCTGGATTGATCGAAATCGAGGAGTCCGAGAGAACATGAGACCGGCGGCGGGCGACCTCCTGCAACCCGGGCGACCGCAAGCTGCGAGCCCTGTCAATCGAACCGCAGTGAAATTGATCTGGCCCACGGGCCTGGTGGCGCTGATCGCGCTCGCGCTTCCCTTCGGACTGGGCTTCGATGGCACCCATGTGGTCACGGCAGCTTTGCTGGCCATCCTTATGTGCACTGTCTGCATCTTCAACCGAGGCGGTGGCATCGTCGCTGCGGTGGTGTATTTGGCGCTGCTAGGCGACTATCGCCGCTTCGTCGCCCATTTTACTGGTTTCCCCCAAAGCGATCCGCTGCTGCTCGTAGGCCCGATCGTAGCTGTCTTCCTGTTGTGCGCGTCTCTACTCGATCGCGGCATCTCGGTGCAAAGTCCGCTGTCCAGGCTGATCGTTCTGCTGATGATGTTCATGACCCTCGAGATGTTCAATCCTCTTCAAGGAGGGCTGACGGTAGGGCTGGCCGGCGCGCTGTTCTATCTTGCGCCGCTGCTATGGTTCTGGATCGGTCAGAAGTACGGATCGAAGGAGTTGTTGGAATTCCTTACGTTCGGTGTGGTCGTTGCCATAGGCGTGATGGCAACCATCTGGGGCGCGTATCAGAGCTATTTCGGGCTGTTTGATTTCGAGATGCAGTGGGTGGAGGCGATCGGCTACGCGGCTCTGCACATCTCCGCGGACGTCATCAGGCCGATAGGGTTCTTTACCTCCAGCGCAGAGTTCACCCGCTACCTGGTGGTCACAGCGGCCATCATGCTTGCCGCCTGGCTTGCAGGTCGCTCACTGTTGATCGTGCTCATGCCTTTAGTCCTCGCAGTACTGTTTCTTGCGGCGTCGCGCGGACCCGTGGTCATCTTCGCGGTCACAGCGGTCGTGCTCTGGGCCATTAGCGCCAGGCGTATTCTGAGCTGGATTCCGCGGTTGTTGGCTGCTGCCGCGGCCGCGGCGGCGGCGTTGATACTGCTGTTGTCACTCCTGCAGTCACACTCCGTCGGTGGTCGGGTTGCGCCACTTGTCGATCGCCAGGTGGAAGGGTTGCTCAATCCGACCGACCCGGATAAGTCAACCGCGCTGGGCCACGCCGAACTGGTCAGGTTGGGGCTGGGCGCCGCGGTGACTGCGCCTGCGGGCCTGGGGCTGGGCGCGACGACCCTGGCTGCAAGGAAGTATGGGACAGACTTGGGCAGCACAGAGATCGATTTCTCCAACATCATGGTGTCGCTGGGAATACTCGGCGGTGTGTTGTACGCGGCCATTGTCGTAACGGTACTGTGGTCGGCGGTCCGTTGGTGGAAACTCGAGCGCAGCCGCATGGCCCTTGCGACAGTGGGCATACTGATCGGTACGGCGGGCGGCTGGCTGATCGGCGGCGAGTATTCAACCGTCGCGTTTGTCTGGTTCTGCGTTGGGGCGATGGACAGACTTTCGCCCGCAGCCCGGCGTGGCTAGGGGGGATCAGCGTCATGCGAATCGCATTGGTTACCCATAGGTTCGTCAAGGGGGACGGCCAGGGGAGAGTCAACTACGAAATCGCACGGGCTGCGCTCGATGCTGGCCATGAAATATGGCTCGTCGCGGCCGAGATCGCGCCGGAACTCGCGGCACGGCCGCTAGCGCACTCAGTGTGTCTCGGGTTGCCACTGTGGAAACCCGCATTGATCCGGGAACAGCTCTTTGCGATCAGGAGTGGATTCTGGCTTCGCCGTAACCGGCGGCGCTTCGACCTGGTGCACGCCAACGGATTCATCACATGGGCGAACGCTGACATCAACACCTCCCACTTCGTTCATAGCGCGTGGCTGCGGTCCCCGGCGCACACGGCCAAGCTCCGCCGGGACTGGTATGGCGTTTATCAATGGATCTACAGTCGCGTCAATTCTGTGCTGGAGCGGTGGGCCTACCAGCGCTCTTCCGTGGTCGTCGCGGTATCCAATCGGGTAAGGGATGAGCTGATATCAGCCGGTATTGCGCCCGAACGCATTCGCGTCCTAGCCAATGGCGTCGACCCGACCGAGTTTACGCCGACGCCCGTTGCACGCGAATCACTCGGGCTGCCCACGTTGGGGATGTTGCTTCTGTTCGTGGGCGATATCCGCACACCGCGCAAGAATCTGGAGACGGTGCTACGCGCGATGACTCGCCTGCCGGGTGTCACCTTGGCCGTTGCCGGCTTGCTCGCGAACAGCCCCTATCCCAAGATCGCGGAGGCGCTCGGAGTTGCGGAACGGGTCCGCTTTCTGGACTATCGGCGCGACGTGCCGCTGCTGATGCGGGCCGCGGATGTCCTAGTCTTCCCGTCCCGATACGAAGCCTACGGACTCGTCATCCTTGAGGCACTGGCATCCGGCCTTCCGGTGGTGGCAGCGAGAACCGTCGGTGGCGCTGAGCTAGTGACACCCCAGTGCGGCGTCCTGTTGGACGACGCCAACGACGCAGCCGCGTTGGCGGACGCTGTCAGCAGCCTGGCGACCGACTCGGAGGCCCGCTCGCGCATGCGGGTTGCGGCGCGCAAGGTTGCCGAAGCGCACTCGTGGTCGTTGACGGCCCGGCGGTACCTCGACGTATATGACGAGTGCTCTGGCGACGGCACGAGCGCTGCGCCGACTGCTGTTTCCCCAGATTCAGTTCGATCTCATCTCGGCACTTGTGGACGACCGTCAGCTTGATGCGCGAACGGCGTTAGCGTATTCAGTCAGATCCCGGCTGGGGTACCGCTCTTCCAAAGCTCAATGGCAGGCAGGCCGCGCCATAAAGCGCGGCCGCTTTCCAGTTGCAGTCGGCGCGCAGTGAGCGCCGCGCGTGCGCGCGGGCCTCGATATTTCGCCTCCGCTGGTAGTACCAGCGTGCGCATGCACGATGTGCCAGTGCCTCCTTGCGCCGCGCAGCGGCGATTATCGAGGCATCGGTGAAGTATCGCGCGACATCAGCCCAGCAGTGTGCGGCACCCGACAGCCAGTCGATGTTGGCAGCGGAAGTCAGATTGCTGGAGTGGTGCCGCCAGCTGCTCAGACGTTCGGGTACATACCACGCTCCATAACCACTCCGACAGAGTAGATATGTCAACCAAAGATCGTAAGCCGGGCCAGCGTCCGACGGCAGTCGGTGCGGAACGCAGGCACGACGGAACATCGCCGCGACCGCCAGCTGGATCGACTGTCGAACGAGAAGGTGCTCAAACGGGTGATGTGGCCCCGCAGCGAGGCCGCGGCGGCCATCGCGTTCGCTGGTCGCCTCGGTTAACGTTGTGAGCCTGTTCCCAGCTGTGTCGATGATCCAGTGATCACAGAAGGCGAGTGCCATGTCGGCGTCCCGTTGCAGCGGACGCAGCAGCTCCTCGATGAACGTCGCCTCGAGCACATCGTCATGATTGAGAATTACCAGTAACTCGCCGCGCGCCTCGCGGATGGACTTCCAGTGATTGTCGGCAACGCCGAGACGCGGCTCATTGCGACGATACCTCAGCCGCTTATCGCCGAGCGCGTCGACGACAGTCTCAAGCGAAGAATCCGGAGAGTCGTCGGAAACGGTGATCTCGAGGTTTTCGTAGGATTGTCGCAGTGCGCTTTCGAGCGCGGCCCGAAGCTGCTGCGGATATGTCCTGTACGCTGCTGTAATGACGCTGACCAGCGGTGAGTTCATACCATTGGCGGGCCTCGGAGACCGCGACGGGCGGGTGATGATATCAGCCGCCGCGTGATCTCGCTTTGTGCGTTCCCAGGCCGCAGGTCGCTCTGCCGGGTGGACGACTAACGAATCAGGGGACGGTCGGCGACACGCTGTAATCTTGCTGTCGTACCGCGTGCCTAATCTAACGGGTTCAACCATCAGAACAGGCTCGCCTGAGCCGTGACTCACATTCTCACCATAGGTATGAATTGGTTCAGTGAGGACCCGGGCGGCCTGAACCGCCTGTATGCGGCACTACATCGCAGTCTGGAACGACGCGGTGTTGCGGTGCGCGGGCTGGTGGTAGGTAGTTCGCGCTCTCAGTCGGCGGTACCTGACAGCGTGCGTTGTTTTGCACGGCGTGAGCACTCGACCATCCGGCGACTGCAAGCTTGCCGCCGTGCGGTACGTTCTGCTCTCGAGGCCGATCCGGCCGAAGTCGTGGCGGCGCATTTCTCGCTATACGCTCTTCCCGTTCTCGATCTGCTGCGGCAGCGGCGTTTTGTGATCCACTTTCACGGACCATGGGCCGAGGAAGCCGAGATCGAGGGGCAGAGCATCGTTAGCGTGGCGACGAAGCGCACAATCGAGTCGCTGGTCTATCGGCGCGCTGATCGGTTCATCGTGCTGTCTTCGGCTTTTGCCGAGATTCTGGAGCGACGGCACAACATTCCCCGCGATCGCATCTTTGCCGTCCCCGGCGGAGTTGACACGGAGCAATTCTGTGTGAACGGATCACGACGCTTGGCCCGTGAGAGGCTGCATTTGCCTGTCGACCGCCCGCTCATCGTCTCTGTGCGTCGACTCGTTCACCGCGTGGGCCTGGAAGGTCTGATCGACGCGATGGCAGTGGTAGTTCGCAAGTCGTTGCCGGAGGCTTTGCTGCTGATCGCCGGGCGGGGGGCCTTAGCCCCTCGACTTGCCCAGCGTATCGCCGCGCGAGGCCTGCAACAGCACGTGAAGCTGCTGGACTTCGTCGCCGAAGAAGACCTGCCGTGGCTCTACCGCGCCTGCGATCTCTCGATCGTTCCGTCGGTGGCGCTCGAGGGTTTCGGGTTGTCAACCCTTGAATCACTTGCCGCCGGAACACCGGTGTTAGTAACTCCCATCGGCGGCCTGCCGGAAACGGTCAGCGGACTCGATCCAGCGCTGGTGATGCCGGGCGTGACGATGACGTCGATGGGGGAGGCTATGAGCGCCGCCCTGCGTGACCCAGGCAGGCTTCCGAGCCCCGAGGCCTGCACACGTTACGCACGCGAGCACTTCGACTGGCCCGTAATCGCCCGTAAAGTGCTCGACGTCTACGAGCAATGATCGAGACCAGCGATGGTGGGCCTGCCGATCCGCGTACTGTATCTCGATCATTCCTCCAAGCTGAGTGGGGCTGAGCTCGCGCTCGTCCGCCTCCTCGGTGCGCTGGATCGTACGCGGGTCGAGCCGATCGTCGTACTGGCCGAGCATGGGCCATTGCTGGAGCTGCTGCAGCAGCGCTCGATCGAGGCTCACGTGTTGCCGTTGAGTCAGGAACTGCTGCAGGTGCGCAAGGACTCGCTCGGGGTTGCGGGCTTTGCGCGCCAGCTCCGCTCAATGGCGAGCATCGGGCGTTATGCCTGGCAGCTGCGTTGCTTCGCTCGCGCACGGGGCGCTGAGCTGATTTACAGCAACTCGCTGAAGGCGGATTTCTACGCCGCCCTGGCGGCACGTATGGCAGGGTTGCCCCTGGTTTGGCACATTCACGATCGCATCGACGCACTTTACCTGCCGCGCTTCGCGGTGTGGCTGATCAGACGGCTGGCTCGATATCTGCCGGTATGCGTGGTCGCGAACTCCGCGAGTACGCTGGCAACTCTGCGATTAGGCGATCGCCAGCACAGCGAAATCATCGGCTGTGGCGTAACGCGTGAGCAGATCGAGCGCTCGTGGCTTCCGCGACGCGGCAACCCCGTCCCGCAGATCGGAATCGTCGGACGCATTGCCGGCTGGAAGGGCCAGGACATATTCCTTAGGGCCGCTGCGTTGCTGCTCGGCGCCGGCTTCAGGGCACGGTTTCGCATTGCGGGGGCGGCCATGTTCGGTGAGGAGGCCTTTGAGGAGCAACTGCGCTCCCTCACTGCGACTCTCGAGATCGGCGATCACGTCGAATTTCTCGGCTTCAGCAACGTACCTGAGGTGCTGCGCTCCCTTGACATCCTGGTGCACGCCAGCAAGACGCCGGAGCCGTTCGGTCAGGTGATCGTCGAAGGCATGGCGGCCGGTCTCCCCGTGGTCGCGACCGATGGAGGTGGCACGCGGGAGATCATCGAGAGCGGCAAGACGGGCTTGCTAGTCCCCATGGGCGACGCCCGTGCGCTCGCCGATGCACTTGCCCTGCTGCTCTCCGAGCCGTTGCAGGCGCAACTTCTGGCGGCCGCCGCGCGGCAGCATGCGCTCACGCATTTCACCGTGGAGCGAGCCGCGCGGCAGAGTGAGGCCTTGTACGAGCGGCTGCTGCGCCCGGTGGTGTAAGCGACACATTCCCGTAACGCACCTGTCATTGAGCCGGAGGCAAAATCCAGTCGCGTACTTCACGCTGACGGGGCAGCATGACGAGTATCTCGAGAACGGTGCACCCGCTCGTGACCCGGTCGATGCGCGTGGCAGTGGTGCATGACTGGCTCGTCGCCAACGGCGGCGCCGAGCGAACGCTGGCGCGCATTCTGGAGTGCTATCCACAGGCGGAAGTCTTCACCGTAGTCGATTTCTTGCCATCTGAAGAACGCCGTTTCCTCGGCGATCGGCCGGTGCATTCGTCGTTCGTCCAGGGCCTACCGTTGGCGAGAAAGTATTACCGCCACTACCTGCCGCTGATGCCTCTGGCGATCGAGTCCTTTGACCTGTCGAACTTTGACTTGATCATCTCCAGCTCGTTTTGCGTGGCCAAGGGCATTCTCACCGGCCCCGACCAGGTTCATGTCAGCTACGTTCATTCCCCGATGCGTTACGCTTGGGATCTGCAGCATCAGTACCTGCGCGAGCACGGCTTGGAGCACGGAGTCCGAAGCGTGCTGACGCGGGCGCTTCTGTACCGAATGCGCATCTGGGACTCCCGGACTGCCAACGGTGTGGACAGTTTCATCACGAACTCCCGTTTCATTGCTCGGCGGCTCTGGAAGATTTATCGGCGCGAGTCGGCGGTAATCCATCCGCCCGTGGACACGGATTTCTTTCAACCTGGCGGCGACGAACGTGAGGATTATTACCTGACGACCTCACGGCTCGTGCCTTACAAGTGTATTCATCTGATCGTGGACGCCTTCTCCTATCTTCCGGGGCGCCGTCTGGTCGTGATTGGTGACGGGCCGGAGCTTGACCGACTCAAGGCTCTAGCGGGACCAAACGTGCAGATCCTCGGCCACCAGCCGAGTGTGGTCGTCCGCCAGCACATGCAACGAGCGCGGGCATTCGTATTCGCTGCACTTGAGGATTTTGGAATCGCGCCCGTCGAAGCCCAGGCATGCGGTACCCCGGTGATCGCCTACGGTAGGGGTGGCGTCACCGAGTCGGTAATCGAAGGTAGGACAGGAATCTTCTTCCAGGAGCAGACGGTCGAGTCGCTGATCGGCGCGATCGAGGAGTTTGAGCGGCGATCGTCCAGATTCAGCAGCTCGGAAATTCGCGGCAACGCCTTGCGGTTCGGGGTGGAACGCTTCAAACAGCAGTTCCGCGCCTGCGTGGAGGAACAGCTGAAGCAACCTGGACCCGCCGCGCTGGCTGTCGGCTAAAGGTTCCCGCAAATGGAGCAGGAGGCGCAGGCGACGCGCGCAGCGCGCTACCTGAGCGCCCGACGACTACTCGTCGTGGCGGTCGCCGCAGCGGTCGTGCTGATCCTCCTCTTTCAGAACACGCTGAAGTACTTAAGCGGGGTCTGGCACCAGGAGGAATACAGCCACGGCTTCCTGGTTCCGATGATTAGTGGTTTTCTCCTCTGGCAGCGTCGGACCCGGTTCGAGCGGGTCGAGTTCCGAGGTTCGTGGTTGGGCGTGGCAATCGCGGGCACGGGGCTTGCTATTTACCTGGTAGGCGCCGTGGCATCGATCACTACCGTCGATACCTACGCGTTCGTGATCGTTCTCATGGGCATGGCTCTCGCGCTCTTGGGCCGAGAGGCCTTCAAGATCGCGCTCGTCCCGCTGGCGCTGCTGTTCCTGATGAACCCGATCCCGAACTTTTTCTACTACAACCTGTCCGCGGAGCTGCAGCTGCTCTCCTCTCAGATCGGTGTCGCTTTCATGAGGCTGTGTGGCGTGAGCGTCTTCCTCGAGGGGAACGTCATCGATCTCGGGACGTACAAGCTGCAGGTGGCGGAAGCGTGCAGCGGATTGCGTTACCTATTCCCGCTGATGACCCTCGGTGTGATCGTCGCCTACCTCTTCAAGGCCCGAACCTGGATGCGCTGGTGCGTTTTCCTCTCTACCGTGCCGATTACCGTCCTGATGAACAGCGTGCGAATCGGCGTGATCGGCGTTCTCGTGGATCGGTTCGGCATTGCGCAGGCGGAAGGTTTCCTGCACTACTTTGAGGGCTGGGTAGTTTTCATGGCCTGCCTGGCAGTGCTCCTTGCCGAGTGCGGGCTGCTGCTGCGTCTTACGGGGGATCGCCGTCCCATGCGGGACGTGCTCGCGCTGGAGCCGTTGGCGCCACGCGACGGTATGCCGGCGGCATGCTCCCGGGAGCTTGGTAAGCCCGCAGTCGTCGCTCTCATGCTGTTGCTGCTTGCGGTGGTACCCGCGCGCGCCCTGCCGAAGCGCATTGAAATGCGGCCGGCCCGCGCCGACTTCGCCGAGTTCCCGCTGCAGATCGGCCCCTGGCGAGGGCGGCGCGAAACGATGGATGCGATTTATCTTGATTGGCTGAAGCTGAACGATTACCTGCTCGCCGACTATGTGAGAGGCGGCACCGAGCTGACGTCGGGAGCTGCAGCCATCCCGGCGCCGGTGAACCTCTACGTTGCCTACTACGCCTCCCAACGCACCGGTCAGGCGGCTCATTCGCCGCGCGGGTGCTTACCGGGCGCAGGCTGGCGCATCCTCGAGTTCACACAGCGCGAGGTTAGCCGCGTGCGCAGCAACGGCGTGCCGCTACGCGTCAACCGCGCGATCGTGCAGCGCGGCGCCGAGCGACAGCTCGTTTATTACTGGTTTCAGGAGCGCGGCCGCGACATCACCAGCGAGTACGTCGTGAAATGGTATTTGCTGAAGGACGCTCTGATGCGCAGCCGGACCGACGGGGCGCTGGTGCGGCTCATTACGCCGCTGGCGCAGAACGAACCGATTGAGATGGCCGACGCCCACCTGGCGCAGTTCGCTGAGGCTGCGTTGCCGGTGCTGCGGAACTACCTTCCAAACTGACGCATGCACCCGTTTTTCCAGCTCACTCTTGCAGTCGTCGTGAGCATGCTCGTGATCCCGCTGATGCGGAGCATCGCGCCAAGCTTGGGGCTGGTCGACATACCCGACGCGCGCAAGGTGCACACCGTACCGATCCCGCGGGTCGGCGGCTGGGGCATCCTGCTCGGCAGTCTTCTGCCGCTCGCTCTGGTATACCAGCTTGATCCGCTGCTGCAGTCGTTCGTCGCCGGCTGCCTGATCCTGTTTACTTTCGGTGTCTGGGACGACGCGCGCTCGGTCGGCCACTGGACGAAGTTTGCCGGCCAGCTCATGGCGGTCAGCATCGTGGTCTACCACGGCGACCTGTGGGTTTCGCGGGTGCCATTCCTGGAATCGGCACTCCCCGCGGCGCTCGGCAAACCCTTCACAATGTTCGCCCTGGTTGGCGTCATCAACGCAATCAACCATTCCGACGGGCTCGATGGACTTGCGGCCGGGGAGTCCATCTTGAGTCTCATCGCGCTGGCGGTCCTCGGCTACCTGTCGGGCAGTGCACTGGTTGTCAGCATTTCGCTAGCTACCATCGGCGGGATACTCGGCTTCCTCAGATACAACAGCCACCCAGCGTACGTCTTTATGGGCGACTGCGGCAGTCAGGTACTGGGGTTCACGCTGGGGTTTCTGGTCGTATACCTCACGCAGGCCGCGAACACCGCAGTGAGCGCGGTGCTGCCATTGCTCATTCTTGGCCTTCCGATCGCGGACATCCTGGTCGTCTTCTATCGGCGCGCTCGTGCCCGCATGAACTGGTTCAAGGCCACGCGCAACCACGTTCACCATCGGTTCATGGCGCTTGGTTTCGATCACTACCAGACCGTCGTGATCATATATTCGATTCACGCCGCTTTTGTGGTGAGCGCGATTCTTGCGCGGTACGAAACGGACGTAGCGGTCGCGCTCATTTACGCGGTGGGCGTCACGGCGCTGTTCGCGACCCTGGGTTCGGCCGAACGTGCCGGCTGGCATGTTCCTCGCTGCAGGGGTGTGGAGTTGAGACTTGCCCGGAGCATCGGGGTGCTAAAAGCAAACAAGGCGGTTCTAAAGGGACCGCTGCTCGTCATCACAGCTAGCACGCCGACTGTGATGCTGCTCAGCGCGCTCTCGATCGCACACATTCCAACCGACGTTGCTACTGCCGCCGCGGTGCTTGCTTTAGCCGCTGCCATTCAGCTCCTCTGGCCTCGCGTGGTGAACCCTGTCCTACTGCGACTGGCGATTTACGCTACTGCGAGCCTTCCGGCATACCTGCTGATCAGCTACCCAGGCGCGATTCAGCATGGCGCGCAATCGCTAATCATGGTGGCTGTCATTGTTCTCGGAGTTGCCATCGTTGCGTACGTGCGCTTCAGTGCCGAGCACCAGTTCGGAACCACCCCGACAGACTTCCTCATCGTTTTGATCGCTTGCGGTGTGGCGGCACTTTCGGCCTTAGGCAGAATCGGCATGGATTCACGGAACATCGTGCAGGCGGTGCTCTTCGCGACAGTCCTCCTGTACGCCTGCGAGATCATTGTCTGCAGCACCTCTTGTATCTCAAGCCGCCGCTTGCTCCAGGTCTCGACGCTCGCCACGCTACTGATCATCACGTTCCGTGGCGTCCTGTGATCCGTCCTAGGACCCGTGCGTCGGAGAATCGCTGCACCGCAGCACGTTCCGCTGGGGCTTGAGTGCCTGTTTGTCATAAGACCTAAAGGCTTTTGTCATAAAGCAGACGCAGGATTTCAGCTTAGTGGTAGGGACGCCGTACCTTCGAGCATCAGAGGGACGGAGCAATGAAATCTCGCAGCGCTGCTTACTTAGCGTCGATACTGGCAGTGGCGGCCCTTGCGTTGTCGGGCCCGGTGAGTGCTGTAACCCTGACGCTCAGTTGCGAACTCCTCGCTAGCGGACAGAGTCCCAATCCATGCCCTGCCGCGCCGTCTTATGCGGTGCCTGGGGAATACAGTTTCGTCAACAGCTTCGCCGCCCCGCAGAGTGCCATTCCCGGCACAAACATGTACAACGAGGGTTCCTACGGCTATCCCGCGTCGGTAACCTTTATCGACGATTACTTCTTTCAAATTGCTCCGGCGCAGGCGGACGTAGTCTCGTCTACGATTAGCGAGAGTGGAACGTTTTCCATCGCCGGTCTTTTCGCGCGGATCTATAGCCTTAGCAGTAATGTCGGCGGACTGGTGACGGGGACGCCGGCCGGTGCCGTTTTCTATGCGACCGTTACGCAGTCCGCGCTGCCAGGGGGCGCTACCGCAACTTTCGTCGACATCAGCCCTACAACCCTGGCCGCGGGCTCTTACGTGCTCGAGATCGCCGGTACGGTCAATGGCTCTTCCGGTGGCATGTACGAGGGACAGCTCGATCTGACAGCTGTCCCCCTGCCGTCCGCACTGCCGCTTCTTCTCTCCGGTCTCGCATGTGGCGGAGGTCTTCTTGCCCGGCGGCGCTGGCTTCAAGCAAAGGCAGCAGCTTGGGCCGGACAGTCTGCTCCTGAAACCTGACGACACTCATTACTGAGCCCTGGGGCAGTCGACCTCCGATTCGACCTTTTGCTTTGATTTCGTGCAAACTTCCCGGTTTCTGGGCGCTAGCGGAGCGCCCTTGGGATCGAGAGAAGGATTATGTGCGGAATCGTCGGAGCGGTCGCCGATAGGGACGTCGTGCCGATCCTCATGGAGGGTCTGAGGCGGCTCGAGTACAGGGGTTACGATTCCGCCGGCCTCGCGGTGCTCAACGGTTCAGAGCGCCTCACCCGGCTGCGTACGGTCGGGAAGGTGCGCCAGCTCGATGTTGCGCTAGTGCAAACCCCCACGGAGGGCAGGATTGGCATCGCCCACACGCGCTGGGCGACACACGGTGTGCCAAGTGAGCGCAACGCTCATCCCCACATCTCACGTGATGGCCTAGCGATCGTCCACAACGGCATCATCGAGAACTACGAGGCGCTGCGCGCCGACCTCGAGCGTCGGGGCTACACCTTCAGCTCGGAGACGGACACCGAAGTCATCGCGCACCGCGTCCACCTTCACCTGCAGACGCTGAAGGATCTCTTCGAGGCTGTCCGTGCCACCGTAGCCGAGCTCGAAGGGGCCTACGCACTGCTGGTGGTCAGCGAGCACGAACCCGACCGGCTGATTCTCGCGCGCCAGGGGTGCCCGGTGGTCGTGGGTTTGGGGCAGGACGAGAATTTCGTGGCTTCCGACGTCGCCGCGCTCTTGCCGGTGACGCGACGCTTTATCTTCCTTGAGGAAGGCGATGTCGCCGAGGTGCGCCGCCAAGGCGTGCGTATTCTCGGTCGCAATGGCAACCCCGTCGAGCGCCCGGTATGCGAGAGCGAACTCGAAGCAAACGCGGCAGAGCGCGGCCCCTACGCGCATTTCATGCTCAAGGAGATCTATGAGCAACCGCGCGCGATTGCCAATACGCTGCAGGAGCGCGTCGCCAACGGGCGGCTGCTCGAGGCCGCCTTTGGTCCGGCGGCCGCCACCGTATTCCGCCGCGCGCGCCACGTGCACATCGTTGCCTGCGGTACGAGCTATCATGCGGCGGCCGTCGCTCGGTATTTCATCGAGCAGATCGGGAATCTCCCCTGCAGCGTCGATATCGCCAGTGAGTACCGTTACCGCAACCCCCTGGTGCCACCCGATTCTCTGTTCGTAACGATCTCACAGTCCGGCGAGACCGCCGACACGCTTGCAGCGCTGCGCCTGGCGAAGCAATCCCGATATCTGTCTAGTCTAGCGATCTGCAACGTTCCGGAGAGCTCACTCGTGCGCGAGTCGGAGCTCGTGATGCTCACGCGCGCGGGCCCCGAGATCGGCGTTGCCTCCACCAAGGCGTTCACCACTCAGCTCACTGCGCTCGGCATGCTCGTGGTTGCGCTTGCCAAGCATCACGGCGCAGATACCGAGCGCGAGCGCACGCTAGTCACGCGCCTCATCGAGCTGCCGGCGCTGGTGGAAAAGACGCTGGCACTCGACCCAGTGATCAGCGAACTGGCAAAGCGCTTCGCCGACAAGCGCCACGCGCTCTTTCTAGGGCGCGGTGCGCTCTACCCGATAGCCCTGGAAGGGGCGCTCAAGCTCAAGGAGATCTCCTACCTGCATGCGGAAGGCTATCCAGCTGGCGAGCTAAAGCACGGGCCGCTGGCGCTGGTGGATGCGGACATGCCGGTGGTAGCCGTCGCGCCGAACAATGACCTGCTCGAGAAGCTGAAGTCGAATCTCATGGAAGTGCGCGCGCGGGGCGGCGAGCTCATAGTGTTCGCCGACCCCGAATCCGGTATCCGATCGAGCGATGGCGTGACGGTGATCGAAATGCCGCGCCACGTGACCTACGTGCAAGCGCCTGTGGTCTACAGTATCCCGCTGCAGCTGCTTGCGTATCATGTGGCCGTCCGCAAAGGTACCGACGTAGACCAGCCACGCAATCTGGCGAAGAGCGTTACCGTCGAGTAGGCGAGATCCCGTTCGCTGGGGGAGTATCCGTCTCGTACCCTGTGTTCAGGGCGGCGATTCGCCTATCGCACTCGGTGATCCAGCGGTTGGCCTCAGCCGCGGCCACACGCAATTGTTCCGCGCCGTCGGGCGAGCCGCCCGGTTGCTCTAGTGTGGATTTCAACTTTGCAATCGGCTCCATGTCCCCCAGAACCTGGTCCACTTTCTCGGCGTACGAAGGATTATTGGAGAGACTCCTAAGTGATGTCTCTACGTTTACCAATGCTTGGACTGCAGCCGCTGCCCGGGATTTGAAGCGTTCCGGATCGCCTGTGCTCGCTATTGGCAACAAAGAAAGAGCGCCGCGAACTGCGCTTCGGGCCGGCCCGTTCAGGATGCTGCCCACACCATCAACTAATCCACTTATTGGTGCTTGTGACGCAGCCTCCTGCTCCTTAGTTTGGCCGGTGGAGGTCGCCACCGGATATTTGCCGGGGTTATGCGCCACCGTGTCCGGATGAAATGCTGCCCCCGTCATGCTTAACCGAGCAGGCGCGGCTCGCGCGCCAGAGGCGGACACCGCGAGAGTCATTTGAGCGGGACGACTCTCAAAGTGGTGCAGCGCGGCTACGCCCACAAAAGGTAACGCACCGAGCATCATCGCGATAACCGGAGAAGTGCCCCACCATTCGAGCCCTGCGTCCTTGGCCAAAGGAACCAGCGCCACGGCGATGCACCCCAGCATGAGACTGAGGCCCACCAAGGCGGTTGCCAGCTGCAGGTGATCTGGGACAACGGCAACAACTGCGCAGGAAATAGATCCCAACCCAATGCCCACACCTAATAATCTGCAAGGACTTGCCAGGAGGTTTCGAGGTCGAATCGAACTAATCGCATTGACCATGAGCGCGGGGTATACATTCCATTAATGACAACGACAACCACGACGGCGGACCTCCTTGCCGGCCTCTCGATCGCAGGCCTCCTCCTGCCCGAAGCAGTGGCCTACTCCGGTGTCGCCAACCTGCCGCCGCAAGCGGGTGTGATTGCACTCTTTGCGGGTCTCGTTTGCTACGGGCTGATTGGCAGCAGCCGCATTGCCATCGTCTCCGCCACATCGTCGTCCGCCGCAGTGCTCGCCTCGAGCACACTCGCGCTTGCCGGGGGGAACACCGCCGAGCGGTTGATGCTCGCCTCGGTCCTTGTTGTCGGCACGGGGCTCGCGTTTACTCTTTGTGGCGTGCTGCGCGTCGGCGCGATATCCACGGTGATCGCGCGCCCGGTGCTTCGTGGCTATGCGTTCGGCCTCGCGCTCGTAATTGCGGTCAAGCAGTGGCCGCTGCTCGTCGGCATGCCCGCTCACAGCACCGCGTTCTCTGCGCTGCTTCTTGAGCTCCTGCGCAATATTGATGCCTGGCAGTGGTCGAGCCTCGCCTGCGGACTCGTGGCGCTCGCGGCACTCTTCGCGCTCGAGCTTGTACCGCGCATTCCTGGAGCGCTCGTCGTGATCATCGCGGGCATTGCTGCCGCGCCCTATCTTGTGCAGCATGGTGTCGCGCTGACCGGACCCATCCGACTCGGGTTATCGCTACAGGCATTCGAGCTGCCGGGTGACACGCGCTGGCTGCCGATAGGTGAGTTCTCGCTAGCACTCATGTTCATT
>Ga0187783_10000548_pt1 | contig 27640 bp, 28 predicted proteins | sample 1015_SJ02_MP02_2_FD_132471 | JGI IMG/M metagenome (GOLD analysis project Ga0187783, IMG submission 132471) | Tropical peat soil microbial communities from peatlands in Department of Meta, Colombia - 1015_SJ02_MP02_20_MG | ecosystem: Environmental > Terrestrial > Soil > Wetlands > Peat | place... | reverse complement strand
GCCCGCGCCGCCCTGGACCACGCCGCCGCCATCGGGATCAGCCACGACCTCCTGCGGTGGGCCTGGCCGCTGGCCGCCCGCGCCGCCCACGACCTAGCCGACACCGCCACCCAAACCGGGCTGCTCGCCCTGCTGGACGGCTACCAGCCCGGGCAGCTGGCCCCCATCCAGCGGGCCGAACGCGACCTGGCCCGCGCCCGCCTGGCCGCCGCCGACGCCGGCCCGGGCGCCGACGGCGCGGCCTGGACTGCCGCGATCGCCGGGCTGCGCCAGCACTCCACCCCCTACCACCTGGCCCACGGCCTGCTCGACCACGCCGGCTGGCTGACCGCCCGCGGCGAGGCCGAGGCCGCCTCGGCCGCGGCCGGCGAAGCCGCGGTCATCGCCGCCCGGCTGGGCTGCCGGCCGCTGGCCGACCGCGCCGGCACCACCCAGCCCGCCACGTCTCGCACCGCGGCCTCGCGATGACCTCACAGGCCCGCCCAGGCCGGCCGCTGCCGCGATCCAGGCCGCTGATCCGGCGCTCATAATGACCGTTCCAGCGCGGCGCAGACGAACCGGCCAGCGATAAGACTGCCGCCCAGAACGGCGGGTCGGCGCGCGGTTATCTTGCCGAAAAATTCGCGTAGGCGACCGTCTGGCCGCGCTTCGTTATGGCTCAACGCGAACAGGCTGACCGTATTTTTATGCAGCGGTGCCCGCAGGGCGAACGTCCGGTTCTGGCACCCCTTTATGTCAAGGCCCTGCTTGATGGGCGTTTAGGCTGTGGAGTGGCGGGTCCGGGATGTGGCTTGTCCGAAGGGCCGGTGTCCGGGGTCAGGCCGGCCGCGCTGGAGTCAGTAGTCGTCCCCGGTTGCCCGCCCGGGCCCGCTCCGCGCCGTTTCTGGTCGGCCAGCATGCAGGCGAAGACGACGTTGGACAGGCGCCGTTTGAGGGCGCGCAGGGCCATCATGGCGGGCAGGCCGCCGGCCCGGCGGGTGTCGTAGTACGCGCGGCCTTTGGTCTGGTTGCGGAGCTGGACGACGGCCATGATGTGCAGGACCCGGTTGATGCGCCGGTTCCCGGCGCGGGAGAGCCGGTGGCGGGCCTGGCTGCCGGAGGAGGCGTCCAGCGGGGCCGTGCCGTTCCAGGAGGCGAACCGGTCGCGGCCGGCGAACCGGCGGATGTCGCCGACGTCGGCGAGCAGCCGGGCGGCGCCGGACGGGCCGATGCCGTGCAGCTGCATCAGCGTGGACCCGCGGGCGGTGACCAGGGCGGCGAGTTCCTTGTCCAGGGCCCTGGTTTTCTTGTCGATCGCCTCGAGCTCGGCGATGAGCTCGATGGCGAGCCGCAGGCGGGTCTTCCCGGCCAGGTCCGCCGGCTCGACAGCGGCGATCACAGTCCGGGCCTGCCGGGCAGACAGATACTTCTTAGCACCGCCGGGCAGCAGTTCCAGCAGCAGCCGGTGCAGCCGGTTGATCACCTGGGTGCGGGCCCGGCCTAGCTCATCGCGGCGGTCGGCGAGCATGCCCATGACCACCAGGTCCTCCTCCAGGCGGACTTGGACCAGGCCCGGGGTGCGCAAGGCGACCAGGGCCACTGAGTGCGCGTCGACCGGGTCGGTCTTGCGGCCGTTGCCGGTGGCGAACACCCGTACCTGCGCGGACAGCTTCGACGGCACATCGACCACGACCTCGCCGTCATGGACAAGACGGTGCGCCAGGTGCCTGCCGATGCCGTTGCAGCCCTCGACCGCCCAAACCCGTCCGGTGAACTTACGGCCCGCGGCGAGCATCTGGCCATACCCGGCCGCATCGGTGGCATAGCTGCCCGCCGCCAGAACCGTCGCCCCCTCATCGATCACCTCGATCGTGGCCGAGCGCTTGTGCGGGTCCATCCCGATGATCACGCCCACAGATCTCCTCCTCAGCGAGCCCGGTCTGATCAGGCGAGGAGGGCACTGCTACTTCGAGCTGGGCAAACCCCTTTCGAGCCTCCCCTCGCACGGTGCCCGGCGAAAAGCAAGCCAGAAGAGAGCCACGCCAATGACAACAGCGGGCAGCCGCATTGAGAGAGCATCCGCCGGGCACCTGGACCGAGTCTGGCCCGACCCGATCCTGCACCCAAGTCTCTAAGTAGCCGCATGGCGCACGTCCGGCACAGTCGGCTTCCCGTCGCTTCCCTGTGACCGTTACCCATCTGCCGGCCACCGTTGCGGAATCTCCCGCCCCGTGGGGTATCGGCCCGGCTGCCTAAGTGAGGTCCTGAACGAGCACTACCAGCAGGCCCATCCCGAAATGCTCGGCGTCCCTTCGCAGTAGCCCTCCGCAGGCTGCGACCCCGTGGGTACCATCACCGGTGTGGGTTGTCCAGGGCGACCTTGCGCGAGCTGGGCGGGTGCCACGACGGGTGTATCCCAAATTAAATCTAGCTCGGCGGACCAGGCAGGAACATCGAGAATGCGCTGCTGATCAGCGGTCCGGCCACCAGGACCGCAGACATAAGGACATCCTTGACGCCGTTTGTGACCTGCAGAAGGCCTGCGAGATCTTTACGTTCTTGCAGACGATTCTGCCACCCGTCGGCACCTGGAGGCAGTACGGGCAACATCGCATCGATAGTCGCGTTGGCGCGGCGGCTTAGGCGGCGGAAGGCCGGCAGGAAATTCACCACCAGCAGCGCGCTGAAGGCCAAGCCCCAGATGAGCACGTAGGCCGACGGGTACGGCGCCGTGAACTTAGGATCGGCTAGGATCGCCTGCCGCTGTGCGCCCGTCAAGAGCACCCCGGCGCTCACCAGGAGGCCAACCGTCGTCAGCGCGGAAAGTAGGCACCCCCTGAGCAGAAGCAGGCGGTTCACTACCGCGGCCCCGTCCTGCCCGCCGGTGTCATCGCGGGCCAGCTGACGGTAGCACTCCCACATGGCCAGCAACGGCGGAACGGCCGCCGTGACCGCCAGCAGGTAGACCACGGCGATTCGTATGGTCTCGCCGTAATACGGAGTGACGGTGCCGCGCGCATACTGCCCCGACAGGACGGCCGCCACGACCACCACAACGACGCTGAGAACGACCGGGACGGCCTCCGACCGCAGCAGACGACGCGGGTTGCGGCCCAGGCGGCGGAGCAGATCGATACCGACGCGCCAGACCGCGGGCAGCGCCGCGATCAAGCCAATGGTGAGCGTGGCCCAGACCTTGAACTCCGGTGTATTCGTATAGACGCGGCTGCGCGCCGTGGCGTCGTCCTCGAGCAAGATCAGGGCAGCCCCGAGCGCCGCGAACCCAAATGTCAGCAGGCCGAGCCGCCAGCCGGCTCGCGCTGGGCGCGCGGTGACCGCTCTCGATCCGGCCTTCGCGGAGCTTTGCACCTCCTTGTCACGATCCACGCTTTCGGCCGTGGCAAGGCCTTCCTTCCCCGGATCGGGCCTGGTTCGGGAGATATTCCTGGGACTATCCGGGTCCTTGTCTCTAGGTCGTCGACGGAACAGGCCTCTCGCAAGAGCCCGGCCCTTCCCCACCAGCCAGGTAACGCTTCCCCAAAGCCCGGATGCTAGTGTTCTGATTATGGTGATTGGGACGTGACGGCGCTTCCAAGCAGCTGCCATTGCGCGCGGACCGTTTAGTAGTACCAGGTAAAGGGCGAAGAGCGCCGCTACAGTCACCGCTATTGGCCAATATTGGCCCGTTGGCAGCTTTGTCTTCACCAAGGAGACGAAGATGAGATAAAGGATGCCGGCTACGGCTATTAGCTCCGCAAGCGTCGCCAAGTCGAGCAGAATTGACACCTTGCGCGATCTGACGGCGGGTAGCGTGGACACGCGGGGCTTTACAAGCTTTCCCCAGGCTTCCTCAATATCTTCAGGGGTTATTTCCTCTTCGCCTGCCCAACGGCGGGCCTCTTTCTCCACGTCTTTGGCCAACCGCCTGCAGCATCGACGCAATTCTTTTCCCGCGTGCTCACTGATAGGCTCACGCAGGACGGCCGGAAGCTGGCCGTATTCTTCAGCCGAAGTGCCGATACGATTCCTCGACTCACGTCGGCGCTCGAACATACCGCGAAGGAACTCAGAGCCATCCCAGACCATCGCCATTGCTGCCACGACGGCACCCGCGGCGCCCAAAAATTTTGTGAAGCTAGAAGATACAGGAGGAAAATGCGGCAGCGAGGGCACGACGATGGCAACGCCCGCCCCGGAAATTGTGATCCCGCCGTAACGGGTTGCTCCCGTAAGGACACGTGACGCCCTCCAGACACGACGCTTTCGATACTCGACTCGTATGTCTCCCTTCTTGACCTCTTTCCGCCCACGCGCCCTAACCCTTGCGTCGGCGCGCAGATCGTCCTCGAATTGGGCATCCAGTTCGTCCAGCTTCTGCTTGGCCGCCGAATTCAAAGGCGGCGATGGAGGTAGCCGGACCACCACGACCAGCAACACCGCAAGCAGTAGCGTCAGCACCGCCATGAACGATATGACAAGGTCGTTGACAGCTGTCGGGCTCATGCCCGCCGTCCGGTCATAGACAGCGAGCCGACTCCGAAACGGCCGCTGACGCCACGGTCGCCGTGTGGTATCGCCAATTGCACGGTAGCTACATCGGCGATGCAACGTACATAATCGCATTCGCGCAGCACCTCCGCGATGACCACCGCCCGCTCAATTAATGCCAAGAGCGGCCGACAATGATAGAAGTCCTACCCAGCTGGCCAGCTCTCCGCGTGCCCTGCATACCCTAGAGCCATCCGGTCAGGTTGACTGCCGCCCGGATAGAATCTGTACGAATATCGGCATGCGCCCCTTCGATAGGGCGACGCTTTATAGACGCCTGAGACCTGGGACCGGAGCACAGGCTGCGGGCCCCCGGTGTGACCCAGTTACCAACCCTGTCGCGACCGGCAGTGCGCCCAGGCAATCTGCGATGGCGCACCCGCGCTGGCGTCAGCCGCAGCCCTGCCTAACTGCAGGGTGACGCACCGCACTTTCGGTGCCTGCCTCTCCCCCGGACGGCCTCGTGCCGGCCAAACAACAGCAAACAACAGGAGTATCGGCAAGCTGGACTCGGACACGGCGTCCTCACATGACCCTGTGAGTTGTTTCATAGGACTGATCCGCTCATGCCGCATTCCGCGCGTTCAGCGGAGGACATCGGACCGCCGTGACGGCTGCGTGGCTATTGTCTGCGCCGCGACGGCCAGGTCAGGCGAGATCGTTGGAACGCTGCGATCTGCCTGACCTCGCCCGATGCACCGGCACAGACGGGTAGGCCGAGCCCCTAGGCCAGAATCCGGCCGACGACCATTGTGCTCATCAGGGACTCGTGCCTTGCCAACGCAGCATCGGCTTTACTTCGGTATCCAGGCCAAGCGCGGGAAACTCGACGCGTCAGGTATGCCGAAAGCGAAGAAGAGTCTCTTGACTTTGGTGTAGTCCATGAAAACCTGAAGGCACTACCATGAGGGGAGCTACTATGCGTCACATATCAATTACTCTACGCGTACTATTCCCATCATGGGGAGCTAGGTGGCAGGCAATTCGCATCATCGCTGCTTTGGCGACTATCGCTGCACCGATGTCGCTAGCCCTGGTGGCCTCGCCTCCGGCAATGGCGGCCTCCGCCGCGACGTGCACGCAGGTCTACTTCTACGGCGTTCATGGATTGAATGAAGGATCGTCAGGAAAGGCGCCAGGTACTGCACACTGGGGCATGCAAGTGAATGCGGTCTGGAACGCTCTTGTAAGCAACCTAGACCCGGGTGCGGCTACTGCCAAGTCGGCGGACTATCCGGAAAGCGTCGTCGACTTCCCCCAGCCGTGGGGCCCTGGACTCCCGAAGGGTCCGTCACCTTGGAGCACCCTGCTTTATCAGATACTCTCGCTTCCCAGTGCTACTAACGCTGGCGCGGCTGCGCTTGCGTCTCAGATGTGGGATAGGTACTTTACCTGCCCAGATGCATCCCTTGTTGTCGCTGGCTATTCCCAGGGTGCATGGGTCATCGACAAGGCGCTGCGCATGCTGTCAGCAGACGGACCGGCTGGTAAAGCAGTCCTGGGAAACGTCAAGGGAGTCTTCCTCATGGGTGATCCGGCTTGGGCAAATTCGACACCATATCAGCAAGGGGTTGCCTCGAAGTTCGACGAGGGCTACAGCAACGCGCCCGCCTACCTGGCAAACGGTATACCGAAGTCGCGTTTCTTTAGTATCTGCGCAGGCGCAGATCCGATATGCAACTGGTCGGGCATAGGCGGACTAGAACATAATATATCTGTACATATAAATGCATATACAAGCGGAAATCCTAGCCCTGCTGCAGACGGAGGAAACTGGCTCGCAGCTCAGCTCGGATCGGTCGGTTAGAGAGGTATTCCGAGACAGCATTCCAGCCTCGAGTAATCTCCCGGCATCCCTACCCGCTACTTCCTCGACGAGGATCTTGCGCCAAGGTAGACGTTCCGACAGTCACAGCCGAGCTATTGGGGCGATCCCTTAGCGATGCGACTTCCTGGGTGAACAAGTTCACGGCTCATGACCGATAATTAGTAGAGTAAGCGCAGAATAAAGTCTCTCCGCAGGGCCGGTATGCTAATCGTTCTTAGTGTGAGCACAGAACGACCTGATCTGCGCGTCCTAGTCAGCCCGAGTTGGATCACTAAAGTCCATCAGGCGGGTCGGCGCGCGGTTATCTACCGGCACGTTCGCGTGTTAGAGCCGCTTGGTCGCACCCTGGTTGTGTCCAACGCAACGGACTGACCGTATTTTCATGCAAACACCGGCCCCTGGGTGAACGTCCGGATCTGCCGCTGGTGGCACCTGGGCTGAACGCCCGTTGACTGCTTCAGGGCGTTTCGGATGCTGCGAGCGTGTAATCGGAGACTTGGCCGTTCCGCCTGCTCGGCTTAGTTGCTGATCGTAGCCGCCGAATTTCTTACCGTTGCCTTACCGGTGCCGCCGTACAGGAAGGGCCAGCCCTAAGCTGCGTGGCGTGAACGAGAAACTGCGTGACGTGAGCGAGCCGCTGGCCGAGCTGGCCGGGCTTGCCGCCGATTCCGGCCCGTGGCATCAGGTGCCCGACGCGGACCTGGTACGGCTGACCGCCGCCGCCCGGGCGGCCGGCCACCGGTGGGACGCCATCGCGGTCGCCTGCGAGACCGGGCCCGGCAAGGACATCCCCGCCGTGATCCGCCAGCAATACTGGTTTACCCCTCTGGCCGGGCCGGGCCTGTTCGGTACCACCCAGCGCGCGGCCCGCAACCTCACCGGCCGCGACGCCGGCCACTACCCGCCGCTGACCTGGCCCTGCCCCGGCTGCGGGCAGCAGATCACCGACCTGGCCGCCTGCGGACGGCCAGTCCACGCCGAGCTCGGCCACCTGGCGGGCTGCCCACGGCTGGCCCAGGACCAGGCCGCGGATGAGGCCCTGCGCCGGGACTGGCTGCCCCGGCTCGCCCTGCATTCGGAAGATCCAGTAGGCCCCGTGCAGCGGCACTGGCTGGCCGGGCCGATCATCGATGACTGCCCGCGCTGCGGCTGGCACGGCTACTTCCACCGTCACCTGGTCACCGTCGACGGGGATTGGGCCCGCACGGTCTGCGATGACTGCTGGGCAGACCTGCACCCTGACATCACCGTCACGGTGACTTTCTTCTCCGCCAGCCTGCGCCGCGGCAGCGAGCCGTTTATGGTGATCCGTCGGCGGACCCGCAGCGACCACGGCTACCCCGGCCTCGGCCTGATCCCGGACCTCGGCCAGCAGATGACCTGGCAGCTGTGCTGGGAACACACCACCAAGCTAGCCGAGGAGGCCCACGGCGGTGCCGATCAGGACATTACCGAGATCAGCCGCGACCAGGCCGAGCAGATAATGGCCGGGCTGGCCGCCCGGCACTGGCCGCCCGACGCGGCCCGGCTGCCCTGGGTCGCCTCCGCCTACCCGCACTGACCCGCATCGCACACACCAGGGCTGCGCGGCTGCCCGGCCGCCACAGGAAGGTTCCGCATGGGCGCGTTCCACTGGGAGCATTAGAGCCTTCCGCCGTTCTATTAGCTACAATCCGCACTCATGTGCCCACGGTGGGTCGGTGCGAGGTAAGTCGGTTAATGACTCTTGTTATTGATCGAACGAGTGTTCTATAGTTAGCCGGAAGAGGGAGGGTATGCGTGGCGCGCGGGTTTGCTGCTGAAGCGGACATGCTTGGCCTGATCGCCGCGGCGGTCCAGGACCTCGCCGGGCCCGGCGCGGTGGCGGTGTTCGAGGTGCAGTCTGCCGCTGGGATACCTGACGTAGTTGCCACGGTTTTCGACCGGAACGTCATTGAAGACCGCGCTGAGTGCGGGTTTGTGACCGACGTGGGGGGTCTGGGCGTGCTGCTGGCGCTGTCCGATGCACGGGATGCGTGCCGGGACCTTGACGTGCGGCAGGTGGCGGCGGCGGCCGGGCTCACTCCTTCCTATGTCAGGTCGCGGGTGCTGCCAGGTCTGGGTGCCCGTGGGCTCGCCTTGATGACGGCACCGGGCAGGTGGACCGCTGTGGGTCGGTACCGGTCTCCTGCGCGCACGCTGGTGACGGTCGAGGCGAAGTTGAGTGACTGGCGGCGTGGGCTGGGTCAGGCGGCGCGACACGCCGTGGGGGCGGACGAGGCGTGGCTCGTCCTGGACGCGGCCTGTACCCGATCGGCGGTGAGCCAGGCGGACTGGTTCCGTGCGGCAGGTGTCGGCCTCGCGGGACTTGGCATCGACGGTGCCTTGCGGCGCCTGCTGCCGCCTACGGGCGCCAGCGTTCTCCGGGCCCGCCGTGAGCTCCTAGCGGAGCGGCTTGCGGAGCTGTACTGCTCCGGGGCGGTGTCGGGCCCGGTGGGCCGGGTCTTCGGTAGGGAGCTGACCTGCTCTACAGGTGGTGATCCCAGGTACGCAGGTGTGCGGGATCGCTGTTCCCTGTGAGAGCCTTGTCGGCCGCGAACCGGATCGCCGACCGTACTGTCCTTCCGACCGCGCCATGGGTTCCGCGGCGTCCTGCGACGGTCGGTGCTACCTGGGCTGTCAGCGTGCCCGCGCTGAACAGGTAATGGAGGCCGGCGTACTCGTGCGACCACGCTGCCCCGGTGAGCAAGGGTCGGCAGTACGGGCACATGCATTGCGCGTATCCGGGGTCCCCGGTGAGCACGGAGCGCGCGGTGCGCTCTACGGTGTGGAGCAGTTGCCGCTCGAAGTACCGCTCGATCTTCGGCTTGCCCCCGCCGCCGCGAACTGGCTCGAGGAAGGCCTGGGTGCTCCCTGAGGGGCCGGTCCCGAATCCGGCGGCGCCGGAAGCGAGCATCAACCAGCCAGTGAGCCCTGTCTGTGGGAGCAGTAGCCGCCTTTCTTCGTCGTCGGCCGTTGCCGCGAGCTTGCGGTATCCGGCGAGGAGCTTCTCGTCGGTCGGCTGGGTCCAGGCCTGGGTTGGTGAGGGCCACTGCACGCGCACATGCCAGGTGGCGAACTGCTGCTGTTCGATGAGCTCGGTCAGCAGCGCATCCAGCAGCTGAGGGCGCTGGAGCCACTCGGCACTCACGGTCAGGTTGAGGGCCAGCCGCTCTCCGGGCTTCAGCTCAGCCAGTGCACCGTCGCCTTCGTCGCACGCCGCGGCGACAGATCGGCGGGCATCGGACGGAGCGAGTGCCCGGCCGGAGGTGAGCAGCAGGTTCGCGCCGCGCTCCCGCTGCATATCCAGTAGCTCCGCAATCGACGTGACACCGCTACGCAAGTAGGGCGCCAGCGTCACTGCGCGGTCTGACGGCTTTTTTACCCGCACATCCTGCGGCTCAGCAAGGTAGCCCAGGGGGTCTACAATGCGGACCGCCGCCGCTGCGCAGGACAAGCTGAAGTCGGCGTGCGACTGGGCGGTCGCCCCTGGCAGCCACGAGGACACCCCGAGCGCCAGGTTGTCCCCTGCGGCGGCATGCAGCTGCGCGAGTAGCCGCGGCACCGACCTCCAGAAGAAGTAAGGTCGGTGGACGATGAACAGCGGGAGCGTCCCGTCCAGAGCCTCGTCACGCTCCGGCAAGGACGCAGCCTCGCAGATACCTGGCGCGTTGCTGTGATCGCTGACCCCGCCAGCTCCGGGACCGTCAACGATTAGGAAGCCGGATCCGTCAGCCAGCCGCGCAGCGGCCTGCCCGGTACCCTCGATGGCCTCGGCCGACTCTTCCGGCTCGCCGCCGAGGAGATCGTCCCCGAAGAGGAAGTCATCGTCGTTACGGCGCCTGCGGCCAATGCGGCTCATGCAGCTGCCCCTTCCGCTGTAAGGCCCAGCCGCTTGAGGCTGCTGCGCGCGCTGCCCCGGTCGCCCGTCTTCTCGGCCGTCAAGCGGTCGAGCAGTTCCACTACAGGTTCCGGCACGTCGGGGGGAAGCGGATATGGTCCCTTGGAGATCCGGGCAATCCTCTCGGCAGGCGCGTAGGCGGTACCGGGGTCATAAAAGGGGTGCCGTCCTCCCAGGACCTCGCGCACCGTGACGCCGACGGCGAACAGGTCCGCCGCATTTCGCGCGGGCTGCCCCTGCAGTTGCTCGGGGGCCATATAGGCGAGGGTGCCCACCGCAGTCCCGTACGCGGTAATGGTGGCCTCGTCGGCGCCGCGGGCAAGGCCGAAGTCGAGCAGCACCGGACTGGACCAGTCACCGTCACGGAGCGCGATGTTGGCGGGCTTGATATCGCGATGTACGGTCTGCGCTGCATGCATGTGCCCGACCCCGGTGAGCAGGCCCCCCAGGAACGCCACCCCTTCGGCGGCTGTGGGCAGCTGGCCGTCGGCGATCCGCCCGGCCACGTCACCGCCCGCGATGTACTCAAATACCAATGTCGGCCGCTGCTGGCTCCGAAGGTCGACAGTCCGGGTGCCCAGCAGCCGGACGACGTGAGGGCTCGATACCCGGCTGAGTCCGTCCACCTCTCGCCTGAGCCGCTCCGGCGGATAGGACACATCGCAGATGATCTTGACGGCAGTGTCCCCATGCCGCCACGTGTCGCCGAACGAGCCAGAGCCCAGATGCGAGACGGGGCCGCCGAGTGCGGCGGCGACCTCAGATTCCGTGAACTGTGGTGCTTGCACTACTTGTCACCTCATGACGCGGATTGCGGCGCCGAGGCGGGCTATTACGCCCGGCCTCCGCGCGTGCCGGATGGAACAGCAAGGACACGCCGCCGGCGAACTACATCCTTGTAATCATCCGCGTGACCGGTGTACCGTCAGCATCAGACAGACAGCATGGAACCTATGAAACCAGTGCTAACAGCGTTTCTTTGGTTCGTTTCGTTCTCCGGCAAAGGGCCCGGCGTACGGGTTGCGACCCCGCGCACCGGGCCTTTCGCGCCTTGCGGTGACGCTACTGCTCCTGGGCCGTCTCACGACGTAACGCCATGTTCTAGCTGCTTAGTCGGCGTGTCACGCTCACATGTTCGCGGCGTGGAAACACTGCCGCACCTAGAACCCCATGAGCCACAAGTCGGGCAAAACTAGCTGGGGCTTCTGAATGAGGCTTCGCATACGCCGGCACGATCCACCACCGTGGATGGGCCAGATGCTGTTCTGGCTGGCACAAACCCACCGATGGTGGGTTCGCTACCCGCTGTCGGCGCTCCCCGCCAGCTCGATGGTGATTATGCGCGCCAGGACATTCAAGGTCTGGTTGGAGCCCTTGACTCCGCCGCTGCGCAACGCACGCCGTGATACCGGCTTCCCCGCGGCGGCCAGCCCCCGGGCGATCGCGCGGGCCTGATCCATCTGTGGCTGCGCAGGCTGCGGGCCAGGTCCCACGATCCCACCGCGATGATGTGGTCCAGGCTCGGGACCGTTCTGGTCTCGCCTCGCAGACCGGTCCGGGTAAGCCTCCGGTCGTCTGCCGCCTGATCTGTCCTGGTCCACTGAAGACCAGGGCATGGACCGCAGCACGGCTGGCTGTCTGGTCCGGCTGTCCGGCGTATCCGTGGCCTCGGCATGGGCCCGCAGCATGTGCGCCAGCGCGGTCGCCATGCCCAGGACCAGGACCGGCAGGCAGGACACCACGGTGGTGATAGGCCACGGCGCCCGCGCCGCTCCGGCCTGGGCCATTAGGTGGAAGGCGACCTGCCCGGCCATGCCCAGTCCGAACGAGAAGATCGCCGACCACTTGGCGAACCGGCGGGTCCGGACGCTGATCGCCTGGTCTCGGGCTAGCCAGGCGCGCAGCGCGTATGCCGCGTACGCCTCGACGCCGACCGGCAGGGTGATGGCGGTGTCCAGGTGTAGCGAGGGCCAGATGCCCGGCAGCGGGGAGACCAGGCCGAACCCGGTCTTCTGCGCGATGCCGACCCACCCGGACCACACCCCGGCCGCCGCCGGAGCGGCCAGGACCAGCAGCGGCCAGGACCGCACGGCCCGGCCCGGCCGGGCAGCCGCCGGGGACCGGTCCGCGGCGACTGGTCCGCTGGTCCTGGCCGGGACCGGACCGCGTCGGCCCGGCTCCACGGCGGAGGGCGCACTGGTGGTGAGAGCAGCCATGCTGGTCACCACCCGTCCGCCGCGGCGAGCGGGTGGGGCTCGCCGGTCAGCGCGGCCAGGGCAGCGGCGACCTCAGCGAGGCTGGCGCGGACGTAGGTCGAGGTGGCACCGGTGTCGCTGCCGCCGTCAGTGTGGCCGGCGTAGGCGCGGGCGACGGCGTAGCCGAAGTTCCGCTCCACCCACGTCAGGGTCGTGTGTCGAATCCAGTGCGTGCTGATCTGCTGGGTGGCCACCCAGGGCAGATGCCGGCCGATGCGGGTCCACAGATGGTCATACCGACGATAGCTGATCGGCCGCCCGCTGGCATACCGCAGCAGCTGCCCGTCCGGCGGCGCGTGCCGCGCCCGGCCATGTTCGGTCAGGCGGCCCATCAAGGTCGGTGAGACCGGCTGCCAGCGCATCGTCTCGCCCTTTTCCCGCAACCGGATCAGGCACTGATCCGAGTCCAGGTCGTCCGGGCGCAGGGCCAGCGCGCCGCCGCGGCGGCAGGCGGTCTCGGTGTGCAGCCGCAGAAGCAGCGTGTCCAGCTCGGGATCATCGCCTGTGGCCGCGGCGGCCTCGTTAATCTCCGCCAGCCGGGTATCCGGCACGGCTCTGCGGGTGGACGGCAGGCGGCGCGGCTTGGCTACCTTCCGCGCCGGGTTGTCCGCCTCGGCGATCAGCCCGTCGTCCACGGCGCGCTGGTACAGGCAGCGCAGCGCGGCCACCAGGTGCTCCTCGGCGCTGCGCCCGCGCCGGGCATTGCGGCGGGCCACCACGTGGGTCTTGACGTAGGCCATCAGCTGCCGGATCTCCGACGGGGTGGGCTCATCCAGACGCCGGCCGCCCCACTGGCTGACGACCCGGTTCCAGTACGAGCCGTACGCGCGGCGGGTGCCGTCGCTCACGGCTGCCGAGACCACCGGGACGTACTCGGCGAAGGTCGGCACCGGCGTGCGGGGCTGCGGGACAGCGGTCAGGTCCGCCACAGACAGGCCCATCCGCTCCAGCAGCACCAGCGCCGCCTCCACTACAGCCTGCTGAGAGGCGCCCGGGTTCACGGCGGTCACGGCCGGCTCCCGTCGCCGGGGACCTGGGCGTGCGCCCGCAGCGCCTGGTCCACCACCGCGAGCGAGTACGCGGCCAGCGTGCCCTGGTCTGGGAACACTGCCAGCAGCACCCGGTCACCGGGCCGCAGCCCGCAGCTGCGCCGCAGCACGGCCGGGATCACGATGTATGGCTTGGCTGGCATGGTGGCCTGACCGGCCGGGTCGCGGCGGGCGATGACTACGCCCGCGGCGGCGGTGAGAGTCAGCCGGTCCCCGGGCCTCCAGCCCAGCGCGCTGGTCATGGCCCGGTCGGCGACGCGGCCCGACTCGTCGATCCGGCCGACGCCGTACAGAACGTCATCCGGGACTGCCGGGACTTCCGGTGCGGCGGCCATAGGCAGGCGGCGGGCCGTGCCCGGCCTGCCGGGCACGCGGCCGCCCGGAAGGGCACGCGGGGGAATCAGGGGAGCGATGAGCTGGGCGGTCATGGCCGCCTCCCGGCTGGGAGGGGCCGCGGCAGTCTCGCTGGCGGCAGGCAGCGGGCGCGGGCCCGTGGCCTGCCGGCGTGTTCGAGCGATGTCTGATTTAGGGGAAATTTCCCCGGTATCGGTGTCCGAGGGGGGACTTGAACCCCCATGCCCTTTACGGGCACTAGCACCTCAACGGACTAAATAACGTCCGCCTGTTCCGTCTCATCCTCTTCTGCTGGTCAGAGTCTCCACGATGGTCCGCCGCGTCCATCGTGTCCGGGTAATTCGCCTCAGTCCGTGCAACCGGACGTGCAATTCAGGGGCTCCCCCCGGAAGGCAAATGGCCCCGCCCGGTGCGGCACACCGGACGAGGCCTCGGACCTGTCCCGCTTAGGAGGAGAGGACCTTGACCACCATCATCCCCGACCAGCAGCCGGTACCTGTCACGCCTCGCGCGGTCGTCGCCGTCACCGACCTGGTCCGGCTGGCGAATTGCCCGCATTGCTGGCAGCGTCCGGGTCGCCCGTGCACGATCACAGGCGCGCCCGGTGACCACCTAGCCCGCTGGCAGCGGGCCGAGCGCCGGGGCCTCATTGGGCGCGCGGACCTGGGCGTCGCGGTGGCCACGCTCGAGGTCATCGCCCCGCACGTGCTCGTCCGGGAGGCCGTCCCCGCACCCGAGCGCTCGGCCCGGGCCGAGCTTGAGGCGGACCTGTGATCATCCCGCAGCCGGAAGCCCCGGCAACTGAGCGTCGTGCCCTCGGGCGGTGGCCAGTGAACCGGCCCTCGCACCTCCCGGACCCATGGGCCCGACGCCTGCGCCCGGAAGAGACTGCCGGGCAAACCGAGATGGGCCAGCGCTGCCAGGCCCCCCGCTGCCGCGAGCCGGTCACGTTCTACGCGTGGTACTTCCCGCGGCCGCGCCGTACCGGCGTCCCGGTGATCGGCCACGAGCGGTTCTTGTGCGGGCCGCATGGCGCCGAGTTCGCGGCCCGGCACCACCTGATCATCGAGCCCGCCCCGGCCGAGCCCGTGGAACACTCACCGGGCGCTCCGGTCCGGAATCCCGGGCCCCCGCTTCCTCCGAGCCTCGAGCGGCTGGATGAGGCCGCGATCGCCGATCACCTCAGCCTCGGAGGCCGTTGCAACTGGTGGCGCCGCTGTGACCAGCCGGACGCGTACGCCGTGATGTACACAACCAGGGGCCCCCGGGCACGGCGCGTCCTCCGGTTCTACTGCGATGAGCACGCGGCGCGGTTCGCAGCGCGCCACCGGATCGACCTCACGACGGTGCCCCTTGCCGAGGGGGGATACCGGTGAGCGCGGAGCTGAACGCCAGGCGTACCGCCGCGGCCGCGGTGCTCGGCGACTACATGGCCGAGCTGGCGTCGGCCCCGCTCACGAGGCCGCCCGGCCGCGAGTGGATGCTCCGGCTCGCGTCGGTGCTCGGAGACCTGCTGGCCGGCCTCGACCACGCCGTCGACGAGGACGACGAGTTCGGCGGCCGCGAGCCGTACTGCGCCGAGTGCGGCGCCTGGATCGGCATTTTCTTCGGTCTGGAGGGCTGGCACCACTTCCGCGGCGACCCGGCGCCCGGCGGCAAGCGCGAGCTGTACGACGCCGGGCACGAGGCCTCGCCCGCGTGGTGCGAGCCGCCCGGGCGGGCGATCTCCCCCGCCGACGCCGTGATCATCGGCCAGGCCCTCGAGGACGCCGAGCGCTACCGGCGCGACCGGGCCGAGGCGTGGTGCGCCGGATGCCTGGCACACCCGGCCGGGGCGTGCGATGACCACGTCGACGAGCTCGACCAGGCCGACGCCTACGCCGAGCTCGGCCGTCAGCTGCAGGAGGCCGGCCGGTGACGACGCTGATCGCGGTCTACACCAGCGACGGGTGCGCCGGCCGGTGCGACGCCAAGTGCTACAACGCCTGGGAGCCGGACTGCGACTGCATCTGCCAGGGCCGCAACCACGGCGCCGGGAAGCAGCAGGCAATCGACAACACGCGCGAGCTCGCCGAGTCCTGGGTCGAGCACGCCCGGGCGGCCGGTCAGGACATCACGCTCGCCGAGCTCGCGATCGACGCGCAGCACCAGCCGCTGTTCAGCGTGGCAGGTGCGCCGTGACCTGGAACCGTACCGCCCTACTGGCCGCCCTGCCGGTCGCCGCGGTGGCCGTCATCGCGGGCCTGGTCAGCTACAGCCACATAACCGCGCTCGGCCTGCGCACCGGGCAGAGCACGGCCGACGCGCACCTGCTGCCGCTGGCCGTCGACGGGCTCATCGTGGCCGGAAGCGTGATCTTGCTGGCCGGGTCCTGGCTCGGCTGGCTCGGCGTGGCCCCGGGCGTGAGCGCGACCGTGTTCGCCAACGTCGAGTCCGGACTGCCGCACGGGCCGCTCGCGGCCACCGTCGCCGCGTGGCCAGCGCTGGCGTTCAGCGTGGCCACGTTCATGCACGAGCGCTGGCTGAAGTCACATGCCGTCACCGCACCCGAGGCCGTACCCGATGTACCCGCCGCCCTGAACGGCCATGCCCACCAGGCGGCCGAGCTGTTCGCCGCCGACCTCGACGCCGGGCGCGTGCCCGGCATCAGAGCAATCAGGTCCCGGCTGCATGTCGGCCAGGACAAGGCGACCGAGGTACAGCAGTACCTGCGATCGCTCACCCGTACCCACTAAGCACCCGGCCCGGGTGCGATCGCCTCGACAGCAGCACCCGGGCCGGTCCCTCACCTAGGAGGTAACCGTCATCATGACATCGGCATCGACCGACCCGCCCGTCGATGGCGCGACCGTCGTACCCCTGCGCGCCGTGGACGCGCAGACCGAGGTACGCCTCGACGAGGACCAGGGCGCCGCGCCCGCCTATGTCGACCTCACGAGAGGCGACGCGCAGCGCAAGGCGATCATCCCCGAGCACTGGCAGACGTGGGAGAACGCGAAGCGGCACGTCTCGCTGGCGGCCGCGCGGCACGGCCACCGCGCCGCCTACCACGGCGTCAGGTCACCGGCCTACTTCGCCAAGGCGCTGGCCTTCGCGGTGTGGGGAGTCATCGTCACGATCAAGAGCGTGATCACCTGGTGGCACATCCCCGGGCAGACCCGGCTCGAGTGGGAGGCCGCCGCTAACGGGCTGATCAGCGACCACCTGCGGCTGCACCAGGCCGGCCGCAAGACGCGCACAGCCCGCGGCACGATCCTGGCGCTGGTCCTGGCCGCGCTCGCCGCCGCGATGATCGCGATGGTGGCGTACGCGCCGTGGTGGGCGTGGGCGCTGTTCGCGGTCAGCCTGTTCGCGCTGTTCGCCCTCGCCGGCCGGCCACAGGGCAAGACCATCACGACCCGGGCGGAGATCCCGGCCGCGGTGCAGCCGCCAACTGGTGATGTCATCATCCGGGCCCTCGGGTCGATCGGCATCGCCGGAATCAACAAGGCGATCGCCGACAACGCGTTCCCGCCGCTGCCCGCCCCGGTCCGCGAGGACGGCCCCGGCTGGCGGGCCGAGATCGACCTCCCGTACGGGGTCACCGCCACCCAGGTCATCGAGAAGCGCGAGGCGTTCGCGTCCGGGCTGCGCCGCCCGCTCGGCGCCGTGTGGCCCGAGCCGGTCACCCACGAGCACGCCGGCCGCCTCGAGGTGTGGGTCGGCCGCGCCGACATCAGCAAGGCCAAGCCCGCGCCCTGGCCGTGGCTGCGGACCGGCGGCGGGAACATCTTCGACCCGCTGCCGTTCGGCACCGACCCACGCGGCCGCCGTGCTGACGGTGCCCTGATCGAGCACAACTGGCTGCTGGGCAGCATGCCCGGCCAGGGAAAGACCAGCGCCGTGCGGGTGCTGGTCTCCGGCGCCGCCCTCGACCCGGCCGCCGAGCTGTGGATCCACGAGCTCAAGGGGACCGGCGACCTCGACCCGTTCGAATGCTGCGCGCACCGGTTCGTGTCCGGCATCGACGACGAGTCCATCGGGTACGCGGCCGAGTCGCTGCGGCTGCTGCGCCGTGAGGTGATGCTCCGTGCTGACCGGCTCAAGAAGCTCGACCGGGCGCTGTGCCCGGACAAGAAGGTTACCCGGGAGATCGCTAGCCGCCGCGGGGCGCGGCTGTGGCCGCTGGTGTGCGTCATCGACGAGGCGCAGAACCTGTTCGGCCACGACAAGTTCGGCAAGCAGGCCGGCGAGGACGCCACGTTCTGCATCAAGATCGGCCGGGCGCTGGGGGTGGTGCTGATCCTGGCCACCCAGCGGCCCGATAAGGAGTCCCTGCCGACCGGGGTGTCCGGGAACGTGTCGACCCGATTCTGCCTCAAGGTCGCCGGGCAGGTCGAGAACGACATGATCCTGGGCACCAGCGCCTATAAGAACGGCGCCCGGGCGACCACGTTCCGGCCGAAGGTCGATGCCGGGCTCGGCTACCTCAAGGGCGAGGAGAACACCGCCCGCGTGGTGCGCACCTACTACCTGAACGGGAACGACACCGAGCGGGTCGCCAGGCGGGCACGGGCGCTGCGCGAGGCCGCGGGCACACTGTCCGGGGTAGCGCTCGGCGAGGACGACGAGACGCCGCGGCGCGACGTCCTCGCCGATGTCCTGGAGGTCTTCGCCGGCGACAGCGGGCTGCACTGGCCCGAGCTGGCCGCCCGCCTCGCCGACCGGTTTCCGGAGCGGTGGCAGGACACCACCGGCGACGCCGTGTCGGCCGAATGCCGGTCGCTCGGGATCCCCAGCGTCAACGTAAACGCTCACGGCACCGTCCTGAAGGGCTGCCGCGCCAGCGACGTCGAGAAGGCGGCCGGACGATGATCCCCGCTACCGGTGTAGCCCTCGCGCTACCCGCACCTGACCTGCACGGACGACGGGCAGCCGCTACAGCCGCTACGGGGCCGCCCCCGCTGACCTGCGCGATAGCGGACGGCAGCGGCAGACGACAGATGACGGAGGCAACGACCCCATGGCCCTCCCGGCGGGCACCCCGCAAGAGCACCGCTACCAGCTCTGCCGCGACGAGGACTGCGAGCGGTTCCCCTGCCGGCTGTACAAGGAGGGCCGCCGCGACGGCATCGAGGAGGGCTACCGCCGCGGCTGGGACGACTGCTATCCGGTCGCGTTCTCAGACGGCATCGCAGCCTGCCCGCGCCCGCACGCGCCCGGGGGGTGAGCGGCCATGGCCGTACACATCCTGATCGGCTTCGCCATCGCCGCGGGCTGGGCGCTGTCGCTGCTCATACACCCGTTCGGCCGGTGCTGGCTGTGCCGCGGCCGTCGCGTCCACGTCCACGGCCGCAGGGTCCGCACCTGCCAGCTGTGCAAGGGCACCGGGCGGCGGCAGCGGACCGGCTCCCGCACGGTCCACCGGATCCGCAGGCACGTGGTAGCCGAATACCGGCGCACGCGCGCCCTCAGCCGCGAGCAACGAGCCCGGGAGACCGCACCGGGCCCGCACCAGATCGGAGGCGCCTGATGGTGCCGCTTACCGTGATCGCCCTGGTTGCCCTAACCGCCTGGGCAGTCTCACTGTGGCGGCACCCATTCACGACCTGCCGCACCTGCAAGGGCGCCAAGGTCAACCCCGGCAGCACCGACAAGCGGTTCGGGTTCTGCCCGGGCTGCGGCGGCATCGGACGGCGGCATCGGACCGGTGCCCGCACGCTGCACCGCCTGATCCAGTCGGCCATGAGCCGGGGGCAGAAGGACCGGTCGCGCCGTCGGCAGCGCCGCGTCGAGGAGCGCACGCGGAATCCCCGCGAAATCGGAGGCCGGTCGTGAGCAAGTGCTCCGGACTGCACTGCCCCGGGTGCGGTGACGGCGGCGGCGGCCTGGTGGTTGTGCTCGTCGTCCTGGCCGTTGCCGGCGCGATCATCCACGCGATCTGGCACACGCTCGTCGAGGTCGCCGAGATCACGGCCTTCACCGTGCTCGGCATCGCCGGGCTGGCCGCGCTCGCCGGGCTCGGCTACGCGGTCATGCGCGTACGCGCCAGCATCGCCAGGCCGCGCCAGCAGGCCGCGCCGAAGGCCGTCATCATCGCCAGCACCATCACCCGCCAGCCGCCCGCGATCGCGCCGCCGCAGCGCGCCAGCTGGCCGCTGCCCGGCACCTGGGAAGAGATCAGACCCGACACCGACAGGAGAACATCATGACCGCCCTGCTCATCATCGCTGCGCTCGCCGCGCTGGCCATCGGCCACCACGTCGGCCACGCGCACGCCAACTACCGGCACGGCCGGGCACACGGCCACCGCGGCGTCAACCTCTACTGGTCGAGCGCTCGAGGCCCGTGGATCTCCGTCCCGGGCCCGTTCGGGACACGGGTCGGCCACAGGCTCTGAACAGATCAGGCACAGCAACCATGCCGGACATACCCCATTAGGACGCTAGGTAATGCAGCAAATTCATTAAGTAAAAGGGAGGATCACGGATCATGAACGCACCCACCACATCCGAGTCCCGGACCGCCTGGGACCAGCGCACCACCGGGGACAAGGCCCGGCGCATCCGCGAGATCTACGCCGAGGAGTGCGCCATCCGAGGCCTGCCGGTCGCGGAGACGCCCGCGGAGTTCGCCGCGTCCCAGCTGAGGGCCTTCATGGACTCCGTCGAGGCCCTGGCCGCCGCAGAAGGCCTGACCGCCGGGTTCGGCCTGGCCGCCGATGTGATGGCGGGCGCGGCCAGTGCCTCGCAGTAGTACGCAGACGACCGGATACCTGTAGCGTCACGAATGTGAAGCTCGCCACCCGCGCCGCGATAGTTGGTGCCGCGGCCGGGATGGCGAGCTTCGTCTACCAGGCGATCGCCGAGGCGCACGACCGTCAAGCCTTCCCGCCGCCCGGCCGACTCGTGGACATCGGCGGCAGGCGCCTCCACCTGATCGAGATGGGCGAGGGGTCGCCTGCCGTCGTCATCATCCCCGCGCTTGCCGATAACGTGCTGGCGTGGCTGCGCATCCTCGATGGCGCTGCCGCCGATACACGGGCGTGCGTCTACGACCGTGCTGACGTCGGATGGAGCGACGCCCCGCCACACTGGCGACGCACGCCTCACTCCATGGCCGCCGACCTGCACGCGCTGCTGTCCGCCTCCGGCATCCCGGCTCCCTACATCCTGGTCGGCCATTCGATCGGCGGAATCATCGCGCGCCGCTTCTACGCCGAACACCCGGACCTGGTGGCAGGGATGCTGCTGGTGGATTCGAGCCATGAGCAGCAGGTACACCGGTTCGCCGAGCAGGGGGGCTGGCGCCGCGGTCCCTACCGCTATGCCCGGGAGGCGGTACGACGCCAGGCCCGGATACTGGGCATGCGCCGGCTCGCCGCCGTGCTCGGCCTGATGCGGAGTCTTGACGCTGATATCGCCCGCGAGGCACCCCCCGAGCACGCCGGGTCCTATCGCGCGATCTTGCTTTCCTCGCCTCAGCGGCGGGCTGCGGTGCGGGAGATGCTCATGGCCACGCAGGCGTGGGGCGAACCGCCAGGACTCGGCTCAATCCCGCTGACGGTTCTCACCAGGGCAAGCGGTACGGGGGAAAGCTGGCTTGTCTGGGCGCGGTTGCAGGACAAGCTGGCCGAGCTATCCACCGACAGCGTTCATATCCGGGCAAGACAGGGTGGCCACTACCTGCACCTCGACGAGCCGGATCTGGTTGTCCAGGCGGTCCGCGATCTCGTCCAGCGCTGCAGGCGGACGCGATGACCGATGCCGACTACTCCGGCCACGCAGCGGCGTTCATTGCCGAGGCCGAGCGGATCGCCGCGCTCCGCCTCCCGTCGCTGCCGGAGGATCCGGCCGCGGCCGCGGCGATGCGCGCGGCCGGGTACGAGGTCCTGGCCGAGGTCCTCGAGGTGGATGGCTCGGTAGCGATCGTGCACGTGCTGAGCGAGGACGAGGAGATCCAGCACGCCGTGGCGGCCCGGAAACTGGCCACGGTGCTTGGCGCCGGCGCGGACCAGCTAGCAGGCACGGAGTTCATCGCGACCCTCCGCGAGACGCCGGAGACGGGCCCGGTACTGTCCGGGTTCCGGCCGGCGTCCGGCAGCGCAGGATGACGGGGGCCGACAGCGGCTAGACAGGCGCCGCCGTCTATCGCAGAAAAGCCTGCCGATTCGGCCCGCAGCCCACCTCGCATTCCCGCAGGACGGCCCACACGCTACCGCAGAAAACACCCTGCTTGCTGCGATAGCGCCGCCCGTCCCCGTGTCGCCGGTGAGCGCTGCTCGAGGCTGAACGTGGCCGGGCAGCCGCTCACGAGGATTCTCGGCATGCGCGCTCGAACGAGGCGTCCAGTGCCGCAGCCTGCGCAGGCAGGTACACCGACGCCAGCCGCAGGATCGCAGCGCGGTACAGGTAGTCGTACCCGTCGCCGAGCGGCGGCCTGAATGCGCGCAGGTACACGTACCGGAGCTGGGCGTCGGCCGCGTCGGCGAAGGCCTCGATGCCGCTGGTCTCACCGTCCGTAGTCCACTCGACCTTCGAGGTGTACTCGCCCTGGCGCCCCAGCAGCTGGTTCGGGTCTGTCGCGGCCGTGTACACCGTGATGTTCGTGATGCCCATCCGCCGGGCCACGAGATCGGCTGGCCCGCAGATGGCGGAAGGAGAAGCCGCCGGGCTGCCGGCCGGAAGAGGCACGGTGGCAACTGGGCTAGCCGAGCTCGGAGCGGCCGCCGCGGGGTGAGGGGCTGCGGAAGACCCGCAGGCCGCCAGAGCTATCACGGCCCCAGTTCCGGCCAGGATTATGCGCAGCCCGCCACCCACGGCGCCCTCCCTCGGCAGCGCGGCAACTGCGCCGCGCCCCTTATTGCAGTGGACGCGTCAAGGACAACCGGGGTGCACGATGAGTGCGAATATGACGCATCTCCGTAACCGGGTTGTTGCGTCCGGTTTGGCGAGGTGCCGGGCTGCACGCCCTTCACCGCAGCCGCCGTACGCCTTCTGTGAGCGCCATGAGGCCGAAATCCTGCAGGAGGGAGGTCGCGGCCTCCTCATCGGGAAGGAGCGTGTGCAGGAAGGCGTTCGCCAGGATCTCCAGTGCAGAGATGACCGACTCGGGCGGGATTTCGCCGATGATCTCGGCCTGCCCGGTCCCGATACCCAGGTGCCGGGCAGTCAGGAGCCCTATGGCGGCGCCGACCGCGTCCCACGATGCTGAAGGCGTCCCGGCGGCGCGGCGGCGGCGCTTCCGCCTGCCTTCACCGACTGCGTGCTTCATGCGCGGTGCGGCGCCTAGCCCGGGTTGGGTCACGGGCAGCACAGGAAGAACGACGTCCACAGGTGGCCCGCACATCGGCCACCTGGCCACGGCGTTCACGGGGTGCTCTCCCATGGCGCCCCCCACGCCGAGTCGTCTACGACGGTTGCCTGGAACGGCCCGAGGGGTGGGTTGGCTGCGAGGTCCAGCGCCTCGCGCTGCAGGAAGGCGGCGGCATCCGGCGGCGGGTTGCCTGCGGCGGCCATGTTCGCTGCGGTCTCGGCGTAGCTGACGAACAGGCTGATCACGAAGGTGATGGCCTCGACGAGCTCGGCTGTCGTCCAGGGCTTGTCGCCGAGGTCGATTCTGCCGCCGGGCGGAGGGCTGCCCGCGCCCAGCTGGGTGAGGACGGTGATGATCTGCTGGCGGACCTGGGCGCGGGTCCGGAATGGCAGCGGGCCAGGCCCGGCTGAGTCTGTGCTCATCACAGCGCCCGGCCCGCGTAAACGATGCCAGCCTGCCAGTTGTTGCTGCCCTTGCTGAGGAGCCCGTTCTGCACGGTCGTCATCAGGTCGCTCTCGGTCATCACCGAGCCCTGGATGTTCCATGAGTGGTTGTGGGTGATGTTCACGACCGGGGGACTGCCGCCCCACCCGCCGTAGCCGCCCGGGGCCGGGCCGTACCCGCCCGGCGGGGCCGCGGCCCGGGCCGATGCGGCGCCGGCCATCCGCTGCACGGCGGCTTCGGCGGCCGGGATCCCTGCCGTGACGCCGAGGGCAAACCCGGCGGGGAACTCCATGCCGAGCTCGTAGGCGACCAGCGACGGGGAGGAGATCTTCAGTTCCTTCTTGACATCGGCGACGACCGCGGCGGCGAGCTTCTCGATCGCCGTCTCCACCGACCCCAGCGACGTCTGGAGCCCGGAGGCGAGCCCGGCGGCGATCTGCTGCCCGGCCTGGTACATGGCCGGGGCCCCGGCCCCGCCGATCTTCACCGCCGTCGACATGATCTGGGATTCCAGCTGGTTCAGCTGCCTGACGACTCCCGGGCCGCCCTGGGTGATGCCCTCGGCCACCGGGAGGCCGGTGGTGACGCCGGCCTGGACGATCTGGTTCTCCGACGTCGCGTTCAGGCCCATCTTGGACAGCTGGGCGAGCTGCTGCGCGAACGCCTGGTCGTCGGCGAGCATCTGCTGCATGCCCTGGACGGTCGCGGACCCGCCGACCGGCCCGCTGGCCATGGCGGAGGTGTAGGTGCCGGCCTGGGTGATGTCGGCGCCCGTGATGACGTTCTGGGCGATCTGGGAGGCGTCGGTGATCTCGGCTTCCAGCGCGGTCCGCTGGTCCGCCAGGGACCGGAGTTTCCCCTGCTCGCCGGTGAGCCACTTCACCAGCCCGGAGTCGCCGGGCACGTCCGCTTTCAGCTCGGCGATCGTCTTGTCGATGCTGGCAATGTCCGCCGCAGTGGCCGCGGTCTTGCCCAGGGCGGTTGCGGCGGCGTTCACGGCGTCCTGGCCGCCCTCGAGGCCCAGCGCGAGGCCCTGGGCGGTCTGGCCGCCGATCTCCACGCCGACCCCGGACGGGGAATGGATCGCCAGGGAGACCTTCAGCGCGGCCTCAACCTGGGCGGCCAGGGCGTGGGCGGCGGCAAGGGCCGCCCCGCCGCCGGCGGTGATCCCGGCGGCCAGCCCGGCGCCGATCGCCGACCCGGCCGAGGTCGCCGGCCCGGCGTCGGCCCGCATCGCCGAGATGATCCCCGCCATTTCCGCGGCGACCCTGCCCTTGGCCGCGGCCAGCGCGGACAGGTCCGGGGCCGGGATCTTCACCGCGCCTGCGGTGACGTGCATGGCCTGGGCGATGTCGCCGATGTCGCGTACCACGTCGGCGCGGGCCTTGAGCAGCCCGGAGGTGTCCGCGGAGGGCACCTGAACCTGGGGGGCCGCGAACTCGCCGCCCCTGGCTCCCCGGTAGATGTCCGCCGGGGCCCGCTCCTCCCCGGCGGCGAAGTCCCGGAACGCCGAGGCCGCGATCGAGTCGGACTGCCGCGCCCACCGGGACCACGACTGGTCCTGCCCGGGTCCCTGCCAGAGGGTGTTCCCGCTCCCGGGGATCTTGTGCGCGCTCAGCAGCGGCTTGGCGACGAGCTCGTCGATGAGCACGGCTAGCAGCGCGGTCCCGCCGGCGCCCTTCAGGCCCATGCCCGCGGCGGGCGCGGCGCCTTCCCCGGCTGCTGCGCCCTCCCCGGCGGCCGCGCCCTCGACGGCGCCCGTCCTGGCCGGGCCGCCGCCGGGCAGGCCGGCGCCCCCGAGCTTGTCAGCCGCCACGGTCAGCCTGCCTGCCGCCACGGTCAGGTCGCTGGCGGCGACGTTCAGGCCCGTCGTCTTCCCGAGGTTCGCCAGGCTGTCCGCCCCGGGAATACCCAGCATCTGCCCGGCCCGGCCGGCCACGCCGATGGCCTTCACGGCGAGCATCCCGCCGCCCAGCACGCCGCCGATCTCGGCGATGTCCTTGGTCAGGCCGGGGTTATCTGCGAAGAACTTCCCGACGCTGGCGACGTCCTTCAGCCCCGTCGTGGCCAGCGGCAGGAATGTCTTGCCCATCTCGGTCACGTCGGATATCAGGGCCTGCTGCGCGGCGCCCAGCTGGAACTTGAGGGTCTGCTCGACCTGGCCCCAGCCGCGGATGTCAGGGCCGCCGGCCTGCTCGGCCTGGGCGACCGTGCCGACGGTGTGCTGGAACGCGGGCAGGCGGCCTCCGCCGAGCATCTCCCCGACCTGCATGCCGGTCTGGCCGCCCAGCAGCTCGTTCAGCGCCGCGGCGACGGTCTGCCGGTCACCCAGCCCGGACCTGACCAGGGCGGAGAACCCGTGCGCCACGTTCGCGGTGGCGGCGAACTGCTGCAGCAGGTTCCGGTCCGCTGCCGACTCGGACCCCTTGTACAGCTCCTGATTCCACTGTGCCGCGGAGACCGACCCGGCCAGGTACGCCTGCGCGACCCCCTGGATCGCCGCCGGCATCGCCGCGATCTCCTCGGTCGCGGACTGGGCGGCCAGCCTGGACTGGTTGAGGGTGGACAGCATGACCATGCCGCCAGGGCCCATGTGCCGCTGGATCGCCTCGTCCACCTCGGCGATCGTCCCGGTCAGCCCGTCCTTGCCGAGGTCGTGGCTCAGCTGCACCGGGTTGATGCCGAGCATCTGCATCTCGGCGGCCTGCCCGCCGGACAGCTTCTGCAGCGACGTGATCGTATGGCGCAGGTCCATCGCGGACTGCTCCGCCGACATGCCCCCGGCCGTCATCGTGGCCTCGGCGCCGAAGATCTGCGGCAGGGAAAGCCCGGCCGTCTTCGCCGCGGGCAGCAGCATCGGCATCGCCGCGGCGGCGCCCTGAAGGGTCATCTTGCCGCTGCCGACCTCGGCCATGATGGCGTTCATCGCCGAGGTGGCCTGCCGCTGCTGCGCTCCGGCGTTGCGCTGCGGGCCGCCGTAGTAGTCGGTCAGCAGCGTCGTCAGCGCGTTCGTGACCGTAGGCAGGTCGGCGCCCTCGGCGTACGCGCCCTGCGCCGCGGGCTTCAGCACGGCCAGGGCGTCGGCCCCGTGATACCCGCCAGACTCCGCCCAGTAGGCACCCTGTGCCAGTGACGCCTGGCTCATGGCGGTCTGCGGGGCCAGCTGCAAGATGCCCTGGAACATCATCCCCAGGTTCGCCGGGGACTCCCCCGCGCTGGTGTACAGCCTCGTGACGGCAGCCTGCAGCTGGGCGGCCTTGTCCACGCCGTAAGCCAGTGCAGCCCCGACCGCCAGGCCGAGCATCTGGTGGCTGGCCGCCGACGCCTCCGCCTGGACCGCCGTCGCCTTGTTCGACCGGGCGATCGCGGCGTCCTGCTCGATCGACGTCGTGGCCAGCGAGACCTTGTTGTCGGCCTGGACCTGCTGCCATGTGGTGATCACGTTCGCGTTCCGCGCCATCTGCGCGGTGACGTCCGCGTTCAGCGCGGCCTGCTCGGCCATCACCCGGTTGAACTCGGTGATCTGCGCGGCACCCAGGTCCGCCGCCGCGCCGGTCCGCTCCGTCATCCCCGTGGTGGCGTCCCCGATGACCTTCGCCGACCCGGACACGTCCACCGCGGCCGCATCCCACGCCTCGGCCAGCTTGCCCGGGCCGGCCATCGCCGCGTCCCCGGCCCCCGCGTCAGCAAGCTTGGCCAGGTCGGCGCCGATCTTCCCGGCCGCCTCCGACACGTCCACGGCCGCGGCGTCCCAGGCTTCGGCCAGCTTCCCCGGGCCGGCGGCGGCCGCGTCACCGCCGCCGGCATCGGCAAGCTTCCCGAGCTCGGCGGCGATCTTCGAGACCGACCCGCCGATGTCGCCGGCCGCCGCATCCCACGCCGACGCCAGCGCCGCGGGCCCTTGCGCGGCCCCGGACCCGGCGTCATCCATCTCCTTGATCGCCGCGGCGAACTTCTCCGCCGCCGACTC
>Ga0187783_10000547_pt1 | contig 27641 bp, 18 predicted proteins | sample 1015_SJ02_MP02_2_FD_132471 | JGI IMG/M metagenome (GOLD analysis project Ga0187783, IMG submission 132471) | Tropical peat soil microbial communities from peatlands in Department of Meta, Colombia - 1015_SJ02_MP02_20_MG | ecosystem: Environmental > Terrestrial > Soil > Wetlands > Peat | place... | reverse complement strand
TCGAGCGCTGCCTCGCTCGGCTCACCGAGGGCGGGCGGTCCGTGCTCATCCCCCGCGAGCTGCCGCCGAACGACGGCGCGATCTCCTATGGCCAGGCCGTGGTGACAGCAGCGCGGCTGGCCAGCGGCGAGCGACCACCACACAGCGATCGGACGACGCGCGGCAACGCACACCGGGCGGCGACCACGTGCCACACGCGGTTTGAGCAGAATGGGAACGCGGGCCCGCCTGGGCCCGTGTGATCGCCGTCGCCGTCGTGTGCGTGGTTCACCGCGGTGGCGATCTGGCGGTTGATGCGCGCCGAGGAGGCGTAGGGGAGCGCGGGCGCGACAGCTCGTTCGCCTCGCGGAGCGCCCGTGCGGCGAGTTGACCGACGACCTCCTGCACCGCTGGGGAGAGCCCGACGCCGGCGTCGAAGCGGGCGCCCACCACGCCATAGAGGATGACCCGCGCGGGTAGGCGTCCGAGCGCGCGCCCCAGCTCGAGCGCCCCTGCGAGCCCGAGCGCGTGCGTGGAGGACGAGGACGACAGATCGGCGGGCAGTGGCCGCGTGGAGGCGTCGAGGCGTTGGATGGTCCCCGCCGGGGCAGCACCATGGGTCGCCTCCTCGGCGTCGGGGATCGCCGGGCCTGTGCGACGAGCCGTGTGCGGCCTGTGCATCGCATCGACGAGCACTACAGCGTCCGCGCCCTCCCACGCCTCGAGCAGCGCCAATGGCTCGCCCTCCTGCTCGCAGATGGCGATTCGCGCTTCCCGCGCGTGCGCCATCCGTCCGCTGCTCGCAGCGTCTTCGACCAGCGCCTGGGCGCGCCGTGCGACCTCGAGACCGACGGCGTCGTCGTGGCGAAGCGGGTTTCCGACCCCGATCACGAGGACCGCCGGCCGCGGCGAGCTCTCACCCACGGTCGACGGTGAGTGTGAGGAAGTGGGTGGCGCAGGAAATGCAGGGGTCGTGGTTGCGGATCGCCTGCTCACAACGGAGCGTGAGCTGCTGGTCGGAGAGATCGACGCCGTCTTCCACAACCGCGCGAAGGTTCTCCTCGATGGCGAGCTGGTTCTGGGAGGTGGGCGGGACGATCCTCGCGTCGAGGATGGCGCCATCCTCGGCGAGCTCGTAGCGGTGGTAGAGCAGCCCGCGTGGGGCCTCGGTGGCGCCGTGGCCGACGGCACTTCGAGGCACGACCTCGATCGCCGGAGCGTCCGGCTCCTCGTAGCGTCCGATGATCGACAGCGCTTCGTCGCACGCCTGTACGAGCTCAACGCCGCGAACGACGATGCTCTGGAATGGGTTCGTGCACACCTCCCCCAGGCCCGCGTCGCGCGCGGCACCGCGCGCGAGCGCTCCGAGGGCAGAGGCGGACAGCGCATAGCGGGCCAGCGGACCGGTGAGGTAGGTGCCACGCTCGCGGATACGGGCGTGTAGCGCGTTGGAATGCTCGACGTGGTCCTCGACGATGTGCTCGTCGAACTGGGCCGGGACGATGTCGAGGCCGCGGTCTGAGCGTATCGTCCCGCGGTCGATCGGGTACTCGCCCCCGGGGTCCGTCAGCGCCACGAGCTCGGTCGTACAGTCCACCTCGGGAAACGGCAACTCCGAAGCCCAGCGGACCGTCGCCAGCGCTGTGTCGCGGGCGGCCTCTAGCTGCTCGACGAGCGTGTGCAGCTCGCGCCGACGCGGCACCCGGTAAAAGCCGCCGACACGGACGTTGATCGGGTGCACCTCGCGTCCGCCGACGAGCGCCATCAGCGCGTTGCCCGCCCTCTTCATCAGCAGGCCTTCTTCGACGATTGCGCGGTGCTCGCGCGCCATCTCCACCGCGCCGGCATAGCCAAGGAAGTCGGGGGCATGGAGCATGTACACGTGAAGGCTGTGGCTCTCGATCCACTCGCCGCAGTAGATGAGCCGGCGCAGGTCACGCAAGGGGCCATCGTCGATCTGGACGCCACAGGCGTCCTCCATCGCCCGCACGGCACTCATCTGGTAGGCGACTGGGCAGATGCCGCATATACGCGCGGTGATGTCTGGGGCCTCCGTGAACGCCCGCCCCCGCAGTAGCGCCTCGAAGAAGCGCGGCGGCTCGTAGATGCGCAGTTTCACGTCGACGACCTTGCGGCCATCGAGCCTCACGTACATCGCTCCCTCGCCCTCGACACGCGCGAGGTAGTCGGTGCGGAGCACCCGCGTGCGCTCGCTCATCGCTCGCGCCCGCCCTACTCGTGCGCCTTGGATGCCTGCGCGAATGCGCCCGAGCCGGCGTTGAAGGTGCGATAGAGGCGCACCAGATCAACCTCCCCGGAGCCAAGCTCGGCCATGCGTGCGCTGAGCGACGGCGTGTTGGGGCTTTCCATTGGCCCGTAGCAGCCATAGCAGCCCCGGTCGTACGCCGGGCAGATCGCACCGCATCCGGCATGCGTCACGGGTCCCAGGCACGGAACGCCGTCGGCCACCATGACGCACACGGTCCCCCGGCGCTTGCACTCCATGCACACGCTGTGCGCGCGCACGCGGGGACGGCGAGCGGCGAGATGGGCACCGATCACCTCGAGCAGCTGGAGCTTGTTGATCGGACAGCCTTGAAGCTCGAAGTCGACCGGCACGTGCGCGCTGATCGGCGTCGAGCGATCGAGCGTGGAAATGTACTCCGGCGAGGCGTAGACGATGCGTGTGAACGCATCGACATCGCCGAAGTTGCGAAGCGCCTGGATACCCCCGGCGGTGGCGCAAGCGCCGATCGTGATCAGGGTGTGCGAGCTACGGCGCACCTCCCGGATGCGCTCGGCGTCGTGCGCCGTGGTGATCGAGCCCTCCACGATCGAGACGTCGTAGGGACCGTCCACGGTCGCACTGCTGGCCTCGAGGAAGTAGGCGACCTCCAGGCGCTCCGCCAGCATCAGCAGCTCGTCCTCACAGTCGAGCAGGCTTAGCTGGCAACCGTCGCAGGAGGCGAACTTCCAAACCGCGAGTGTCTGCTTGTGCGCCCCGATCATCACAGCTCCCGGATCGTGAGCCAGCGCTCCAGCTCGCTCCAGCGGTAGACGGGCCCGTCACGACAGACCAGCGTCGGACCCAGCTGGCAGTGGCCGCAAAGGGCAACCCCGCACTGCATGTTGCGCTCCATCGCAGCGTAAACGCGTTCGCTGGTGACGCCTGCCTTAGCGAGTGCGACCACGGTGAAACGCATCATCACCTCCGGTCCGCAGACGAACGCCGCGGTGCGAGCGGGATCGAAGCCAGCGCGGGCGACGAGCCGTGGCACCACGCCGACCCGCCCCAGCCACTCCGGTCCCGCGCTGTCGACTGTGAGCGCCACCTCGAGCCCGCGCGCGGCCCACTCCTCGAGCTCGGCGGTGTAGAGCAGCTGCGTCGGCGAGCGCCCACCATAGAGCAGCGACAGACGCCCGTAGCGCTCGCGCCGGGCCAACAACGTGAGGATCGCCGGCCGCAGCGGAGCGAGACCTATCCCGCCGGCGATCACGAGCACATCGGCGCCCTCGACCTGCGCCACGGGCCAGGGCCTGCCGAATGGGCCGCGCACGCCGAGCACCTCGCCCCGTCGTGCGCGGCAGATCGCCTGCGTCGCGAGGCCAACTGCGCGGACAGTATGGATGAGCGCACCACCGCCATCGGGGTCGCCGCTGATCGAGATCGGAACCTCCCCGGCTCCATACGCGGAGAGCATCGCGAACTGACCAGGGGAAAACGCAAGTCGTGTCCCCGCGCGGGGCGCGAGCTCAAGGGTCCAAGTGTCGGCGGTCTCCTGGCGCCGCGCGGTGATCACGAACGGCGCGGGAACCATCGCGCCCGGAGCCTCTGCCGGGAACTCAGGCGCGAGCGGCATGGCCGTAGACGTCCAAGAGCTGCAGGCGAGTCGCCTGCAGCCGGTCGATCAGCGATGCCGCAAAGCGGCGCATGAGCTGGTAGCCGAGCTCGTGGTCGGCATCGCACTTGCCGCGCAGGCAGGCACCGTCGAAAGCGACAGTCGCCGTGGGTACGGTCGCACGGGCATCGAACTGCCAGCGATATGGCTCAAATAGCCACGACCAGCCCACCACGTCGCCCTCGTGTAGGGTCTCGATGCTCAGTGCACCGCGACCCGGGGCCTCGACCTCGAGCGCTACCGCCCCCTCGCGGATGAGGAAGAAGCGCTCTGCGGGCGCACCCTCGCAAAACAGCCGCGTGCCGGCTGCGAAGCGCTCGTTGGAGCCACAGCCGGCGATCAGCTCCAGATGCGCGGACGGCAGCCCCGCAAAGAGGGGCGAGGAAGCGATCAGCTCGTCAAGCGTCTGCACCATTGGCGGACTCGCTGTCACGGATCGCGCGCGCCTCCTCGGTGATGTCGATCCCCACCGGGCACCACGTGATGCAGCGCCCACAGCCGACGCATCCAGAGCTACCGAACTGGTCGATCCAGGTGGCCAGCTTGTGTGTCATCCACTGCCGATAGCGCGATCGCGTCGAGGAGCGGACGGCGCCACCGTTGATGTGGGAGTAGTCGATCGTGAAGCACGAGTCCCACCGCTGGTGGCGCTCGATGTGATCGCCGGCGAGGTCGGTGACGTCCTCGACCGTCGTACAGAAGCAGGTCGGGCAGACCATCGTGCAGTTCCCGCACGCGAGGCACCGCTCGGCGACCTCATCCCAGCGCGGGTTCTCATAGTTGCGGTAGAGCAGGTCGCGGATGTCGTGTGCGTCGAGCTCGCGTCCCATCTCGCTGGCGGCGCGTGCGTGCCCGGCCGCGGCCGCGTCCTGTTCGGGTCCGCCGGCGCGAGCATGTGGTACCTCGCCGAGGAGCTCTGCGCCGCGCGGGCTGCCGACGTCGAGCACGAAGTAGTGGCGGCCGTCCTCAAGCACCTCGGTGAGGGCGAGGTCGTAACCAGACTCGGCGGTCGGTCCTGTGCCCATCGATGCGCAGAAGCAAGTGTTCCCAGCCTGCGAGCATTGGACGGCCACGACGAAGACATCCTCGCGCCGCACGGAGTGGCCCGGATCCCGACGTGCACCGCTCAGGAGCACGCGATCGAGGATCGCCATCGCGTGAATCTCGCACGAGCGCACGCCGAGGAAGGCGTAGCGAGGCGCCGTGTGCGGGGGCTCCCCCAGCTCCGTGAGGCTGCCGTCCTCGCCAAGCCGGGCGCGCCACAGGCGCACCTCGGGTGGCAGTTGGTAGCGCTTCCAGGAGTGCGGGCCGACGTTGTAGCCGAAGAGCGCGTCGTCGGAACGCTGGCGCAGGCGATAGCTCCCGCCGCTCTGCTCGTCGGTCCAGCCGATCGGCAGATCGGCGCAGCTCTCGATCTCGTCGTAGACGATCGCACGATCACGCACGGTTGGTCCGAGCACCGTGTAGCCTCGGCTGCGCAGCGCCGCAAGGAGCCGATCGAGTGCGTCTCGCTCCACGATGTGGCCGCCCGGCTGGCTCATCGAGCGGGATTCTACGACCGACCTCGTGGTCAGCCGTGTGTGAGGCCGGCCCTGCAGGCATGCTGCTCTTTGAGGCGGCAGGCGGGCATGCAGGGGTCTCTGCCGGTTGATCTGGCGCGAGCACGATCGGGCGCAGACCGGCGCCCTGACCCGGTCTCAACGTCGCTGGGAGGCGCACCGGAGCTGATCGGGAGCACCGGAGCTGATCGGGAGCACCGCCGCTGCTCGCTGCGAGTCGCGCTTGGGCTCGGTCCATCTAGGGGGTGGTCACGGTGGGTGGCGATGTGCCCTTTGGCGGCTAGGGCTCATCGCTCGAAAAGGACCTGGCGCGGCTGCCAGGTCCTCAACCCGCACCGAGCTAGCCGGAACCACGGGTATCTCCGGTCTGTGTTGTGAATTGTCACGCTCGCAACCGGCTAGTCCCTAGAATGGTTGCGGGAGGTTATCGCGGCCGACGGCATTGCAGCTCGGACGGCCAAGGGCGGGTAGGCCGAAACATAGGGAGGCAGAGGTCACCGAACACATGCCAAAGCCTGAACCAGCCAACGCCTCCGAAGAGCATCCACGAATCGTGATTGCCGGGGGAGGAGTGGCCGCGCTCGAGGCTCTGATCGCGCTTCGCGACCTCCTCGACCGTATTGTCAGCATTGAGATGGTCGCTCCCACTGGGGAGTTCGTTTACCGTCCACTCTCGGTCACCGAACCATTCGGCAGTGCTGCGTCCCCCCGCTTCGATCTCGCCAAGATCGCCGCCGACCACGGCGCAAGCCTGCACCACGGCATCGTGGATGCTGTGGATCATGATCGCATGCGTGTGAGCCTGCGCGGCGGGCGGTTGCTGCCGTTTGACGTTCTGCTCCTTGCCATCGGCGCTCGGCCATGCGAGTGGTTGGCTGGCGCGATCCCCTTCGCTGGGCCTGAGGACGTCCCGCGGTTGCGTGCGCTGATTGGAGAGTTAGAAGACGGAAGCGTGGACAGGATCATTTTCACTGCACCGCCCGCGCTCCACTGGACCTTTCCGCTATACGAGCTCGCGCTTCTCACCGCGGCACGCGTGGCTGAGCGCCGCCTCGCAGACGTGCACCTGACGATCGCCACGCCCGAGCCCAGCCCGCTCGAGGTCTTCGGCGCATCTGCGACGCGTCACGTGCGCGAGCTCTGTGCCGATCGCGGCATCGCGCTGAAGACCGCCGTGCGCGCCCGGTCGTTCGAGAACGGCCGTCTCGAGCTCGAATCCGGCGAGTACCTGCAGGCGGAGGGCATTGTCGCCCTGCCCGAGCTCAAGGGCGAGCCGATCGCGGGGGTACCTTGCGACGACGCAGGGTTCATACCCGTCGATGAGCATGGGGCGGTTCGAGGCCTACCCGGCGTCTATGCGGCAGGCGATGGCGCGAGATATCCGATCAAGCAGGGTGGCCTCGCCGCGCAACAGGCGGACGCCGCCGCAGAAGCAATAGCTGCCTATCTAGGAACCGATATCGAGCCGCAGCCCTTCAGTGCGAGGTTGCGCGGGGAGCTCCTGACGGGTCTGGAGCCGACGTACCTCGTGGCCCGCGCGGCGGAAGCCGGCAGCCGCGAATCGAACATCGCCTTTGAGCCGCTCTGGTCGCCGCGGGGGAAGATCGCATCGCGCTACCTGGCCCCGTACCTGGCAGAGTTGGCGAGCCTGCGACCGTAGGTATCGCGGGTGCTGCGCGCCTGAGGAAGGCCTCACCTCGCGCCAGGCGCATGCGAGTGTGAAGAGTATGGCTCAAGGGGGGAGCTGTGGGTGCCGAGACCTCGATCGGGCTCGCTGAAGGCGAATCACCCGGCCGGCCACAGTCTCCCTCGTTTATACGTGGTTGGTGTGCTGGTGCTGCTGCAGAAACCCTGCCGCGCGCAGGTGCTCGATCACCGCGTGTTGGCGCTCGCCGAGTGTCTGCAGCTCTTGGTCGGGCTCGTGCGCCGTGCTCGCCATCCCGTGCTCGGCGCGGCCGATCGCCATCAGCTCGCGGCTTTGTGAGTCGCGCTCGAGATCTATTGTCTGTGGGCGAACAGGGCGTGTGAGCCGACTCTTAGCAGTAAAGACGCTCAGGTGGCACGAGCAGCACTGAGCACGGCGCCTCGTGCACGACTCGCCTGCCGACGCTCCCGATCGCTCGCAGCCCGTTCACCCTACGGCTGCCCATCACCACAAGGGACGCCCCCACCTCGTCTGCCGTGGCGCAGATCACATCGTGGGCGCTGCCGTGCTCAACTCGTACCTCGTTTGGGCCCGCGGCGAGCTGCAGTCTGCGTCCCTGCTGCTCGACGCGTTCCCGTCTTGCGTGTGACTCATGGCCGGCGGCGTGCAGCAGAATCATCTCGGCCCCGCGGGCCTGCGCAAATCGCCGGCCCAGCTCGACCAGCTCATCAGAACCCTCCCGGCCATCGGTTGCCAGAACGATGCGATGGCCGACGTGATGCCCTCCCGGCACCGAGCGCGCGGCGAGCAGCGGGATTGTGAACGAACCCAGTGCGGTATCGGCTACACCCACGGTGAACATTCCGCGTAGCCTTGATGTTGTGGGTGCGCCGAGGGCGAGCAGATCGCGATTCGCGCTCCAGTCGAGGATGACTCGCGAAGGGGGAGCTGCCGGATCCACCTCGACGGTGGACGGCACACCGGCCTCGTGGCAGATCTGTGTGGCGCGGTTGAGTATGCCCGTGGCCTTCGTCGAGCCGATCGCCGGTGCTCTGTGCGCACCTTCGATGTCAAACGAGGTCACGAGGAGCAGGGTCAGGTGGCCCGCGGAACCAGCGAAGGCCGCTGCCTGTTCCACAGCCACGAAGCCTCCCTCGCTGCCGTCAATAGCGCATAGGGTGTCTGCGAACCTAAGACCGGAGCTTGGACCAGCCATGTCCTGTTGCGATTGGGGTGCTTGGGCCTCGGCCATTGGCACAGGCTAGCCGCATAATCTCAGCCGGCATTCGCAGCTTACCGCAGTACCGGCCGGGGAATACCACGATTATCGAGCGCTCGAGGCGGGCATCATCGTTGGCAGAGCGACAGGATCAGTAGTGGGCACGGACGGCGAGTGCGCAGCTTGCACCGATGGGCCGCGGGCCGGCGGCGGGATGCCGTTTGTCCTCGCATGAGCAGGCCGCGATGGTGCTCTTTTCGTTGTTCGAGGAACAGTGCGCGAGGAAGCCGCGCACAACGCTCGGCTCGTGGACAGCATCGCCGGGAGCTTTCCCGAGGCGCTCGACTACTTCCCTGCGGCGGCCGAGGAGGACGCCGGCCCCCGCCGCTACCTCGGCCTGCCGGCTCACGCGCACGTGGATCGCGCTGCTGCGCGGTAGGGTGCGCGCCTCGCTGGCGGCAACGCTCGGCGTCGAGGACGCCCGCAACGTCGCCAAGGCCTGCTGGCGGGGGGCCGACGCGGGGTATGCAAGCGGGATGCGGGCAGCCAACACCGGAAGCTACAGCTCGTGGTGAGCTCCGCGACTCGGTCACCAGGGCGTCCTGGTCGTTGCGCTGGCGCGAAAGAAGTGCGGGTTACTACCGGGACGGATGGCGCTTCGCTACCGATGACAGCATCCGGCCGCCGCGTAGGCTGCAATAAGTGACCGATCCGCTCTCCCCGCTGGACGCGACATTCCTCGAGCTCGAGCAGATGAATGACGGCGCGACGATGCATATCGGGGGGATCATGGTGTTTGATCCACTCCCGGACGGAACGGTGCCCACGCTCGATGCAGTGTGCACGGACATCGTCTCGCGCCTGACCCTGCTCCGCCACTATTCCCAGCGGCTTTCGTCTGAGCGGGCAGGTGGGTTGACCTGGCCACGCTGGCGGGATGATCCCCAGTTCGACATTCGCAACCACGTGCAGCACGCGGCACTGCCCGCGCCTGGCGGCGATGACGAGCTGTGCGAATGGGCTGGGGATTTCTTCTCACACCGCCTCGATCGCACGCGCCCGCTGTGGGAGATGGTGCTGCTCGAGGGGCTCGCAGATGGCCGCTGGGCGTTGGCCCACAGGACCCACCATTGTCTCGTCGACGGCGTCGGGTCGGTCGACGTTGCTCAGCTCATGCTGGACCCCGCGGTGTCTCCGTCGCCCAGTAGCGCACAGCCGCCGGCGGATCAGCCCAGCTCACGTTGGCAAACGCTTATCCCCCACTCGCCGGACGTACTTGCGGACCTGGCGACGACGGGGGTCCGTGCAACAACTGGCAGCGTCCACGCGGCGTTGCATCCTCGCGAGACACTCGAGCGGTCCCGCTCCTTGGCTGAGCTGATCGTGCGCGACGAGCTGATCGCTGCGCCTCACACCAGCCTCAATCTCCCGACCGGGGCTACCCGCCGGTTTGACATTGTGCGTGCCTCGCTGCCTGAGCTGAAGGCGATCAAGCGCGCGCTGGGGGGCTCAGTCAACGATGTCGTGCTGGCTGCCTGTACGACCGGTCTGCGCCAGCTGCTGCTTTCGCGTGGCGAGCAACCCCCACCCGAGGGTATACGTGCCATGGTCCCGGTGAACATTCGCACTGCCTCGCAGCAGCTGGCGCTCGGTAACCGCATCAGCTCGCTGTTCGTAGAGCTCCCCGTCGCCGAGCCTGACGCACTCACACGCGTGCGAAGCATCGTCGAGCGCACGAGCAGCCTGAAGGCATCGGGTGCCGCGCTCGGCGCCGCCACGATGATCGACCTCGCGGCGCTCGCCCCGCCGCTTCTGCACGCGCTGGCCGCGCGCGCACTTTACGCGACGCGTCTGTTCAACCTGACGATCACCAACGTACCGGGGCCCCGGATCCCGCTGTACGCGTTTGGTGCGGAGCTCCGCGAGATCCACCCGATGGTCCCGCTCGCTGCCGAACACGCTGTGGGCGTCGCGGTCATGTCCTACAACGGTGGCGTGGTGCTCGGTCTGAGCGCCGACCGTGACTCAACGTCCGACCTCGGCGTCCTCACCGCGGGGGTGCAAGAGGGCTTCGCCGAGCTGCGCCTGCTCTCCTCCGAAGCGCAGAAGTCATCGCCGAAACCCGAGCCATCGACGAAGCCCAAAGCAACCACGAAGCCGGAGTCCAAGTCCTCGCGCACGGCGGCGGCGAGTCGCGCGTCCGGCGCCAGCTAGCCGAGCACCTACGCGCTACGCCCGGGACGGCGTGGGGGCGAGACGCCGCAGTGCACGCAGCTCGGCGACGATGGCGCCGAGCAGCTTCTCGGGGTCGGGCACGAGGCCGGCGTCGGCGTTCACGCCAAAGGTCACGCGGCCGTTGTAGCTAAAGATCGTCACGCCGAGCCCGACGCTGCCGGTCCGTGGCGCCATGATGAGCATTCCCTTCACAGCGACGTCGGCGAGGCGAATCTCCGTGTCCGGTCCGGGCATGTTTGAAACGACCACGGTCACCTTGTCCGAGAAGACGATCTCCAGCCGCTTACTCCCAAACGGCGAGATCCCCATCATGCACAAGCCGTGGAACGCGAGCCGCCCCTCGTCCGTGCGCTTGATCTCGGTCATGCGTCGCTGCACGCACGCAAGTCGCTCGCGGCGATCCGCGACGCCGATCGGCAAATCGAGGAAGACGAGGCCGAACAGGTTGCCGAGCTCGCGCGGGATCGGCTCATCGGGCGGGCGCAGGTTGAACGGCATGTACGCGCGGATCTCCTCGACGAGGCTGCCGCGGGCGATCAGGTAGTCGCGCAGTCCACCGGCTAGCGCTGCAAGTGCCACGTCGTTGACGGTAGCGCCGCTGGGACGCCCGATCCGCTTAACGTCCTCGAGCGACATCGGCGTAGTCCAGGTGGTTCGCTGTGGAACGTTCAGGGGACCTTTCAGCACGGTCGGAGTGTCGGGCCCGGTACGCGCGATCTTCGCGAGCGAACGTGTGTCGACGCCGGCGATCCGACCGCGGAGGATCCCGCGCGGGTGCGCGACCGCGTAGCGCGTCTCGCGGGTGATCGCAGTCGCGAGCTTGCGGCCCGCGAGCATCGCGGGCGCCGCGTAGCCCGCGGCGCGAGGAAGCAGGGTCGCGTGCTGCTTTGCCTCCGGCGCGATACCGGCGTCGGGTGCGTGATCGCTGAGGGACAGCAGCACCCGCGCGAGCGAGACCCCGTCGACGATGCAATGCTGAATCCGCCAGACGATCGCGGCGCCGTCGCCGAAGCCGTCCACGAAGTGCACGCTCCACAGCGGCCTGTCGCGACCGAGCGGGGTTGACTGCAGCATCGCCACAAACGCCTCGAGCGCGGCCTGATCACCAGGGGCGGGCAACCTGTGGCGATGAACGTGTCGTCGCAGTTCGAAGAGCGGATCCTCCTCCCAGCGCGGCATGCCAACCGAAATGCGAGGCTCCGCGGCACGCTGGCTGAAGCGCGGGAAGCGATCAACCAACCGCTCGCGCAAGAGTTCCTCGACCGCCTTCCAGTCCGGCGGCTGTGCAAACCACAGGACGCTCGTGATGATCGCGAGGTTCGCCGGGCGATCCATGCGCAGCCAGGCTGCGTCGATGGCGCTCATGTCGCTCACCAGCACGCGCCTCGCAGCAACTGAGCGACGGCGCGCTGCAGGGTCGACGCGGACTCGTTCTCGTCGACCTTCTCGCGTGCTGCCGCCGAGTCGGGAAGCGCTCTGTATGTCGCGCCGAGGATCTCCCTGGCCGCGGCCGGCGAGATCGTGCGCCCGAGTTCGATGAGCGCCCTGCCGACCGCGCGACGCGGCCCACCGACCGCGCGAGCTCGCTGAATTGCCGATGGGACGCATATGCGGGGCGTCAGCGCCATACCGGCTGCATTCGTCTGCCGTCTTATCTGCGCAGTGATTTACCGGCGTTGTCCACGACCTTGCGGAGGAAGTCGTACTGTGTTTGCACCAATCGGTCTGCCATCTCCAGGGCGGAGTCCACGATCTCCTGCCGCCTGGATGGGCCCTCGCCGCGTGGCAGCGATGGCAACGCCCGGTCGACGCTGTCGACGAACCTGTGCACCGCCTCGATCGCGGCACGCTGACCGTCCTCGACGGACTTCAGGATCTCATCGGACAACTCGGTTGTCCTGTTGACCGCGACCCTGGTCCGGCGTGCCGCCGGGCTGCTCCTGCGAGTCGCTTTTGCTTTCTTGCGCTGTGGTGCTTTTCCCGTCGTGCTGCGCTTGGTCTTGGTCTCGGCCATCACTCGTTCTCCCTCTAGGATTCGCGCTACCTTCGCAGGCGCAAACGATACGCGGCGTCACAGCGATTGAGAGGCGCCCAAAACCACACGCCGACTGCGGAGAATCCACATGGCGTGCAGGTCCCGCGCTCGACATCAGAGCGCTCACCGTGGGTGCCGAATATCCGGTCACGCCGGCCTCAAGGCCGGACGATGCTCGCCAGGTGGGGTCCCCCGCCGATGGCAGTCCACCGCGCAAAGCCCGTCGTCTTCGCCTTGATCTACCTGGCGCTCCGGCGCGCGGTGGAGCTGATCATGCTGTTCTGCCGCGGCGACGAGGCGAAGGAGCTCGATGTAGCGCTGCGCCCCGGACGCGAGCGGCGCCTCGGCCTTCGGCCTCGGCTCCGATCCCGTCCCGACAGATCCTCAGTCAGCTACCTGTCAACGCGAGCGTGGAGTGCGCGCCAGACGGGCCTCGGTAGCGAGCCGCATACTGCATGTGTTGTGCTACTGGGACCCGGTGATCTTCCCCCGCAGGACGTGCCCAGCCTTGCGACGCTAACTTGGGTGCATGGCTGGGCAGCGGGCGGCTGGCCGGCGGCCCCAAGTGGTGATCGCCGGCGGTGGAGTGGCAGGGATCGAGGCGCTGATCGCGCTGCGCGAGCTGTTGGACGGCTTCGTCGGCATCGACCTCGTGGCGCCCGGCAAGGAGTTCGTCTACCGGCCGCTGTCGGTCGCCGAGCCGTTCGGACTGGCCGAACCCCGTCGCTTCCCTCTCCGGGAGATCGCCGCCGACAACGGAGCCGAGCTGCGGGCTGGCTTGCTACACGCCGTGGAGCACGAGCGTCGCGTCGTGCGTCTGGGGGATGGCGCGTCGCTCAGCTACGACGCGCTGCTCGTGGCCGTTGGCGCCCGCCCACACGACTGGCTCGAGGGCGCGGTGAGCTTCGCTGGCCCGGAGGACGTCGGGCAGCTGCGGCGTCTCGTGGCCGACCTGGATGCCGGCATCCTCGGGAGCGTCGCCTTCGTCGCTCCGGCTGGGCCGACGTGGACGCTTCCGTTGTATGAGCTCGCGCTGCTCACGGCCGCGCACGTCGCCGAACACGCACGCGGGGGTGTGCGGTTGACGGTCGTTAGCCCTGAGACGAGTCCGCTGGAGGTGTTCGGCGACGCGGCCGCGCGGCATGTACGCGAGCTGTGCGTGAACCGCGGCATAGAGCTGAGATCCGCCACGCTGGCTACCGCCTTCCAGAACGGCATTCTGGAGATCGACCCAGGTGGGAGCGTCGAGGCCGACGCGGTGGTGGCGTTGCCGAAACTGGAGGGCGAGCCGATCGAGGGCCTGCCATGCGATGACGCTGGTTTCGTCCTTGTCGATGAGCATTGCGCGGTCGACGGGCTATCGGGGGTGTACGCCGCCGGCGACGGGATCGCGTATCCGGTCAAGCAGGGAGGTCTTGCGACCCAGCAGGCCGACGCGGCTGCGGAAGCTATCGCCGGGGAGCTCGGCGCGACGATCGGCCCACGACCGTTCCGTCCTAGGCTGCGCGGGCAACTCCTGACGGGACTTGGACCCACCTACCTAACTGCCGGAGTCACCGATACCGGCATCAAGGAGTCGTGGATCGCCGCCAACCCGCTGTGGTGGCCGCCGAGCAAGATCGCCGGGCGCTACCTCGCGCCATACCTCTCCTCCCGCGGCACGTATGGTAGAGCCGAGGAGCTGAAGGAGCGCCCTCCCGTCAGCCGCGAGGTCGCGGAGAAAGTCTCCGGCGAGCGCGAGGACGTTCGCCGGCTCGCGGTGACCTTCGCGGAGATGGACGCCCGGGTAGGGGACTACGACTCGGCGCTCGCCTGGCTGGAGACGATCGAGCAGCTCGACGGGTTGCTCTCGCCGCTGCTCTTGCAAAAACGAGCCGAGTGGCGCGAGCGGACACGCTGAGCGCGATCGTCGGTGACGGCCGGGTGCGCGCCAACACAAAGCATGGCGCAGACCCGCGTGTGGCGGATCTAACCACGGCTAGCGAGATGCACGCACGGGTTCCGTCCGGCGTGCGGGCGTGCGTCCCGCTGGCCCGGCGTCGCTGGAGCCGGCGAGTAGCCCACGCAGCTCATCGAGACCACCTCTGACGCCGTCGACGAACACGTCGAAATCGGGCATCGAGTCGCAGTCGGCGCTCAGCCCGAGCACGACAGAGCCATTGCAGGACATGACCGCGACACCCACGGCGTGCTCAGCCGCCAGCGGGACGAGCGGGTGGACCTCGCGCAGCGGCGCCCCGCACGCGTACAGCGCCTCCGAGGGGCCGGGCACGTTGGTGATCGTCAGATTGAAGAGGCGGGTCCCGTAGAGCGTGCGCGCGAGCAGCGGGTGAAGGATCGGCGGTGCGAGGCTTGAGACATCCACCGCAGTAGCCGCCCCCAGCGCCGCTCGCGAGGACTTGAGCGCGGTCATGCGCTCGACGATCTGACGCGCGCGCGCGTGGGCAAGTGGCTCGGCGACGGGCAGCTCCACGAAAAGGGAGCTGATGCGATTGCCGAGCGCCAGGTGCTCCGACGCCGTACGGATGTTGACCGGCACCATTGCGCGCAGCCCGGCGGATGGCAGCTGCTCATTCCGTGCGATCAGCAACTTTCGCAGGCCGGTGGCGCACGCGGCGAGCACCGCGTCGTTGAGGGATCCGCCGAACTCGTGCCCGATCGCCTTCAGCTCCTCCAACGGGATGCGAACGATCTCGTAGCGGCGCGTCGGCCCGATCGGGACGTTCAGGGACGTCTGTGGGGCACCTGTAATTGCATCGTGGACGATCACCTCCGCCAGCGCGCGCGATTTCTCGAATGCCTCCCGTGGGTGGAGTGCCGCGTGGAGGCCACCGGCAGCGGCGCGCGCGCCGCTTCGCGTGAGGTCGACCACGGCGCGCGGCGGATGCGGCACGATCGCCTCCCAGCCGGCGCGAGTTTCATTCGACTGCTGCTCTGCGGACGGCGCCGGCGGCTCCGGAGCCAGCATCACGTTCAGCGCGTCCACGGATCCGACGCCGTCAACGAGTGCGTGGTGGGTCTTCGTGGCGATCGCCCAGCGCCCCTCCGCGAGCCCCTCCACGAGCACCATCTCCCACAGCGGCCGTGTGCGATCGAGCCGGTGCGAGAAGTACTCCGCTGCCCACTCACACAGCTCGGGATCGCCCCCCGGCGCGGGCACCGCCGCACGGTGAACGTGGTTGCGAAGGTCAAAGGACGGATCGGCCTGCCACCGTGGCCAGGCCAGCCCGCCGACGTGCTCGGCGGAGAGCCGCTGGGTGTAGCGCGGCAGCGACGTGAGGCGCGCGGCGATGTCGTCACGGACGGCGTCCAGCGCCGGCGCGCCTCCGTCCGGAAGCGGATCGAAGACCATTACGCCCCCGATGTGCATCGTCGCGCCCTCATCCATCTGCTCGAGCTCAAGGAAGGTCGCGTCGAGCGCGGTCAGTTGATCCAGCATCGGCGTGACGCTACGCTCGCAACTTATCTCCACCATCGGCGACAAACTGCGGACCCTGACCGTAGTAATCCACACCGTTCCGAGGGCATATCGCGCTGCATAGGGGCTGTGGTCTGTGGGAGCGTAGCGCAGCGATGTTGATCGAGCCGGAGTCCACCTGATGGCACGCGAGGCGGACGTCGACGTCGTGGATGCGCGTGTAGGGGAGACCGGTGGCGAAGCGTCCCGGTCGCTCGGCGACCGAGCCCTGGAGCGCGTCTGGGTGTATGACCTGAGCGAGGGCTCGCGCGAGATGGCGGATCTGCTCGGGGGAAAGGGCGCGGGGATCGCCGAGATGACGCGCGTGCTCGGCCACGAGCGTGTACCTGCTGGATTCACGGTCAGCACGGAGGCGTGCGTCAGCTACATGCAGCAGGGCAGGCGCGCCCCCGCGGAGCTTGACCGTCAGGTCGAGGAGGCGCTCGAGCGTCTCGAGGAGCACGCTGGCAAGCGGCTCGGCGGGGCGGAGGATCCGCTGGTCGTCTCGGTGCGAAGCGGCGCGCGTGTTTCGATGCCAGGGATGCTCGACACCGTCCTGAACCTTGGACTGCACGAGGCAAGCGTCGAGGGGCTCGCGCGCTGCACCGGCGACGAGCGTTTCGCGTGGGACTGCTACAGGCGCTTCGTGCAGATGTTCGGCAACGTCGTGCACGGGATCGCGGGGGAGCGCTTCGAGAGCGAGATCGCGGCGGTAAAGCGAGCGTGCGGCGTCACGCTCGACACCGAGCTTGACGTGGACGCGCTGCGAAAGCTGGTGCGCGCGTTCCAGTCCTTCTACTCCTTCACCCCCGAGCCGCACGAGCAGCTCGCGCTGTCGATCCGCGCCGTCTTCGACTCGTGGACGGGCGAGCGGGCGGTCGCCTACCGGCGGCTGAACCGCATACCCGACGACTGGGGCACGGCAGTCACGGTCCAGCAGATGGTGTTCGGGAACCGAGGCGAGCGATCGTGCTCCGGAGTCGCGTTCTCTCGCCACGAGGTCACCGGTGCCCCGGAGCCGAGCGGGGACTTTCTCCCTGACGCACAGGGCGAGGACGTGGTCTCCGGGGTCCGCACTCCCCGTGACATCGCCGAGCTCGCGAGCTGGCTTCCCGACGCCCACGAGCAGCTCCTGGAGATACTCCGTGTGCTCGAGGCCCACTACCGCGACATGCAAGACACGGAGTTCACAGTCGAAGACGGCCGCCTCTACATGCTGCAGACCCGAAGCGCCAAGCGCCCGGCGCAAGCCGCGATCCGTTTTGCGGTAGACGCGGTCGAGGAGGGACTGCTGACACAGGCGCAAGCAATCGGCACGCTCGACGCCGACGCGCTCGACGCGCTTCTGCATCCCACCTTTGACCCGAACGCGGACTACGAGGTCATCGCGCGTGGCGTGGCGGCCTCGCCTGGTGCGGCAAAGGGCTCGATCGTCTTCACGAGCGAGGAGGCGCAGGCCGCAGCCGAGCTCGGCACGCCGGTGATTCTCGTACGTCCGTTCACCGAGGCAGAGGACGTCGCCGGCTTTCAGATGGCGCGCGGGATCCTCACCTCGGAGGGTGGGAAGGCGTCTCACGCCGCGCTCGTCGCGCGTGGGATGGGTCGTCCGGCTGTCACCGGCGCCAGTGGCCTCGACATCGACCTCGATCGGCGCGAGGTGCGCGTGGCGGGGCGGGTTCTGCGCGCGGGCGACCGGATCGCGATCGACGGGAGCGCCGGCCATGTCACAACCGACGATGTGCCGCTCGTCACGCCGAGCGTCGACACCCGCTTCGAGACCGTGCTGAGATGGTGCGACGCGCTGCGCACACTGGGCGTGCGCGCCAACGCGGACACGCCCGAGGACGCAAGGCGCGCCCGTGCGTTCGGCGCCGCGGGCGTCGGTCTGTGCCGCACCGAGCACATGTTCATGGCCGCTGACCGGCAGCCGAAGATACGGGCAATGATCATGGCGGACGACGACCAGGGGCGCCGCGCGGCGCTCGACGAGCTGCTCCCGCTCCAGCAGGCGGACTTCGAGGGGATGTTCGAGGCGATGGAGGGTCTGCCGGTCACCATCCGCTTGCTCGACCCGCCGCTGCACGAGTTCCTGCCGGCGGAGCTGGAGCTGCGAGAGCAGATGGAGAACGCGCGTACGGATCTGCGCGAAGCGGAGGTGGCAGAGCTCGAGCACCAGCTCGAGCGGGTCCACGAGCTCGAGGAGACCAACTCGATGCTCGGCACGCGTGGCGTGAGGCTGGGCATCGTGCATCCGGAAATCTACGAGATGCAGGTGCGGGCGATTGTACGCGCGGCTCACGCTGTGCACGAGCGCGGCGCGCCAAAGCCCGAGCTCGAGATCATGATTCCGCTCGTCGCCTACGAGGGGGAGCTCGAGCGGGTGCGGAGGCTGATCGTGCGGGTCGCAGACGAGGAGGGCCTGCAGGCGGGGGCCGACTTCCGCGTCGGAACGATGATCGAGCTGCCACGCGCCTGCCTACTCGCTGGAGCGATCGCGCGCCACGCCGACTTCTTCTCCTTTGGCACGAACGACCTCACGCAGACGGCGCTCGGCTTCTCGCGGGATGACATCGAGGGGCGGATCATGCCCGAGTACGTCCGTGACAAGATCGTGACGCGCTCGCCGTTCGAGTCGATTGACGAGCTCGGTGTCGGGCAGTTGGTGATCACCGCCGCGAGGCTCGGCCGCGAGGAGCGGCCGGACCTGGAGCTCGGTGTGTGCGGGGAGCATGGTGGCGACCCGAGCTCGATCGGCTTCTTTCACCGCGCCGGTCTGGACTACGTGAGCTGTTCCCCGTTTCGCGTGCCGATCGCGCGTGTCGCTGCTGCGCAAGCCGCGATCGCCGAGACGTGCAGCGCCGAGACGTAGCGGGCGGGCGCTACCGCGCGGCCTGCGCCGCCGCTGTCGGCCGGTCAGCCTCTGTTGCATCCGACGCCTGGCGCTTGAGCAGGTGCGCGACGTTCGGGGCAGCCAGGCGCTGCGGTGAGTGCTTCTCGGCCAGCTCGCTGAGCGGTCTGTCACCGACGAGGCCGCGGACAAACTCGAAATACTGCGCGAGATGCCGAGGCCCTAGGAAGTGCTCGCGCACGCGCGCATGAGCGGCCTTGCCGATCTCCAGCGCTCGCTGCGGCCGCTCGAGGAGGCCACCCACGGCCGCGCCGAAGCCCTCGAGGTCGTGGGGATCGTCGATCAGGAACCCGGACTCGCCGTCGACGATCTGGTCGCCGATGCCGCCCACGCGGCTGGCGACGACGGGGCGTGACTTCCACATCGCCTCGGCGACCGTGAGCCCGAAGCCCTCGGCCACGCTCTTTTGCACAACGACGCGCGCGTGGCGCTGAAGCGCGTTGACGATCGCGGCATTCTCTTCGATGTCATCCATAGGAAGGGCGGCGAGGTGGACGCGCCGTCGCTCCTGCATGGGAAGCTGGCTCCACGCCTCGGTTACAGCGGCGAGCACGTCCGCTCCCTCCGGGTCGTCCGCGACCGACTCGCATGAGGGTCCGACCAAGATCAGGTGCGCACCGTGGTGCCCCGGCACGTGTTCGGTGAAACCGCGCATCACGCCGATCGGGTCCTTCAGCCAATCCCAGCGCGAGATCTGGATCACGACTGGATCTTCTGTTCTGATTGGCGCATCCTCGATCATCTCGGCCCGCCGGTCCACGCGCCCAGGGGTCCCGTCCGAGCGAGTGAAGGTGGGAGCGACCGGCGCGCGGTCCGCGCTGATGCCGGCCGCGGCGAGGATCGAGACGACATGATCGCGGGTCATCTCGGCGTTCTTTGGCGAGGATGAGTCGATCGACGGTGGAATTATTGCGATCCGTTCCGGATCCAGGCCGTCCCAGACGAACGCGCGGCGGGAGAAGACCTGTGCGTCCGCGGCGACCACGTAGGGAAGGAGAAAGCTCCAGGCGCGGTGGGCGAGGTCGTTCGCAGAGTCGATGCCCACGTGACAGCGCCAGACGATCGTCGCGCCCGTCGCGTGCAGCGCCGCGGTAAGCCCCGCCGTCTGGGGATCGTGCAGGATCACGATGTCGTCCGGGCGAAGGAACGTCGCGAGCTGGCTCGCGTTCTCCGCGAGGGTTTCCTCATATACCCCCCGCTCCTTGTCCGTCAGCTTGCCGCCGTCGCCGTCCGTTCCATGCAGCAGGTTGTGCAGGCGCTTGGTGACCGCGAAGAACATAGGGTTACCTTGGATCACGACCCAGCGGGCGTCGACGCCCCCGTCCCTGCAGTAGCCGAGCAGAGGACGCAGCAGCTCTGCCACCCCGCCTCCCGTCGCGGTCGAGTTCACGTTCCAGATCACCCGGCCGTGCAGCAAATTGCGAGCGCGCTCGACGAGACGCTGTAGCGCCTGGTACTCCTCGGTGCTGATCACGCCGGCGAACCGCTCGGGCGACATCGGCGCGACCGGGATATGCGTGAGCAGCGATCGCCGCTTGCCCCGTGAGGAGCTTCTCGTGCCGCGCGACCGGTTAGGGCTCTCGACGGTCGCCATGGCACCTGACTCGAACATGTGTCGATTGCATCGTGCTGAACCATAGACTCCGCGCGGCGTCACGGCAAGGGGGCGTCAAGCCGACACGCGAGCGATGCAGCGCCGGCCACGCTCGTACCCGAGGACATGGATATGCCCTCCAGTAGCCGGCCAGATCATCGGACATACGTGAGGTCGGCCGCTGCAGCTGGCGCTGCTCGGGCGGCGCTCTAGCGGCGCTCCTTGACGCCTCTGGCTCAGCCCACGGGGACGAGAGGTATCAGCGGTCAGCAACCGTACGTGGTTTGCCGCTCGGCGATCCGCGCTAACCCACGATGCACGCGCGCACCGCGTCCACAAACATGGACCCTCTGGACCCACGAATGAAGAGGAGTGGCTCAACTATGCTGCACGCAACGGGGGTATGAGGCCATAATCGCGACGGCCGCGATCGCCGGGCTCGATGCCGAGACGTTGGCGTTCACGCTGGAGTCGATCGACGAGTTTGCGCAGCGCGAGCTGCCTGACAAGCTGCTGATCGAACTCGACGAGCGTGACGAGTTCCCGGAGGGCCTCGTGCGGCGGATGTGCAGCGAGGAGCTCGGTGTGCAGCTGGTCTTCGTGCCAGAGGAGCACGGGGGCATGGGCGGATCCGCGCACGACGTGTATCGCGTCTGTGAGCGCCTGGCTGAAAAGGACGTGGGCATCGCAACCTCGGTCCTCGCGACCGTGCTCGGCAGCGACCCGATCACCGTCGGCGGCACCCCGGAGCAGCGTGCGCTGTGGCTCGGACGGATCGCCGAGGAGGGCATCCTGATGGCCTACGGCGCCACCGAGCCCGATGCCGGGTCCGATCTCGCGGCCCTCAAGACCACGGCCAGGCCGGTGCTCGAGGGCGGCGCCGTCGTCGCCTATCTGCTCAACGGCGTCAAGCAGTGGATCTCCAACGGGGGGGTGGCCAACGCCGCGACGGTGCTCGCGCTCGCCCCGGGGGGGCCGACCTGGTTCGTCGTCGACGGCGACGCACCCGGCCTCACGCGCGGGGAGCCGGAGGACAAGCACGGCATCCGCCTCAGCAACACCGCCGCGCTGTTCCTCGAGGACGTGCGGGTTCCCAGCGAGCGCCTCATCGGCGGTATCGAGGGGCAGGGCCTCGTGCAAGCGCAGGAGGTCTTCGGATACACGCGGCTGATGGTCGCCGCCTTTGGGCTCGGCGCCGGTTGGGCCGCGCTCGATCGCGCGATTGCCTACTCGACCGAGCGCATCCAGGCGGGCGGTCCGCTCTCGACCAAGCAGGGCTACACGCACAAGCTGATCGTTCCGCACGCGGTCCGCCTCGAGGCAGCGCGCGCCGCGATCGAAGAGACGGCCGGGCGCATCGACGCCGGCGAGGGTGCGCTCAATACCGAGGGCGCGATCGCCAAGTACCTCGCCACCGAGGCGGGCAACGCCGCGGCCGATGCCGCCATCCAGGCGCTCGGCGGCTACGGCTACACGCACGAGTACGTCGTCGAGAAGATCAAGCGCGACGTTCGCATCACGACGATCTACGAGGGCACCTCGGAGATCATGGAGATGACGATCGCTCGCGACCGCTGGCAGCAGCATCTGAAGACGCGGGGCGATTACTACCACGCGCTCGCCCGCGAGCTCGAAGCGTTGGGCTCGTCGTCTGCGTCGAGCGGAGCCGAACTCGCGGCGCTCGCGCACCACGCACTTGCGGAGTTGCTCGAGACGTGTCGGGTGGGCCGGCTCACACGGCATCAGCACCTGCTTCTGCGCATCGGCCAGCTCACGGCGCTCGTGGAGGGGGCGGGTGCGCTTGCGCGCCGCGCCGCGCGTGTGGCCGACGGCGGCTCCGACGCGAAGGCATCGCACCGCTTCGGCGCTGATGCGCTCGCCGCGATGAGCCGCGTAAACGCCCGTGATGTTGCAATCACTGTGGGTGCGGACGCGGTCCGCTGGATTACCGGCGCAGGCGAGGGGGACGGCGTCGAGGCTCTCGCGGCACGTCTGGGCATGCCCGCGATACATGCGGCGCAGGCGGGGCTGCTGGCCGACCTCGACGCGATCGCCGATGCGGTCTACGGGCGCGCATGAGCAGAACGTCTGTGCACGGGGCGCGCTCAGACGGCGGCTACGACGCCGACCGCGCCGTCGCGATCATCGGCGTCGGCGCGATCCTGCCCGACGCACCCGACGCCGACTCCTTCTGGCGCAACGTACGTGAGGGTCGTTATGCGATCAGCGAGGTTGATCCCGCGCGCTGGGATCCGGCGCTCTACTACGACCCCGACCCCCATGCACCGGAGAAGACGTACTCCAAGATCGGGGGGTGGGTACGCGACTTCGAGTGGGACCCGCTCGCGTGGAAGCTACCGCTGCCGCCCAAGGTGACCGATGCGATGGACGGCGCGCACAAGTGGGGTGTCGCGTGCGCGCGGATGGCCCTGCAGGACTGCGGCTGGCCGGAGCGGCCACTCGACCTCGACCGCACGGCGGTGATCATCGGCAACGCGCTCTCCGGCGAGCAGCATTACCTGACCACGCTTCGCATCACCTACCCCGAGCTGGCGCGCGAGCTCGAGCGCGCGGCGAGCTTCGCCGCCCTCGACGACGAGGTGAGGGCCGCGATCGAGCACGAGCTTCGCGGCAACCTCGAGGCGTGGCTTCCGGGCGTCAGCGAGGACACGATGCCCGGCGAGCTCAGCAACTGCATAGCGGGCCGGATCGCCAACCTCTTCAACATCCACGGGCCGAACTTCACCGTCGACGCGGCGTGCGCATCGGCGATGGCCGCTATGGACGCCGCCATTCAGGGGCTCACGAAGCGCGAGTTCGACGTCGCGCTCGTCGGCGGCGTCGATCGCAACATGGGGGCCTCGACGTTCGTGAAGTTTTGCGCGATCGGCGCGCTCTCACCGACCGGCACGCGCCCGTATGCGGACGGCGCCGATGGCTTCGTGATGGGCGAGGGTGGGGGGCTGTTCGTGCTCAAGCGACTCCGAGACGCAGAGCGCGACGGCGATGAGATCTACGCCGTCGTGCGGGGCATCGCTGGCTCGCGCGACGGCAAGGGCAAGGGCATCACCGCACCGAATCCCGTCGGGCAGCGCCTCGCGGTCGAGCGCGCGTGGCGTAGCGCGAGCCTCTCGCCGGTCGAGTGCACGCTGGTGGAGGGCCACGGGACCTCGACGCGCGTGGGCGACGTGGTGGAGGTCTCGAGCCTCATCGACGCTTTCTCCGGCGCCCGGCCCACGGCGGGCTCGGTGGCGATCGGATCCGTGAAGTCCAACATCGGCCACCTGAAGGCGGCCGCGGGCGCGGCCGGCATCCTCAAGACCGCGCTCGCGCTGCGCGACAAGGTGCTGCCGCCGAGCATCAACGTCGAGCAGCCAAACCCGAACGTGGACTGGGCCCGCTCGCCGTTCGCCGTCAACACTGAGCTGCGCGAGTGGGAGGTCGCTCCCGGTCACGCGCGCGTCGCCGGCGTCAGCGCCTTCGGCTTCGGCGGCACCAACTTCCACATCGTCATGGAGGAGCACATGCCAGGTCACCTAGACACCAACGGTCATCGTGCATCGATCGCGGTGCCGGTCGAGCCGCCTTCGGGGCGAGGGGCGGGTGAGACCCCTCAACCGCCCCCTGTGCTCGCCGCCAGCGAGGCCCCTACGGCAGCGAAGCCGCCGCTGCGCGGAGCAGTTGTGCTCGGCGCCACCGACGAGGCAGCGCTCGCCAACGAGCTCCGCACTGTGCTCGCGGAGGCACGGCAAGGCCGCCACCTGGAGCGTGTGGCCCCGAGCGCTGCGGCGCTGCGCGCTCAGGAGCGGATTGCAATCGACTACGACGACGGCGAGGACCTTGCAGGCAAGGCCGAGATCGCCCTGCGCGCGCTGCAGACCGGCCACAGCGCGGCGTGGGTGGCGCTGCGGCCGCGAGGGATCTTCCGTGCCGCCGGCGGCGCGCCGGGCAAGGTCGCCTTCCTCTATACGGGCCAGGGCTCGCAGTACGCAAACATGCTCGCGGAGCTACGCGTCCGCGAGCCGGTGGTCGCGGAGACCTTCGACGAGGCCGACGCGATCATGGCGCCGTTGCTCGAGGGCCGGAGACTGTCGGACATCATGTTCGTCGACCCCGACGACGCGGCCGCGATGGCGCATGCAGAAGAGGAACTGCGGCGCACCGAGATCACCCAGCCCGCCGTCCTCACCGTGGACGCGGCGCTCACCCGCCTGCTTGCCGAGTACGGGATCGAGCCTGACCTCGTGATGGGCCACTCCCTGGGTGAGTACGGCGCGCTCGTCTCCGCGGGCGTGCTCTCGTTCGAGGCCGCGCTGGAGGCGGTGAGCGCGAGGGGCCGAGAGATGGCAAGCCTCGAGATCGAGGATCCCGGCGCGATGGCGGCGGTGAGCGCGCCGCTGGCGGAGATCGAAGAGGTCATTGCCGCGACGGACGGCTATGTCGTTCCCGCCAACGTCAACTCGACCCACCAGGTCGTCCTCGGCGGCGCCACCGAAGCGGTCGGACAGGCAGTCAAGATGCTCATGGAGCGCGGGCACCAGGCAACCGAGCTGCCCGTGAGCCACGCGTTCCATACGGAGATCGTGGCGGCCGCGAGTGCGCCGCTACGGGCGACGCTGCAGCGGCTGGGGCTGCGTGCGCCGCAATTGCCGATCGTGGCCAATGTGGACGGCGAGCTCTACCCGACGGGCGATGGGGTCCAGGAGAAGATGCTCGACATCCTCGCTCGCCAGGTCGCCTCGCCGGTGCAGTTCCTGAAGGGGCTGCAAACGCTTTACAACCAGGGCGCGCGGATCTTCGTGGAGGTCGGGCCCAAGCGCGCGCTGCAGGGTTTCGCCTCCGACGTGCTCGGCGACGGGCAGGTTCTGAGCCTCGCGACCAACCACCCCAAGCAGGGCGACGTCGCGTCGTTCAACGGCGTGCTGTGCGGGCTCTGGGCCGCCGGCCTCGGGACCGGGATGGATCTTGAGCCGCAGGCCGCTACGCTGCAGCCAGGCGCGACCGGGCAGCCGCGGGGAGCAGCGCGCGCGAGCATCGCGCCTGCGCACGCCGAGGCACGCGTGGGCGCGGCGGGCGGACCCCCGCCCGCGGAGACGGCCCCGCTGGACGAGAGCACCTACAACCAGCTCGGTCACGTGTTTGCGGAGTTTCTCGAGCGCGGTCGCGAGCTGGTCGGTGCTTCGCCCGTGAAACAGGCGCCGGCGGGCGAGCCCGTCGTCATCACCGGCGCGTCGATCGGCCTGCCGGGGGCCGAGCGGCTGTTCGACGACGCAAATGTGGCTCGCCTGCTCGAAGGCGAGCAGGGCATCGACGTGATCCCGGGCCGCGTGCGCCGGGAGATGCTCGACAAGCACATCACGCGCCTCGTCAAGCGCGAGGACAGCGCCAGCTTCGAGACCATCGACACGCTCGACGACGTGATCAAGCTGGCCGCCCGCGCGGGCGCCTTCGACCCCCACGAGGAGTTCGGAATCGATGCCGATCGAGTGCGGGCGCTCGGGCGTGACACGCAGCTCGCGATCGCAGCCGGGATCGACGCCCTGCGCGACGCGGGAATCCCGCTCGTTCTGACATATCGGGACACGACCACCGGCACGCAACTTCCCGACCGCTGGTTGCTTCCCGAGGAGCTGCGCGACGACACGGGCGTCATCTTCGCCTCGGCCTTCCCAGGCCTCGAGGAGATGGCCGACGAGGCAACTCGCGCGAGCGTCGACCACATGTGCCGGGAGCGTCTCGCCGCGCTCGAGTCGCTGCGCTCCCGCATGCTCGACCACGATGAAACGGATGCCGTTGTGCTCGCTGAGGTGGAGCGGCGCATCCACGACGTTCGCCATCAGCTCGAACAGGAGCCGTACACATTCGACCGTCGCTTCATCTTCCGCGTGCTCTCGATGGGCCACTCCCAGCTCGCCGAGCTGATCGGCGCTCGCGGACCCAACACGCAAATCAACTCGGCTTGCGCGAGCACCACCCAGGCTGTTGCCCTCGCCGAGGACTGGATTCGCGTCGGCCGCTGCCGACGAGTGCTCATCGTTGCGGCCGACGATGTCACCTCGGACAACATGCTCGGTTGGATGGGCGCGGGCTTTCTCGCGACCGGCGCGGCCGCGACAGACGAGGTCGTCGAAGAGGCGGCGCTGCCGTTCGACAGGCGTCGTCACGGGATGATCCTCGGGATGGGCGCGGCGGGCCTCGTCGTGGAGAGCGCAGAATCCGTGCGCGAGCGCGGGCTCACGCCCATCTGCGACGTGCTCGGATCGGTCACCGCCAACTCGGCGTTCCACGGGACCCGGCTCGACGTGGATCACATCAGCGGTGTGATGGACAAGCTCGTCGCGCAGGCGGAGGCACGCGGCGTGCCCCGGCACGAGATGGCCTCCGAGACGATGTTCGTCTCGCACGAGACCTACACGCCCGCGCGCGGCGGGAGCGCGGCCGCCGAGATCTATGCGCTGCGTCGCGTCTTCGGCGAGGATGCCGGCAGCGTTGTGATCGCGAACACGAAGGGCTTTACCGGTCACCCGATGGGGGTCGGCCTCGAGGACGTCGTCGCGGTCAAGTCACTCGAGACCGGCGTCGTGCCGCCAGTGCCCAACTACCGCGATCCCGATCCCGAGCTCGGCACGCTGAACCTCTCGCATGGCGGCGTCTACCCGGTGCGTTACGCCGTCAGGCTCGCGGCGGGGTTCGGCTCGCAGATCAGCATGCTGCTGCTCCGCTGGTCGCCCACGCCTGACGGCCGGCGGCCGAGCGCCGACGAGCTCGGCTACTCCTACCGGATAGCCGATCGCAGCGCGTGGACTCGGTGGCTGCGGAGGGTGAGCGGGTACGCGGACCCCGAGCTCGAGGTCGTGCAGCACCGGCTGCGCGTCGCCGACCAGGGTCCCGCGGCGGCTGTTGCACGCGCACCCGAGCAGGCCGCTCCGGAGGTCGCCGTCGCACCACAGCCTGCGCCGGCGGCGACGGCCGCCGCGCCGGAGCCGCCGCCTGCACCAGCGGTCGCGTCGACACCGTCTGCCCCCGCTGTGCCACCAGCGCAGAGCACCTCAGGCGCTGCGCCGGCGACCCCTGCGACCCCTGCACCAGCGCAGGCGCCCGCGGGGGACAT
>Ga0187783_10000546_pt1 | contig 27641 bp, 28 predicted proteins | sample 1015_SJ02_MP02_2_FD_132471 | JGI IMG/M metagenome (GOLD analysis project Ga0187783, IMG submission 132471) | Tropical peat soil microbial communities from peatlands in Department of Meta, Colombia - 1015_SJ02_MP02_20_MG | ecosystem: Environmental > Terrestrial > Soil > Wetlands > Peat | place... | reverse complement strand
TGCCCCCGCCACAGCCGCCCCGGCCTGAGCGATGAATGTGCGTCGGTTCATCGAAGATCACGTCACCTACTGTGCGCTCTTCGAGCCTCCAGCTCGATGATGCGACCAGTCAAAGTAGCGTCCTACAATCCCCTTTACGATCAAGTGGTCAGTTCCGGATGTTGCCCCCCAGCCGGCTCCAAGATTGATCTCCCATTTCGGTGAAACAAATAGATTGACGACGGGAAAGAACTGCTGCTGCTGATTGTGTAGAGATACGAAATTTCCCCACTGGCCATAGTAGGAGTAGTACTCAATGCCGATATTGTAGTATTTCGACGGCGCGTACGTCAGAGTTGCCGCTGGACCGAAAGTCAGGCCCTGCGGAGCGACGTCGCGATAGTAGGCTTGTTTCTCCTCGGGTGTAAAGATCGCAGGCGGCGGCACGACGTGGATGTTCCACACCATCGTTCCATTTACCGACCAATACCATCGCCCGATGTTTTGATCCACAATCGGCATGAACTGCCACGACCAAGTCGGATTGGAGAACGCCGGTCTCGCATAGCCGAACTCGCTCGATAGACTTACTCCCACCGGCCAGTGCCAGCGCGGGGGAACTCGCACCCGAGGGCGGATGTGATCCCCAACCCAATCGATACCATTGCCATTTTTTGCAGCGGTGAAGATGTAAAACCCGACTTCCGACCAGTCGTTGATGCCCTGCGTCAGCTCGATGGTTTCGTGCAACTGGTGCTCGGTTGGCAGCATGCCGAACTGGGTCGTGGTGCTTCCTTCCACGGTAAAATTACTATGCAGTTCGATTAAAAGGGTCTTGGGTGCCATCGTCTCCGAAGGATAAACCTGGATTTCATAGTTGTCTTGCGCACGAGCGCTGCCTGTCCAAAACAAGAACAGGATCAGCATCGGGCACACAGGGGCGATGTTGATCCGTGGTTCCTGCACTCTGAACTCATCGCTGAGCACGCGCATCCCTCTTACCCTAACTCAATTTCTATGGTCTAAGTGCTGACAGCAGACCGCAGGTTCGACCACCGTTTCTTCCGTCATTTCGATTCCCATCGTCGGTGAGACAGTATGCGACTTGAGGTTCAGCCGCACAAAATGTCTTCCTTCGTTCCGTGCTTACCGCCCTCGCACCCATCTCGAATTTGGCATGGGCGTCGAGGTTCTCACTGTGTTCAGTCGCCAAGAAGCCAATTCCTGAAACGACCTGTCCCGCATGGAGGTTAATCGATATGCGACGAAAACGATGCCAAGCCATCGGTGTCACTTTCGCGAGGGGTTGATCTTAAGCAACCTGACCGATCCAAGGTGGCGCTGCTTTAACCCATGGGTTCGAACCGCGGACTAGCGATGTCCCCCTCGATTGTTCCTGCCCTAAGTATGCCCGTGGGTTTCTGGTGATGGTACTCACAAAATGCGGTGATGAGTATCACTGCTTTTTTCCCATTTCTTATATAAGGTGTTTTTTTGTTTCGAATTCGTCGTAGCCAAACAGCAATCCTGGCCAGAAGGTGATACATGGATGGAGAAAGGCAGCCTAAGATATTGATTGTCGACAGCGATGTGCGGGCTTTGAACGTAATCACGAACTTCCTAGTGGATGCCGGATTTGACGTAACGACAGCCTGGAGCAGTGAGGTAGCCGGGAATCTTCTCCGATCAAGTGAATATGATCTTGTGGTTGTGGATGATCAGTTTGCGGATTTGACCTCCGGTAGTGTCTTTGTATTGCTGCAGCAACTCCGCAAAGGGGCACCAGTGATTGTGATCGAGAATGCTCCATCCAGGCCTTGCGGTGTACGGCCGTTAAATTTTCTTAGAGCCAGCAGATTTGTTAATAAGTGGCGTCCATGCGAGATTTTGGAAGCGGCACGCGAAATACTGTCACCGCCCGTTCTTCGAAAGACTAACAACAACCTCGATCCTTAGCGAGAAGTGTACACTCTTCCCAACTCGCCGGTTATGGACGATCGCAGCTGAGGAGGGCTCGTCCAACCAGCAGCTAGATACCGAGGATTTGCCCGATGCGAAGAGCTTCGACTGCTGTAACTCGATAGCAACATACATTGGGGAATAAACTCTAACGATTGGTTTCGAGCTTCCTTTCAGCTCTTCCTCCCGATAATCTCCTTAAACTCAACAGATGAAGAGATGCCTTGATGTACATGATAGAAATGCTTTAGTCTTGAGACGGCGGAGCGGAACTTGCCCTTGGACTAAGCGGAATGAGCGCTCAGGCAAGCTTCTCCGCAAAACTCCTAAACCCCAATCAAGGATTCGAGCGCCATCCGGTTGGGCACTGTCAAGGTTGCCCCATGCTGCTGGATGAGGTGCTGCTTCTTGAATCCGGCAAGAAGACGAGTCACGGTCTCGCGCGATGACCCGATCATTTGTCCGATTTCTTCGTGGGTCAAGGCCACCTTCATCTGATCGGGATGCAGGGATTCGGCATTCTGGTCCAGCCATCCCACCAACAGCCGTGCTAGTTTTTCGCTGGCGGAGTCAGACAGCATCAGGTCCCGGATTTCGCAGCAGGTGGTTGTGTAGTCGTGGCTGAGATGCTGTGTCACTTGAAGAGCAAACTCGGGGTAGAGCCGCATGCAACGCAGCAGATCGCTTTGTCGTATAAATGTGACCTCCGACGGTTCCAAAGCAGCCGCTGTGGCTTCATACTCGCGACCCGAGATCACGGCAGCTACTCCCAGCATCTCTCCCGCGGCTGCAATACGCAGGATCAGGGTCTTGCCATCGCGCGCGCAGACAGACAGCTTAACCCGGCCTCGACGTATGATGTAGACCCCGCGCGATGCCTGACCTTCCGCAAACAAAACCGCCCCTGTCGGATAACTATTAGTCAGCGTGACCTTCTCCAGGGCATCGGACATAGCCACGGGGAGCATGGTCTCGTTCTTTTCTGATTCAACATCCTTATTATGTGTCGTCATGATTTCCCCTCATTCACCACCAACAGAGGCAACGCTGATGCCAGTCTTCATCATCCAGTCAACTGCGATGGAGCCCTCTAAGTACAACAATCCACTGGCCTAGGCCTGAAGGCAGGCAAGAAGGAAGCACGTTGGACCTCCCGTAACTGTGTGATTTGCCCCTTTGCACTGCGTGATCCCCATCACTAATAAATGTTTCCGCATCACCATTGCTGATAGCTAGACAGCAGCTAGCCGGTACTGAGGTGGGCGTAAAATCCCATTTGAAATCGTCCTGGTCCGCTTCTCTACCCAAGTGCGGCGTGAATTGCATTTAGCAGTGCGGTGCGGGTGAATGGTTTTTCGAGGAGGGCAACATCTTGATTCTGGGCTCCGCGTTCTGCGATAAGCTCGCCTGAATAGCCGGACATAAAAACGACCTTCAGCGCCGGATTCGACTCGGTAAGCCTTGCAGCTAACTCCGGGCCGTCCATGCCCCGCATCACCACGTCGGTAAGCAGTAGTTTGATATCCCCCAGCCCGGAACCGGCGAATTCTAGCGCTGCCTTCCCGTCTTTCGCTTCTAGAACGGTATAGCCTTGTTCCTCAAGCAGTTGCTTCGTCAGACGGCGCATGATTTCGTCGTCTTCCACCAATAGAATCGCTGCCCGTTTCGCCTTGGGAATAACCTGGGGCGTGTCCGTCCGAGGTTCAGCTTCCAACATATGGTCAGCACACGGGAGGTAGATCCTGAAAGTGGTTCCACGCCCGGGCTCACTATACACCCAGATGTGGCCTCCACTTTGTCGGACAATGCCATAGACGGTGGCCAAGCCCAAACCGGTGCCTTTCCCAGCTTCTTTGGTGGTGAAGAAAGGCTCGAAAATGCGCGACACTGTGAGTTCATCCATGCCGCTGCCGTTATCGCTGACCGCAAGCATCACGTACTTGCCTGCAGTCATGGGTGGATGCTGCCGGGCAAAAGCCTCGTCTAAATCCATCGTGTCCGTCTCAAGAATGAATTTTCCACCATGAACCATTGCGTCTCGGGCATTGACGGCCAGATTCAAAACAACTTGGTCGAGTTGGTTCGGATCTGCGGCGACCAAAGCGAAAGGTGATTTCGTCTTGATAACGACTGCAACATCGTCTCCCATCAGCGGCCGCACAAGCTTGCTGATCTCCCTTAGTCGTTCGTTGAGATCGAGAACCCGCGGCTGTACTGCTTGCTTCCGACTGAAAACCAGCAACTGGCGAGTTAGGGACGCACCGCGCTCGGCAGCTTCTTGAATATTGTCCAAATATTGCCTGGGTCCGGTACCGGGAGCAATGCGGTCGCGGAGAAATTCGTTGCAGGCCGTGATGATGCCCAAGATGTTGTTAAAATCGTGCGCCACGCCTCCCGCCAGCCGTCCAATGGCCTCTATCTTCTGAGCCTGGCGCAATTGCTGCTCGGTGCGCTTTTGCGCAGTGATGTCGCGAGCGATGGCGGACGCTCCTACAATCTCGCCGGTTGCGTTGTGGAGGGGGGATATGGAAACCGAAACCTCCAGATGTCTTCCATCTTTTGCTACGCGCACCGTCTCATAGTGTTCAATGCGCTCACCGCACCGAATTCGGGCCAGAATGCCGCGGATTTCGTCTGGCCTATCCTTGGGGGCAATAATGGTGATCGATTTTCCAATCACCTCCTCCGCGCTGTAGCCGTAAATGCGTTCGGCACATTTATTCCAAGTGATAATTGTGCCATCAAGGTCCTTGCCGATGATCGCATCCTCGGAGGAATCAACAATCGACGCCAGCCGAGATCTATATTCCCCGATCTGTTCTGTGGTGCGCCGCTCCAATTCCTGGTGCGCCCGGCGCAGTTCGGCCTCTATTCTTTTGCGATCGCTGATGTCCCGGATCGCGCTTAGTACCAACGACACTCCGTTCTCCAGGGTCAGGGGACTTAGGCTGATCTCTACCGGGAACTCCGAACCATTTTGTCGCCTCCCGTAGAGATCCAGCCCTACGCCCATTCGTCGTGTCTTGGGCTCATGCGCGAAATTCTGACGGTGCTGGTAGTGCCGCCCCCGGAAGCGCTCTGGAACCAGCATCTCGATGGGCTGCCCGACCAGTTGGGAGCGCCTGTAGCCGAACATCTCTTCTGTTTGAGAGTTAACCTGCAAAATGAGTCCATCCTGAGCGACCGCCACGATCGCGTCGGGAATGCTCTCTAAAAAGTGGCTAGAAAACAGCGCCTTAGCCCTCGCTTTGACCTTCGCGGGCGACGAGGATTGATGGCGTTGGGACTTTGCTTTTGCCATAAAAACTGCACTGAACAGTCAAAGACGCGTTGCTAATTTATTGCGAAGCTGTAGATAAGTAAAGCACGACGGCCTCGACCACATGCCGCAGAGGCAGATCTAACTCCCTGTTCGTTGATTCTAAGAGGCCAGCCACCGTGTAGCGCGTCGATCCGCGCGCGAAAAGTGTTCGTACAAACCCTGGGAGGTGAAGCGGTTTCACTGTCCCCGGATTTTAGTGCCAGCCGTGGAGCAGTATTTGCAGGTACGTCCCTTTCCACGTACTCATCCAAACACTTGTCCAAGTTCGCGATCGCTCTAAGTGGTACAGCTATGAGGTCATGCCATCACGGTGAATACAGGGCACTGTGCTTCAGACAGGACATGGTGAACCACCGTCCACGGAATGTGCGCCGCAGCACGAGCCGATCGGGGTCGGGTTGCTCCCATCACGATTAGACCTGCTTTGCGCTCCGCCGCCACGTCCAGAATGCCTTCCGGCAGGAAGTCCGATGCGACCACGTATTCTGGCTCGAACACCTGCTCCGTCTCAGGTAGCAGTAGCTGCTTCAATCTTCTCTTGCTCTCCTGCCGCACGGTGGATTCTTCGTTGGTCAATTCCTCAGCCGTGTATTTGGCTGCACCATAGGACTCCAGCCCGATCTGGACCACCGGAATGGGTGGAACCATGTGCAGAAGGACGAGGCGGGCACTGTATTGCTTTGCCAAGAACAATGCATAGGGTAGGGCCTTCGTAGCCCCCGGCCCGAAGTCGGTGGCGAAGAGAACTCGCTCAAAGTTAGCTCTAGCGCTCGCTGCAGGCGCGACATTCGGGCCCACCGTGAGCACCGGACAGGAAACAAGTCGCAGCAATTCTTCCGCGACCGACCCGAGAACTAGCTTCTTCCATCCGCCACGGCCGTGCGTCCCCAACACGAGAAGGTCAATGCCCGCTTCCTGAATGATACGCGGGATAACAGCGGATGCCGTACCCTGCCGGACCATGGTATGACTTGCGATGCCCTCAGCCTGCGCCTGGCCAGCTAGCATCTTCATCTCGCCCTCCGCCTCGATCTGACTGCGATCGATTTCCTTGGGCAGAGAGTCCATCGGAATTGCTGCCCGGGCTTCAGGAGAACTGGCATGCGCAAAATACACTTCCGAACCACAACGACGTGCAATGGCAAGCCCCCAGAGCTGAGCCGCTTGCGAAACATCGGAAAAGTCTGTGGCAACGAGCACCCGCTTGAAGCTGACAGCTTGCCTTTGAGCCTCTGCTTGAGCGGTGGCCAGCATAAGAGCCTCCTCTCGCATACCAGGCTACCGTACTACTTCAGGCAACGCTGAAGGGGTGACCGGGTGCACTGTCCCGAGTGACCCTGATCACAATATTCAGTGACAGAGGCAATGCCGAGCCGATTGCCAAGCGATCGCGGAGAAGTCAGTGGTAGCCCGCAGGGAAGGAATCGAGTTCCTGCCGCAGATCTCTCACCAAGTGGTTGACCCCATCGAGGACCGTTTTCGACAGTCCAGTTCCTGCTTCAAAGTTTTCGCCCTCAATGCCGTAAATAACCAGACTGGACGGAAGCTGGTTCAAAGCCCGGCTGAGTTCTATCGCTTCGATGAGGCCGAATGCGTGCGTTGAGTCACGAAGAACGAATGCTGGAAAAGGATGCAGATTAGCCTGCAAGCGATGAATTGTCCCCGGAGCCGCGCCCGATTGAACCGCGTCGATGACCACAACCCGCTGCGCCCCTCTCCACAATTCCATCAACGAAGTTCCCTCTCCGACCAGTTCATGCACTTCGCAGGATCTGAGGGATTGTTCTCTCAAATGCCGAGCTACGATTAGTCCGGCGGCATCGTCCCGTCGATACGGGTTACCAACGCCGATCACGATGATCTTTGAGGTTGCCATCAGATCGTCCACCGCAAGAAAGGCAACACCGCTATAGACGGCAAGGCATGGATTGGGTCCGGTTCATCCACGATCCACGTAGAGCTTGAGAAAATGGGTAGCGCAGGAGATGCAAGGGTCATAGTTACGTACCGCTTGCTCACAACGCCACCCCAGCTCGGGCTCGGGGAGAGTGAGAAACTTGGGGACAAATTGTGAAAGATCCTGCTCGATGACCCTCAGATTTTGCGACGTAGGTGGAACAATTTTCGCTTCGAGAATGGTTCCTTGGTCGTCCACGCGATAGCGGTGATACAAAATACCTCGCGGCGCCTCCGTACAGGCGCAACCGGCAGCGGGCCTCACCGGCGTGCGAACTGCTGCTTTCTCTGGCGGTTCGTACTGGGAGAGAATGCGCAATGCCTCGTCGCACGCATATAAGATTTCGACGCTGCGGATGATGATACTTTTAAACGGATTGCGACATACCGGCGTAAGGCCGGCATCCCGGGCCGCTTCCTGCGAGAGTGGCGAGAGCTGATCGAAGTTCAAGTTGTAGCGAGCCATCGGACCAACAAAATAGGGTCCTTGCTGTTTCAGCACGGAGTGCAGCGCGTTCGAATGCTTTACATGCTCTTCTAGAAAGTGGTCCTCATACTGCCCAACAGGGATGTCCAAAGCTCGGTTGGAAACGATTCTGCCTTCATTGAACGGATACTCCTTTGGATGACGCAGCGCAACGAATAGATAATCCTGCTCGAAATCCGGAAACGGCATTGTTGCGGTCCAGCGAATGGTTTCGAGGGCGGCGTCCCGTGCCCACTTCAGCCGCTCCTCCAAGCTCGCGAGTTCTCCCCGCGACGGAACTTTGTAGAAGCCACCCACGCGAACGTTGATGGGATGAATTTCTCTTCCTCCGAGCAACCGTACGATCTCGTTACCCACCTTCTTCAATTGCAATCCGCGCTGCACCACGCCGCCATGATCCTTCGCCATTGCGATGGCATCCTGATAACCCAGAAAATCCGGCGCATGCAGCATGTACACGTGAAGGGTGTGGCTTTCAATCCATTCGCCGCAGTAAATGAGGCGTCGCAAGGCTCGTATCTGGCCATCAACTTTGACACCGAAGGCGTCTTCGATAGCGTGCACCGCACTCATCTGGTATGCGATCGGGCAGATGCCGCAAATTCGCGCTGTAATATCGGGAACCTCAACAAAATTGCGGCCACGCAAGAAGGCTTCGAAAAAACGTGGCGGTTCAAAGATCTTCAGCTTAACGTCGACCACGCGATCGTCCCGTACTTTGACGTAAAGCCCCCCCTCGCCCTCGACCCGGGCCAGGTAGTTGACTTTTATGGTCTTAGTGCTCATGCCGCTCGCTCTCCCGCCGGAACGGCTCTGCATCAGCGTTGAAGCTGCGAAAAACTCGCAACAGATCCTGTTCCTTGACTCCCAGCCCTAGCCACCAGCCACTCAATGACTTGGTGTTGGGCGTCTCCATAGGACCAAAGCACCCGTAGCAGCCACGGTTGTAGGAGGGGCAAATCGCTCCGCAACCAGCGTGAGTCACCGGGCCAAGGCAGGGTGTGCCCTGCGCCACCATCACGCAAACCGTACCCCGTCTCTTACACTCAACACATACGCTATGCGACGGGGTGTTCGGCTTCTTGCCATGCAGGAATGCACTTATCACTTCGACGAGTTGCTGTTTGTTGATTGGGCAGCCGCGCAGTTCGAAGTCGACGCGCACGTGATCCGCAATGGGCGTGGATTTGCTGAGAGTGCTGATGTATGCGGGCGTGGCGTAAACGATAGAGATGAATTCCTTAACGTCTTTGAAATTTTTTAATGCCTGAATGCCTCCCGCAGTGGCACAGGCACCGATGGTTATCAGAAACTTTGATGCCCGTCGAACCTGATGAATGCGCTCGGCATCATGAGGTGTCGTGATCGAGCCTTCGACCAGCGAGAGGTCGTAAGGACCCTTGACCAGGGCACGCGAAGCTTCCGCGAAGTTGGCAATTTCCAGTTTACCGGCAAGGTCAAGCAGCTCGTCCTCACAATCGAGCAGGCTGAGCTGGCATCCATCACAGGATGAGAACTTCCAGACCGCAAGTTTTGGCTTTCGGGTGGACGACATTTCAGATCTCACGAATCGCAAGGAGGTGCTGGATCCTGTCGTAACGAAAGATCGGACCGTCCTTACAGATAAAAGTTGCGCCAAACTGGCAATGTCCGCAAAAACCGACGGCACACTTCATGTTCCGTTCCATGGAGATATAAATGTTGTCGGTTCGCATTCCGAGCTTCTCGAGTTCGCGAATGGTGAACCTCATCATTACCTCAGGGCCGCATACCATCGCGCTGGCATGGTCCGGATCAAATTCCGCCTTGGCAATGAGCGTGGTCACCACCCCGACATTTCCAGTCCAGTCCTGGCCGGCGCAGTCCACCGTCACCAGAGTTTGAAGATCCGCACGCTTCCTCCATTTTTGCATCTCCTTGGTGTATAGGATGTCGTCTGGCGTACGGGTCCCGTAGAGCAGACAGACTCGGCCGAACTTCCGCCGGCTCGCAAGCACTTCGTAGACAACAGGACGCAAGGGCGCGAGCCCGATTCCGCCAGCTACGATCACAAGATCCTTGCCCGTAGCCTCTCCGACTGGCCAACAGTTTCCAAATGGACCGCGCACGCCCAACTGCGCGCCGGGTTTTAAACTGCCGATCGCTCGAGTTGTCGCTCCCACCGCTCGAACCGTGTGCACCAGCGTCTCGGCCTTGGCTGCATCTCCACTGATGGAAATAGGAATTTCCCCGACACCAAAGACGTAGAGCATGTTGAACTGTCCGGGGGAAAAGTGGAAGGTTGGCGAACCATGGTGCGGTTCCATCGAGAAGCTGAATGTGTCCTCGGTCTCCCACCAAGATCGTCGAACGCACCACGACTGAGGCACCATGGGGTGGAGAGAAGCATGAACTCGCGGTGCCTCAAGCGTGGATTTCATAAAGATTCAAAAGCTGTAGTCGTGTCGCCTGCAGGCGCTCTTCCATGATTTGAGCGATGCGCTTGTGGAGCTGATAACCGAGCTCGCTATCCCGTTCTGACTTCTCCCGGAGGCACTTCCCGTTCAGCGCAATGGCTCGGGTGGGTTCGACGGCACGCGCATCAAAGCTCCACCGATAGGGAGGAATGAGCCAGGACCAGCCCAGTACTTCGCCTGCCCCGACAGTCAGAATATTGATGGAGCCACGTTCGGGCGAGTGCAGCTCCACGGCCATTTTGCCTTCCCGGATGAGATAAAACTCATTGGCCTCTTCCCCTTCGTGGAAAGCTGCTTGGTTGACCTCAAATCGCACATTGGACGCGCAGCCCGCAAGCAGTTCCAGATGGCGCGCATTCAGCCCTCGGGCGAAGGGATGACCCGCCACAATTCTCTCAAGGGTTTCCATGATTTTGTTTCGCATTCATCGCGGGTTCGGACCTGCGAATTTCCGCAACTTCTTCGGTGATATCGATTCCGACCGGGCACCAGGTTATGCATCGCCCACATCCGACGCAGCCGGAGGTTCCAAACTGGTCGATCCAGGTCGCAAGTTTGTGAGTCATCCACTGGCGGTAACGGGACTTGGGCGTGGTGCGAACGCTACCGCCATGAATATAGGAGAAGTCCATGGTGAAGCACGAGTCCCACTTCTGCCAGCGCTCAGCATGCTCCCCTTGCAAGTCGGTCACATCCTCGACAGTCGTACAGAAGCATGTAGGGCAGACCATGGTGCAGTTGGCGCAGGTCAGGCAACGCGTCGCCACATGGTCCCATCGGGCGTGCTCGTAGTTTCGATAGAGCAGATCCCTGATGTCGACCGTGTCCATGGTCCGGCCCATGGTTGCCGCCGTTCTTGCACAGACTTGATCAGCGGCCTCCCTCTCTGCATGATCTGCGGTCCGATGAGGAAGCTCCCGCAAAACGTCCGCGCCGGCTTCCGTTCCAACTTCCACCACGAAATAATGACGGCCATCCTCGAGAACTTCCGTGAGGGCAAGATCAAAGCCAGACCTTACTCTCGGTCCGGTATTCATCGATGCGCAAAAGCAGGTGCCGCCGGCTTGGGCGCAGTTCACGGCGACCATAAAAACCTGCTCTCGCCTCGATTGATATCTCGTTTCGACGTTCTGTCCATGAATAAACACCCGGTCCTGGATCAGAATTGCCTGAAGTTCGCAGGAACGAACGCCCAGAAACGCGACTTTACCCTCATCGGGCACCTCTTCCTGAATTTCAAATCGATTGCCATGCTTTTCGGCCTGCCACAATCGCACCACCGGGGGATGGAGAAACCGTTTCCAGGAATTCGGCCCAACCGCATAGCCAAACAGAGCCTGATCGTTGCGTCTCGACAAGCGATAGGATCCGCCATTCTGCTCGTCTGTCCAGCCCACTGGCAGATCAGCAATCGAAGTCACCGTGCCATAGACAATGGCCCCGTCCCGGATAGTGGGTCCAATCACTCCATAGCCTCGCCCAAGGAGGACATCCAGTAACTGTTGAACATGCTTGCGTTCTAAGATGAACCTGTCGTGAATGTCCGACATAAAACTCCAACAAGCTTCAATTGCAGCAGCCGCTGTCGTTGTCCTAGCAGATGACTATCGCCCTGACTCCCGAGACCCTGGGCGCGAATTGCAGAGAAGACTATCTCGGAATCAAAACAAGGTCAACGAGCGTTTTCCAGGGAGGCGATCTGTTTCGTCGCTCCTCCTCTACCTTTGCCCCTGCCGTCGACAGCACCCTCCAGAAGGCACGCAAGGTGTCCACCCAATGGACACGCTAAGTCCCGTAGGGTTGATCATCTCGTTGAGCGTCGGGCGCGGCTCGCCTGGATCAGGACTACGCAACGCGATGTGTCTCATCGCACCAGCGACTTGCCCCGCCTTTCTCAAAAACGTCTCTTATCCGCTCGAACGCCCAATCGATTTCGTTCCGTTGAATCACCAACGGCGGGGCGATTCGGATCACGCGGTCGTGAGTGTCATTGCACAAAATGCCTTCCCTCTTTAGAGCCTCGCAGTATCGGCGTGCAGGGCCATGCAGTTCGATTCCGATCCACAGGCCCTTGCCGCGAACCTCCTTCACATCGGAGCAGTGAAGCGTTTGCAGCAGGCCAAGAAAGTACGCACCCAGCTCGGCGGAACGTTCCACCAATCTCTCTTCCATCAGCACCCGCAGTGCGGCGCGTGCCACGGCGCATCCTAGGGGATTTCCGCCAAATGTACTACCGTGGTCGCCTGGCCGATACACGCGCAGCACGTCCCAGGAGGACAGAATTGCGGAAACGGGGTAGAAGCCGCCGCCAAGAGCCTTCCCGATAATGACAACATCCGGCTTAATATCATCGTGCATGTAAGCGAACAGTTTGCCAGTGCGACCCAGGCCCGATTGGATCTCATCAACCATCAGAAGAGTGCGGTACTGATGACATGCCTTTGCGGCCTCTTTGAGAAAGCCGGGGGATGGGATGATAATGCCCGCCTCGCCTTGAATCGGCTCGACCAGAAATGCACAAGTGTTCGGAGTAATGGCTTCCTCGAGCGCGCGCACGTCGCCGAAAGGGATGATTTTGAAACCTGGCGTGAATGGCCCAAACCCTTCGCGATACTGGGAATCCGTAGAAAAGCTTACGAGCGTCACGGTTCGTCCATGAAAGTTGTTGGCGCAGACAATCACTTCCGCCTTGTCCTGCGGAGTGCCTTTGACTTTATATGCCCACTTGCGCGCGGTCTTGATGGCGGTTTCGACAGCTTCAGCTCCCGTGTTCATTGGCAAAACCATGTCGTATCCAGTGAGCTCGTGGAGTTCCTTGTAAAACAACGGCAGTTGGTCGTTGCGAAAGGCGCGCGAGGTGAGGGCAACCTTGTGGGCTTGCTCAATGAGAGCCTTCAAAATCTTTGGGTGGCGGTGGCCCTGATTCACGGCGGAGTAAGCGGCCAGGCAGTCCAGATAGCGTTTGCCTTCGACGTCATACACCCAGACGCCTTCAGCACGCTCGATGACAACGTCGAGAGGACGATAATTGTGAGCGCCGAATTCGTTCTCCAGTTCGATGAATTCGTGCGTATGCAGACGCATTTCCGTTGTGAGTTCCCTATCCATATGATGTCTCGCTTTCCTCAATTCTTTTCCAGCAACATGGTCAGCAATGCCATCCGCACGTACAGTCCATTGACAGCCTGCCGGAAGTATAGTGCGCGCGCATCGCGGTCTACAGACCGGTCAAGTTCGACGGTACGCGGCAGCGGATGCAGGATGAGAGCACCTGGCCTCATCTTCTGCAAAATGGCTGAATTGACGGCAAATTGCAGGGGGTTGTTAAGACTGTAGGGAGGTTCGGACCGGATGCGAGTCTGATAAACAGCATCCACTTCTCCGATCACCCGCTCGATGTTCGATTCCAGTTCGTATTGTATTCCGTGCTCACACAAGTAGCGCAAAATGTCCGGCCGCATCTGCTGCTCAGGCGGACTGACAAAGAAAATCTTCACGCGCTCGAACTTTGCCAGGAGGTAAGCCAGGGATCGGGCGGTACGCCCTTTGTCGAGCTCACCGACGATCGCTACGCTTAAGCCGTCCAGCGGCCGCTCGCGAAATATGGTGTACAAATCGAGCAAGGCCTGCGTGGGATGCTGACCCCCGTCGCCATCTCCAGCGTTGATCAGTGGTACGGGAGAGACTTGCGACGCCCGCTGGGCACCGCCCTGATGATTGTGCCGGATTACGATCACGTCGGAGTAGCTGCCGATGATGCGAATGGTATCCTCGAGTTGCTCTCCCTCGATCTCGGAAGAAAATGCCTGGGCTTGTTCGGTCGAAAGAACCCTCCCTCCCAACCGTTGCATGGCGGCTTCGAAGCAAAGTCTGGTTCGGGTCGAAGGCGCATAAAATAGGTTCGCCATGATGCGATTCTGGTATTCGAGGGAGCCGCCGCGCGCCACCACCCTTTCCATGCCTCGCGACCGTTCGAATAACTCCATCAATAGCGGCACGGTGAATTGCTGCGATTCGATAACGTGCGTCAGCTTCATGTCATGGTTGGGCCTGGGCTGCACCCGACCGCTTCCCCGCGGCAGCTCCGGAGCCAGGATCTGCTGTTCCATAAATCACCTGCTCTCGACTAACAGCTCGCCCCCCTCATGGCTCTCGACCAAAGCCGCAACTTCCCTTCCCGACACCACGTGAGTGCCTGCCGATCCAGCAACCGCTCGGCATAAGCTCACATCCGAGGTGATGATTGCCTCGCGTCCTCCTTGCTTAAGAAAGCGCAAGACCGCTTCGACCTTCGGCCCCATGTTGCCGGGGGGAAAATGCCCGGCCTCTGCATATTTCTGCAACGCTGCCGCGCCTACGACATAGAGCGGCTGTTGGTTGGGCTGTTTGTAGTTGAGGTACACATAGTCTGTGTCGGTGGAAATGACGAACAGATCGACTCCCAAGCGGGATGCCAACAAAGCGGAGGCCCGGTCTTTATCGATAACTGCCTCCACGCCTTGAAGATGACCGTCTCTCCACGCCACTGGAATGCCCCCGCCTCCACAAGCTATAACTAAGGCGCCTTGCTCGACCAAGTCACGGATGATTTCCAGTTCCAAGATACTCATCGGCTCGGGTGAGGGCACGACCCGGCGATAGCCGCGCGCCGCGTCCTCGACCATATGCCAACCGAGTGAGACGCGCCGCTCCTCGGCCTCGGCCCGCGATTGGAAAGGTCCGATCGGTTTCGTGGGGAAGCGCATCGCAGGATCATCCAGCGAAACAACCACCTGCGTGAGCACGGTGACGACCGGGATGTGCAGGCCGGCGAGGTGAAGTTCGGTGTCGAGCGACTGCTGTAGCAAATACCCGATCTCGCCTTGGGTGCAAGCGTCACAAACATCGAGCGGCTGTCCTGGAACCTGGCTGGCACCGCGCTCGGAACGAAGCAGTGCCGCTCCCACGTGTGGCCCATTACCGTGAGTGAGAACAATGCGATAGCCATGGTTCACCAGCTGGGCGACCGCTGCCGCCGTGTGCCTGGCGTTGGCCCGCTGCTCGGCGATCGTCCCCTTTTCGCCGGCCCGGATCAGGGAATTGCCGCCCACCGCTAGCAGCATGGTTTTCATGACGGCTCCCTCTCACGCGTGTACGAGTTCGGGCGTGGTCACCGGACGCATCAGCCCGAGCGGCACATTCTTCATCAGCTCCAGCAGGATCGCTTTTTGTACATGCAAGCGGTTCTCCGCCTGCTGGAAGACGACCGACCACGCTGAATCCATCACCTCGCTGGTCACCTCTTCACCGCGATGTGCCGGAAGGCAATGCATGAAAATGGCTTCGTGCTTGGCATGCCGAAAGAGATCGGAATTCACTTGGAAGCCGCGGAACGCTGCACGCCGCTGTTCTGCCTCCTTTTCCTGGCCCATGCTGGTCCACACGTCGGCATAGACTACATCCGCGCCGCAGACCGCTTCTTTCACGTCATGCGTGACCCAGCAAGCGCCGCCAGTCTCGCTGGCTCGCTGTTGAGCAAACCGGATCGCATCGGCCCTGGGCTCGTAGTGGCGCGGGGTCGCTACGCGGACCTCGACACCGAGTTGCGCGCCGGCAAACATGAGCGAATGCGCGACGTTGTTACCATCGCCGACAAACGCAACCTTGAGTCTGTCCAGCCTGCCCTTGATCTCCCACATCGTCATGTAGTCGGCCATGGCCTGGCAAGGATGACTGAAGTCCGTCAACCCGTTAATCACGGGAACGGAGGCGGATCGGGCCATTTCTTCTACGGTTTGGTGAGCAAAGGTGCGGATCATAATGCCCTGTACCATTCGCTCGAGGTTCTTGGCGACGTCGTAAACGGATTCGCGCTTGCCCAGGTTAATCTCGGCAGGAGAGAGGTATAGCGAAAAGCCGCCCAGTTGCTGAACACCGACGTCGAAGGTGACTCTCGTACGTAATGAAGGCTTTTCAAAAATCATGGCCAGCGTCTTACCTCGGAGCGCCTCGGCATACCGATCGGGACGCGCCTTGATTTGCCGGCCCAGGATGAGAAGGTATTCTATCTCGGAGGGAGCAAAGTCTCGGATCGAAACGAAGCTTTGGAGGCTCACCGTTTCACCTCGAGCCGCGTTAGCGATCGCGCGAGGATGTCCACCAAACCCGGATGAGAGAGCTCCTCGACTTCATAGCTGACGCGCAGATTCGGCTTCGTGAGATGGACGACCCGCGCCAGGTCAATGGGCGTAGCGATCAGCACCAGATCGCAGGGCACCCGGTTGATCGTCTCTTCCAACTCATGCCGCTGCATCGGGCTATAACCCATCGCGGGGAGAAGATTCGTAAGGTGCGGATATTTCTCGTATGTACTGCGAATCGAGCCAACGGCGAAGGGTTTCGGATACACCAACTCCGCAGCTCCGAAATGTCGTGCTGCCAAGATTCCGGCGCCATAGGGCATTTCGCCATGGGTCAGGGTTGGGCCATCCTCTACGACCAATACGCGCCGTCCTTGGACCGCTTCGGGCCGGGCGACGGAGATACGGCAGGCGGTTTCCGCAATGGTAGCCTTGGGGTTGCATTCGCGGATGTTATGCTTGACGGTTTCGATGTCCTGCTGTGCCGCTGTGTCCACCTTGTTGATCACTACCACATCCGCACGGCGCAGGTTTACTTCCCCTGGAAAGTACGCCAACTCGTGGCCGGGACGATGAGGGTCGGCTACCACAATCTCCAAATCGGCGGCGCAGAAGGGCGTGTCGTTATTCCCTCCGTCCCAGAGAATGACGTCCGCCTCTTGTTCCGCCTGGCGAAGGATGCGCTCATAGTCGACCCCGGCATACACCACGGTTTTCTGGCGGAGATGCGGCTCGTACTCCTCGCGTTCTTCGATCGTGCATTGCTGCAGGTCCAAGTCTTCCAAGGTGGCAAAACGCTGAACAGCCTGTCGAGAAAGGTCGCCATACGGCATCGGATGGCGAATGACCACCGGTTTCAAGCCTAGCCTTCGTAACTCTGTTGCCAGCAGCTTCGAAACCGGGCTCTTGCCGCAACCGGTACGCACCGCGCACACGGATACCACCGGAACGGAGGACTTAAGCTGCGTGTGTTCCGTCCCCAGGAGCTCGAAATCCGCACCCGCCGCTACCGTGCGCGAAGCTAAGTGCATCAGGTTTTGGTGGGAGATGTCGCTATAAGAGAACACCACCGTATCGATTTTCTCCGTCGCAATCAGTCTTTCCAGATCCTTTTCTTCCAAGATAGGAATACCGTCGGGATAGAACAGAGCTCCGGCCAGCTCTGGAGGATAGCGGCGATTCGCAATATTCGGTATTTGCGAAGCGGTGAAGGCGACCACGTGATATTCCGGGTGATTGCGAAAGACAACGTTGAAGTTATGAAAATCCCGGCCTGCCGCACCCAAAATGAGAACTCGCTTCACGGGCCAGCCCCCTTCGATAGGCTCAACCCACTTACCTATTCTCTCTGTGGCGCCGAGCGCCGGCTGTGCGGCGTATCACTGCTCTATGTGATCCTTCACGCAGAGCGAGATGATACCTCGCCGAAACAGGAAGCCGTCTTCTGGCCCGCGGGACCAGAAGCTCGGGGCAACCGACAACCGCAGACGTGACCTGTCTCACATACGGAGGCAGCGGCCCTCACAGCCGGCACGGCGATCGGAAGAAGAAGATTCCACAGGATGCAGAAGGCGGGTCCCGTCCGCCTGAGTGGGTCGCTGCAGGAGGATCTTATGGCAATCAGCAAGCAACAAGCACTTGACTACCATGTTGGAATGCGGCCGGGCAAAATTGAAATCACCCCCACAAAGCCTTGCCGTACACAGCGTGACTTAAGCCTTGCCTACACGCCTGGTGTAGCCGAGCCCTGCCTGGAAATTCGCAAGAATCCACACGACGCCTTCCGGTATACGGCGCGGGCCAATTTGGTGGCCGTGGTCACTAACGGAACCGCGGTTCTCGGCCTCGGAGACATCGGAGCTCTGGCCGGTAAGCCGGTTATGGAGGGTAAGGCGGTTCTCTTTAAGCGCTTCGCCGATGTGGATGTGTTCGATATCGAAATCGACAGTCACGATCCGGGCGAAGTCATTAAAGTTTGCCAATTGCTCGAGCCCACCTTCGGCGGAATTAATCTCGAAGACATCAAAGCGCCGGAGTGTTTCTACATTGAGGAAACACTCAAGAAGACAATGAAAATCCCTATTTTTCACGATGATCAACACGGCACCGCGATCATCACCGGCGCTGCGCTTCTCAATGCGCTCGAACTTGTCGAAAAGGACATTAGCAAGATTCATGTGGTGTTCAATGGGGCGGGGGCTTCGGGCATTGCCACTGCCGAGCATTATGTTCGCCTGGGCGTAAAGCGCGAAAACATCATCCTCTGTGACACCAAGGGAGTGGTGTACGAGGGGCGTGCTGAGGGGATGAATCCCTATAAGCAGCGGTTCTCACAAAACACTAGGCTGCGGACACTGGCCGAGGCCATGGAAGACGCTGACTTGTTCGTCGGCCTCTCGGTCAAGGGCGTTGTCACACAAGACATGGTGCGATCGATGGCAGCCCGGCCCATCGTCATCGCGATGGCCAACCCCGACCCGGAAATCACCTATGAGGACGCCCGAGCCTGCCGCAAAGACGTCATTATGTGCACCGGACGCTCTGACTATCCCAACATGGTGAATAATGTGTTGGGCTTTCCGTTCATTTTCCGCGGCGCTTTGGACGTGCACGCGACCGCCATCAACAAAGAGATGAAACTGGCTGCCACCCGCGCTCTGGCGGCATTAGCCAAGGAGGCTGTTCCGGATTCGGTCTGCCGCGCTTATGCTGTGGAGCATCTCGAGTTCGGGCCAGATTATTTGATTCCCAAACCCTTCGATCCGCGAGTGCTGGTGTGGGAGGCCTCGGCCGTGGCACAAGCCGCCATGGAAAGCGGAGTCGCCCTAGAACCGGTGGATATCGAGAGTTACAGGGAGCAATTGGAGCGCCGGTTGGGCAAGGCCCACGAGGTCGCACGAATCATGATCCACAAGGCACAATCCAACCCCAAGCAGGTGGTTTTCCCCGAGGGTGGGAACGAGAAGATCCTGCGTGCCTGCCACGTGCTGGTCGAGGAACACATTGCAACACCGATTCTATTGGGAAACACCGAGTTGATCGCAGCCAGAGCTTCTGAGCTCGGCATCGACGTCCAGGGGTTCCACACCATTGATCCTACGACGTCAGGCCTGCGCAAACCCTACATTGAAGAGTTGTTCCGCTTGCGGCAACGTCGCGGAGTCACCCTCAGCGAGGCCCGCGTGCTCATCAACGATCACAATATTTTTGGCTCCATGATGGTGCACATGGGAGATGCCGACGCCTTAGTCTCTGGTGTAACCCAGCACTTCCCGGAGGTCATACGCCCGGCACTCCAAATCGTGCGCATGCGCGAGGGGCTCCATAAGGTCTCTGGCTGCTATGCCATCATCACGCGCAAGGGAGATGTGTATTTCATCGCCGACACCAGCGTCAACATTGAACCGACTGCCGAGGATCTGGTCGAAATCGCGCTGTGCACGGCAGATGCCGCCCGGCGGTTCAATGTAGTTCCGCGAGTGGCCATGCTCTCATTCTCCAGCTTTGGTAGTGTGAAACACGCGCTGGCGGAGAAGGTTCGCAAAGCCGTGGCGCTTCTGCGCATTGCCGATCCTAATCTCATTATCGATGGAGAGATCATGGCCGATGTGGCGGTTTCTCCGGAGATGCTGCGGGAGACCTATCCGTTCAGTCCGTTACAGGGCGGCGCCAATGTTCTGATCTGTCCCGATCTCAGCTCCGCCAACATCGCTTGCAAGTTACTGGCGAAACTGGCTGATGCCGAGATGATCGGTCCTGTGCTCATGGGGATGACTAAGCCGGTACATCTCCTACCTCGCGGTGCAGAGGTCGATGAAATTGTGAAGGTTGCGGCCATCGCGGTAGTCGAGGCACAGGAGACCAAGCCATCGGTGTTCGAAGCGACTGCGCCCGTGGCAGCTATCTCTTAGCGGAAAGACTGTCTTGGCTCAGCCTGAAATGGAGAAGCAACGTTCTCCGTTCGTATAGATTTCGCCCCTGCGGTGCGGGGGATTTTCAAGGCATGAGGGTCTATCGTCCGATGATTCCTTCTGGTCGGCAGTGTGCAGCGCGAGAGAAGAGCCTACCGCGCTGCTAAACATCGGCTCGATGAGCCCACCAGATTATCCCTCGGCATGGTTCGATCTCTGCAGGGCCCGCTTCCGTCTCACCTGGCAAAGGATTTGTGAAGGGCCCGTTTGGTCGGATTCGAGCCCACGCCATGGCCTGAGTTAGCTTGCGACGGAGAGCACCGCCCCGCGTAGGAAGCCCGGATGGAATTGCTGCAGAAGTCTTCCTTGTGTTGGTTAGTTCTACTGAGCGCACCGTTTCTCTTGCTTCCGGCAACGGCCCAGGTGCCTCCTAAGGACCTGCGCGACTGGCAACTGATCTGCTACTGCAGCGGCGGAGACCCGGAGGAGATCGTACGGAAAGACAACAATGGGCAAATCCTGTTCACCGCCCGACGTGGCACGACGCGCGAGGGTCTGAAAGGCGATGGCATTGCTTTTACCGAAAGCCAGATTGAGTTGCTGAAAGATTGGCGGCTGCTGGCCGAACAGGGAAACCAGTTGAAGACGCGAATGCCAGTCGTTGGGCCCGAGGAGATGGCACGATTGCGCGCGTTGTCGCACGTGCAGGCTGTCGAACTGGGCCGCTCCTTGCAACCGGACTTCAAGGCTTTTGTCGCCGCCGTGAACGAGCGCGGGTACGCCGACAACTCCTACTCGATCGCCTTCTCATACCTCCTCGACGGCATGGTGTGGGACGAGTTTGACCAGCGGCATTTGCTTCCGTCCATGGAGACTACCGCCGAGAAACCCTTTTGGGCTGGGGCACTGTGGGCGATCTACCCACAACGCAATGCTCCCGGAACCAACTCCAAGTCCCATGGTGGTTGGATCTTAGAAGTCATGTGGACGCAATCAGTCCAGCCGCTTCTTACGCCGCTGAATTCCTCGTCGCTGGTCCATCCTCTGCTCAACGACCTCGAAACACGCGGTGGTGCGTCCGATCTTGCTACACGGAATCAGCTCGTAGCCCTTGGCATTCTGACGGCCGATGGCAAACCAGCGGTGCCCATTATTCGCAAGGTGCCCTCGGACCCGATTTACGCCAAGTCGCTCGCAATTTCGCACAAGGTCGGCGACGGCATGCTGCGCGCTATGCAATCTCCAGCTATCCCTGTGCTGACTGGAAGCGACGACAGCGGTGTGGCCCTCGTCATCGCTTACCATGAGTTCATGTGGGAACTCCTCGCGTATTTGGAACAAACCGGGATTGTTTCTCCTCCCGCCATTCTCTCCGCAAAAACGCATGCCGATCCCCGGCAGGTCCACGACTTGGTATTTATTGTGGTTCCGCAACCGAAGTGAGGACCAATTCGTGTCCTTACTCTGTGCTTCTCATGCAGCTTGCCACCGACGGAACTGACGCTGTTGCCGAGCCGCTACCAACTTGCGGTCCCTTTCGTTGTGAATCTCCTGCTGGGGGCCAGCGAGCATGTCCTTCGGCGTGATGTGGCCGATGGCACTGTTCAAGCGGGTGTTGTTGTAATGCTCGACGTAACCCTGCCCCAAACGCAGCGCATTGTCCAGTGATAAGGGCGTTCCCGGTCGGATGCACTCGCTCTTCAGCGACTTGTGGCAACGCTCGATTTTCCCTATTGATTGGGGGGGTAGTAGGGTGAAGTTCGTCATGCCAGAGATTCGAATGAACTCTTTGAAGTCGCGAGCGACGAACTTCGGACCATTGTCCGAGATGATGCCCGGCTTTGCTTGCGGGACTTTTCTTTGGCACGTTCGAAAATTTCGAAATACGCTTCCCGCATTGACTCGCGCATATCCATCGCACGAGGAAACGGCTGAACCCGTCCAGAATGCTGCACAAGTAATAGAAGGTGCCGCACCGGTTGATCTAAGAAACGTCGATTAAAGCGTCCGACACTGATCTCAGCCATTTCCGATCAGCGCCGGACGAAATCCACGACTGGGTCCCGCTCGTGTGGCCTGTCGCTCGGAGAATGCCGGCCAGCCTACTCTTCCGGAATTTTCCAGCCATGATCAGACTTCACGACGCTGAGCATCGCCTGTTTCGCTTCACCGTGGTAAAAGTTGGCGGCATAGTCACTGATCAAGGTTGCGCGTTCCCATGTGTTGAAGCTCTTGACCAGCGGACCGGATACATCAAACACCTCGCCTAAACGGTTGGGCTCCCATTGCCAGGTGAAGGCAACGGTGGCGTGTGCCAAATCGACCATCGTGATTCTATCAACAGCCACCAACCGGCGTTGTGCGATTGGTACGACGTATGAGACAGTGCCGTCTTTTTCTGTGGTCTTCTCGACACCTGGAATTTCACTCAACTGGGCTTGACCTGCAGAAGTCAGTGTTACCGGGGTCCTGTTTCCCTTCTCTTTGCCCAGTTTCAGCAGGCCGGCTTTGTCCAGCAGGCGATAGTTCGGATCGCCCGGTTTCATGCCCGGGGTGAGGAAACCGGTGTGGAAGCGAATCACCGCCGGGCCTTGGGCATCGAGAGCTGCCATGGCCAGGCTTGAAGCGTCGTACATGCCTAAGACCTTTTGGCTCTCCCGGATGTAATAGCCCGCTACTCCGACTAGGGCTACAATCATGACCACAATTAGAAGCAGGGGTACGGCAGAGGATTGTTGCTTTTCCAGCTCAAGTTCTTGTTCAAACATGACGGCCATGGCCCACCTCCTAAATGAAGTCTCCTTCGGGCCAACCCATGCAAATCTTGTACCAGCTGTTCGGAATAGGATGTGATCGGACTCACATAACGCGGGAGCGGTGCTCACAGTCTGGGGAGACGAAATAGAGCTACAGGCGACGATGAAGATTGCAACGGCTGCCTAGGATGCGAAGGTCGGAGACCGTCCAGCCATTCGCATCGCTCCCCTGTGGGCTTTCGATTCGCAAATGGTCGCGTAGGGACGGTGCTCGAATTTCCCAACTGCTTTTCGGTTCTACTTATCAGCGATGCAGTAACTGCCCAATTGCTCGCCAACCGTGTCTAGACTTGCACCCTTCGCATACACGGTGACGTTGGCGCACTCATACGGTCCGTGGTTCTTCGGCAGCCGGACCATCAGATACGTTCCCGGTTTCAACACGGCACAGCCAAGAAAGTCCTTGTTACACTGCAGCTCAATCGAGGTCCTTTCGCCCTGAGCGGCGATTAGGACGACACCATTGTTTACCTCGGCGCTTTTTACTGTGATCAGCTCCCTTTCCTGAGAGCGCGCGCTTACGGCTCCAAATAAGAGCACGATTAGAACAGCCGCGGCAACGCGGAGGATGGATTTGGGTTTCACGATGCCTCCTTTCTGCACAATCTGCTCAGGCGGTCAGGCATGACTCTCACCGCTCCGGTCGCGGTACACGACTAATTTCGGATTGAGACGACGGAAGGTTTCCGTAACATGACAATCCCAACAAACCGGCCGGTAGGTCGAAAAAATCCCAGCAAGCTCTTCCGGCCGAAATTCCGTCCATTCCCTGGACTTGCGGTCCGCATCCATCAAAGCCGGCACGTGGTCCAGATGCCTCAACCGGCCAAAGCGTTTGTGACAAAGCGCACAGCTCTGTTTTTCATACCAGCGAGAAACGATATTCCACAGCAGACAATTATCAGGATCGGTCTCAATCTGCTGCAGACACTTCTGACCACAATTCTGTCGCTCCGGCCAACGCGAGCATTGATCTAGCCACAGCGTTGGATTGCCCCAAAGAGCAGTCGCCGCCGCCTTTCCGGCGGCCACGCCGACCGCCGCCGTCTGTTTCGTCTCCGGGCACCTTACGAGCCATCTGCCTCGGTAGGTGCAGTACGCTCGCGTCGCCAGGATTACGCGGAAAAGAACAGCGCCGAGGATAACGACAAAAGCAGTGAGACCGAGAAGGATTGGCGTAGTCATGCCTCACCTCCGCAATGATTCCGATCTTGAACGATCGGAAGCATTCTTCAATCTATGAATTATCATCCCGCCCGAACAGGGACTGTGCGGTGTCCTCAATCACGCGTCCGAGTGATCTGCAGCATACAGGGCTGCCGTCGGTCATCCGTCGCCTTGGCAGCGGGCCGCTTGCAGAAGGCTGGCGTGATTCGCAGCGAACGTACGGTACCGGACAGACAGCAGTGATCTCCGTCACCGACAATACCGGGCTAACCTGCTATATACATCTCAATTCAACCCCCTGAATCGGTCTCCTGCGGGGAGGCTGGCAACCGATCGGGCGCGCTGCACTGGCTTCGCGTCGATCAAGGAGGGACCATGAAGGAGCAGTCAGGTCGAGTCCTCAACCTCGACACCGGTCCACATGCCCTCTGCGCTTGCATGTTCCTGGTCGCAGAGATGTGGAATCCTGGTCCCTCGACCTCCCCGCACAGCTCGACGATATTACAGGAGCGTTTTTTCCGGCCCCGGGATCCCTGACGAGCTGCTGGGAGACCTCCAGGGAGGAACGGCGATGGACGAGCGATTGCGCCGCGTGCTTATTCCAGACACTGATCCAGATACGCTGATCACACTGCAACGGGTGCTTGAGCGCGCTAAGGTCGATACCACCATTACATGGGACGAAGCCGAAGCACGCCAATTGCTCGCCGCAAGGTCTTTCGACCTTCGCATCGTTGGCGATCACCCTCCGGAACTCGACGCGGCAGCAATTCTGCATGATCTCGGCTTAAAAGGTATCCGCTCCAGTTTGATCTTGCGAGGGACAGCCCTCGAAAAGGACATCGAGTATTTCCGTGGACTTGGTGCTACAGACGTAGTTCCGAAGCGAGAGCCCCTTGTGGTTCTCGAACAGTTCGGAAGAGCATTGTCGGCCATTCGGTTCGAAGCCACCACGGAGAAGGCAGGCTTGGCCGACTCCGGTTCATGATGATCGGGCTCTCGAAAGCCGGGGTGCGGCCACCGCTGGGCGTGAGGAAAAAAGGCCTTCTCGACCGAGTCGGAGACTGAGATGGTTGAAAAATGTGCCAATCCCGCCTGCTGCGCGATCTTCCACCGCCTGGGCGAAGGCCGACTCTTTATCAAAGAAGTTGAAGGCGCCCCACGCAACGGCCGAGGACACTCACGGCAGCTCTGCTACTGTTGGCTGTGCGACTCCTGCTGTCGCACCATGACCATCATCATCGAAACAAGGAAGGAGATCAAAGTGGCACCGCTGCCTGCGTCCGCACCTGCCGCACAGGCGGCCATGCGAGATTCCCCCTCGAACCAAGTCGACCGAAGAATGTCGCAACCGTGATCGCTTTGTAGTCATTTAGCCGGCAGGCAATCCCGCGCAGGTCGCGCTCAGCATGTCTTGCGAATCGAAGAACTAGAAAAGCCGGAATGTAACCTCGACGTTGATTTGTACGGCTACGGGCACGCCGGCTTTACAGCCAGGCTCAAACCTCCATTGCCGAACGGCATCAGTGGCCTTTTCGTCCAGCCCCATGCCCAGGCTGCGCAGGATGCGAATGTCGTGTGTGCGCCCGTCGCTTCCTACGATGGCCCACAGCACCACCACGCCTTGGTGCTTGGCTTGGCGCGCTTCCTCGGAGAACTCCGGATCGGGAGCATAAATGAGGCGGGGAGCTGTGACCCCGCCACCCACTCGATAGAATCCTTCGCCAATCCCACCACCCGACCCCGGGCCAACACCAGGGCCGCTGCCCGAACCAACTCCGCCGCCTCTACCGGAACCGATCCCGCCTTCCGAACCAGTTCCATTCGAAGGAGGGGCAACCATCAATGACAGTGGATCTCCGATTGGCCACTTCTGAGGCAATGGCAGATGAATTTCTGGCGGGACAACCACGGTTGGTACGACGGGAAGCTTGGGGTTCTCGTTCCGTATGACCACAGCGGCAGGCACCAGTTGCTGACTTGAGAACTGGGGTAACCTTCCCTTCGGCGCCGCAAGTCTGTCGCGGTCGCCACCACCCCCTCCCCCGCCAGCTTGGTTCCGTGACGATGGCAAGAAGTACGGACTGACATCGGTGACAACCTGCACGATCGGCGGACCGGTGTCGCGGCGATGCGTCACAACATATCTGCTCGAGGCCAGCAAGAGCAAGATGGCCAAGGCGTGGGCCAGAAGGGACACAAAGAAAGTACCCTTGTGGATTTCGTATAGCCCGTACCCTTCGCCAAAGAGGGTAGGTAGGATCGCGGGTTTTGTTGCCCGCAGTGGCGGAGCTCGCCCCGACCGCTGCCGCAGAGCAAGAACCAACATCCACCGAACACCGGGTCGGTGTTGCAAGTCGAATGCCGAGAAGGGTCTCATTCCATCCTCAGCTCTCCGCCAACTACGGCCATTGAGTTGGCTCTAGATCTTTGCCGACGCGCACGGCGAGCCTCACGCATTCCGACCTGCTCGCGAATCTCCGCAAGCCGACATGAACGTACTCCTGAATCGCTTGTCGGCGAACAGAAGGATGGTTGGTTCGCAGATTCAATACTGCAGGGCCGATTTTCTCCAGTCCTTCTTGAGCTGCTCCATGATGTCGTCGGCTAGTCCAGTGGTGTCATAAGTCGCTGTTTTCGCAGTCTTCCAAATCAGTCTCTGAGAGCGACGGTCCACAAGGTTGGCTTCTGCAATAGTCCGCCACAAAACCACCTTGGCGGGCAGCATGATGGTGGTAGTTTGACAAGTGAGAATCGCGTCGGCATCTTCTGGCTCGGCCGTGATTCTCGCCACATTCCATTTTTCGAGGCGAGCGTTGACGAGCAAGGCAAAGTCATCGGCGGTCGGAGCCACGTAGATCGACCCTATCTGGTGTAGCGGAAGCGGGCCTGCCGACAGCGCAACCTGCGCCGCCCCGAATCCGGCAAAGAGCAGTAGAATTAAGATGACTGGGATCGCCTGGCCGACTTGGCCGCTTGCCGGGGACAGATTTCGCGAGTTCATGGCGGCCACCTTCCTCTGTTTTTCTTAGCGCCAACGCGTCCCTCACGTGGCTGCAAGGTATAGTCCCACGATTGCAATGGGAATCGCAGTGAGGACAATCACGAACGCTGGTGTGGAAGGACGGCCGCACCGCTGCCCCATTCGGAAGACGACTGCAGTTCCCTCCCCTATGCCCCCCGGTTGTCCAGCGGTCTCTGGATGCAATCCCAGCCGTCAGTCGGCTCCGCGTTTCGCCGACGGCAGAACCGGCGAACGTCATGTCACCCTGACTACGCTGTTGTGAGCCTCGCTACCAGCTCTCTGAGTCGCTGTCGGGATCGTGCTGGGCAGTGCTACCGACCAAGTCATGATCGGACCAGAGCAGGGTCGCGACGTTTCCACAATTGAGACAGTACAATTCGAGGACGCGGGACGGTGTGATTTCCCTTGTTGCCAGATCCCTGGCGCCACACTGGGGACAGAATT
>Ga0187783_10000545_pt1 | contig 27676 bp, 17 predicted proteins | sample 1015_SJ02_MP02_2_FD_132471 | JGI IMG/M metagenome (GOLD analysis project Ga0187783, IMG submission 132471) | Tropical peat soil microbial communities from peatlands in Department of Meta, Colombia - 1015_SJ02_MP02_20_MG | ecosystem: Environmental > Terrestrial > Soil > Wetlands > Peat | place... | reverse complement strand
GCGTCAAGGTCGCGCGTAGTGGCGGCCAATCTCCGAGGCATACGATGAGCCGAGGCTTTGGGCATGTGCGTACAGCCAATCGGAAAACCGCGTTTGTCCGGTCGGTGGCTTGCTCGAGACAAGCAGTCCCGCCATCAGGCCTTCGATTTCTTCGCGCGTCAGGATGCGATCGTGAACAAACAGGCCGAGCATCTTCGTGAGCGAATGAGCTGCGCCGGCCGGGAGGTGAACCAGCCGTGCGCGGCTGCCAATGCGGCGGGCGATGAGCCGAACAAGTTCGTCGAAGGAGAAAATTTCCGGCCCTACCGCATCGCGCACGCCCGTCTCGGATTCGTCAAACGCGCGAACGGCCAGTTCCGCGACCTCCTCGACAAACACGGGCTGCACGGGGTAGCTCCCGTCGCCGGGAATCGCAAATACGCGAAAGCGGCGCAAGAGCCAGGCAATGTTGTTGATCAATATGCCTTCCCGGCCGAAGATGACGGTGGGACGCAGAATCGCCCACTCGAGGCCTGAGCTCTCGAGCGCGGCCTCGAGCTGTGCTTTGCCGCGGAAATACGGCAGCGGCGAATCAAGCGAGGGATTGGTGACGCTGATGTGCACCAGTTTCCGGACGCCAGCGTCCTTGGCCGCCGCGAACAACATCCTCGTGTTGGCCACGGCTTGTTCGAATGTGGACTGCCCGTAATTGAAGCGGACCCAGTAGGTGTTGAAAAGGCAATCCGCGCCCCGCAGGCTGCGCACCAGCCCGGCTGGATCGCTAAAATCGAGCGGCGCAACCTCGATCCGGTTCCCAAATTCATGGCCGCGATTGGGATGACCCGTCAGTGTGCGGACACGCACGCCTGCGGCAAGTAAGCGGCCGGCGATGTATTTCCCCGTATAGCCAAATGCACCGGTGACGATCGCTCGACCGTTGCCTGACGCATTCACGGTTTCTCCCCTCTCTCCGCCACATCCTCCATGTAGCTGGCCTCGGAAAGCCGCTTGATTTGCCGAAACACGCGCCGATGAATGTCGTGAACGATTTCGTCCGACCACAGCCGCCAATAGGCGACCGGCCACATGCGGTTTTCATAGTGCGAAGTACCGGTCAATAACGTGTGCCCATTCCGAAGCAGCGTCAGCACAAACTCGGCGTCTCGGGGATGGAAGTATTGACCGTCGATGTGGCGCGTGTGAATGTGCCCGTAAGGAGACATTTCCTGCATGACCGGCGGCTCGCCGGAAATCTCGAAAGCGAGCCGGTGGTTCGGCTCCCATACGCGGATGGGCTCGACGAAGTCACCGGTCGAGAACTCGCATTCGCGGCGCGCTCCTATCCCCGAGCCCGCCAGCGTCGAGCGCAAGGGGTAAGCAATTCCCACTCGAAACGGCCACTCCGTCGGTCGAGGCAGCGTCGGAAACGAGGAGAGGAAGCGCCACACCGTCTCGGGCGGCGCGTTGATTTCGATCTGAGTCCTGACTTCCAAAAGGGGGGGCTGCGCGGGCCTCAGGCCTTCGGCGCCCAACAATAGCGGGACGAACAGCAGCACGACGCCCAAGGTGGCCTGTGTTTCGAAATGGCTCCCACGCCTTCGCTGAATGTAGTACCCAACGGTTCCCCCCAGGAGCCCGAGAAGCAGCGCGATCGGCGCGGCCATCAGCAAGCAAATCAGCCCTTCGACGGCCAGGGCAAGCAACAGCAAACCGAGTAAGCCGATCGACAGCACAGCCACCAGGAGACAACTCGGCAAAGTCCGCGACTGGTGATATCCGTGGAGCAGCGCGGAAAGCAATCCCAGACAGAACGGCAAAGCAACAAAAAGACCCACTCCGTAGACGGCCAGGCGGGTGTTGACGCCGAGCAGTGTACCCGCAACACCGAGCAGCGATGAAATCAGTACGGCGACTGCGGCGCTGCCCCAGAGGCTGTCCGGAATGATCCGGTCCATCCTGCGGCCTCCCGGTTGCCGACCGGCCCGAGACGCCTCCCCCGCGTCTTGGGACGGGTAAATACAAAGGAGGAGGAAGAAGAGAAGGTTCAAATACGGCGCGAAGAACAGCGCCACAAGCCATAAGGGAAGCCCCATCGCGCGCAGGCGTCGCAAGGTCAACACCACACCGACCCAGATGAAGGGCAGCGAAAGCATGCACATCCAGAAAAGAAATGCCCGGTCGGATGAACCAAGCGAGGTGATCCGCACCGCGCGGCCAACAGGTATCCAGTAATTGAATAGGCTCCACGGGCGATGAAACGCTCGGGCCAGGAGCCGGTCCAAATTGTGCTTCACGGCAAACGCCGTGAGCCCGACGAGCGCGTAGGTCCCGCGATCGATCTTCCCGTCCCAACTCCATAGATCAAGCCGGTTCATCTCGGACGCTCTCCTTGTTCCACCTCGGCCGTTCGCTCTAAGCGTTTGGCGCGCACCCGCCCGACCGCACAAGTTCCCTCGAGGCAGTGCCGGCGCAGGGCGACGCGGCGATAGGCAAAGCGCAGCACGCGGCGGAATCCCGGAAGGTGCGCAGCCAGGACAAGCGGCCCGGCCCACCAGAGATATCTCGCGAGCGCGACCACGGCATCCGCGCCGCCGTAGATTCGTCCGTCGGGCAGCAGCACGCGCATTTCGTCGAGGAGCTGTTCGGGTCGAATTCCCAGGCGAGGGCGCGAAGGAGCGGCCTCGAGCGGTGCGAAAGCAAAACCTCGAGGTCCGAGGATCGGTTTCACGCGCCGCACCCAGCGCTGGCAGAAGGCGCAGCCGGAGTCGAAGAAGATCCAGCCGCGGACGGGCCCCTCTGCTCGGTCAGTTATTTCTGTATTGACTGAAGCTGTCATCGATAGAAAAAGGCGCTCGCGCGCCTCCTCGACACCTAACTGCGAAGCAGCTTGCGCATTTTCCCGCGCAGCTTCACCAGCCCGCGCGCGGCCTTCGGCGGCAAATGCTGAAACTCAGCGAAGAGGGTGTCCATGGTGACGATGAAGTCGAGCAGTTCCTCAAGGCGTTCGCGCACGTAGGCCTCCGCCGGGCCGTGCTCGCCGGCCTCCGCCGCGCATTCGCGAACGACCTGGATCGTAGGATCCACCTCGCGCTTCTTGCGCTCCTCGACGATGATTCGAAACAGTTCCCAGACGTCCTTCACCGACGCGAAATGCTGTCGGCGATCGCCCAGAATCGGCGCCACGCGCACGATGCCCCAGCCCTGCAGCTCGCGCAGGCTCGTGCTCACATTCGATCGGGCGACCGACAAGGTTCGGGCGATCTCCTCGGCGGAGAGAGGTTCGGCGGAGAGAAACAGCAGGGCATGAACCTGCGCCACGGTGCGATTGACGCCCCAGCGCGTGCCCATCTCGCCCCAATGGAGGATGAACTTCTGCTCGACGGGGGACAGGGCGCTTGCGGGTCTGTCTGTCATTTCAGTCTAAACTGAAATTACAGTATTTATAAGCTTTTTGTCAAGCCCTTTCTGGCCCCTGCGGAAGACCGGGCGGTTCCACTCTAGAAATCTTCCCCCCGCACCCGCCCCACCCGTGCGCGGTCGGACTGTTATAATGTTGGCTCCGTTTGAAAGCTTGGTGCCCGAGCGAATCGGCTTCGCGTTCTAAAACCGATTTTGGGCCCGTCATTCGGGCGCGCGAAAAGGCTGGTCGGGGCGGAGCGTGGCGGCGGCACCCCGCTCGAGGTGCACGAGGGATGGCGGATCAGTTGGATTCGACGGAGATCAACCTGAAGGCGGATATCCCCGCCGAGACGTTGTCGATCCTGGCCGAATTGAGCCAGGAGATCAGCGCCTCGCTCGATCTCGACGAGGTGTTGTCGACGGCCGCCGCACAGATCAAGCGGTTGCTGGACTACGAGATTTTCGCTGTTCTGCTCGTCGATGAGAATTCCGATCAACTCTATTTCCGATTTGCCATCGGGCATCGCTCGGAAGTCGTCGAACACTGGCGCGTTCCTCTGGGCGAGGGCATTATCGGCGCAGCGGCCACCACGGCTCAGGCCATTCGCGTCGGCGACGTGCGCAAAGATTCGCGCTATCTGAACGCGCTCGAGGACGTGCGTTCCGAACTCGCTGTGCCGCTCATTGTACGCGGACGCGTGGTTGGCGTCCTCGATATCGAAAGCAATCAAGCCGATTACTTCACTCCCGATCAGCAGAACATCCTGACGCTCGTCGCCAGCCGCATCGGCACGGCGGTCGAAAACGCCCGCTTGTTTGAGAGTGCTCGCCGCCAGGCAGAAACGCTTCTGTTGCTAAATGAAGTTGCGCGCGAAGCGAGTTCGACGCTGAACCTCGAAGAGGTGCTGCGCCGGGCCGCCGCTCTGGCCAAGCGGCTGATCGACTACCAGATTTTCAGCATCCTTCTTTACGACAAGGCCGATCACGTTTTTCGTCATCGCGTGACGGTGAAATTCGGCCAGCGCATGCTCGAGAAATTCGCCGTTCCCGAGCACGAAGGCATCGTCGGAGCGGCGGCAACCCTGCGCCGGCCCGTTCTCGTGCCCGACGTGCAGCTCGATCCGCGTTACATCATGCTGAATCCAGAAACGCGTTCTGAACTCGCCGTACCCATGATTTACAAGAACTCGGTCATCGGCGTGATGGACCTGGAAAGCCCGCAACAGAATTACTTCACTCGCGAACACGTTCAGGTGCTCTCGATTCTCGCCTCGCATCTGGCCGTTTCCATCGAAAACGCGAACCTGTACGAGCAGGTCCGCAGCGACGAATCGCGCATGGAGCGCGACCTGAATGCCGCGCGACGCATTCAAGGCGCTCTGCTCCCTCCTCTCCCGGGCCCCGAATTTGGACTGGATATCGCTGCGCGTGTCGTTTCTTCGCGCGAGCTCAGCGGAGACCTCTACGACTTCATCCGCTACGGTCCGCAAGAACTGGCCTTCGCCCTCGGAGATGTCAGCGGAAAGGGCAGCGCGGCGGCGCTCTATGGCGCCGTGGGGATCGGGACCATGCGCAGCCTTGGCTCGCAAAAACCGCGGCCGGCAAACATGCTCCGCTCGATCAACGGATTCCTCGGCGAGCGGTTGATCGAAGGGCGGTTCATGACGCTCTGTTTCGCCACCTGGCATCGCAGCCGCCGCCGGCTGCGCGTGGCCAACGCCGGACAGGAACAGCCCCTGCTGTTTCACAATGGCCGCTGCGAAAAGCTTCGCCTGGAGGGATTCCCCCTCGGAATCTTCGAAGACGTCAGCTACGAGGAGCGCAGCTACATCCTGAACCCGGGCGACATCATTGTTCTCTATTCCGACGGGATCGGCGACACGCAGAACGCGGCGGGGGAATTCTTCGGATACGAGCGCATGGCCAGCCTCATCGCGGCTAGACAGCAGATTTCCGCCAACCAGATTGCCGACCACATCCTCGAGCAAGTGCACAACTTCTCGGGCGGCCAGCACCCCTTCGACGATCGCACCCTCGTTGTCCTCAAGGTCCGCTAGACCTTCCCTTTGCCCCCTGTCTTGGTAAATCTCTCGGCCGCTTGGACCCTGCGGGCGCCCACCCACGCGAGCCCCTGCCGCCCGCGAAATCGGACGGAACATTTCCGCGCGCTGCTCCGTATTAGGTGTCAGCGAGAGCCGGAGGAGGTTCCTCGACATGCGCAAGACAGTTCAGGGTGCAACGGTGTTCTGTTTGCTGGTGACAGGGGCGATGGCCGCCGCTCGGCCGGCGCGAGCCGCCGGAGCCGAGCGCTATCTCCACGTGAGGGTGGAAGATGCCCGGGAGGGGGAGAGCGTAAACGTCAACGTGCCGCTGTCCATGGCTGAAAAAATTCTCCCCGCCATCAACAACCACGATTTGCATGGCGGGCGGGTAACGATTCACGGAGCGGAAATGGACGGCGTCGACCTGCGCACGCTGCTCGACGCCGTTCGCACGGCTCCGGACAACGAGTTCGTGACTGTGAAGGAGCGCCATGACGAAGAAGTGCGCGTGGCGAAGTCCAACGGCAACATCATCGTCCACGTCAAGGACCACCAGGGCAAGCAAGAAAAGGTCGATGTCACCGTGCCCATGAAAGTCATCGACGCGCTCCTGGCCACGGCCAAGGAAAACGAACTGGACGTTGCCGCAGCCCTCCGCGCGCTCAGCGATGCCGGGGACATCCTGCTCGTGACGGTCGAGGATGAAGGTCAGAAGGTTCGCGTGTGGGTCGATTCGCATAGCGCCGCCGAGTGACCGCCGTTCGGCGAGCGCGGCCGATCGACACGGCAGTCCAAATCCTGAATTTGAGGTGAAGCATGATACTCCTCGGGAAAATTGCAGTCGGCATGGCCGGGGCAGCGCTGGCGGGCGTGGGGATACTCTGCAGTGAAGGGATGGTTCAGGTGAAGGTGACCCAGAAGGAACCCGCGGGTCATCATATCAACGTGATTGCTCCGGCCGTCCTTTGCCCCCTTGCCGCACATTTTGTGCCTCGGCGCGACTTGGCCGACGCTTCCCGCCAGATTGAGCCGTGGCTGCCCCTCGTGCGCGCGGCGCTCGACGGTCTGAGCGATACCGGCGACGTTGTACTGGTCGAAGTAAGGGAGCCGGGCGAACATGTCGAAGTGGCTAAGTCCGGCGGTTCCATCGTGGTCGACGTAGATGATCCGGCTGAAAGCGTGCACGTCGCGGTGCCGATCCGCGCGATTGCGGGCACTGTCGATCAGATCGCCGTGGCCAAATCGACTCCCCAATAGATCACTCGACGGAACTTCCCGCCTGTTCGTTCATGCCTTGGCCGCGATTGCCGGTTCCTGTCTGCCGCGCTATGCTCGCCGGACCGAGGAGGCTTCCATGTCCAGCTCATTGGGAAGGCCATTTCGCTTGGCCAGCCTGCTTTTCGCTCTGCTGTTTCTTGCTTGCCTCGCTCGCGCCCAAACCGACTTCCGGGTGGGAACAGCCTCTGCTGCGCCGGGACAGAAGGCCACCGGCTACATCGAAGTTCCCGCGGGTGTCGACGCCGGGACGAACATTCCCGTTGCCGTGGTCAGGGGATCGAGGCCGGGTCCCGTGCTCGCGCTGGTCACTGGCGCGCACGGAACCGAGTACGCCTCGATTATCGCCGTTGAAAAGCTGATCGGCCTCCTCGACCCGCACGAGATTTCAGGAACGGTCATTTTAATTCCGCTCGTCAATGTCGCCTCCTTCGAGCAGAAGGTGCCGCACGTTAATCCCGTCGATAACAAGAACATGAATCGCTTTTATCCGGGCAAAGTGGACGGCACAGAAACCGAGCGCGCACTCTTTCTGATTACCAACGATGTTGTCGATCGCTCGGACTATCTGATCGACTACCATGGCGGCGACATTGACGAGAGCCTTCGGCCGTATGCCTATTGGGCCCCCACGGGACGCGATGCGCAGGACCGCACCTCAAAACAAATGGTCCTGGCCTTCGGACTCGATCACATCATCATCTGGCGCGAGCGCCCGTCTGATCCCGCCCAGACCCGCTACCTCGATAACACAGCCTCCGCTCGCGGCAAGCCCTCCATCGTCGTCGAGGCCGGATATGCGGGGAGGGTCGATACCGACGATATCGCCCTGCTCGTCACCGGCACGCTGAGCACGATGCGCGAATTGAAGATGCTCGAGGGCGAACCGCGCCCGGTCGAGAATCCTGTCTGGATCGACAGGCTCGTTGATGTTCCGAGCGAAACCGACGGGATTTTCTACCCAGACGTCAAGCGCGGCACATATGTGGCAGCAGGAATGAAACTTGGACGCGTGACGGATTTCTTCGGGCAGACAATTGCCGAGCCTCGCGCGCCGGCGGCCGGGGTCGTTCTTCACATCGATGCCGTGCCGTCCCTCAAGAAAGGCGACAACATTGCGAACATCGGCGTCCTCGCCCAGAGAGCTCCGTGAGAAGCGCAGGGCTCGTTGGCTCGTTGAGAACCTCCTGCCCGGCGGCTTTCGAGCGCGCGGATACCTCTCGCGGCAGGTGTCCGAATTCGAGACGACGCATTCCCGCAACTGGGCATGAATCGCTGTTGCCAGGCCGATACAGCAGCTAACTTCCGAGCAACAAACAGCTTACTCAATGAACGCGGTGGAACGACACCTGCGCTCACCGAGGAGGCCTCGACCGGGATTATCGATGTTTCTCGGGAGCCTGCACATGGTCACCATGGCTTTTCAACTCACAGACGATGCCCTGACCGCCCAGCCGAGAATCCTGATCGCCGACGACCAGGCTGACGTTCTCGAGGCCCTTCGGCTGCTGCTCAAATCGCACGGTTACCTGACGGAGTCCGTCGCTTCGCCCGCCGCGCTGCTTGAGGCGGTCTCGCGACAGGAGTACGACCTGCTCTTGATGGACCTCAATTACGCGCGCGACACCACCTCGGGACGCGAGGGGCTCGACCTGCTCGCCAAACTGCAAATGGTCGAGGATGCCCCGCCCATCGTGGTCATGACCGGTTGGGCCACCGTTGGCCTGGCGGTCGAAGCCATGCAACGGGGCGTGGGGGATTTCGTTGAGAAGCCCTGGGCCAACGCCCGCCTGCTGCAGATTCTCAAACAGCAAATCGAAATCGGTCAGAAAAGACGCGAAGCGCGCCGGCGCGAAATCGAACGGGAACGTGCACAGAGCGAGATTGCCTCCCAAGCCCAGCGGCAGGAACTCGAGATTGAAGAAGCGCTCAGAATTCAGAAGCGGTTCCTGCCGCAGTACATTCCGCAGATTCCGGGCTACGGAATTGCGGCTGTCTGGCAGCCGGCGCGAACCGTTGGCGGCGACTATTACGATGTTCTCGACTTCGGCGGCGATTCGGTGGGCATTTGTATTGCCGACGTGGCGGGAAAGGGTTTGCCGGCGGCCATGCTGATGTCGAACCTGCAAGCGGCCGTGCGCGGGCTCGCTACGCCGTCCATGTCCCCGGAACATCTTTGCGAGCGATTGAACGCCCTGGTGTGCCGGAGCATTGCCGACGACCGGTTCATTACATTGTGTTACGCGCAACTGGATGGGCCCAGGCGGCGACTGCGCTACGCGAACGCCGGGCACAACGCGCCGATCGTCCAGCATCGCGACGGCTCCTGCGACCGGCTCATGGACGGAGGCGGAATTCTAGGTGTATTCGGGCTTCAAACCTACGCGATGGGCGTGCGGGAACTTGCCGCGCGAGATCGCGTGGTATTTTTCACCGACGGCGTCACCGAGGCCAGCCGTCCGGCCGGCAACGAATCCGAGGAGGAGTTCGGTGAAGCGCGGCTGCTTGAACTGATTGCGCGTCATCGCGAGGCGGAGGCGCACGAATTGAGAAACATTGTTCTGGAATCAGTAGCCGGATTCTGTGCCGGGCACTGGAACGACGATGCCACGCTGATCGTCCTCGCCGCCGAATGACGGGTCCCGCAAGGTTGGTGAGACGCAGGGCCAGGGGAGGACAGGCCGTCAGGACTTGACCATGAGCGCTCTTATACAGGACGTGCGGTACGCGTTGCGGATGCTGGCCAAGAACCCGGGCTTCACGGCCATCGCCGTTCTCACCCTGGCCCTCGGGATCGGCGCGAACACCGCTCTGTTTTCTGTGGTCAACGGGGTGCTGCTCAACCCCCTGCCGTACCCGCACCCGGAGCGACTTGTGGCTGTCGCTGAACAGTTCCCTCCCTTTCCGGAGGCCTCGCTTGCGTATCCGAATTTTCTCGATTGGGTGAGGATGAACCGCACGTTTGAAGCGCTGGCCGCTTACCGTCATACGGATTTCAATTTGACCGGGCGGGGCGACGCACAACGCCTAAGCGCCCAGGAAGTTTCGGCGAGTTTTTTCCGATCCTTGGGCGCACGGCCGGTCCTCGGGCGCGATTTTTCGCCGAAAGACGACGAGCGTGGTGCAGCACCGGTCGTGATCCTGAGCGGAGGCCTGTGGAAGAGTAGGTTTGGGGCCTCACCGGAGATCTTAGGGCAAATGCTAACACTCGACGGGACTGGCTACACAGTGATCGGAGTCCTGCCGGAGAATTTCTATTTCTGCTGCGAGTCGATGAACTTCGAACTCGGGGATATCTACGTGCCGATCGGTTCCGATACCGGCCCGTGGGTGGTCCAGCGCGATTTTCATCCGGGAATTCGCGCGATCGGTCGGCTGAAACCGGGTGTGACGATCGAGCAAGCCCGCGCGGACATGGACAAGATCGCGCTCGACTTGGCCCGGAGTTATCCCCAGACGAACAAGGACACGCATGTGGTTTTGGCCCCGCTGCGGGAACGTATGGTTCACGACATCCGACCGACCCTGCTCGTCCTGCTCGCCTCGGTCGGCTTTGTTCTGCTGATTGCGTGCTCGAACGTAGCGAATCTTCTCCTGGTGCGCGCGGCCGAGCGCGCGCGGGAGTTCGCCGTTCGGTCGGTTCTGGGAGCAACGGGGCGGCGAGTGACCCGCCAAGTGCTTACGGAGAGCTTGCTGCTTTCGACGGCTGGCGGCGGGCTGGGACTCTTTTTCGCTTCCTGGGGAACACAGGCCGGTTTGAAGCTTCTCCCGGAGGCGTTGCCGCGAGCGGGCGATGTGCACATGGACCCGCGGGTCCTGCTTTTTGCGCTGGTCGTATCGACGGCTGCGGGCATCCTTTTCGGGCTCGCCCCGGCCTGGAAGACCGCACGTTCGGACGTGCACGAAACGCTCAAGCAAGGCGGGCGTTCGGGCAGCGCGACACGGCACCGCACGCAATCAATTCTAGTGGTGGTCGAATTGGCCATGGCCGCCCTGCTGCTGATCGGCGCCGGGCTGACCATTCGAAGCCTCCAGCGCCTCTGGACCGTGAATCCGGGATTCGATGCTCAGCATGTCTTGTCGTTCGATTTGAACTTGCCTCGAGCGACCGCCAAGGAAACGCCTGGCCAGGTCCGCGCAATGCTCGAGCAGCTTCCCAGCCGGGTTGCGGCAATTCCCGGCGTCGCAGCGGCATCGGTGACCGATGGCTCCGAGCCCATGAACGATGACTGGGAGGAGCCATTTTGGATCGAGGGCAAGCCGAAGCCACCGACGTTAAGAGAGATGCCCGAGACGCTGTTCTATATCGTCAGTCGGGATTATTTACGGGTGATGAAGACTCCGCTTCTCCGCGGCCGATTTTTTTCCAGGCAGGACGGAGCGCTCTCGCGGCGCGTCGGAGTTATCGACGAGACATTTGCGCGAGAGTATTTTCCGACCCAGGATCCCGTCGGGCAACGCATCGTAATCGAGGATTCCCCGTTTGAAATTATCGGCGTAGTCGGTCATGTGAAGCAGTGGGGACTCGACGAGGACGCCACGGATTCGGTGAAGATTCAACTCTACACGCTCGCCGAGCAGATTCCCGACCCATTGCTGCCCCCTCTCGTAGGGCGCGCGGGGTTTGTGGTGCGCACCGCAACGCCCAACTACGCGAGCGCCGACGCGATTCGGACCGCCCTTCGGACCGTGAATAGCGAACAGGTGGCCTACGATTTCAAATCCATGGATCGTGTGCTCGCGGACTCGTTGGCCAGCCGGGCATTCGGGATGATCCTGCTCGGGGCCTTCGCGGCGATCGCGCTCGTGCTGGCGACGATTGGGATTTATGGCGTGGTCTCCCACATCGCGGGCCAACGCACGCGGGAAATTGGCATTCGCTTGGCGCTCGGCGCGCAACGAGAGGACGTGCTGAGGATCGTGATGGCTGACGCGGCACGCATGACGTTCGTCGGCGTGCCGGTTGGTCTTGCTGCAGCCGTGCTGCTGACCGGCCTGATCAAGAAGATCCTCTTCGGCGTGAGCACGACTGATCCGCTTACGTTTGCCGCCGTGGCGGTCTTGCTTTCGGCTGTGACCCTTGCGGCCTGCTACGTCCCGGCCCGCCGGGCCATGCGCGTCGATCCCATCGTTGCACTTCGCGAGGAGTAAATCGGAATAGGCGATGACAAGGCTTTTCCAGGATGTTCGCTACGGGTTGCGCATGCTGCTCAGGAGCCCCGGCTTCTTGCTCATCGCCGTACTGACGCTCGGTCTCGGCATCGGCGCAACGACGGCTTTGTTTACCGTGGTCAACGGCGTGCTGCTCGATCCGCTGCCGTATCCGAAGGCCGATCAGCTGGTCGAAGTAGCGGCGAAAGCACCGCCATTTTCCGAGAGCTCGATCTCTTACCCCAATTTTCTCGACTGGGTGCGCGAGAACCATACGTTCGGGTCGCTCGCGGGTTATCGGCCGAGCGAGCTGACTCTAACCGGGTCAGGCGACGCCCTAGAACTGAAGACGATGCAGGTGTCGGCGAGCTTTTTCCCGCTGCTCGGTGTCAAGCCGCTGATCGGACGCAGTTTCGCGCCCGAGGAAGACAAACGAGGCGCCGCGCCGGTCGTGATGCTGAGCTACGGATTGTGGAAGACGAAGTTCGGCGGCTCGCCCGCGATCCTCGGCGAGACGCTTATGCTCAGCGGAAGAGGGTACAGAGTTATCGGCGTCGTTCCCGCGAGTTTCTACTTTTGTTGCGAGGCGACCGACTTCCGCCTGGGTGACGCCTACACGCCAATCGGCTCATGGGACAATCCGGACCTCTACCAACGTTCCGACCATATGGGAATCTTCGCCGTTGGGCGGATGAAGCCGGGCGTGACGGTCGATCGGGCCCGCTCCGACATGGACCGCGTCGCGCGAGACCTTGCCGCGGAGTATCCGGATGTAGACAAGAAGGAAGGCGTCTGGATCGCACCGCTCAAGGAACGCATGGTTCAGGATGTCGAGCCAATGCTCGTCGTCCTGCTCGCTGCCGTGGGGTTCGTGCTCCTGATCGCCTGCGCAAATGTGGCCAATCTGCTTTTGGCGCGAGCCATGGGGCGTCGAAGAGAATTTGCCATTCGCTCGGTGCTGGGAGCCAGCAGGGGACGGGTGGTCCGCCAGCTGCTGACGGAAAGCTTGCTGCTTTCGGCCGCTGGGGGCGGGTTGGGACTGCTTTTCGCCTCCTGGGGAACACAGTTGGGATTGAGCATCCTCCCCGAAGCACTGCCGCGCGCAAACGATGTGCGCATGGATCTGAGCGTTTTGATCTTCACGCTGGCCATAACCGTTTTGGCCAGTATTCTCTTCGGACTTGCCCCCGCGCTCAAAACTTCGCGCTCGGATCTCGGCACTGCGCTCAAAGAAGGCGGGCGGATTGCAAGCAGCCGAAGACATCGCACGCAGGCGATCTTTGTGGTAGCGGAACTGGCGCTGGCCATGGTGCTCCTGATCGGCGCCGGCCTGACGCTGCGCAGCCTGGCAAAGCTTTGGAGCATCCGGCTGGGGTTCAACCCCCAAAACGTCGAGACCTTCACGGTCACCCTGCCTCCGTCGAAAGCCAAAGAGACCCCCGACGAGGTTCGCGCGGCTCTTCGTCAGCTGACGGCTGCGATTTCCTCCCTTCCCGGAGTCCAGTCCGCGTCGCTGACAGACGGCGCCGAACCGATGAATGGTGACGACGAATGGTCGCTTTGGATCGAAGGCCGGCCGAAACCGCAATCGCAAGGCGAGATGATCAGCGCCCTCTCCTACATCGTTAGCCCCGGCTACTGGAAGACGATGCAGATTCAGCTCTTGCGCGGGCGGTTCTTGACCGAGCAGGACGATGCTCATTCGCCCGCCGTTTGTGTCATCGATGAGAATTTCGCCAGGCAATACTTTGCCGAACAGGATCCCATCGGCCAACGGCTCAATGTCGGCGACGGCGATCAGCGGTACGAGATTGTGGGGGTGGTCGGCCACGTCAACCAATGGGGGCTCGACAGCGACCCGACCGGTCCCGTGAAAATCCAGCTCTACACCCTGGCCGAGCAGTTTCCCGATAAGTGGATGTCGTCCGCCTCGTTCTATGTGCATGATTTCGTCGCGCGAACGGCCAGGCCGAACTATCCGAGCGCCGATGCGATTCGCGGCGCGATCGAGAACATGAACAGCGAGCGGGTAGCCTACGATTTCGCCTCGGAGGACCAGATCGTTGCCCATACGCTCCGCTCGCGACGGTTCGGGATGATTCTGCTTGCCGCGTTTGCGGCCGTTGCGCTGGTGCTCGCCAGCATCGGCATCTATGGCGTGATGTCGTACGTCTCGGGAGAGCGCACGCACGAGATCGGCATTCGCATGGCGCTTGGCGCGCAGCGGGAGGACGTCCTTAAGATCGTGATGGCTGACGCGGGGCGCATGACGCTCATTGCCGTGCCCATCGGCTTGGCAGCGGCCGCGATCTTGACCGCGCAAATGCGGGGGATGCTTTTTGGCGTGAGCGCGACCGACCCGGCGACATTTGCCGGCGTGGCCATTCTGCTTTCGGTTGTCGCGCTCGCGGCGTGCTACGTCCCGGCCCGCCGGGCGATGCGCGTCGATCCGAATGTCGCGCTGCGATGCGAGTGATGGGTGGCTCGTTGGACGAGGTAACGGTGACGGCCTACCGGGCGGCGCCCGTGAACCGTCTTTGAGCCGTGTGGAGGAGCGATGAATTCTTTCTGGCAGGACTTGCGATTTGGTTTGCGCACGCTCCTGAAGTCGCCAGGATTCACCGCCGTTGCCGTGATAACTCTGGCCCTCGGCATCGGCGCGAACACCGCCATTTTTTCGGTTGTGAACGGCGTGTTGCTGAAACCGCTGCCCTATCCCCAGCCAGACAGGATCATGAAGGTTTGGGGGCACGCCACAGGCCTCGGCCTGCCGAAGGATCTGATCTGGTTTTCCGCTCTCGAATTTCGCGAGCTCGAGGAGTACAACAAAGACCTCGCCGACCAGGCTGCCATCGGCGGAGCGAGCTTCGACATAACAGGGGGCGGCGCGCCCGAACACCTGGAGGGCGTGCAGGTTTCGCCGAGCTTTTTTTCGATTCTTGGCCTTCAGCCGGTCCTGGGGCGCACCTTTACCGCCGAGGACGGCCAGCCCGGCCATGATCAGGTGCTGGTGCTTGGCAACGGCCTCTGGAAGCGCCGCTTCGGCAGCGACCGGGGCGTGATAGGGCGGACTCTCGACGTAAACGGGAAGGCCATGACCGTCGTCGGCGTCCTACCGCCGGGCTTCGACTATCCCTACCAATCCGAGCTCTGGCAGCCGCTCGCCTTCACGGCCGAGGATCTTGCGCCGGGCAATCGCGGCAATCACGGGTACGAAGTGATCGCTCGAACGAGACCCGGCGTCACCATCCAGCAAGCGCGAGCCGACATGGAGAACGTGGGGCGCACGATTCTGCGACGAAATCCCAACTACCCGTATCGGGAACTCAACTACAATGTGCTCCTTGTCCCCCTTCTTGAGGAAACCGTCGGCGACGTGCAATCGGCACTGTGGGTGCTCGTCGGCGCAGTGGGCATGGTCCTCCTCATCGCCTGCGTGAATGTCGCGAGTCTGCTGCTTGCTCGCGCTTCATCGCGCGACAAAGAAGTGGCCATCCGCGTTGCGCTCGGAGCACGCCGCGGACGAATCATTCGCCAGTTGCTGACCGAGAGCGTTCTTCTGTCTGGAATCGGCGGACTGGCCGGGTTGATTTTGGCGCCGTTCGCGCTTCGCGAAATCATTCAGCTCGGAAACGTCGCGCTGCCCCGCTTAGGGAACATCGAAATTGACACTTCGGTGCTGCTTTTCACCCTGCTGGTTTCCATAGGGACAGGCGTCCTCTTCGGTCTGGCACCAGCCTGGCAGGTCGTCAGCAGCCCGCCGAGTGAGCAACTAAACGATGCCGGCAGGGGTTCGTCGGAGAAGGGCGCTAAAGGGCGGTTGCGCCGCCTGCTGGTCGTCTCCGAGACCGCGCTATCGGTCATTCTGCTGGTCGGGGCAGGCCTTCTCATCCACAGCTTTCTGAACATCCTGGCCATCGACCCGGGGTTTCATGCCGAGAAAGTCCTGACCATGCGCATGTCCTTGCCGCCGGAGAGGTACAGCACGCCTGCACAAATCAGTAATTTCTACCGCGAAGTCGTCGCGCGGGTCGATCACCTGCCTGGTGTCGAATCGGCTGGCGCGGCGAACGCGCTGCCTTTGACCAACAGCGGCAGCTCGGGAACGGTCACCATCGACACGAACGAAGTTTCGCCCGATCAGCGCCAGGTCGAAACAGACCGCCTTCCGGTCACCCCCGGATACTTCGAGGCTATGGGCTTTCAGCTTGTCGAGGGACGCTTCTTCACCGCCAGCGATGCGGAAACCTCCCAGCCCGTCGCCGTCGTTGACGACACCCTGGCGCGGACCTACTTCGGCCGCAACGACGCAATCGGCAAACGCGTGAAGATCGGGGGAACGCAGTCGACCAACCCGTGGCTGACCATCGTGGGCATCGTGCGGCACATCCACTACCGCGCGGTCGAAGCGCCCTCACGCATCCAGCTGTATTGGCCTGAGGCACAGCGACCGAATCCCACCATGAGCCTGGCCGTGCGCAGCGCCGTCGACCCTCTCAGTCTCGCGCCGGCCGTCGAGAGCGCGATTGGGTTGGTTGATCCCGACCAACCCGTATACGCCGTGCGCAGCCTCGAACAGCTGCGTTCGGCTTGGGTGTCCGAGCGGTTTCTCGCGCTGCTGCTGGTCGGAATCTTCGCGGGACTCGCGCTTGTGCTTGCCGCGGTCGGAATCTATGGGGTGATGGCCTATGCCGTGACGCGGCGCACCTGCGAGATCGGCATCCGTATGGCCCTGGGCGCCGAGCCCGAGACTGTCATGCGCATGGTTGTCGGCGACGGCCTGGCCCTGGCCGGGATCGGCCTGGCCGTGGGCATTGCGGTGAGCCTTATCGTCACGCGGCTGCTTGCGAGCATGCTGTACGGCGTCAAGGCGAGCGATCCGCTCGCATTTGGGGGAGGGGCAATCCTGCTCCTGCTCGTCGCGGTTGGCGCCTGTTCGATTCCCGCGCGGCGCGCGATGCGCGTCGACCCGATCGTGGCCCTGCGTCATGAGTAGCCGGCAGGCGGAAAATGAAACGTTTTAATGTGAATCCGCGTACCAGCTCGAGAGCGTGCAGCGGGGAGGAACCGTGAACACATGGCTGCAGGACGTGCGCTACGGCTTGCGCATGCTGGCGAAAAGTCCCGGGTTCACGACTCTGGCGGTGCTGGCACTGGCGCTCGGCATCGGTGCGAACACGGCTGTCTTCAGCGTGTCCAGCGCGTTCTTGCGCAAGCCAGTATCGTTTCCCGAAGTGAATCGTTTGGTCGTGCCGCTGGAACTCGCACCGGAACAAACTCTCGGATGGAACTCACTCTCGCCGGCCGATTATCTGGACTGGAAAACGAGCAGCCATTCCTTTCAAGAATTCGCCGCTTGGGAATATGGGGGCGCGAACTTGACGGGCAAAGGCGATCCCGAGAATTTGGAAGGCGCTCTCGTGTCGGCGAATTTTTTCGATACCCTCGGCGTCGAGCCGGCCATGGGGCGGCCCTTCCTGCCGCAGGAGGAGCAGGCTGGGCACGACCACGAAGCGATCTTGAGTTACGGGTTGTGGCAGCGGCGATTCGGATCCGATCCGAAGATCGTCGGAGAAACCGTCGAGCTCAATGGCGCAACGTACGACATCGTCGGCGTCATGGGAAAAGACTTTAATTTTCCAACGGGAATGCAGATTTGGCGCCCGCTGGCCCTAAGGCCCGAGGAACAAACGCTGCGGTCTGACCACTACATCATTCCCGTGGCCCGATTGAAGCCGGGTGTTTCCCTGGGCGAGGCGGTCGCGGAAATCCGAACCATCGAAGCGCGCCTCACGCAGAAGTTCCCTCAGACCGAGACGGGATGGACGGTCAAGGTGCTTCCGATTGGCCTGTTTGTGGCCGGCGAGCTGGCCGATCAGTATTGCGAGTTGCTGGTTGGAGCCGTCCTTTTCGTGCTGCTGATCGCCTGCGCAAACGTTGCCAACTTGCTGTTCGCTCGCGGCGCCAGCCGCCAGAAAGAAGTGGCGGTCCGGCAGGCCATGGGTGCGAGCCGGTTTCGGATCGTGCGCCAGCTTCTGACCGAGAGCGTGCTGATGGCCTTTGGCGGTGCCTCGATTGGCCTTCTGCTCGGCGTATGGGGCATCCGCGTCATCCGCTACTACATGCCTCCTGAAATCGAAAAGTACCTCCCCATGTGGAAGCACGTCCGGCTCGAGGCGGACGTCTTCTGCTACACGGTTGCGGTGACCCTTCTGGCCGGCCTGGTCTCGGGTCTCGCGCCCGCTTTTCAATCCTCGAGGTCGGATGTTTATGACGAATTGAAAGAGGGCGGGCGGGGCAATACGGGCGGACTCGCGCGGCAGCGCCTGCGCAGCATTTTCGTCGTTGCGGAGGTCGCTCTCTCTCTCATCCTGCTGGTGGGGGCGGGACTGATGGTGAAGGGCGTCAGCACCTTGCTCGTCGTGAATCGGAACACCGATCCCCGGCACATTCTCACCATGGAAGCCAGCCTCCCGGAATCGAAATACAAGACCGAGCCGCAGAAGCTCGCCTTCTTCGACCAGGCGCTAGGGCAACTAGCCGCCATTCCCGGGGTGCGCAGCGCGGCGGTGGCTACCGCGGTGCCGTTCGGCGATTTCGAGAATGACGACCGGGTTTCGATCGAGGATCGAACCTTCCGGCCGGGCGAGTACCCCCAGGCCGACCTCGACGTGGTCAGCGCGGGCTATTTCCGGGTCATGAACATCCCGCTGCGGCAAGGACGCTTGCTGGCGGAAACCGACGGGGCGGACCAGCCGCCGGTCGTGGTGGTCAGCCGGAGTTTTGCCGAGCGCTGGTTCCCGGGTGAGAATCCACTCGGAAAATTCGTCAAGGTCGGACCCGAGGACGGGAAAAAGCCCTGGCTGAAGGTTGTTGGGGTGGTAGGGGACATTCGATACAACATCCTAGGATCAAAGGAAACGCCTCCCGTGTACCTATCGTACCGGCAGTCGCCGGAAAGATTCTGTTATCTCGCCATACAAACCGAAGGCGAGCCATTGGCGTCGGCCGAGGCGGTGCGCACGCAAATTGAAAAAGTGGATCCCCGCCAGCCGCTTTCCGAGATCATGACGCTCGAAAAGGTGATCAAGCTTCAACTCCTCGGCCTGTCCTATGTGGCGGTGATCCTCGCCGTTCTCGGCATCATCGCCCTGGTGCTGGCCTCGGTGGGCGTTTACGGCGTCATGGCCTATTCGGTCGCCGAACGCACGCACGAGATCGGCGTGCGCATGGCGCTCGGAGCTCAACAGCGCGACGTTTTGCGCCTGGTGATGAAGCGCGGCATCGTGATGACGCTGATCGGGCTCCTGATCGGAGTCCCCACGGCTTGGCTGCTGGCCCGCTTTCTCGCCGGGCTGTTTTTCGGCGTGAGCTCAACCGATTTGGCGACCTTCAGCGGGATTACGGTTCTGATGTGCGTGATCACGCTGGCCGCCTGCTTCGTTCCGGCACAACGGGCGATGCGCGTGGACCCCATCGTTGCGCTGAGGCATGAGTGAGTGTGCCGGAGATAAAAGAAACCGGGGACCGCAGAGGCCACGGCTCGTGACGGGTGGGGGAACAACAAGAGGGCGATGATGGGCAAGTGGCTCGACGACGTGCGATATGCGTTGCGGACGCTGGCGAAGAATCCTGGGTTCACCTCTGTCGCTGTGTTGACCCTGGCCCTTGGCATCGGCGCTTCGACTTCAATCTTTTCGGTCGTGGACGCGGTACTGCTGCGCCCCCTTCCCTATCCCCATCCGCAACGAATTGTGACGGTGTGGGAGGTGGAGGCAAGAGGACATCGCGCGCATCTGGCCGATCCGAACTTCCTTGATTTTCGGGCGCAAAACCACACGCTGAGCGCCCTGGCCGTGTTCAGCGATGGTCCTGCCTCCATTTCGGGCGGCAGCGAGCCCGTCCGCGTGAATGTTGCCGCTGTGTCCGAGGACTTCTTTAAGGCCCTGGGTGTCGAGCCGTTTCGCGGTCGCGCGTTTGCACCCAACGAAGAAGTTGCCAACGGCGCACCGGCCATGATCGTCAGCTACGGATATTGGCAGCAATTCCTCAGCGCAAGAGACGATCTGTCAAGCGTGCGCTTGTCGATGGATGGAACCGCTTATCCGGTCATTGGCGTGATGCCACGCGGGTTCGATTTTCCCTCGGGCGTCTCGGCCTGGGTCGCGACCGAGCGCTACGGCTGGTCCATCAGCCGAACCTCGCATAACGGGGAAGGCCTTGCGCGTCTTCGCGAGGGTGTGCCGATCGAACAAGCGCGTGTGGATCTGGACACGATCGCTCGTCGAATTCATGCCCTGTACGGGGAAAAAGAAAATCCCGACTATTTCCTGACCGACGCCGCGGTGATTCCGCTCGCGGACGCCATGGTCGGAAATACCCGCGAGGCTCTGCTCACCCTCTTTGGTGCGGTCTTCTTGTTGTTTCTCGTGGCCTGCGCGAATGTTGCGGGCTTGCTGCTGGCGCGGACCAGCTCGCGGCGCAAGGAATTGGCGGTACGCGCAGCGCTCGGGGCAGGCCGCGGGCGGCTGGTGCAGCAACTGCTGGCCGAGTCGCTGGTGCTGGCCATCGCAGGGGGAGGGGCGGGAATCTTACTTGCGCTTTGGACCACAAATCTGCTTCCGGCGATCCTTCCCCGAGACCTGCCGCGACAGCAGCTCATCGCGATCAACGGATCCGTGCTGTGGTTCACGCTTGCCGCCACTTTGCTGGTTGCGGTTGGTCTTGGGTTGTTCACCGCTTGGCGCTCGGGTCGCGTGGACCTCAGCGATTCTCTGAGCGCTGCTTCCCGAGCGTACAGTGGCGCCGGCCAGACGGCTCGCAGCATGCTCGTGATCGGAGAGGTTGCCGCCACCTTAATGCTGCTCGTCGGTGCCGGACTTCTGGGCCGAAGCTTCTTGCGATTGATTTCGGTCAGCCCGGGCTTCAGCGGGCAGAATCTGCTGGTAGCGCAATTCTCCCCTCCCCGTTCCGAGGCCGAAATGACTTTTCAGACGACTGCCGCGGATATCGCGCGTCAGACCCAGTTTATCGACACCTCTCTTTCGCGCATCCGCGCGATTCCTGGGGTGGTCTCCGCCGGAGTAACCGGGGCGCTGCCCATCGCTGACCCGGACGGATTTCCCGACGGACTGTTTTTGATTCTCAATGGCCAGCCCCCGCCCTCGAACTCGGAGGAATGGAGGCGGTTTGCCGTGAACCAGAAGCAGACCGGCACGGCCGATTATGCCGTCGCGAGCGCTGAGTTCTTCCGCACCGCAGGCATCCGGCTGCTACGCGGGCGGCTGTTTGGCGAGCAGGATGGCCCGGACACTCCGCATGTGGCCATCATCAGCGACACGCTCGCGCGCCAAAAATGGCCGAAAGAAAACCCAATTGGGCAGATGGTCTTCTTCGCCATGGACGGCATCATGAAGCCGTTCACAATCGTCGGCGTCGTCGCCGACATTCGCGCCGAAGGGCTCGACCAGCCGCCGACGCCTATCATTTACGCCGATTATCGCCAGCGCGGGCTGGGCATCAACAGCTCGCCCGCCATCATCCTGCGCACGACCTTGCCAGCAAGCTCGATTATTCCCGCGACTCGTCGAGTTTTTCGCCAGGTCGACCCCAACGTACCCGTTGAATTCTCGACCTTTGCCGAGGCTCTGGGCGGCTGGATGGCTGAGAAACGCTTTCTCCTGCTGCTGGCCGGCGCGTTCGCCGGCGCTGCGCTTTTGCTGGCCACGGTCGGGATTTACGGGCTCGTGGCACATTCGGTCGGGCGGCGAACGCAAGAAATTGGCATCCGCATGGCGTTGGGGGCCCAGCGGGCGGACGTCTTGCGCTTGGTCGTGGGTGAAGGAACCCGTCTGGCCGGCGCCGGAGTCGCGATCGGTCTGGCCCTTTCGCTTGCGCTGACGCGGCTGATTTCAAGTTTGCTTTTCGGCATAACCGCCGCCGACCCGGTCACCTTCCTCCTGGTGGCCGCCGTTCTCTCGGCCGCGGCCATCTTGGCGGCATACCTACCGGCGCGGCGGGCCATGCGCGTTGACCCAATCGTGGCTCTGAGGTACGAGTGAGGTAGGAAGGCGAATGATGAAAGGACTGTTTCAGGATTTCCGCTATGGGTGGCGCGTATTGCGGAGCGCGCCGGGGTTCTCGATCGCAGCGATTCTTACGCTCGCGCTCGGCATTGGCGCAAATTCGACGATTTTCAGCTGGATCGACTCGACCATTCTGAATCCCATTCCGGGCGTCAAGCACACAAACCAATACACTGAACTCACCATGGGGCGGCACGCCGATCAGCAGAACCCGATGTCCTATCCCGACTACAAAGACCTGCGCGATCGGAACCAGGCTTTTTCTAGCTTGGTCGGCTCGGCCATGTGGCCGATGAGCTTGACCGCGAGCGGCAAACCTGAGCGCGTCTGGGGAACGCTGGTAACCGCGAATTATTTTGACGCGCTCGGAGTGCGGCCCATTGGGGGACGCGGATTTCTTCCCTCCGAGGATATCAGGCCTGGCGGGGCCCCTGTCGTGGTCATCAGTTATCGGCTGTGGCAGACGCACTTCGGTCAAGATCGCTCGGTCCTCGGCCGTACGGTCCAAATTGATCGTCACCCCTACCAAATTGTCGGAGTGGCACCGCAGGTATTTCAAGGCACGCAAACCGGATTGCGTTCCGACATGTGGATTCCGGTCATGATGGTCCAGCAGGCATATGGTGGATCACGAGATCTATTGCAGTTACGCGACGCGCAATGGCTGATCGTTTTCGGACGACTCAAGCCCCGGGTGACGCTCGATGAGGCGCAGGCGGACGCGAACGTTATCATCAAGCAGATAGCCCGGGCTTATCCCGATTCGCACCAGAGGGATTTTGCGATCACAGTGCATCCGCTGTGGCGAGCGCCGTTTGGAGCGAATTTTTATCTGCACGAGATTCTTGCCTTGTTGATGGCCATTGCCGGCGTCGTTCTGCTTCTAGCTTGCGCCAATGTAGCGAACCTCATGCTGGTGCGCTCGATCGGGCGACGGCGGGAGATGGCCGTGCGTTTGGCCATGGGCGCATCGCGCGGGCGACTCGTTCGCCAGTTGCTTGCCGAGAGCTTGATCGTGGCTGGTCTTGGCGGCGGCGTCGCCATGCTGTTCACGGTATGGTCGGCGGGAACCTTGAGTGATTTTGTGCCGCCCGTCGCCGAGGTTCCGATCGCCATGGTCGTCACTGCCAACCGCACGGTGCTGCTTGTGACGCTCGCGCTTTCCTTGCTGACGGGCGTGGTTTTCGGCATTCTTCCCGCGCTGCGCGCCTCTGAACTTAGGCCCGCCGCCGTGCTTAAGGAAGAAGCGGGGAGCGTAGCGGGGGCCATCCGCAAGGCGCGCCTTTCGAGCGTACTGGTCGTCGCGCAGATAGCCATGTCGCTCTTGTTGCTCGTTTGCGCCGGGCTTTTCATTCGCAGCTTCGAGTCCGCACAGAAATTCAATCCCGGTTTCAACCCTCACAAGGTGCTGCTGTGCTCCTATGACCTGCGCGGTTTGGGATACACGACGACCAGCGGGCCGACATTCGCCCGCGAGCTCTATGCAAAGCTCGAGGCCATCCCGGGGGTCGAAGCGGCGACTCTTGCCGACTGGGTTCCGCTCGGATTCGGCAGTTCGGGCCTCGAAGTCCATCCCGAGGGCTATGTTCCTCAGCCGCATGAATCGATGGTCGTCGACGCGGCGTCGGTCGGCCCGAAATACTTCAAAACCATGCAGATTCCTCTGCGGGGGGGCCGCGATTTTCGCCCTAATGATGACGACAAAGGCCAGCTAGTCGTGATCGTGGACCAGGAATTCGCGCGACGCTATTGGCCAGGTCAGGATGCGGTTGGCAAACGAGTGGGGGCCGAGGGCAAGCGGTTTACAGTGATCGGTGTAGCTCAGAACATTGACAGCGACCACCTGGGCCAAAAGCCCGAGCCGTTCCTCTATACTCCGCTCTTTCAGGATTACTCGCAGGCGGTATCGATCGAGGTGCGCGCCGCAGGCGATCCCCTCGGGTTCTTCTCGGCGGTCGAGCAGGCCGTGCGTTCGCTCGACGCGGACGTACCCCTGTTCGACGTGACCACGCTTGATTCGCGCATTCTGCTCAACACGATGACCCAGCGCATGGGCGGTGCTTTCGTCGGTGGCTTCGGCATTCTCGCCATGGTGCTTGCCGCAGTCGGAATCTATGGGCTGCTCGCCTATGTGACGCGCCAGCGCACGCACGAAATCGGAATCCGCATGGCCCTCGGCGCCGACCCACGCGACGTTCTCGAGCTTGTACTGCGCCAGGGGTTGAAGCTTGCCGCTTTCGGACTCGCCATCGGGCTGCTCGCCTCACTCGTGCTGACACGGGCGCTCTCCAGCCAATTATTCGGCGTGACACCGGCGGACCCGCCGACCTATTTGGCGGTCATCATTCTTCTGTTGGGCGTCGCCCTGGTCGCCTGCTACTTGCCGGCGCGGCGAGCCATGAAGGTCGATCCGATGGTGGCGCTCAGGCACGAATGAGCTGTGGTTGTGAATGGCAGGCAGTGACGTAAAGTCGAAGGGGAGAAAACATTGATCAAACTGACGGATGTGGAAAAGTTTTACGAATCGGGGGCCGGGAAGACCTGGGTGCTGCGGCGCATCACCCTCGATATCCGTGAAGGCGATTTCGTGACGATCATGGGCCCGTCGGGCGCGGGCAAGTCCACACTGATGGGCATCATCGGCATGCTCGACGGCGCCTGGAAGGGCGAATACTACCTCGTCGAGAACGCCGTCCACAAACTCGACAACCGTCGCCGTGTCGAGCTGCACAAGAAATACATCGGATTCGTTTTTCAGCAGTATCACCTGCTCGATAACTTGACCGTCGCCGAGAACCTCGATTTGCCTCTCTCCTACCGCGACATCAAGCGAGCCGAACGCGAAGGTATGGTCGCGGACATTCTCGACCGCTTTCAAATCGTGGGCAAGAAGTCGCTGTTTCCGAACCAGCTTTCCGGTGGCCAGCAGCAGCTTGTGGCCGTTGCACGAGCAGTCATCGGCCGCCCGAAACTGATCCTGGCCGATGAGCCTACCGGGAGCCTGCACTCGAGCCAGGGAAAAATGATCATGGACCTGCTCAAGAAACTGAACGATGACGGCACGACGATCATACAGGTCACACACAACGAAGCTTGGGCGGCGTACGGAAACCGTATCATTCAGTTGGCGGACGGCTGGATCGTGGACGGAGGGCAAAAGCAAGCGGGGGCAGTCTAGGCCCGGAGAAGCCGACGATGGCCATACTCGTTCAAGATATCCGCTACGGAATCCGCACTCTCCTGCGGAATCCCGGGGTCACCATCGTCGCCGCACTCACGCTCGCTTTGGGTATTGGCGCGAACACGGCCCTGTTCAGCATGGTCGAGAACGTCCTGCTTCGCCCGCTTCCCTATCCGCAGCCGGATCGGCTCGTACAAATCTCGAACAATTACCTGCCGACCGTGTCCAGCATCGGTTTGTCGCCGGGTGATTTCCGAGATTGGCAACGCCAGGCGAAAAGCTTCTCGGCCATGGGCGCTTACGTTTCGATTTCGCAAGGCTTCAATCTAACCGGCGACGGCCAGTCGGAACGGATTGAGGCCAGCTATGCGAGCGCTTCCTTTTTTCCCCTACTCGGAATTCGCCCGGTGTTTGGGAGGCCGTTTCCGCCCGAGGAAGACCGGGCCGGCAGCGCTCCCTCTGTGCTGCTGAGCCACCGGTTGTGGACAAGCCGTTTCGGTGCTGATCCCGCCATCGTGGGGCGCGCCATCGCGCTTGACGCCGAACGCTACACGGTCATCGGAGTGCTGCCCGCGGGCTTCCACTTTCTTCGTTGGGCGGACGTATGGCTGCCGCTCGGGCAATATAACGACGACCTCAACAGCCACGTTCATCATGACTTCGACGTGATCGCTCGTCTCAGGCCAGGAGTGGCCGTTCGGCAAGCCCAAGCCGAAATCGACGCGCTCAACCAGCACGAGGAGCGCGCATTTCCCGACACGCATCGTCACTGGGGCGTCGTCGTGGCGCGGCTCGAGCGGCCAGAGGCTCAGCGTCTTCGCGCGACGCTGCTCGTTCTGTTCGGCGCCGTGGGGCTCGTGCTGCTGATTGCCTGCGCGAACATCATGAATCTGCTTCTCGTCCGAAACGCGGCGCGCGAACGAGAGATCGCCCTGCGCGCGGCCATGGGCGCGAGCTCGTCCCGATTGGTTCGGCAGTTACTGACCGAGAGCGTGGTGCTGGCGCTGGCCGGCGGCGCTCTCGGTTTGATCGCCGCGGTCTCCGCCACGCAGACGCTGCTTTCCCTTCTGCCCGCGGATTTGGCCGGGCTGCGGGAGACGCACCTCAACGGGTGGGTGCTCGCGTTTGCGACCGCTCTCTGCCTGCTGGCCGGGATCCTTTGCGGAACGCTGCCCGCCTTGCGGGCCCTCGAGACCGATCTCAATCCGGTCTTGAAGCAGGGCGGCAAGGGAACGGGCGCGCTTTCGGGCCAGGGCCTCCACAACGGGCTCGTGGTCGCCGAGATCGCCATGGCGCTCGTGCTTTTGGTCGGAGCGGGTCTGCTCGTGCGCAGCTTCGAGCATCTGATCGAGATCAATCCAGGCTTTCAGCCGGACCACCTCCTCACCATGAACGTCCCGCAAATTGCGTTGACGCGCGCCGAAGCGAATGGGTGGAGCCAAACGCAACTGCTCGCCTTTGGCGCGAAACAATCCCGCGAGTTCCAGCAACTGGCTGAGGCGATTCAGGCACTGCCGGGAGTTCAGAGCGCGGGCGGGATTGATCTGCTGCCGCCGGGGCGGGCCGAATTCCGGCAAGCCTCGCGCTTCCTCATCGAAGGACGCCCCATCCCGAATACCGAGCTGCGCCCCGTCCTGCAGTTCCGAACCGTGAGCCTCGGCTATTTCCGAACCATGGGCATCGCCTTGCTCGAAGGCCGTTCGTTCACGCCGGATGACTGGAAACTGCAAAATGTCGTCGTGATTAACGAAACCATGAAGCGACGCTACTGGCCGGAAGGCGATGCTCTTGGAAAACGCATCAACCTGTGCTCACTTGCACCCACGCCGTGCTGGTCTACGATCATCGGCATTGTCGCCGACGTGCGCCAGTTTGGGCTTGAATCGGTCCCCACCTCCGACGCCTACTTCACCGGCAGCTGGACGCCGTACGTCGTGATCCGCACCGCGTCCGCGCCCGACGCTCTAGCCGGTGCGGTGAGGGAGGCCATCTACAAAGTTGATCCGAGCCTTCCCGTGTCGCAAATCATGACCATGGATGACCTGCTTTCAGATTCGGTATCGGCGCGCCGGTTCTCGAGCGCGCTGGTGGGCCTGTTCGCCCTGCTCGCGCTCCTGCTCGCGGCCGTGGGCATTTACGGCGTAATGAGCTACGTCGTACGGCAACGCACCCACGAGATCGGGATTCGCATGGCCCTCGGCGCCAAACCCGAGGACGTGCGGAAGATGGTGGTCGGCCGAGGCGCAAAGCTAGCCATCCTCGGCGTTGCGCTCGGCTGGGGGGGAGCACTCGCCTTGGGCCGGGTGTTCTCGACGGTGCTTTTCGACGTGAAGTCGAGCGATCCCTGGACGTTCGCAACGGTCGCACTGCTGCTGACAGCGGTGGCCCTTGCGGCCTGTTATGTCCCCGCGCGCCGAGCCATGCGCGTCGATCCGATGGTCGCTCTGCGCTACGAGTAACTCATGGCTCTTTCAGAGCCACAACGAAGAATGAAAATGCGGTCGAGATGGCGTACCGTTGTGCCGCCGCATCGGCGACAGAGGCCGTCTCACTCTGGAGCTCGC
>Ga0187783_10000544_pt1 | contig 27691 bp, 31 predicted proteins | sample 1015_SJ02_MP02_2_FD_132471 | JGI IMG/M metagenome (GOLD analysis project Ga0187783, IMG submission 132471) | Tropical peat soil microbial communities from peatlands in Department of Meta, Colombia - 1015_SJ02_MP02_20_MG | ecosystem: Environmental > Terrestrial > Soil > Wetlands > Peat | place... | reverse complement strand
GCTCCTCGACTCAGTCACTCGACGCAGTTACTCGAGGGGCTAAGCCGCCCCACAGATTAGGGGTGACTCGGCACCCGTGTTTCGTTTGGACTTGGCGCCCAGGTCTCTGACGCTCAGCTTCGCAAACGGATCGCTCGTCAGCTGACCGCTGAGCCTGTCACCTCAACTCAGCTTCGCCAGAGCTTCGTTCAGCTGCAACACAACGATGTAGGGGCTTCCCAGGAAGCCGAGCTCCGCACCGTTGGTCTCCCTGGAGATGAGCGCCCGAAGTGTGGCAGGTGCAATTCCTCGGGCTCTCGAGATCATCGGGATTTGAGCCAATGCGTCCTGCGGGGTGATGTCCGGGTCGTAACCGCTCCCCGAGGTGGTCACGAGGTCCGGGGTTGGGTTGACTCCCATCCGGTGCCAGTACGCGACGAGCTGCTTGGTGTAGCTGAGGAGCTCGGCTGATCTCGGGCCCAGGTTCGTCGCCCCCGACTCACCGGGTTGCCCGTTTGCCTCGAGTGGGTTGTCGCCTCCGTGACCCGTGGGGTTCTCCTTCGCACTGGCGTAAGGCCCGAAATCATCCGGGCGGCCGTGGAAGAACCTCGGGCTCGTCCAGTTCTGGCCTATGAGTGTCGACCCACTGGGGGTGATCGAGCCGTCCGCCTGGTGACGGAACAACACCTGCGCTACTCCTGTTCCGGCGAACGCGTAGACGAACCCGAAGAAGATGAAGCAGAGGACTGCCATTATGACCGAACGGCGTAGGTGATCGAGCATCAGACGGCTTTCATCAGTAGGCGTGTAGGGCGACGATGATGAGGTCGATGAGCTTGATGAATATGAACGGGACGATGATCCCGCCGACTCCGTAGATGTAGACGTTTCGCCGCAGGATCGACGCAGCGCCCGATGGTCGGAACTTCACTCCGCGAAGAGCGAGTGGGATCAGGGCGACGATCACAAGAGCGTTGAAGATCACGGCCGAGAGCACCGCGCTCTGTGGGCTGTGCAGCCTGATGATGTTCAAAGCGCTGAGTTGCGGGTAGATGGCCACGAAAAGGGCGGGGATGATCGCGAAATACTTCGCTACGTCGTTCGCGATGGAAAACGTGGTCAGAGAGCCGCGGGTTATGAGCAGCTGCTTTCCGATCTCCACGACGTCGATGAGCTTCGTGGGGTTGGAGTCGAGATCCACCATGTTCCCCGCCTCTTTCGCGGCGGTGGTTCCCGTGTTCATCGCCACACCGACGTCCGCTTGTGCGAGCGCAGGGGCGTCGTTGGTCCCGTCCCCTGTCATCGCGACGAGCTTGCCGCCCTCCTGCTCCGCTCTGATCAGGTCCATCTTCGCTTCGGGCGTCGCTTCCGCGAGGAAGTCGTCGACGCCTGCCTCTTGAGCGATGGCTGCGGCTGTCAACGGGTTGTCGCCGGTGATCATCACCGTGCGGATGCCCATCTTCCGCATTTCGTCGAACTTTTCGCTTATCCCTTGCTTCACGACGTCCTTGAGCTCGATCACGCCGATGATGTCCTTGCCGTCGGCGACCACGAGAGGCGTCGAACCGCGTTTGGAGATGTCTTCCACGAGGGCATCGAGATCGTCCGGAACTGTTCCGCCTTGATCGGTGACCCAACGCTTGACCGCCTCTGCTGCGCCCTTGCGGATCTGACGGTTCCCGATGTCCAGTCCTGACATCCTCGTGTTCGCCGAGAAGGGGATGAACGTGTGCTCCTCTCCCAGGTCCCGCTCGCAGATGCCGAACCTCTCCTTCGCGAGGACGACGATCGAACGTCCCTCGGGGGTCTCGTCCGCCAACGACGCCAGTTGCGCGGTCTCGGCCACCTGTTCTTCGGTGTGACTTCCGACCGGGTAGAACTGTGACGCTTGGCGGTTTCCGAGGGTGATCGTGCCGGTCTTGTCGAGCAACAGCGTCTGGACGTCGCCGGCTGCTTCCACCGCTCGTCCGCTCATCGCGAGGACGTTGCGCTGCACGAGGCGGTCAAGTCCGGCGATGCCGATCGCGGAGAGAAGAGCCCCGATGGTGGTAGGGATCAGGCAGACGAGCAACGAAACGAGGATCACGACCGAGACCGCCCCGCTGGCAGCGCTCTTGCCCACGAGGTCAGCGGAATAGATGCCCATCGGTTCGAGGACGACGACGACCGGAAGGAAGACGATCGTGAGCACTGCCAAGAGGATGGTAAGTGCGATCTCGTTGGGCGTCTTCTGGCGGTTCGCACCCTCGACCAGAGTGATCATGCGATCGAGGAAAGTGTGTCCGCGCTCGGCTGTTATGCGGACGACTATTCGGTCGGAGAGCACCCGAGTGCCGCCTGTCACAGCAGAGCGGTCTCCGCCCGACTCTCGGATCACCGGCGCCGACTCCCCGGTGATCGCGGACTCGTCGACCGATGCGATGCCTTCTATGACTTCGCCGTCGGAAGGGATCAGGTCGTTGGCTTCACAGACGACGACGTCGCCCTTGTTCAAAGAGGATGCGGGGACGCGCTCCTCTGTTCCGTCGGGCAGCAAGCGCCTCGCCTCGGTTTCCGACCGCATCCGCCGGAGTGTGTCCGCCTGGGCTTTGCCGCGCCCTTCTGCCACGGCTTCGGCGAAGTTGGCGAAGATCACCGTGAGGAAGAGCCAGATCGTTATCGACCAGGTGAAGATTCCCGGATGGGCGATGGCTTCGAGGAACGTGACGAAGCTTCCCACGAGCACGACGAACATCACCGGGTTCTTTATTTGCACCCGGGGATCGAGCTTCTTGAACGCGTCGATGAGCGCCCTACCGAGGATCTCCCGGTCGAAGAGGCCACGTGCTTGGGCGACTCCGTGGGGCTGAGTGGGGCCGGTGGCGCGCGTCTCCTCCACAGCGGTGCCAGCCGATGAGCTCGATTCGACCCCGTTCTTCTCTACCGTCATCAGAAAAACTTTCCGTGTGAGAACTGCTCGACCAAGGGCCCGAGGGCAAGGGCGGGGAAGAACGTCAGACCGCCGATGATCACGATGACACCCACGGTGAGCCCGACGAACAGGCCGTTGTCGGTCCTGAACGTGCCGAGAGACGCAGGCACGACGTTCTTGGCGGCTAGTGCGCCACCGAGGGCAAGAGCAGGGATCATGATCGCGAACCGGCCGAGCAACATGTCGACGCCACCGATGATGTTGTAGAACGCCGTATCGCCGTTGAGCCCTGCAAAGGCGGATCCGTTGTTGTTCCCCTGCGAGGTGAGCGCGTAGAGGATCTCGCTGAAAGCGTGGGGCCCCGAGTTGAGTGGTCCGGCACGACCGGCGTGCAACGAAACGGCGATGCCGGTCAAGACGAGCACGACGATCGGCATGACGAGCGCACCCAGGCCGGCGAGCTTGACCTCTCTTGCTTGGATCTTCTTACCGAGATATTCAGGTGTTCGTCCGATCATGAGGCCGCCTATGAACACGGCGATGACGGCGTATATGAGGATCGTGTACAAACCGCTGCCAGTGCCGCCCGGTGTGACTTCGCCGAGCATCATCCCCGTGAGAAGCCCGAAACCACCGATGGGGGTGAACGAGTCGTAAGCGGAGTCGGCCGATCCCGTTGACGTGTTCGTGGACGCCACGGCGAACGCGGCACTGTTCGTGTCGCCGAACCGGACCTCTTTGCCGACTGTGTTGCCCGTCGTCTGATGCACTCCAGCGGCGGCGACGGCGGGGTTTCCCTGATGCTCTGCGTAGCTGGTGTAGCCGACCCAGACTCCGAAGATGAGAACCATCGCCGCGAGCAGCGCCGCACCGTGGCGGACGCTCCCGACCATCTTGCCGAAGGTGTAGGTGAGTGAGAAAGGTATGCAAAGGAGCAGGTAGATCGACAGCCAGTTCGTAAGAGCGGTCGGGTTCTCGAACGTGGTCGCGGAATTCGCGTTGAGAAAACCACCACCGTTGGTGCCCAACTGCTTGATGGCCTCCATAAAGCCGATCGGGCCTCTCGGGATCGTCTGAGTCACATGGTTCAAGAAGTTGTGAATGGTGATCGGTCCTGCGAGGGTCTGGACCGCTCCTTGGCCCACGAAGATGATCCCGGCCACGAATGCGATCGGCAGGAGGATGTAGAGCATGCACCGGGTTATGTCGACCCAGAAGTTTCCGATCGTCGCCGCGTTACGACGTGAGAAGCCTCGCACGAGGGCGATGGCTACAGCGATTCCCACCGCCGGGCTCACGAACTGTTGGACGGTGAGCGCGCCGATCTGGGAGAAGTACGACATCGTCGTCTCTCCGCCATAGTTCTGCCAGTTGGTGTTGGTGAGGAACGAGGCACCCGTGTTCCAGCTGAGCGCGGGGGTCACCGCGCCGAAGTGCTGAGGATTCAAGGGAAGAGATCCCTGGATCCGGATGATTAGGTAGGTGACAGCGAAAGAAATGGCCGAGAAGATGACGAGGGCCCCGGCATAACGCTTCCACGTCTGTTCGTGCTCGGGGCTCGTTCCCAAGAGCCTGTACACCGGCCTCTCGGCCCAAGCGAGGTAGTGCACACGTCCGTCGAAGACCGCGGCCATGTACGAGCCGAGGAAACGCCACGTGACTCCGAGCGCCACGGCGAGCGTGATGAGGACCCAGGCGTAGTCCATCTAGAACCACTCGGGCTTGAACATGGCCACGCCCAAGAACAGGAACATGACGATCGAAAGTGCGAGCAGGAGTCCTTGGACGACGGTCATACCCGCTCCAGCGCCCAGATCAGCCCCAGCATCACGACAGTGAACGCGATGATGCCCAAGACAGCGAGGAAATCAGCCATGGCGTCATCTTGTACGACACGACGTGAATGACTTGTGAACAGATGTGGTGTGAGCGTGAAAAATTCGTGAACGCGCGTGCGCGTTGTTTCACATAGCGATCGCCCGGCCGATCAGCGCGTTATCTGCACCTCCTGAACGCAAGAGGTATAGAGGGGATCAGTCAGCTGTGAGCGAGTAACCGATGCCCGGGGTGGTGCGCAGGACGCGACCGTCCCTGTCGCCGAGCTTTCGTCGCAGCCGGTAGATATAGGCACGCAGGTTCTCTGTTTCCGCGCCGTACTCGTTGCCCCAGACGCCGCCGATGATCATCTGGTGCGTGCACATCTTGCCTGCGTGGCGCGCGAGGTAGGTGAGGAGGTCGAATTCCTTTGCGGTCAGCTCGAGCGGCGCTCCACCGAACCTCGCCTCGTGATGAACGAGGTCCAGCACGAGCGTTCCCACTACGAGGGTGTCGCCGTTCGATCGGTCGTCCGTTCGCCGGTGGCGGATCGCGGTTCTGATCCTCGCCTCGAGCTCCGCCATTCCGAAAGGTTTGGTCACATAGTCATCCGCGCCCCCGTCGAGGGCGGCAACTTTGCGATCTTCCAGTCCCGTGGCTGACAGCACGACGATGGGTACTTGACTCCATTGGCGAATGCGGTGCGTCACTTCGAGGCCGTCGACGTCGGGAAGACCGAGGTCTATGACGACGACGTCGGGATTCTCGATGGCCGCTTTCGAAAGGCCCTCTTCTCCGTTGACAGCGACCGAGACGCCGTGACCGCGAGCTGACAGTCCGACTCGGAGAGCGCGCAGGAGCGCGTGATCGTCGTCGACGACGAGCACCTTGGCCGTGGTTCAGCCCTCCTTCACTCGTGCTCTCTGGCCCATCGGACGAGCTCTTCTACCCGACCGGTCTCCACGTCGTAGACGAAGCCCCCGATCGTCTTTATCGATGCCAGAGACGAGTTGACGGCCAACCTTTCTATGTCCTCACCGAGCGTCGACGCGTGGTCGTGGATGGGATAGAAGGCGATCTCGGCCCCGGTGAGGTCGCGCAACTCCTCGTCGGTGACTCCGGCGAGGCCGCACTTGGTGTGCTGAACGATGACGACCACCTCGACGCCAAGAAGGTGCGAGCTGAGCGTCAAGCTCCGCATAACGTCCTCTGAGATTCTTCCCCCGGCGTTGCGTATCACGTGCGCCTCTCCTAGGTGGAGACCGAACGTCGCAAACACGTCGATGCGCGCATCCATGCAAGTGACGATCGCAAGTCGCCTGCTCGGCCGCGGGTCGTCGATGTTTGCTCGCGCGGCTGCGAAACCCTCGTTCGCATCGAGCAGCCGGGATATCTCGTTCACAGCGGCACCCGCACGAACCGGTTGCCCGAGACGTGATGGGCTCGACCCGGCCGACACACCAGGCTCGACGGAGGACCGCCGGATCCGACCCACGTACCCGCCGGACCTCTATCGTGATGACAGTGGCCAAGTTCAGGCTGGACTTCGTCGACGATGGCTCGACGCTCATTGTTGAGGCCGATGACTTCGACGACGATGGTGACGAGATCTCTTTGTACGTCTACGTGCCTCCGGGTGGTGATCCCGTCGACCCCTCCACGAGGAAAGAGGTAGTGGCCGCGTTTTCCAGGTCTTCGTTGGCAGGGCCGCCTCAAGCCGTCGAGTGATCGCCGACCACTTTGATCACAGCTGGAGAAAGCTCCAGGGATCCGCTTCGGATCCGCGTGCGGCGCGGTGCGCGCCCTGCGATGGTTCAGGCGGACCTCACCGATTTTGCCTGGGGCCCTTTTTGCCCCTGCTCGGTGTCGAACTCCACCCGCTGACCTTCGGTCAGCTCGCGATAGCCGGATCCCTCGATCGAGCTGAAGTGCACGAACACGTCTCCGGTGTTGTCGTCAGGGGCAATGAACCCGTAACCCTTCTCCGAGTTGAACCACTTGACGGTACCTGTCGCCATTTATTGCTCCCTGTCCTTCCGGCTTTTGATACGCCCGGTCGCGGACCGGGTAAACGGCACGCTACCGCACGCAACCCTGCGAACCCGTCGATCGCCCCCCTTCTTGGTGGCGGAGCGGCCACTCAGAGTGTCAGCCAAAGCTGAGCGCCCGAAGCTGAGCGCCCGAAGCTCCGGACTTGACAAGGTCGGCCGAAGGTCGGCTACAGCGGCCCGCGGCGGCCGTAACACCCCTTAGTTACGCTCGCCTACGAGGCTCCCGAGTCACCGACGCCACCGAGGGCTCCGGCGAGCACCGGAGACAGTCATCTTCGCCCGCTCACCGGGGCGACGGACGAGGAGGTGCAGAAATTGGCCGAATTCGACTCCTATCCCGCTGGAACGCCCTCGTGGGTGGACCTGTCGACACCGGATCCTGCGAAAGCCGAGTCGTTTTACGGAGGTCTGTTCGGCTGGGAGGTCAAGGAACAGGGCCCCGAGGCCGGCGGGTACGCGATGTTCACCAAGTCCGGCAAGAACGTCGCAGGAATAGGACCCGTCATGGGTGAAGGTCAGCCGACGGTGTGGACTACTTACGTCACCGTCGACGACGCGGACGCGACGATCGCAAAGGCGAAGGAAGCAGGCGGGGTCGTCTTCGTGGAGCCGATGGACGTCCTAGATGTCGGGCGGATGGCGGTGTTCTCGGATCCGACCGGCGCAGTCATCGCGATATGGCAGCCGAAGACACATCAGGGCGCGCAACTGGCGAACGAAGCCGACACTTTCTGCTGGAACGAGCTCAGGACACGCGACGCGGACAAAGCGAAATCTTTCTACGCGCACGTGTTCGGCTGGGGCGCGACGAGCGAGGACTTCGAGGGGATGTCGTACACGATGTGGCAGCGAGGGGACGCACCTGTCGGTGGGATGGTTGAGCTACCTCTGCACACCCCGAGCGACATCGCGCCTCACTGGCTCGTGTACTTCGCCGTCGATGACTGCGATGCAACGGTTTCGAAAGCGACGAGCACCGGCGCGCAGGTCACCTCTCCGCCGACAGACACTTCTGCCGGTCGCATGGCGACGTTGCAGGACCCGTCCGGCGCCGCTTTCGCCGTCATAAAGCCACCTTCCTGAAGCTACCTTCCTGAAAAGAGCGCCCGCCGACGCGGTCACGCACGCGCGCTCAGGCCGGGACGGGTCAGATCGGAGGCCTTGGTGAGCCGGGGCGCGTCTTCGTCGACGGAACGGCGGGCGCCGTTGGCCGGCTTCGGTGTCACGTCCACGTCTCGTGCCCTGGCGCGCAACGATCCGACCGTGCATTCTTCGCGCTTCCATCGGGAGAACGGGTCGTAGCGGAAATGGTGCATGGCGTTTCTGTGCGTGATCTTCTCGATCTCGTCGTCGGGAATGTCACCTGAGGATGCAGCGAAAGTCTCCGGGGAGATGGGCCACGTCGAATCGGAATGCGGGTAGTCCACCTCCCAACAGATGCCGTCGATGCCCACGCGATGACGTAGTTCGAGACCTGCGGGATCGTCGATGAAGCAGGTAACCACTTGCTCCTTGAAGACTTCACTCGGCAGTCGGTCACCGAACTCCTGTCCGGTCCAACGATGGTGCCGCTTGTAGATCCAGTCCATGCGGTCGTAGAAGTACGGGACCCACCCGATGCCCCCTTCGGATAGCGAAACCCGTAGTTCCGGAAAGCGTCTCAGCACGGGCGACCACAGCAGGTCCGCTGCCGCTTGGACGATGTTCACCGGCTGAAGACTTATGAGCACGTCGATCGGCGCGTCCGGTGCGGTCACGACGAGGGAAGAGGACGAGCCGATGTGGAGGCAGACGATCGTCCCTTCCTCCGCGCACGCAGCCCAAAACGGGTCCCAGTGGTCCGCGTGGAAGCTCGGCATCTTGAGCTTCGACGGGTTCTCCGAGAACGACACCGCATGGCAGCCCTTACCCGACAGGCGGCGCACCTCGTCCGCCATGGCAGACGGGTCCCAGATCGGAAGCAGTCCCAACGGGATGAAGCGGCCCGGGTGCGTGCCGCACCATTCGTCGACGTGCCAGTCGTTGTAAGCGCGCAACACGGCGAGTCCAAGCTCTGGATCAGATGCTTTTGCGAACAACTGGCCGCACAGATTCGGAAAAGAGGGGAAGCACATAGACGCAAGCACCCCGTTGGCGTCCATGTCCCTCACGCGGTCGTTCACGTCGTAGCAGCCGGACCGAATCTCCGAGAAGGACGTCGGTTCTATTCCGTACTCTTCCACCGGCCGACCGGCCACCGCGTTCAGGCCTATGTTCGTCGCCTCTTTGTCGTCGAAGCGCCAGATCTCGGTGCCGTCGTCGCGGTGGTCAACGAACGGCGCCTGGTCCTGCCACTTGGCCGGCAGGCGCCCTTCGAACATGTTCGGCGGTTCCACCACGTGGTCGTCGACACTCACGAGAACTAGGTCGTTTAGCTCCACGGCCCCTCCCGTACTCGACAGTTCCCTGACACGCGTGTCGGAGAACAAGTTATCGTCAAGTGCCATGCGAGGACAGCTGCGAGGCCCGGGCTCGCCGGGCCCCATGGCCCTCGACGGGATCCGGATCCTCGATTTCACGCGGCTCGGGTTCGGATCCCAGGCGACGTTGATCTGCGGATGCCTCGGCGCGGACGTCATCCGCGTCGAAAGCACCACCCGGCCGGACCCCGTCCGCATGATGCCGCCGTACGTCCCCGAACCGGGTGAAAGAGGGGAGGCGTTCGGTGCTGCGACCCTCGCCAACGCCACCACGGCTGCCAGCCCCAATCGGGGCGGGATCTTCTACAAATACAACACCGGCGGCAAGCGAAGCATCACTGTCGACGCGCGAAATCCGCGAGGACTGGAGCTCCTCGAGGACCTCGTCCGAGTCTCAGACGTCGTAACCGAGAGCTTCGCCGCAGGAACCCTCGAACGGTGGGGTCTTGGCTTCGAGCGGCTCCAGGAGTTGAAACCGGACATCGTCTACGTGTCGATGTGCGGCTTCGGCCATTTTGGTCCGGACAAATCACATGTGACGATGGGCCCGACCGCACAAGCGCTGACCGGGCTGACTTTCCTAGTGGGCATGCCCGATCGCCCGCCGGCCGGTTGGTCGTTCTCCTATCTGGATCACGTCGGCGGTTACCTGGGAGCGGTGGCGGTGCTGACCGGGCTCCTCTACCGCCAGCGCACCGGTAACGGACAGCACCTCGACGTCTCCCAACTCGAGCCGGCAACCGCGTTGTCGGGTGCGATCCTTCTCGATGCCCTGTTGAACGGTCGACCCAGTCGCCGGCAGGGTTTTCCCAGCGGCAACCGTCGGTTTTATCCACCGAGCGCACCCGGGGGCGCGTACCGTGCCGTCGGCGAGGACTGTTGGGTCGTGATCTCGTGTCGAACAGAAGAGCAATTCGCGGCGCTCTTGGACGTGATGGGCCGACCCGCCTGGGGCGACGACCCGCGTTTTGGCTCCATCGCGTCGAGACTCGAGAACGCGGACGCGCTCGACGCATGCATCGAGGGATGGACACGCACCCGCGACCGCTACGAGATCATGCACGCTCTCCAGGCCGCGGGTGTACCCGCGGGTGCCGTCCAGGACGCGGCAGATCGTCTCGAACGCGACGAGCAGCTCGCGGCACGCGGCCATTTCACGCGAATCGGCAACACTGAAGTGGGCGAGCTCCCACTCGAAGGGGTGCCGTTCCGGATGTCAGAAACCGCTCCCCATACCGGCGGCCGTTTGCGCAGAGGCCCACCGCGTCTCGGCGAGGACAACGAAGCAGTGTTGTCCGAGATCCTCGGACTCGGTAGCGACGAGGTCGAAGAGCTCCACGACTTCGGAGCTCTCCGATGAGTGCGCAACCTGCTGAGCGCTGCGAGGTGCCGAGGTCGCGCGGCGAGGTGCAGAGGTCGCGCGGCGAGGTGCCGAGGTTACGCGGAGAGGTGTCGAGGTCACACGGCGAGGTGCGGAGGGCCTCCGGCGATCGGCAAAAGATTCCTGGCGACGTGCAGAGCGCGCTCGAAGGAGTGCGGGTTCTCGAGTGCACTGATGGGCCCGTGGAGTATTGCGGAAGACTTCTCGCCGGCCTGGGCGCGGATGTCGTGAAGGTCGAATCGGAAAACGGGGCAGAGTCACGACTGGCCGGTCCGTTTCTCGACGACGACGGCGATCCTGATCACAGCCTGGCGTTCTGGGCCGACAACGTCGGAAAGCGTTCCGTCGTCATAGAAGACGTGGAGCTGCGCGCTCTTTTGGGCTCAGCGGACGTCTTCGTGCACGACATGCGCCCCGGCGAGGCCACCGAACGCGGACTTGCCTACGAGCAACTGGAGAAATCTAATCCCGCGCTGATCGTTTGCGCAGTGACGCCCTTTGGTCAGAGTGGACCATGGGCCGACTATCTGGCTGACGATCTCGTCCTCATGGCTCTCGGCGGTTCGATGGCCGCCTGCGGTTACGGTCCGGGCTCCGGCGGGAAGTACGACACCCCGCCGCTCGCTTGCATGGGCGATCAAGCGCTTCGTACGGCGGCCACGTACGCCGCGATAGCCACGATGGCGGCCCTCTACTGGAGGGGCGAATCCGGAAGGGGTCAACTGATCGACGTTTCGGCGCACGAGTGCTCCGCGAGCATGACCGAGTGGCACCTCATGACTTACTTGTGCTCGGGGAACCCTTACAGGCGCGGCCCGCATCCGACTCTCACAGCGGCCGATGGACGCCAGGTTGCCGCGCTCAACCCCGACTTCCTCGGTCCTCACGTCTTCGAAGGAATGCTCGAGATGCTCGAAGCCGACGGTGTCGCCGGCCCGCTCTCCGAACCTTCCTACAAGGACCCCGCCCACAGAGCGGCCAACTACAAAGAGATTTGGGGCGCGCTCAAGCGGCTCGCGGCCAAACACGACGCGGAGACGCTCTATCGACTGGGACAGAAGGCGGGCCTCCCCTGGGGCGTGATCCGGTCTCCGGAAGAGACCGTGGATGACTCGCACCTCCGCTCGCGTGGTCATTTCGTCGACCTCGACCACGAGCGCCTGGGTCGCACGGTCACCTATCCCGGGGCCCCTTTCGTGGCTCACGGCTCGCCTTGGGCGATGACGCGAAGGCCACCGCATCTGGGAGAGCACACCGAAGAAGTGCTGACCGAGTGGAAGGCGCGGAAATCGACCGCGCTGAAATCTAAAGAGCAAGAGAACGATGAGCAACGAAGAAGAGGCACGAAACAGTGACTGAACGACGCCGTGCGGTCATCGCAGGCGTGGCGACTTCCGATTATCCGCTCCTGCCGGATTTGTCGGAGCAAGCCGTCCACGCGCAAGCAGCGGAGCGAGCCCTCGCGGATGCCGGTCTCGGCTTCGACGACGTGGACGGATTCGCCACTGCAGGCTTTTTTCCGATGTATGCCGTGGGGATCGCCGAGTATCTCGGACTGCACCCGAACTATCTGGACGAGACAAACACAGGTGGATCTTCCTTCGAGGTGCTCGTCGAGCACGCGGCCCTCGCCGTGGAGGCTGGGATCGCCGAGGTGGTCCTCATCACCTACGGAAGCATCCAGCTCTCGCAGATGGGCCGCCGCCTCGGTACAGGCGGCAGTGCGTCGGCGATGACGTTTGGTCCCTCCGCGTACGACGCTCTGTGGGGGAACACGCTCGTCGGAAACTACGCCCTGGCGGCGCGCAGGCACATGTACGAGTACGGGACGACCTCCGAGCAGCTTGCTTCGATCGCCGTCGCGATGCGTCTGCATGCGTCTCACAACCCGATGGCGCAGCAGAGGGAACCGATCACGGTCGACGACGTCGTCAATTCGCGGCTCGTCGCCGATCCGCTTCACAAACTCGATTGCTGTCTCGTCACCGACGGGGGAGCCGCCTGCGTCGTCACCACCGCGGAAAGGGCAAGAGATCTCCCGAAGAGACCTGCTTACGTGCTGGGAGCCGCACATTCGACGAGCCACCACATGAACATCTCGTCGATGCGCGACCTGACCATCTCGCCTGCAGCCCAGTGCGGCCCTCTTGCTATGTCGCGGGCCGGGATAAAACCGGACGACGTTGACGTCGCCCAACTGTATGACTCGTTCACGATCACGGTGCTTCTCACCGTCGAGGATCTCGGTTTCTGTGCGAAAGGCGAGGGCGGAGCGTTCGTGGACGACGGAGGTCTCGAAGTCGGAGGCCGTCTGCCGACGAACACCGACGGGGGAGGACTGTCGTCGTGCCACCCCGGCATGCGAGGCATGTTCCTGATCGTGGAGGCCGTCAAGCAGCTGCGAGGCGAGTGTGGTCCCACCCAGGTCCGAGATGCGCGTATTGCGGTTGCGCACGGAACCGGGGGGATGCTCTCCACCGGTGCGACACTCGTTCTGAGTAACGAAGCTCCGTGAACGAAGCGCCGGGACCATCAGCCGTGAACGAACCGCCGGGACGATCAGCCGTGGACGAACACCCGCCAGGACCTGGCTGTGAACGAGCCGCCTCGGACAAACGGAGATCAAGGAACGCGCATGAGTGACGCAACCAGGGACACCCCAAAGGAACGTCCCCCCAAACCCCGGCCCGCTGCGGTGCCGGATCCCGACTCGGCCCCCTACTGGGAAGCGACACACGAGGGACGCCTGGTGGTCCAGCAGTGCCGCAGTTGCGGCGCTCGCCAGCTCTACGGGCGGGCGCACTGTGTGGAGTGCAGGGGAGAGGTGGAATGGGTCGAAGCGAGCGGCAGGGGGACTCTTTACAGCTTCACTGTCATCCGCCAGAACTACAGCCGTCCCTTCAGAGACATGCTTCCGTACGTGGTTGGGCTCGTCGACCTCGAGGAGGGGCCTCGCGTCATGACGAACGTCGTCGGATGCGAGCCCGAGGACATCTTCATCGGGATGCCCCTTCGGGCACGATTCGAGGCTGTCTCCGACGAAGCCGGGATTGCGCTCTTCGAGCCTGCGCGTTGAGGCTGCGGAGCAGCTGGACGTGACCGATCAAGCCCCGGCGGGTGCGAAGACGCCCATACCGGTGGGCGTTCTCTACGACTTTCCTCAACATGACGGCGGAGCGTCGTTCGAAGAGGCGTTGCGACTCGGTATAGAAACCGTCGCGTCCGGGGATCGCCTCGACCGCGACGTAAAGCTCGTGCCGAGCCACGCGCAGGGGCTTCCGGCGGGCTCGGCTTACGACGTCGAAAAGAAGTTCTCTGAGCTGGTCGACATCGGAGCGCTCGCAGTCGTAGGACCTTCCATCAGCGACAACGGGCTCGTCGTAAGGGACCTGGCGGACTCTGCGTGCATTCCTTGCATCAACTACACGGGCGGAGAGCGCACACGCAGCGAATGGATGTTCCATTACCAGGTCGGTTCCCTCGAGGAAGAGCCCGAGGTGCTGGTGGATCACCTCTGCACGAGAGGCTTCGGTTCTGCTTCGTTGGCATACGACCATTCTCCTGTTGGCAGGCGGTACGCAGAGGTGTTCACCGAGGCCTCCGCCCGCGCCGGGATAGACATCCTCGCGAGCGCAGCGGTGTCCCCACTCGCACAGGACCTGTCGTCGACGGTCTCCCGCCTACAGAGCGCTCGGCCGGATTGTCTCGCGTACCTGGGTCTCGGTGTAGCAGCGAGGGCCTTGGCGGTAGTTGTTCACAGAGCGGGTTGGAACATTCCCGTCGTCGCGAACTCCTCGCTCATGTTCGGTTACACGCGTCGCGACTGGCGCGCCGATTGGGAGGGTTGGACCTATGTCGACACGGTCGCGGACGACAACGTCCAACGATCTCGGTTGAGAGACCTGTCTCGTCGTGCGGCTGCCGGTCCCGTCGGTGTGGCCGCGTTCGACATAGGCCGTCTGTTGGCGGAGGCTCTCGTAAGAACGGAGCATTTGACGCGGGCAGGGGTACGCGACGCGCTCGAGCGCGTGAAGCGAATGCCGGCCGCTAGCGGCACCGCTGGGACGACCATGGGATTCGGTGCCTGGGACCACGGAGCCCTCAAAGGCCCCTACCTTGTCCTGCGGAGATGGCAGAACGAGAAGACGGTTCAGGTGCCTTTATGAGTTCGTCATGAGCTCCGTATGTAGATGGCGATCTTGGCGATCCGTCCGTCGGGGTCGATGTCGAACACGAGGCATTCCGGTGTGACCTTTGGAGCACCGTCGATCTCTACGGTCTCTCTCAGCTCGACTGCGACGACATCTCCCTCGCTCACTATCCGGTCGACGCGCATCGCGTATCCCGCGAGGCGCGGCATGAGGTCTGCGAGAAAAGCCACGTAATCGGTTCGTCCCCTGTAAGTGTCACCGTAGGGGCCGATGCGCACTACGTCGTCTGTGATGCAGCGACCGAACTCTTTCCAGTCCCGGTTGCCGACCGACGAAAGATAACGCTCGACGACTTCGACCTGATTCGCCTTGCTGGCGGCGTTCTCGCCGATGGTGTCCACTTCCGACCTCCGGATCGCAGCTCCTCTAGGTGTTTCCACTATGCGGACCACGAGTGTACGAACGTGCCGGACGAGGGTTTGGTCCTACCGAGGACCGGCCCCGTCGGGCCGGCCCTCGGTAGTCCGGGGGGTTGCGCGTGAGAAGCGACCGCGGATCGCCCTCACGCCGGCGGGAGATCAGGTGACTTTGAGCTTGGTCGTCGCGGATATCGATATGGGCAGACCGGTGATCGTCGCAGTCTCTGTGACGACGACCTTGTAACCGCCCTTGTTGAGAGACGTCGGCACGGTGAAGCTGCCGGTGAGCGCAGGGGGAGTGAAGGTTCCGGGATAGTCGAGCGGTCCGGAGACATAGCTGGCGGGTGTCACCGTCGCGGTGCTCGTGACCGGGGTGAGATCCTTCAACTTCTTGCCCATCTGGACAGTCACCGTTCCCGTCCCGCCGCTCCCTCCGAGAAGCGAGTCGAGGGTCGCGAGGGTGGACAGCCACCAGTAGGTGGTGGCGCCGGGGGCGTCCGTCACGTTGACGGTTTCACCGCGCCCGGCGCTCGGCGTCGAAAGGGCGAGAGTCGGGGACTGGTCGGCGCTCGGAAGAATGGGAAAACCTTGGTACTCGAGCACGCTGCTCCCCGCACCCACCGGCTTGAAGCTCGTGAGGTCGATCATTGCAAGTGCGCAGCCGAGCAGGCCCGAGTTGTACTCGGTGGTGCTTGGTGGGCAGCTCGCATTCGGATCGAGAGCCTGGGTGGAGGGGACGGTGTAGGTGACGCTCAGGTCTCCGTTCAGGTCAGAGAAGACAAAGTCGAGCGAGCCGGCGTTCAGCAGACCGAGCGAGCTGAGCAGTGATTCCAGTCCCGAGAGAGACGTGACGCTTCCCGTCAGGAGCCCCGACGCAGCGGGGTCGATCCCGATGACGAGGCTGAGCTCTGTGAGGAGATACGGATGAAGTGGCGCCAAGCCGGTACAGCTGAGCTGCACCTGGGAGCCCGGGCTGATGTCGGTGACTATCGGAAGCTTGTTCCCGTTGAACCTGCACGCTGGGGACGAAGGACCCTGTGCGCTCGCCGGGGCGGGCGACGAAGCGATCGCGATCGTCGCCGCGGACACAAACACGGCAGAGCAGGCCAGCAGCAGTTTCATCGGTCGGTTCAGCACGGATCGAGCCCCTCCTGGTTGTGATGGCCTGACGAACTCCGTCACCCTCTGAGTGAGCCAGTCCGAAGTGGCACAGTAGTAAATGTGAACGGCAAGGTCCAGTTATCCGAGTGCACATTCGCCGCCCACCGTTTTCACAGACAACTCACAGGAAATTCGGTCAGGATGTCTGCGGAGGGCGATCCTGTTGGCAGACAAGCCGCGAATACTCGTCGTCGACGACGAGCAGAGCATCACCGATCTCCTGTCCATGGCGCTGCGCTACGAGGGCATGGACGTGGAAGTAGCGCGCTCGGGCAGGGAGGCGATCGACGCCGTGACCGCCCAGCGACCCCAGCTGGTCGTTCTCGACGTGATGATGCCCGACCTCGACGGGTTCGAAGTTCTGAGAAGGCTCTCCGCAGAACGTGCTGCGTCTCGACTTCCCGTGCTGTTCCTGACCGCCCGCGACTCGCTGGAGGACAAGCTGCGTGGGTTCACCTTGGGCGGCGACGATTACATGACCAAGCCCTTCAGCGTCGAGGAGCTGATCGTCCGGCTCCGAGCGATTCTTCGCAGGGTCCACGGCGAAGGAGACGACGGAAAGTTGTCGGTCGGAGAGCTCGAGCTCGACGAGGAGAGCCACGAAGTCTTTCGAGGACCGAGTCGCATCGAGCTCACCCCGACCGAGTTCAAGCTTCTGCACTACCTGATGCTCAATGCGGGCCGGGTCGTCTCGAAATCCCAGATCCTCGACAGGGTTTGGAACTACGACTTCGACGGCAACGCCAATGTGGTGGAGATCTACATCAGCTACCTGCGAAAGAAGATCGACGGTTCGGGGCCCCGCCTGATCCATACCGTTCGAGGCGTCGGTTACAGCCTTCGCCAGCCGACGGGCTGAGCGATGACGCTCAGGCTCCGCCTAATCCTCGTGTTGATCGGGGTGGTGGCGGTGGGTCTCATAGCGGCCGCCGTCGCCACTTACGCCCTTCTCAGCTCGTTCCTGCTCGGAAGGTTCGACAGCGAGCTCTACCAAGCGGTCCCACCGCTAACGCGCGCGATCGAGGCGCAGATCCAAGGCGGGCCGTTCGGGTTCGGACCAGTCCCCAACTTCGGTGGCGCGCAGGGTGGAGTGCTAGTAGAGCCCGGGACGTTCGGAGAGATCGTCGACCCGTCAGGAACGGTGCTCTGGAGGGGTTTCGTCGTCAGCGAAGGCCCCATACCGAACCTCCCGACACCCCTGCCCCAGTCGAAACGGCCCGGACAGTCGGTCTACTTCTCGGTTTCCAGCTCCGGGAGCTCCCCGGTCGAGTACAGGGCCGTGGCCGTGTCACTCGGGGACGGTGCGGGCACGATCGTCGCCGCCATACCGCTTACGAACGTGCATCAAACGTTGAGCCGGCTCGTCCTCACCGAGGTCCTCGTGGGAATCGTCGTGCTCGGTGGCCTGGCGTTCGTCGCCTGGTGGTTGGTACGGCGCGAACTTCGTCCGCTCGACACCATGGCGGCAACCGCCGGCGCGATCGCTGCGGGGGATCTGACCATGCGCGTCACACCAGCCGGAGACGGGACCGAAGTGGGCGAGCTCGGATCGGCGCTGAACAAGATGCTCGAAGAGATCGAAGGAGCGTTCGACGCGAGAGCCGCGTCCGAAGAGCGGTTACGTCGTTTCCTGGCGGATGCGTCGCACGAGTTGCGCACCCCGCTCACGTCGATCCGCGGATACGCGGAGATGTTCGACCGTGGCGCGAAGGATCGGCCGGAGGACCTCGCCACGTCGATGCGCCATATCCGCAACGAGACGGCGCGGATGTCGGTGATGGTCGAGGATCTCCTCCTTCTCGCCAGACTCGGTCACGAGCGTCCGATCGCACACGAGAATGTCGATCTCACCGACGTCGTAGCGAGCTCGGTCGACGCGGCGCTCGCGATCGACCCCGAGCGGTCGGTGACACTTCAGTCCGTGCCTGACGCACCCGTCGTCGGAGACGCGGACCGACTGAGGCAGATGGTGGACAACCTGCTGACCAACGCCATGACTCACACACCCCCTGCGACACCCGTCGAGGTGAGGCTCCTCACCGACGGCGACACGGCTGTCCTCGAGGTTCAAGACCACGGAACCGGGATCGCGCCGGAAGACCGCCCGCGAATCTTCGAGCCGTTCTTCCGCTCCGACGCGTCGAGGGCACGGGCCACAGGAGGTGCCGGGCTCGGGTTGTCGATCGTTTCCTCGATCGTGGTCGCGCACGGCGGGGAAGTGGGGGTCGGTGAAGGGATGGACGGCGGAGCGATATTCCAGGTGCGCCTGCCGCTCGGCGAGCTGCCGTCACCGGAGGCAGTGGATATCTCAAATTCTTCGTCTTCTACGGCGCACCGACCGCCATTCGAACCGCCAATCGAATCGTCGCACGAGCCTTCGCAGGGAAACTCAAAGTCAGAGGCGTTTCGCGACTCCGAGCACGTCGAGGGTTCCGAATCGAAACACGACTCGACCCCCACCATTTCGGGCTCTCCGCAGAGCTCCACGGTGGCTCTCACCGCAGACGAATGAGGACCGGATCGACAAGGATGAGTGAGCGTTCTCGTTGTGGTAGGGATGCAGTGTGTCAGCCGGGACCACGGCAGGTCGAACGCAGGTAGGACGAACGCAAGCGGTCCTCGCCCTTCTCGATGAGCACGATCCGGCGGAACCCGCCGAAAAGTCCGCGCTCGAGCGCATCCGAGTCGAGCTGGAACGCTTGGAACACCCCTTCGACGAGAGCGCCGACCCCGTGCACGTGACCGCATCGGCGGTCGTCGTGGGAAGTCGCGGGACGTTGCTGCATCTGCACAAGCGGCTGGGGCTGTGGCTGCAACCCGGCGGGCACATCGAAACAACAGAGTCTCCCGACTGCGCCGCGATTCGCGAGGCCCGCGAGGAGACCGGCATCGACGTCGTCCACATCGCCGGCGGACCCGATCTGATCCACGTGGACGTCCACGAAGCGGCGAGGGGTCACACGCACCTGGATCTCCGTTATCTAGCGTCTGCTCCCGACGTCGACCCCCGGCCACCGGGCGACGAGAGTCAGGCCGTGCGCTGGTTCTCGTGGGAGGAAGCATTTCGTGTCGCTGACGATTCGCTCGCGGCTGCACTCAAGGCCGCTCAGCGGGAGATCGCCTGACGTGTCAGAAAGCGGGACGCCCGGCTCTGGCGAGGAGCGTCTCGCACACCTTCTCGAGGTGCAGGACCACGACACCGCTGTCGACCAGCTTCGCCATCGCCAAGCCACGATGCCAGAGCGTGTAGAGCTGAGACAGGTGGAAGCAGTCGTGGCTTCGATTTCGGAGCGCTTGTCCAAGCTCCAGGGCGAACGCGACGAGCTGTCCTTGCGTCAGTCAGCTCTCGAGGAGCAGATCGAGGCGAGCCGAAAACGAAGGTCCGAACTGGAGAAACGCATGTACGGGGGCCAGATCGCTGCCGCTCGGGACCTGCAAGCGATGGATGACGAGACGCGGCACCTGGGCCGGCACGTGTCGGAACTCGAGGACCGAGAGATCGAAGTGATGGAAGCGCTCGAGCCGCTCGATTCGGAGTTGGCGTCCGCAAACGCGGAGCGGAGCGAGCTCGAGGGTCGGGCTGTCGTTCTTCGGCAGGCCATTTCCGAATCGGGGGCGGAATTGGAGACAGCGATCGACGAAGAAATGAAAGCGCGCAACGTCGCGGCGTCTGCAGTGCCCGACGAACTTATCGCGAGATACGAAAAGCTGCGCGCCAAGTTGGGGGGAACCGGGGCTGCTCGCCTTGTCGGTAACTCGTGCAGTGGGTGTCACCTAACCCTTCCGGCCATGGAGGTCGACAGGATAAGGAAGATGGCGCCCGACGCAATCATCACGTGCGATCAGTGCGGCCGGATCCTCGTCCGTTAGTTGAGTTTGGTGCGAACAATCCGTTTTGCCGATGCGAACCGCGCGTTGGTGCGAACGCAACCTAGGTCTCCTCATTCCGGAACAGGGCGACTGGTCGGTCGAACGTGCTAGTTCTCGTCCGTCACGGGGAATCGGAGGGAAATGCGGCGCGGCTACTGCTCGGGAGGCTCGAGTCGCCGCTTACGGATGTGGGCCGTGCACAGGCGACAGCAGTCGCGAAGGAGCTGGGTCAGAGCGGGCAGATCGGACAGCTGATCAGCTCGCCGCTCGGACGCGCCCTCAAGACAGCGGAGATCCTCGCTCGAGGCATGGAGGTCGCTTGTGGCATGGAGGTTGCTCGTGGCATTCAGGTTGAAGTCGACCCGCGGTGGATCGAGGTCGATTACGGGGAGTACGACGGAGCCCGTCTTGCAGAAGTGCCTCACGAGGTCTGGCAAAAGTGGAGGGCGGACACTAGTTATCGCCCACCTGGGGGAGAAAGCCTCGCCGACGTGGGGAGGAGGGTTCGCTCAGCCTGTGAAGAGTTGTTCGCCGCCAAGGACTCCCGCGCGCGCTCTGGCGAGGACGTGGTGGTCGTAAGTCATGTTTCTCCGATAAAAGCCGCTGTCGCGTGGGCCCTGGGACTCAGTGATTCCTCGGTTTGGCGTCTATATCTCGCGACGGGTTCTGTCACTCGCATCGCTTGGGGGGTCGATGGCCCCGTGTTGCACGCATTCAACACCGTGCCGCCAAGCTGAGGGCGCTTGTTTCCGGCTGGGCCCTTTGGCTCCGTGCCGACCCTTTTATCTCGGCTGAGGCCGTTTGCTCTCAGCATGGACCGACTGTCTCCGGCGGCGGGTCCTTGACACGTTTGCGGCTCGAGTACCACAGTTCAGGCCACAACAAGTGTTGGGTGCCAAGTCCGCCCAATCTGACTCGACGGAGGAAACATGAGCTCCACGGCCAGCTTGATCACTCTCCTTGCGACTGTAGCGTTCGTGCTCATTTGCATCGCGATCGGCATGCGCATCTGGGGAGAGGATCCCGCGTGACGCTACGGCGCGGGGGCATGACCTTCCGCGCAACGGACCCCGAAGGGGCCCACGACCGCTGAGTGCTCGACGCCCGCGTCGAGAATGGTGCGATCCCCTTCCTCCAGATGTATGTCACCGTTGTCGGTTTGAAATGTAATCGATCCCCGGAGACAGCAAAGAATCTTCTTGTAGTCGTGGGAGTGTTTGGCATAGGTGTAGTTGGGGCCGTTCTCCCAGACCGAGACCGGAACCCCCGCTATCCGCATCTCGTCGAGGAACCCTTTATTAGCCATCTACTCCACCTGGGTCGTTTACCCGTCGTCCACGTTGGGGCGACCTTCGACTTCGAACGTGGCGCGGCGCTTGGCCATTTCATCCCGGTATTCGGGAAAGTACTTCGAAATGACGTCGAGGCTGAAGCGGCGGAGGATCGACCTCGCCGGTTCTCGTTCGAGCAGGAAGACGAACGATTCCCGAACGAACCTCGTCTCGTCGACCGGTCCGGCGAAAGAGTCGATCATCTCCCTGGGGATCGTCACTTCGTGACGAGTTGCACCCGAACCGCTGTCGACCGTCACGTCGAAAACGCCGTCGGACCGCTTCGTCACCGCGATGTCGTTCACGGGTCCGCCTTCGTCATCTGAAAGATTCGCCGACTCTCACGAAGGAGAGTTTCGCGGGTAGCAACCAGTGGAAGAGCGATACCGAGGTCGCCTGTCGGGCTCTCTCCCTAGAACGACGAGCTCTTCGTCTCCGGGTCTCGCGCACTGAAGGGCAAGCAGCGTCATGAAAGCGAAGAAGACCCATGGCACTTCCATGCCGAAGACCAAACGCGTGAACAGGCAGAGAAGAGCGAGCGCCGAGATGAAGATTCCCACGCGCCGAACGACCGCGATCGCAAGGTGGACTCGAGCCCGCCTGCGTTCAGATGGCCACGCCGCCTCGAGAACATCGTCAACCGTCGCGTTCGAGGGATCGACAAACTGCACAACCCCGGTATACGCCTTCACTCGATGCGTCGCTAGCCTTTGCGGGCCCGGATTGCTACGCCGCTCGGCCGCCGTCCGTATGGCCCAGCCCGCACGCAGGTTGCCCCGCCCTCACGCAGCTTGCCCCGCCCGCACGCAGCTTGCCCGGACGCAGGTTCAGACCGGTGCTTCGACCGTGAGCGCAGGCTCGCGCGACGGGGGAAGATTGTCGTACAGATCGGTGACAAGCTCGTTGCGACGGCCCCTGTGAGCGGGTTCGTCCCAGAGATTTCGCCACTGGAGCGGGTCCTCCGCCAAGTCGTAGAGCTCGCCCTCGGTCCCTTCGTAGAGAGGACCGGCTTCGTAGGCCGTGCACACCCAACCGTCACGGTAGATCGACCTCAGCTTCATCCCGATCTGGTCGAACTGGCTGTCCCATTCTGTTATCACCCGCTCGCGACCGGACCCGGGCTCGGTAGGGAGCTCTGAGCCCTGGGCCCACTCGGGCGTGTTCAAGCCTGCGATCGCGCAGAACGTCGGTGCGAGGTCCAAATGTCCGACCGGTTCGTCGATCACAGCGGGGCCCGTCACTGATACCGGGGCGGGACGCCAGATGAACGGCACACGCATGAGAGCGTCGACGTGGTACGGCCCTTTGAAAAGGAGCCCGAAGTCTCCCTGCAACTCCCCATGGTCCGTGGTCAAGAACACGTCCGTGTACGGTCCCCAACCGCGGGCCGTGACCTCTTTCAGCACCCGCCCAATCGCCTCGTCGATGAGCTCGTTCTCGACGTGCACGAGCGCGTTGACCTCGCGGACCTGATCGTCAGTCATCTTCGAGGGGACGAAGCCCGCGGGTCCTCCCTCGACGTTGCGGAAGCGACCTTCGTACCAGTCGAGCCAGTGATGCGGCTTCTGCGACAGGATCTCAGCGGCCTTTTCGCGCGACTTCGGGTGTCCGTCGGGCAGGTCCAGGTCGCGCCAATCGAGCCGACGTCGGACCTCGTCTACTGGTGGGTCCCAAGGATGGTGAGGGTCCGGGAAGCTCATCCAACAGAACCAGTCGTCCTCGGCGTCGAGCGACTGGAGCCATGAGATCGTGCGGTCCGCGACCCAGTCCGTGTGGTACATGCCGCGTGGGATCGGGTTGTGCTTGACCTCCGGCGCGTCGGTGTCACCACCGCCTTCGTCGTTCAGACCGAGGCTGATCATCGAGATGAGCGGATAGTAGGCAGACGTCCATTCGGGCCCGTTCTTCTCGAGCCATTTGTCGTAGTGCCACTGACGGAGATACCCGTGCATCGCGAGCTCCAAATGCTCGAATCCCCGGTACGGCCCCGTCGAACCTTCGCTCGCCATGACGTTCTCGGCCCACTTCCGCTCGCGATCCATTCCCGGCTGGAAGTGGGCCTTTCCTATGAGAGAAGTGCGATATCCGGCTTTGTCATGGAGATGGCCGGCCACCGAAGGTGCGTCGAGCGGCAGCGGGATGCCGTTTGCGACCACACCATGGGTCCTCACGTACTGTCCCGTTATCATCGTCGAGCGGGCAGGCATGCATACCGTGTTCTGGTTGTATGCCCTTCGGTAGAGAATCCCCTCTCGTGCGAGTCGGTCTGCGACAGGCGTGCGCGCGACGGTGTTCCCGGTGCATCCGAGCGAGTCATAGCGCTGCTGATCGGTCGTTATAAAAAGGACTTTGCGGCCCATTCCCGCGCGTCCGCCGTTCACGCGGAGCGGTTTAGGTGAATGAAGTCCCGCACCGCGCTAGCGAGGACTTCGGGCTGGTCCTCTTGGAGAAAGTGCCCGGCATCCTTGATCGTGGTGTGGTCCTGGCCTTTCGTGCCGGGAACGAGATCGAGGAAACGGCGATCCGCGCCACGCGTTATCGCGTCACCGTCGCTGAAGGCACAGAGAAACGGGCGCTCGAACTCAGAAAGAGACTGCCAAGCTCGGCGGTTGGCTTCCGAAGCAGGATCGTTCGGTCGCGAGGGGACGAGGAGCGGAAACTGTCGGGCGCCTTCTTTGTAGGACTCGTCTGGGAACGGAGCGTCGTACGCGGCTACGACTTCGTCGGAGAACTTGTGGTTGGACCCGCCCGAAACGATCCGACCGATGTGCATCTCCGGCACCTCTTGCGAGAAGCGTTGCCACGCGAAAAATGCCTCGGTCTGCTTGTCGTCTCCGGTAGGAAGGCCAGTGTTCGCGGCTACGACGCGTCGGAACCGGTCCGGGTGCTCCGCCACGAGGCGCAGACCTATGAGCCCGCCCCAGTCCTGGCCCACGAGCGTGAGGTCGGAGAGGCCGAGCGCGTCGAAAAGCGCTGCACGCATCCACTCGACGTGGCGCGCGTACGTGTAGTCGTTGCGGTCGGCCGGTTTGTCCGAGCGTCCGAAGCCCACGAGATCGGGGGCGATGACCCTGAATTCGGAGTCTGCGAGGTTGGTGATCATCTTCCGGTACAGGTAGGACCACGATGGCTCGCCATGTAGCAGGAGAACGATCTCCTCGGCGTGCGTCGGCCCCGCATCTACATAGTGGACGCGCAGGCTCTTGCCGTTACCGTCGCCTGCGCCGTCGCCGGTGGGGACCTGGACGTAGTGAGGTTCGAAGTCGTAGTCGGGAAGAGAGACGAATCTCTCGTCCGGGGTACGAAGGATCTGCATCAATTACCTCGCGTTTGATCTGTTGCTCTGTGGTCGTGTGCCATCGAGTCCACGATCTCGGTCGCTCGCTCGATTTCGTCGGCGTCAACGTTGAGGATCGTCCAGAAGAGGAGGGCCATCGTTCGCGAGGCGTCGTCAGGCTCGCGTCCCAGGTCTCGCAATTGCTCCCACGTTTCCCACGAGCCGGCCACGTCCAATGCGTCGAGGATCCTCCGTCGTGATTCGTTCTCCAATTTCTCGAGCTCGAGCGCGAACGCGTGCTCGAGCCCTTGATGTAGCAAGTTTCGGCCCAGCTCGAGTCCCTCGCGCAGCGTTTCCGAGTTGTGCGCGGCCAGATTGACTGCCCGCCTGACCGGGGAGATCTCCTCGAAGATGCGGGAGCGCCTCTCCACTACGAGGCGTATCCGTTCGGAAAGGGGGCCGGAGTTCGGTAGGGGCGTGATCGTCGACATCTGCTTTTCGAGCTGGATCGATGCCGCTCGTTGCAACACGGCTTCCATGTCCTGGAAGTGGTGGAACACAAGCCTCGGAGAGACACCTGCGCGCTCGGCGACCCGCTTGGAGGTGGGCTGTAGGTCCCCTTCGGCGACGAGCTCGAGCAGCGCTTCCGCCAACGCCGCTCGGGCCCGACCGCCACGCGCCAGCCTGCCGTCCTCCCGGACGGTGGGGGGGTGCGCTCGGGGGACCGGAACCGGCACGGCTGACACCTCTAAAGTTAAGAGAAGTTGCAGATGTGGTGCAATAACCAAATTGCACTCTGGCTGCAATTAATGTCCAGATCCTTGGACGGTCAAGCTCCTGAAACCCTAGGACCGTCGGACTCCTGGGGCACCGGCTGTCTCGTGCGGACTCTCTCGCTCCGGCTGTGCCTCCGGCGGTCTCGTGCCGGGTGTCTTGGGCTCGGTGGTCTCTTGCCCGGTGTCTCGGGCCGGATGTCTTGTGCTCGGTGGTCTCTTGCCCGGTGTCTCGGGCCGGATGTCTTGTGCCCGCGGAGCGCCCGATACGGACCCTGCGTGATCGCCTCAGGTGTCGAACCGACTCACGAACGAGCGTAGCTCGCCCGTGGAATGGCGGCGGTGCTCTTCGAATATGCGGTCGTATCCCGTGTGGCGGATGAGCCAGTTTCCGTCGTTTTTTACGTACTCGTCGGTGTAGAAAGCGGTCCCGGCGATTACGAGGTCGGCTTCCCGGATGATCACCCGGTCTTCCAAGTACCACACGCCCTTAGCCGTTCCGTCGGCGGTGAGCCCGATCTCCGGGTGATGCCCGTGGTGCATGGTGACGATGCCGGCGTTTCCGAGAGACCGTTCGAGAAAAGCGACGATCTCAGCTCTGCCACGTTGCGAAAGGTTGCCTGAATCGTAAGCGGTCGTCGCGTCGTCCACGAAAAGCTCGCCGAGGTCCCGGAACTTCTTCGTGTCCAAAAGGCGGAAGTATCGGTGTTTGAGTCGGCAAATTGCGTCGACATCTTCGATATCCACAGGCCCTCCGTTCAGGAGCCGCCAGTGTAAGCGTTGCAGGTTCGTCCCGACGCTATGAAGACGTCGCTACGAGCCGGACGCTATGAAGACGTCGCTACGAGCCGGACGCTATGAGGACGTCGACGGCGAAGTTGTGACCGAGTAATCGGCCGAGCTCGACGAGCTCACAACCACCGGGTTCGTCGGTCGTCTGCGTCCGCGCATACGCAGGCGCGTAGGGGACGATCCGTATGGACGCTGGCCCCGCGCCGCCCGCAGCCGGCGTCGGTCACGAGCGCTCGTTCCCGCCCAGTAGCCGACGAGCGCAGGATCGGTCAGGGCGAACTCGAGGCACTGTTCGCGGACACCGCACGAAGCACAGAGCTGGACCGCTTTTGAGGTGGGCACACGTCGATCCGCGATGAACGTAGACACGGGCTCTCCCCGGCAAGCGGCCTCAGACTGCCAATCCGGCCTCCGGAAAAGATCGGCGATGGGCGGCTGATCGCCCGCGTGCGGCGTCATGAGCCACAAAGCGAGGGCCTCGGTTCCCACCTCGGAGGCTTCGGTTTCGTCCCTGCGAGTGTTCGAAGCTGCGATAGTCATCCTTAGTGTCCTCGGCTTCGGCGGCGGCCGGCTTGAGGCAATGGAGGCGACGTTGCGAGAAGTTTCCTCGAAGGGCGACGGAACGTGAGATAAGAGGCCGAATTCGGCCGTTCGTCGACGCTGTGCGTACTGGGTCAGGTGAGAATCAGGAACGGCCTGGGCTATATCCCCAAGCTGGATTCCGTTCTATTGATGGTTTCAGCGACCACCCGAATGCTGATCACCCGAATGCTGATCGCCCGAGTCGCGATGGTGGTGGTGGCCGCCCTTTGAGTTATGGGATTGTGCTCCGGAGCTGGATCCCTTTCCGTGTCCGCTCGAACCGGACTTCTTGTCCCCTCCTGACGCCCCTGATTTTCCGGAGTTCCCGGTCTTTCCTGACCCCCCGGACTTGTTATTGGAAGGCGACGAGCTCGAGGTCGTGCCAGTCGGCCCGGTCGTAGATGCCGGTTCCTTCAGCTCGGACACGGGGTCGAGGCCGATCGTGGTCGTGGTCCCTAAGTCATGAACGATCGCCGCGACGTACGGATTGAGGGTGGTCGTGGTCGAGGACTTGGAGTTTTTGCCGGCGGCCTGGCCCTGAAGCGATCCGTGACTGCACGCAGAGGCGACCACTCCCGTCAGAGCGACCCCCGCCAACACCTTGCCCACCCTTTTCCACCGTTCGACGATGGCCATCGATGCGTTGACCCCCCCCAAAGTCCCCCCCGGACCTTTACAGGCTAACCATCTCCCGCCCGGAGTGCATCAGCAACCCTCAGTGATTTCGCCCTGTACTGGT
>Ga0187783_10000543_pt1 | contig 27695 bp, 18 predicted proteins | sample 1015_SJ02_MP02_2_FD_132471 | JGI IMG/M metagenome (GOLD analysis project Ga0187783, IMG submission 132471) | Tropical peat soil microbial communities from peatlands in Department of Meta, Colombia - 1015_SJ02_MP02_20_MG | ecosystem: Environmental > Terrestrial > Soil > Wetlands > Peat | place... | reverse complement strand
GAGGGCTGGCGTCATTACGTCGTCTGCTTCGACCAACCTAAGGCCGCAATGCTCATTATGACGAACAGCTCGAATGGAGAGGATATTTATGGCGGCCTGCTGGAAAGGCTGCTGCGAGACACATTCACGCCGCTCGAATGGGAAGGATTCAAACCTTTAGCCGGGGTTGGTCCGGACCATCCGAATGTCCGCGAATGAGGGCGGGTTTTGTGGGACCTCATCCCCCGCTCAGCGGATCAGCCGGAAATTGGGAACCAATCGCTTCTACTCGCGGGCGTTGTGCCCTTCGCGACGATTCCAGCAATTGGAATCTCCAAAAGGTCAGGAAGATTGGCCTTTCAGATCGAAGCGGGATTTGTAGCCACCCGCCGTGAGCGCAACCGTTTCGAGCCACAGCGCGCTCATCAATTCCGATGAGTTGCGCAACGCTGTGCGATCGTCACCAGGATTCGAAAGCACACGCTCCAGGCGGAGTGTGAAGTCGCGTGGTCGCAATCGAAACTGGTCGATGAGCCGGCGGGCGTACTTGTCACTGACGAAGTACTCTCTGTTCATCGCGAAAAGCGCCTGTACCAGGAACTGTGCCACACGAGTCAGACAACCCACAGTATTGTAAACATCGGCCGAATTAGCAAAAGTCCGGCAGAACTGCAGACTGAACTCGGCCCCCCACAAGCTGTCTTGAACAATCCGGTTTTTCAGCGGCTCCGGGTATTCGGCGACAGATTTCTTGAGCCGGGCTATTTCGCCCTCCGGGTCATAAAGAGGCACACAGATCAGAGTCTCCCCGAAGTAAACCACGCTGCGGAATCCGTACGGCGGCTGTTGATCGTAGTGATGGCGCCAAATGCCTTGTCGTCCTTCTTCAATCACTCCTTGAACTTGGTCCAGGTTCCTGTAGAGAAAGTCCACTTTGCCCCCGGGCGTCTGGATCCAGGCACCGCCGTTCACCCACGGCCCCCACTCGTACAACCCGGTGACGATCGGGACTGATCCGACCGTGGCAATCCTCTCTGCAATCGATCGCACTTGATCCACCGAGCAGGGGGATGCCTGCCGGTAGTAAATGCCGATATCGATGTCGGAGTCGGGGTGCGCGAAGCCGCGAGCGTAGGATCCACCCAGTACAACGGCAACAACGTTGGACACGTTTTCAAGAGCTTTGGCGGTCACGTTGAGCGTTCCGAGCTTGTCCGCTGGCATGTTCAGCGATAAATTGAGCACGTGAGAATTATCGCTCCCAGGGTATTCGGCGGGCCAGCGGAAAGCCGATAGATGATGGCGACTATAGGCCAGAACTTGCTCGTCGTTGCCGCGACGGTGATCGGGTCCCTGCTGTTTCTAGCCGGACTGAACCGTGTCTGGCCGCAGGAGAAGCGCCGCACCTATAACGACCTGATCGGTTGGCAACTCAGCATTCTGGGCACGACCTACGCTGTCATCCTTGGCTTCATGCTCTACACGGTGTGGACAACTTATGCCGAGGCCGACCTGAATGTAGATCTTGAGGCCAACGCGGTAATGAATGTCTACCGCCTGGCTGACGGACTTTCGGAGCCGCAGCACACCCAGCTGCAGAGGTTGGCGCTCGCGTATGTTGACGCCGTCGTGAACCACGACTGGCCGCAGATGGCCGGAAGCGAAGCGCCGCAACAGAGCGTCGGGATCAACACCGAGATGTGGAAGACCGTGATGTCCGCCCGGGCGGGATCGCCGACCGAGCAGATCGCCGAGGAGCATGCCCTCGCGGAATTAAGCGCCTTGAATCAACACCGCTTGACGCGGTTGTTGCAGAGCACAACCCGGCTCCCCAACGTGCTTTGGTGCGTGCTTTTAGTTGGCGGCTGTCTAACCATCATTGCCGCCTGCACGTTGGGTGTCGAAAATGTGAAGCTTCACATGCTGCAAGTCTTTTCCTTTTCCTTGCTCATCTCGCTGTCGCTGGTAGCGATTGCCGACATCCATCGCCCCTTTCAGGGTCTGATCCATGTCGGGGACGACGCCTTCCGACGGGCCGAGCGAACCATGCAAGCTCGCTAATCGGCTCTTCAGAATGACCGACCCGTGCAAGGGAAGCCACCCCGGAGCCAGGTGCTCCATCAGATAATTGGCCGAGCTATTTGAGCCCATCATATAATTGCCCGCGCCGGTATGACATCCGAGGCGCGACTACCGGCACGTTCGGTCGTGCCTTTGCACCTAAAACAGCCGCGACCCAACGGACCTTACGCCTGCACGAGGCCATTCGACAAGTTGCTACGGGAAGGAAGTGCATGAACACTCTGCTCTCTCCGAAGTGTCTTCTCCTCGCACTGATCGCGACCACGGCGATTGCAACCGGTGCGCCAGCACAGAACGCATCTCCCATCATGACACTGCTAGTCGACGAAACCCAAGCCGCACGACGAATCGCTTTTGTCCACGAGGAAATTCAGGTGCGGCCTGGCAGCCTCGCACTCGCATATCCACGTTGGATTCCAGGCGAACACGGACCAACCGGCCCGATTCAAGAGCTCGCGATGTTGCAAATCCATTCGGGAAACCTGACCTTGCCGTGGACAAGAGATCCCGAAGATATCTACATCATTCACGTGGAAGTCCCAGCTAATACCGATCGGTTAACAGTCGACTTCGATACGTTGGTGGAAAACACGATTTCGGATCATCAACTCCTGCTGGCCTGGAATACTACGGTGCTCTACCCGCGCAACGTCGACAAGAAACACTTGATGGTCGAGCCGTCGATTCTCCTGCCTCCCAACTGGAAACAAAGCAGTGCAATGAGCGTTACCAGCCTGAGCGGCCCGCGGGTGAATTTTGCGCCGATTTCCCTCGAGCGGTTGATCGATTCGCCTGTGCTCGCGGGTGAGTTTCTCCGGGTGGTCCCGCTGGCATCCGTTTGGCCGGCGGAACTCGACATCACCGGCGATAGCCAGGCAGCTCTCGACAAGGCGAACGATGCACAAGCGTTCGCCTTATTTGGAAAATTAGTCGACCAGGATCGGGCAATGTTCGGCTTCCGGCACTGGCAAACCCTGCACCTTCTCTTGTCGCAAAGTGAAGCACGGCCGTTCGATGGACTCGAGCACGAAGAATCGCCGTACAGCGCAATCGGTGACGCTGGACTTTCACAAATGAGCCAGCTGGAAAAGTTCGGCTGGGTGCTTCTCGCCCATGAACAATCCCATTCTTGGGACGGCAAATACCGGCGTCCGGCGGAGCTCTATTCCAAGCCCGACTACCAAGGTCCGGAGCAGACTTCGCTGCTTTGGGTTTACGAAGGGCTGAACCAATATATCGGGATGCTGCTGGCCACGCGTTCAGGCTTCAACGATGCGGCCTACATGCGCGACTATCTTGGATGGATCGCGGCGGGCTTTTCGATGGAAGCGGGGCGTACTTCAACCCCTCTGGTGGACACGGCAACCGAAGACTGGGTTTTGCGCTCGTTTGACGTTGGATGGTCTTCGCTGCGCCGGGGGCAGGATTACTATGATGAGGGCGCTCTGATATGGTTGCGCGCCGATACCATCATCCGCGAACAATCCCGGAACCACCTCACACTTGACGATTTCTTGCGCAGCTTTTTCGGTCAGCACGACACTGAGCCGGTTGTCGTTCCCTACACACGAGAGGACCTTGAGGCCGCACTCGCCGCGATTTGCCCGTACGACTGGCATTCATTTTTTAAAACCCGAATCTACCAGGTGAACAGCAAACCGCCGACCGAAGGCCTCGAGGCTGCCGGCTGGCGACTTGTGTACAACGCGACGCCCAACAACGAACCTTTCTATTCCGTGCTTCTCCCCATCGGCTATGACGGCACCTACTCCATCGGGATGTCCGTGAAGAAGGACGGCACAATCTTCGACGTCTTACCGGGAACGCCCGCCTACGCCGCGGGTCTCGGACCAAACATGACAATTCTTGCGGTAGACGGTCGCGTTTACTCCTCGGATGTATTGAACGAATCGATCGCACATCCCCGAAATGGCAAGATATCCCTGGTTACTCGAAACTTCGATTCCATCGAAACTCGCGAAATTCAATATGCTGGGGGCGTACGCTATCCGCATCTCGAACGAATCCCTGGAACCCACGATTACCTGAGCGAAATCCTGCAGCCCAAAAAATGAGAAAACCCACTGGGAGAGGCTATCCGTACCAACTGATTGGGAAATGTGCGTCGACGTGCGGAGGTGCTATTCAGCGGCCCTGTCGGCCAAGTACAGGTACCTCAGCAGACGACGCTCGGCTGTCAATCTGTGGACACAGAGGAGGAATGCTTGCAGTCCTTCAAAGTTGCCCGTCCCCTCCAGTGCGACCAGTTCGTTCTTCCGCTTTTCCCGGGCCTGATGCCACTGCTTTGCGATGTGGACCGCACTTTCGGTTGTGTCAGTGACACGGAGCTGCCGAAACCCCGCTTGCTCGCTTAATCGTTCATTTTCTCCGGGCGGACTGTAGACGTAATAACCAATCGAACTCCGGGTGGCGATTTCCTCGTGAGAAATCATTCCGCCAACGACCAGCGCATCGCTAAAAAGCATTCGTCCGCCGGGTTTCAAGACCCGCAACATCTCGCACAACACTTTGAGCCGCCCTGGAATGTGACACAGGACATCGTTTGAGAACACGGCGTCAAAACTCTTATCCGTGAAAGGGAGATTTTTCGAAGCATCACATTGCTCGAAGCGAGCTCGTGCTGCCAGACCTCTGATCCTCGCGAGTTGATTGGCATTGTTAACTCCGGGCGCATTCACGTCCAAGCCTACAATCCTGCAGCCCACGTTCTTCGCGAGGTGTAAGGCATATCCACCAGATCCGCACCCCACTTCCAGCACCAACGAATTAGCTTCCAGCCGCAGCATTTGGGGAATTGCCCCGGACTCTTCCGTAGTGACCCAGCTCGTCTGACCGAAATCCTGGCCATAGGTCTCCGTGCGCACCTGCTGATAAACATCGGCTCCATAGTTCGCGTATGCACTGTTGTAGAGATCCACTTTTGCCGACATGTAGGCTCACCTCTTTGATAGCTCCTTGGCCGCGTCGAATGCTTTAACGTCGATTGGACCACGACTTGAAACCTTGAATCCGGATGAGTAAACCTGGTCGGCCAAAATCTTGACGGGGGACCACCTGACGACAGCGTGCGGCTTCTCGCCGTCGCGCGCGACCCTCGAATCCTAGCTTGTCAGGTTGTAAATCAAGCCGAACGGATCTTTGACATAGCAACGAGGAAACTGGGGTTCATCTTTCAGAATTTCACAGCCGTTATCGACCAAGCGTCGCTTCGCGTCTGCGACATTGTCAACCGTCAATTCAAGAACCGGCCCCAATGGTGGTCCCGGCTCGATAAACAAGTTGAGGTGTTTGCCGTGAAGGCCGATCATTTTCGGGTTGTCGTCGGTGACCTCGAAGCCGAGATGGTTGACGTAGAAAAGGGCGGCTTTCTGTGGATCTTGGGCTTGAATCAGAATATCGGCTCCAAAACGGTTTGCCATGTCTGTTCCCTCGCACAAAACTCTATGGCGCAGCAAACCACCCTAACACGAATGGGTCAATGACAGGGAATGCGGAGGTAGTTTCAGGAGACCGAGTTGCAGCAGTACTTCTGGCTACGACGACCGCCAGGGGCTCCTGCCGCTGGGCATTGAGTGATTTGGAGCGGTTTGGCCGTCGACCCTGTTTTGGGGATCGGAGACTTCGTCATTCATTGACGAGCCCAACTTTACTCACGTAAGATCGCGCGAGTGATCGGCCAAACCATCTCGCACTACCGAATCGTCGAAAAGTTGGGCGGTGGCGGCATGGGCGTGGTCTATAAGGCCGAGGATACTCGCCTGCATCGCTTCGTTGCTCTAAAGTTCCTCCCCGAAGAGGTTTCAAGAGATCCGCAATCTCTGGCCCGGTTTCAGCGTGAAGCGCAGGCCGCGTCGGCTCTAAACCATCCCAACATCTGCACCATCCACGATATTGGAGAACACGACGGCCGCGCCTTCATCGCCATGGAGTTTCTCGACGGCGTGACCATGAAGCACCTGATTGCCGGGCGTCCACTTGAGACTGACCAGTTGTTGCCGCTCGCCATCGAAATCGCCGACGCCTTGGACGTAGCCCACTCTGAAGGCATCGTTCACCGTGATATCAAGCCGGCTAATATTTTCGTCACCAAGCGTGGGCACGCGAAGATTCTGGATTTCGGTCTGGCAAAAGTACCCGACCCCAGGAGAGGCGAGACCGATGCCACGGTGGCCACGGTGGACGAGCAACATCTGACGAGTCCCGGGACAGCGCTAGGAACGGTGGCCTATATGTCTCCCGAGCAGGCCAGGGGCAAGAAACTGGATGCGCGCAGTGACCTGTTCTCGTTTGGAACGGTCCTCTATGAAATGGCGACCGGCACGTTGCCTTTTCGCGGAGACACGTCGGCGGTGATTTTTAACGCGATTCTGGAACGCGCACCAACCCCTGCCATTCGAATGAACCCGGAAATTCCTTCGGAACTGGAGCGGATCATCAACCGTGCCCTGGAGAAGGACCGGGAGTTACGCTACCAGCATGCCTCAGACATACGTGCGGAGCTGCAGCGTCTGAAGCGGGATTCGGGGTCGGGGAAAAGAGTGGTGGCAGAGGAGCTGTCGCTGGAGCCGGCAGTTTCGAGTGCTTCTCAAAGCCCCGCGCAGCCGCCCAGCGGCTCGTCTCAGGCCGTGGTGGCGGTCGCCCCGACCGCACAGGGAGGGACCGTCCCAAGCTCGTCGACGGGGCTGTCCGTGGCCCCCATCCCAACCGATCTTCACTCGTCTGGAACCAGCCAGGTTCCGGTTGTTACGCGAGGGGCAGCCTCCAAGTGGTATTTGCCGGCAGCAGTCTTTCTATTGGTGGCCGGAGCTTGCGGTGTGTTTTACTGGCGGTCGCGGGGAAATCAGAAGCTGACGGAGAAAGATTCCATCCTTCTAGCAGACTTTGTCAATACAACCGGCGATCCGGTATTCGACGGTACTCTGAAGCAGGCACTGGCGGTCGAGCTCGAGCAGTCACCCTATCTGAACATCGTGCCCGATCAAACTGTTCGTAAGGCTCTGCAATTCATGGGGCGCCCCGCGGATGAACGCGTGACCGGCAGCGTGGCGCGGGAGATTTGCGAGCGTGAGCATATCAAGGCCATGTTGAGCGGCTCGATTGCGTCGCTCGGCAGCCAATACGTGGTCGCCCTCGATGCCACCAATTGCGCAACCGGAGATTCGCTGGCGCGGGAGCAGGTGACGGCAACGACCAAGGAAGCAGTACTTTCTACAGTAGGAAAAGCAGCCTCCACCTTGCGTGGAAAGCTGGGCGAGTCGCTGGCGTCGATTCAGAAGTTCGATACTCCAGTAGCTGAAGCGACCACCTCATCGCTCGATGCCCTGAAGGCATACGCCGCCGCCGATGAGATGCGCAACGGTGGAGGTGAGGCTGAATCCATTCCTCTGTACCAGCATGCCATCGAACTCGATCCAAATTTCGCTATGGCCTACGCACGGCTCGCTGCCGTTTATAACAACCTGGGCGAAGAGGATCGCTCTGTAGAGTTGGCCAAGAAGGCCTTTGACTTGCGCCAGCGGGTGAGCGAACGCGAGCGGTTTTACATTGACGATCACTTTTATACCGCAAATGGTGACGTCGAAAAAGACAAGGAAAGTCTGGAATTGGCCATCCACACCTATCCGAACGATGCCACTGCCTACGCCAACCTGGCGCTGATCTACGGCATCTATTACGGGCAGTTTGACAAGGCCATCCAGCTGGCAAATGATTTTACCCGCCTCGAGCCCGCCGCTCCGTTCGGCTACGTGCACGCTGCGTCGTCTTACATGGCTCTCAACCGCCTCGAGGAGGCACGGTCCAACCTGCAGCAGGCGCTCAACGCAAAGGCTGACAACTTATTCGTCCACGATGCTTTGTATCAGTTGGCGTTCCTGACCGAGGATGCGGATGGCATCGAGCGACAAATGAAATGGGCAGAGGGAAAGCCGAGTGAGTACTTGTTGCTCAAGAGTGCAGCAGCCCTGGCTGCCGCACACGGAGAGATGCACAAGGCTGAGCAATTCACTGAACACTCAGTACAGGTGTCGGACAGGCAAGGTTTCAAGGAGACTACCGCCGTCACGCAAGCAGAGTGGGCGGTGACCCAGGCCGAAGTTGGAAATGCCTCCCGTGCGCGGGAGGTGGCGGCAGCCAGTTCCGCTCTGGCCGGCGGTCGGCGCAACCTGGTGCCCGTGGCAGAGGCTCTTGCCTTGACCGGAGATATCAGCCGCCCTCCGACCATAATCGACGACCTGGGCCGGCGGTTCCCGACAGATACCCTTCTTCACGGCGTGGCGAGTCCGTGCGTATCCGCCCTAGTGGCTATTGATCGCAAGGCTCCGGACCAGGCTATCGCCGCGCTCCAGTCGGCGACACCGTATGAATTGGGTTCTGGCATGGGCCTCTTTCCGGTTTACGTTCGAGCTCTGGCCTATTTAGAGGCAAAACGCAGCGCGGAAGCGACTGCTGAATTTCAGAAAATCGTGGACCATCGCGGCATTAATCCGCTCGGGCCTGAGCATTCGCTGGCTAAACTGGGCCTGGGGCGCGCCTATGCGCTGGCGGGCGACACGGCCAAAGCGAAGGCTGCCTACCAGGATTTCTTTGCCCTATGGAAAAACGCCGACAGCGACCTCGCCATCCTGAAAGATGCCAGGGCGGAATACGAGAAGCTACACTAGGCCCACACATCCCAAGCCGTGGCTGGTTTCTCACTCCATGAAAACCTTCCATCGACGCTCGCGCGTTTGGTCGAAGGGGCCACGTCGCAGGAATGGGGCGTTCCATGATAAGCTTGCCGTCCGAATTGTTCGCCCGCAGAGCAATGGCGATATTTTGCAGAGTGAGATTCTCCTAATCCCTTCAGAAGGGCATCCCATGGCGTCCGACACGATCACTGCGCCCGTAACACCAGCCGTCGCTGCGGGCAATGCTCAACCGGTTGCCGCACCCCTGGCTCGGTTCGCAATCTTCCTGGTGGTGACGGTAAACCCGGGCCTCGAAAATCGCGCCACTCTTCGATCCTTCTGTGGAGACCTAGCCGCTTTGTTGCGCGCCGTCGGATTTCGCGACCTTGAGGCTGGTCTCTCGTGCGTCCTGGGTTTCGGTTCCGAGGTGTGGGACCGGCTATTGGGGCCACCGCGCCCAGCGGAGCTGCACCCTTTTCGCGAGATTCGAGCCGGGGCTCGCCATGCCGTCTCTACGCCCGGCGATCTCCTGTTTCACATTCGCGCCAAGCGCATGGATCTGTGCTTCGAGCTTGCGACGCAAATCCTGGAAAGGATCGGCGATGCGGTTACACCGATAGATGAAGTGCATGGATTCCGTTATTTCGACGACCGCGATCTCCTCGGCTTTGTCGACGGGACGGAGAATCCCACCGGTCAGGCGGCGATCGATGCAGTGGTCATCGGTGAGGAGGATCCTGAGTTCGCAGGCGGCAGCTATGTGATCGTGCAAAAGTATCTTCATGATCTAAAGGGATGGAACGCCCTGTCCACAGAGGCACAAGAACGCATCATCGGCCGCAGCAAGCTGGCTGACATCGAATTGGACGATTCCATCAAGCCGACGTCGGCGCACAACGCACTCACGACGATCGTTGAAGATGGCAAAGAGATCAAGATCTTGCGCGACAACATGCCCTTCGGCCAAGCCGCACAAGGTGAGTTTGGCACCTATTTCATCGGCTACAGCCGTTCGCCAAGAACGATTGAGCAGATGCTGGAGAACATGTTCATCGGCCGTCCGCCCGGCAATTACGATCGGATCCTCGATTTCAGTCGCGCCGTCACGGGAAACTTGTTTTTTGTACCCTCCATGACATTTTTGGATGACCTTGCCGAAGACCAGCCCCCGGCTGGAGTGAATCCCGACGAGTCACCGAGCGAAGCCTCTCCGCGCACATCCACGAAGGATGGCTCGCTGGGTATTGGTTCCCTTAAAGGAGATACGTCGCATGAATAATCTCCATCGAGAGCTTGCTCCCATTTCCGACGCTGCCTGGGCGCAGATTGAGCAGGAAACCTCGCGCACACTCAAGCGCCATCTCGCCGGGCGGCGCGTCGTCGACGTGCATGGACCGACGGGCACGAGCCTCTCCGCCGTCGGCACCGGACATCTGCAGGCGATCTCGCCTCCGACCGACGGCATTGTCGCCAGACAACGCGAGGTAAAGGCCTTGGTGGAACTGCGGGTCCCGTTCGAGCTCGAGCGCCAGGCGATCGACGACGTTGAGCGCGGGGCGAACGATTCCGACTGGCAACCGGCGAAGGACGCAGCTCGCAAGATCGCGTTTGCCGAGGATGGCGCCATATTCGAAGGCTATGCCGGCGCTGGAATCGTTGGTATCCGGCAAGGAACCAGTAATCCTGCGATGACGCTTCCCGCGGATGTGCGAGAGTATCCGGATGCAATTGCCCATGGCTTAAGCCAATTACGGCTCGTCGGCGTCAACGGCCCTTACTCGGTGCTCCTCGATGCCAATGTTTACACAGCCCTGGCCGAGACCAGCGATCATGGATATCCGGTACTGGACCACGTTAAGCGGCTGGTCCACGACAACATTATCTGGGCGCCTGCCATCAAAGGCGCGTTCGTGGTGACCACCCGTGGCGGTGACTTCGACCTCCACATCGGTCAAGACGTCTCGATTGGCTATTTGAGCCACACCGACACAGCTGTGAAATTGTATCTTCAGGAGACTCTTACCTTCCTCCTGCTCACGGCTGAGGCCGCCGTTGCGCTGGCTCCGCCGGCAGGCTCGAAGAGCTAGCCCGCGGGGCAAAAGCATGACACGGCCGGCAGTAGATGAACATCGCGGGAAGGGTTACGCCACTCGTCAACCCGAAACAAGGTCGCACGAAAGCCTTTATTTGTAAAACTTGGGTCGTGGCGGTCGAAGCAACGTCGCGCGAACCTCATGATTCACATAAGGGGTTGAGGGTTGGGCCCAAGGACTGTGTTCCGGTCAACTCTGCTAGAATGCCTAGCAATCAGGATGCTTTGGAGTCACGCATGCGCCGATATTTCATCACTCTGACAGCGTTCGTATTGACGGCAATGAGCTTGTCGCTCTCGTCCAGCTCCTCCTCGCAAGCGGGCACAACGCAGGACGAGTTGAAAGGTGCTTTTCGGCGCCCCGAGAACAATGGGTGGACGTTCGTGCATCTACAAGGCACACCCCACCAAATCGGCTTTCAGAACGGCTATTTGCTGGCGCCGGAGATTGATGACACCCTGAAAGTTACAATCCTTGAACAGACGCACGACAGCAAAAAAGACTGGCAGTTCTTTCGCAATGCCGCGCAAACGATGATGTGGCCACACATCGAGCAGGAGTATCGCGAGGAGTTGCAGGGAATCACCGATGGCGTGAATGCTCACGGCGGGAAGGTAGACTTATGGGATGTGGTGGCTTTGAACGCTGCCGAGGAATGGAGCTATTACGTCAAGGAATACAACGGTGAGCACGGGATCAAGTCTGCGGCTTCCCGCGCGGTACCCGAACATTGCAGTGCGTTCGTTGCCACAGGCAGCTACACCAAGGACGGCAAGGTTGTGATCGCTCACAATAACTGGACGAATTACCTGGACGGCGAGCGCTGGACTATCATTTTCGATATCGTTCCGGCGAAGGGCCACCGCATGCTGATGGACGGTCTGCCGGGTGTCATCCACAGTGCCGACGATTTCGTGATGAATGCGGCCGGAATCATCATTACCGAAACGACCATCGGCCACTTCTATGGATACGACCCGGCGGGGATTCCGGAATTTGTGAGGGCGCGTAAGGCGGCGCAGTATGCGGCCTCGATCGATGATTTTGCGCGCATCATGAAGGAGGGCAACAACGGTGGCTATGCGAACACGTGGCTTATCGCCGATATCGGCAAGAATGAAATCGGTCGCCTCGAATTAGGGTTGAAGAACGTTACGCTCGAGCGGAAAGGCGACGGATATTTTGTCGGCTCCAATTTCCCGATCAACGAAAACCTTATCCGCCAAGAGACCGACGACTTCGACCCCAGCGATATGAGCGAAAGCTCCAACGCCCGCCACGTCCGCTGGGAGCAGCTCATGGCGGAACATAAAGGCAGGATTGATTTGGCAGCTGCGCAGCGCTTTTTGGCCGACCACTACGATACGTTCGAGAACAAAGAGGATCCCGATGAACGGACTCTGGACGGACACATCGACTTCTCGCCGCGAGGAGATGGAGACTGGCAGCCACCTTTCGGAATGGCCGGCGCGGTTCAGAACAAGGCCACCGACGCCAGCCTGGCCGCTGAAATGACTCTCGTTGCCGCCGCTGGTCATGCCTGCGGTGTGGATTTCAAGGCGGCTGATCATGTACGCGCGCACCCAGAGTTCGCCTGGCAGAAAAATCTACAGCGGGATATGAATGCGTACGCCTGGACGACTTTCACTGTGGCCAAGTAACTGATGCTGTTACCCGCGAAGCCACGTTACAGCCTGCGGGGCTCAAAAAACGGATCGAGGATTTTCCGTTTCATCCTGCCGGGATGGGTAACAGAGGGGTAAGGCTGCATTCCGTCCTTCGTCGAGTTCGAATACGCTGCGACTCTAATACCACCGATTCACTCCTCGCGCAGTAACATCATCGGATCAATCGACAGCGCGCGTTGTGCTGGAATCCATGTTGCCAGTGGTCCCAGAAACGACATGGCTAGAACCACCCCGGCCAATACCAGCGGATCGCGGGAGGTTGCCGAATACACGATCGAAGCCAGCACCCGGCTGGCTAGAATGCCGAGCAGCAAACCAGCCACTGAACCAAAACCGAGCAGCTTGAACGCAGGTCCCAAGGCTGCCTGTAGTACCTCCTTACGCTGCGCGCCGAGGGCCATGCGGATCCCTAACTCCTTCAGCCCCTTGCTGACCGAGTACGCAGCCATCCCGAAGATTCCGGTTACGGAGAGCATCGCGCCCAACACGCCCAGCACACCCAGCGATAGCGTTGCCATGCGCGAAGGAAACAGAGCGCTGTCCAGCTCTTGGTTCCAGGTATGGATGGTGAAGGGCAGCCCGGGGTCAAGGTCCCGCACCGTACTCTTGAGGGCTGCCGCCAGTTGCTGCGGATCTCGATTCGAGCGCACAACTAGACAGGCTTGGCTCGAAGGCGATTGCAGCATGGGGAAAAACATTGCCGGCTGCGGATCCTCGGCGAGGCTGGCATACTTCCCGTCTTCTACAACGCCTACCACTTGTATGCGCGACCCATCCCCTGCTTTGTAATACCTGCCCAACGCTTTGCTTTCGTCGCCAAAGATCTTGCTCGCAAACTCCCGATTGACCATGGCGACACGTGGCGAATCTTTGTCGTCATGCCACGACAATCTCCTGCCTGCCAATAAGGTCGTTCGGGCGGCATCGAAGTACTCGGGAGAGACGCTGTACACCATGGCTTCAGCGGCCACATTCGCCGGCCTCAGATCGGTCGTCTTGTCGGTGAAGACATTCGAGCTATTGGCGCCGTAATACAACGGTAGGCGATCGACTGATCCTACGGACTCCACCCCGGGAATCGTCGCCAAAGCTTCGATCAGGCGCTTTTGCATCACGGGCAGGTTGTCGCCGCTATAACCGGCCATGGTCAGAGCTGTCTCTACCAGCATTGCACGCTGCGGCTCGAAACCGAAACTGCTGTGCAGCGAACGCACGAGACCGCGGACAGCAACTAGCGATGAAGTCACCAGCAGCGCGCAGATCGCAATTTGCACTACCAGCAACCGGTCCCGGACCGTCATCCGCCGTCCTACCGCGCCGATCGATCCCGACTTGATGACCTGATAGGGATCCGTGTGAAGCACCTGGCGTACCGGAACCGCGCCAAACAGGAATCCACTCGCTAAACTCAACAGCAGAGCTACGCCATAGACATTCGCGTCTGGGTTCACCGGCACACGGATGGGAGCTGCCGGAAGTGGCTGCCATAGGCTCAGCCCGCGCAACAACACAACGCTGCCCCAGAGACCGAGAGCACCTCCGATCAGGGAGATCAGCACGGCCTCGGTGAAGAGCTGCCGAAGAATCCGCATCGGGCCTGATCCAAGCGCGAGTCGCACAGCAACCTCCCGGGACCTGTCGGCGGCACGTGCTGCGAACAAGCTGCCCAAGTTGGCGCAAGCAGCCAGCAGAATTAATCCGGCGAGCAGCATCAATCCCGTAAGGAATGCCCGCAAGGGACGGCCCAACCAGTCGCCGCTGAGACCCGGGCGCGCCAAGGAAAAGGTCATTTGGCTGTCGTCCTTTGGGTAGGTCTTTTCTAGATAGGAGCCAATCGAGTTGAGATCGGCAATAGCCTGGGAGGGAGTGACTCCCGCCTTCAGATGCCCCAGCACCATCAAAATGTTGCGATTCCCGCGCGCATTCAGTACATTCACACCCTCGACCTGCTCCTGGTTCACGATGGGCACCCAGAAATCGGGAAAGACAAACAGCAGAGTACCGCGGAACTCAGGGGGCGCTACACCCAGGATGGTAAAGGGATGTTTGTTCAGCTGAACAATACGACCCACAATGCCCCGATCATCCTGAAAATGGCTGTGCCAATAGGCATAGGTAAGGACGATGTAGGGCGCACTGTTCGAGCCACGTTCATCGGAAGCGTGGAAGAAGCGGCCGAGATACGGCTGAATGCCCAAGGTGTCGAAGTAATTTCCCGTCACTTCACAGATCCAGGCACCGGTGGGATTGTTACCGGTATCCAGGCCTACTGAAGCCACGTTGTACGCTGCCAGGTCATCAAAACTGCGGTTACGTTCGCGCAGATCGAGATAGTCGGGAAATGAGTGATTGACCGCCTGATCGCTTCCGCGCTCGATGGCGTAGAGACTCTGGGCCTGCGGCACATTCAACGGGCGCAGAATCAGAGCGTTCAGCACCGCAAAAACCACGGCGTTGGCGCCAATGCTCAGTGCCAACGTCGCAATGGCCACAGCGGTAAAGCTGGGAGATTTGCGAAGTTGCCGCAGAGCGTAACGGCAATCGGAGAGCATGGACTGAAGCCAATGGCCCATCCGTATTTCTCGCACCTGTTCTTTCACCTGCTCGGCGCCGCCAAGCTCAATCTGAGCGGCCCGTCGGGCTTCGCGCGCCGGCATCCCCGCCTGGATGTTTTCCTCGGTCAGCATCTCGAGGTGGGCCTGAATCTCCTGGTCCAGATCGACATGCAGACGGCCAGGGAAACATAGATTTCGCAGCAAACTCCAGGCCTTCGCCAGCAGCGGCATGCGAACCCCCTTCGGCTACGCTTCCAAAGCCTGAGCAATCGCCCACGAAATCCGGCCCCATCGCTGGGTTTCGGCTTCGAGTTGCTTCCGGCCGGCCTTCGTGAGTCGATAATATTTTGCCCGCCGGTTGTTTTCTGAATCTCCCCAAACAGCAGAAATCCAACCCTCCTCTTCCATGCGGTGGAGGGCAGGGAAGAGAGAGCCAGGCTTCACGGAAAAAGTACCGTGGGTGAGCTGCTCGATTCTGCGCGAGACTCCCAATCCATGCATCTCGCCGGCGAGCAGCGACTTCAGAATCAGCAGGTCCAGAGTTCCTTGCAAGATGGTTGTCGGTTCGGCCTTCACCCACCCTCTCCTATAGATATTCTATAAGAACAATGCTGCTCGACCTATAGAATGTCGATAGGACAAGTGCCTCGCTGGACCTCCCCAGCAGCGGGCGCGTGCGAAAAGCTACTCTTCGGGGGCCCGAATTGGACGAAATCGGCCTCCTCGTACGCTTTCAAACTCGGCTGCGCAAGAATGAATTTTCCTGGCCGAATAGGCCATGCTGAGGTTGCCGGATCGAACGCGCGCTCGCCAGTCGTTTAAGGGTTTGGACGCTCCGTCTTTAGCAACAATCAGCGTATAGTGATAACGTTTTCGTTGAGTGACTGGCTTAGGCGATCTGTAGCCGCAGACCAGTGCAGTTCGCGCTCTCAATTCGTCTCGGGGATGGATGCGAAGCGTTCGCTGTCCACTGCGCTAGCGGAGGAGACAACCCATGACGGCGCCCGCAGGCAGCTTTAAAATCGGAACTATTCAGTGTATTCCCATTAGTGACGGCAGTTGTCCTTTCCCGCCCAGCGTGTTCTTCGCCGACGTGCCCGACCAGGAGTTGCAGGCCCGCGGTCTCCCCACGGATGCGATCAACAGTACGTTTACCTGTCTTCTCGTTTCAACTGGCAAGAACAGGATACTGATTGATACGGGCGCCGGGAAGCTGGCTCCTTCGACCGGCAAACTGCTGGAGAATCTCGCGAATGCGGGAGCGCCGGCGAAGGAAATCGATACCGTGATACTGACTCACGCCCACCCTGACCATGTCGGCGGTGCGATCGATGCCGAAGGCAAGGCAGCGTTTCCCAATGCGCGTTACTTGCTGTGGAAGGACGAGTGGGAATTCTGGACTTCAGAGAATCCGAACCTCAGCGCCATGCGAGTGCCGGAGGAGCTCAAGACGGGAGTCATCCTGGCAACGGCCTGCCGCTGCCTTCCGCCGCTCCGCAAGCAGATTGAGCTGGTCTCGAGGGAGACGGAGGTTGTTCCCGGCATTCATCTGCTTCGCGCGGCCGGCCACACTCCGGGCCATATGGCAGTCGTGATCTCCTCGGGAAGCGACACGGTCCTGCATATTGGCGACGCGGTAATCCACCTGATGCTCCTCGAACAGACGGGGTGGAGGCCAGGTGTCGATGTAGCTCCAGACCAGGCAGCCGAAACCCGCCGTCGCCTTCTGGAACGAGCCGCTGCCGACCGAACCAAGGTCATGGCCTTTCATTTCCCCTTCCCAGCGATAGGAAGGATTACCTCGCGTAAATCCGGCGGCTGGCAGTGGGAGGCGGCGTGACGGAGTTATCTTCTACATGCGTTTTGTGCAAGTTTGCTCTCTCGGCATAACTTCGAGATTACCTTTATCGAGGCGAGCTTTTGCACTTTCACAACGACCGGTGCAGGGCGTCAAGATCAATCGCCCTTCGTGCAGGGTGGCAGTCCCCATCGCCCGAGAGATTGTGCCTGCCGGACGGAGTACCCCGCATCACTGAACAAGGTGTTCCCAGTTCAGGATAAAGTCCATTGGCACTGCAGCGCTGTCGCCTGTCGGCCGCAGCGCGAGGATGCGCTTGTTGTCGGGCAGAATGGAAATTACCACAAGATTCGGTGGGAGGCTGACGAGTTCCTTGGGTACCGAGAATTCCAGTTTTCCAGCGTTGTCGTGGACTTCTACGTTGAAGACTTTGTCGCCCTGGCGATAGCGCAGATTCTTGCCATCGGCCGACCACATGCCGGGCGTGGTTGCTCCGCCGTTGGAAACCTGCCAGCGCGATCCAGGTGTGGGAAATGAGGTCACGAAAAGTTCTTCGGCGCCGGTTTCACGGGATCGGTAGGAGAACCACTTGCCATCTGGCGATAACTGAGCGTCGCGCTCGGAGGCAGGACTGTTGAGCAGGGGAACCAGTTTACGCTCCCCTTTTAGATCCATCATGTAGACGTCGTAGTCGGTTTTTGGATCCTGATGATTGAAGAGAAGGTAGCGGCCGTCGCGGGAGAAATCGGTGACGATCAGGTTGCCGCTGAAATCGTCAATGACTCTTTCCTCCGCGCCGGATGCCGTCAGCGACTTGCGAGTCAAGGAACTAATGTAGCCATTGGTGGTCGTAATCCAGACGTCCTTTCCGTCGGGAGACAGAACGCCGATTTGAGCGGTGTTGGAATCGGGTGTGATGCGGTTGATCGTCTTGCGTTGCACATCGGCGACCCAGACGCTGTAGCCACTGGATGCAGGACTGGCGCGAAGGAGAAGTGCGTCCTGATTGTCAGGCGAATAATGTCCCCCGACATAGGGACCGGCTTCGCCCCAGTGCTCGGTTTCTTTGCCGGTCAGGTCGTACCAGGCGAGGTCGCGATCCTGGGTGACCGCAGTGTGGTAGACCAGCACGTTGCGCACGACGGCGAAGTATCCAAGACTTCTCGGGTCGTAGAACTCGATGTTGGATGCAATCGACACCGGCTTCCCCTTAAAGCGAAGACTGGAAGGATCGAATGGCTGCGCAGTCAGCGTGTTCTCTTTCACGTAAAAGAGATAGCCGTTGCTGTAGGCGACGTTGGAGCCGGCGGGAAGAATCTCCTTAGACTCGCCGCCGAGCGAACTAGCGAAGACGCGGCCAAGGGCATCCTTTCCCCGGTGCACGTATAGAAAATGTTTGCCATCAGGCAGGAAATAGGGATTGCGGTCGGTGAATGAGGTGTCGTCCTTGTTCCCGGGGGTCACTTCGGTTGGAGTGCCTCCGCCGTCGGAGACCGATTGCAGTGGTCCTGCGATGCGAGGCGCAAAGATAATGTTGCCCTGCTCGTTCCAAGTGCCGCCGCGCCCGTCGGGAGCATCGCAGATGGTCTGTGCGGGCCCGCCGGCGAGGGGAATTTTTTTCAGTTTGGCGTCGACGAAAAAGGCCAGGTATTTTCCATCCGGCGACCAGAAGGGAAACATTCCGCCCTGGGCGCCGGGGAGCGGCTGGGCTTCGCCGCTGCCGACGCGGCGCATGAAAATCGTAGTGTCGCGAGTAAGCGGGGAAGCGTTTTTCTTGACTCCGATGATGGCAATTTGCTGGCCGTCGGGCGAAAGCGCAGGCGCCCCAGCCGCGCCGATTGCAAACTCGAAGCCAGCCGGCAGTTGCATGTTGGTATGCACGGGCTGCTCGGCCGTGGTGAGGCGGTTGGAATAAATCAGCAACAACCCGCCAGCCGTGATGGCAAAAATCCATCCGGCGATCATGGCGACCGTCAGGGCCGAAGCGGATTTCTTTCGCTTCTCGGAAACGACAACTGGCGGGCCCGCCTGGCTGCCTCCGGCGGAGATCCATTGCAGTTGGAGTTTGAGATCGTGGGCGCTCTGGAAGCGGTCATCGGGTTCTTTTGCCAAGCACGTGCTGACGATTTGGTCGAGCGCGGGCGGCGTAAGCGGCACGACTGCTGAGATCGGCTCGGGATCTTTTTCGAGGATGGCGCTGGCGAGCGAAAGCTGGCTCTTGCCTTGAAAGGCGCGCTTACCGGTAAGCATCTCGTAGAGCATTGCGCCAAAGGCGAAAATGTCCGAACGGGCGTCCGCTTCCTTGCCCTGGATTTGCTCCGGGCTCATGTACTGCACCGTGCCGACGAGTGTTCCGGCTACAGTGACCGGCGAGGCAAGATCGGCCATAGTCGCGGCCATCGTTGCCATAGAGGTGGCGCTGGGCGTTCCCGACTTTGGTCCTGCGGAAAGACCGTAAGGTTTGGCGAGGCCGAAGTCCATGAGTTTGGCACCAGACCTGGTGAGCATCACGTTGCCCGGTTTGAGATCGCGGTGAATGATGCCGCTCCGATGCGCCTTTTCGAGGGCGTCAGCGATTTCGACAGCGATCTTAAGGGCTTCCTCGGTTGAGAGCGGCTTGCGGGCGAGGCTTGCGTAGAGCGTCTCGCCTTCGAGGTACTCCATAACGAGGAAGTCCACGTCATTTTGCGAGCCGACATCGTAAAGCACACAGATGTTGGGATGCTGCAGTCCGGAAATGGCTTTAGCTTCCCGCTCGAAGCGGGCCCGGAGTTCGGAGGTTGAATTGAGGTGTGAGGACAGAACTTTGATGGCGACGGTGCGGTCGAGCCGGATGTCGCGGGCTTTGTAAACTTCGCCCATCCCGCCGGCACCGACGGCGGATTGGATTTCGTAGGGGCCCAGCTTGGTTCCCGGCGTCAGAGGCATGGGTCGGATTATACCTTTAGCCGAGAGGATTCTCGAAAACTGCCGAGAATTTCAAAACGGACATCATCATTAGAGCTTGCATGACCCAGCCCGAAAGCAATGGGGCACATAGAGACTCTGAACCGCGTTATCAGTCCCCGACGAGTCACGGTGGCAGTCACAAGCGAATGGCTAACGGCAAACGACCTCGAGGGATTTCATAGTAACCTGTGATCCATGCGCATTCTTGCTACGGTACGGCTCTCAGGGATCATCGCGTTGTGTCTGCTGCTAACGCGAGTCAGCACTTCAACACAAAACCGTACATCCGGCCCGATTGTGATTACTCACGCAACCGTCATCAATCCAGCTACATCGTCGGTTCAGACAAATCGGATGGTTGTCATCACAGGCAATCACATCACCTCAGTTTCTGATGCGGCGCAATTCCAGTCGCCGAAGAACGCCCGGGTGATCGATGCCACTGGTCAATATCTTATTCCTGGGCTTTGGGATATGCATGTGCACTCCGCCTTTGGCGATTGGTTCCCCGGTGGACGCGACATTATCCTTCCTCTTTTCATCGCCAACGGTATCACCGGAGTGCGCGATATGGGAGGGGACGCTCCAGTGCTGTTGGAGTGGCGCAAAGAGATTGCGGCGGGCCAAATCATCGGTCCACGCATGGTCATCTCCGGCCCGATGCTGGACGGGTATCTACCGGACGGCAAACTCCGCTTTCCCAGTTCCATCGCCATCACTACTCCGGCCAGTGCGGTTGCTGCCGTGGACTCGCTCAAAATGCAGGGTGCGGACTTCATCAAAGTTCAGTCCGTTATTTCGCACGACGCCTATCTTGCCGCGGCCGCCGAGGCCCGCAAACAAGGCTTGCCCATTGTCGGCCATGTGCCGGATACGGTTCGCATTGAGGAGGTTGTCGAAGCGGGGCAAAAGAGCATTGAGCACCTGATGGGTATTTTCGAAGGTTGCTCCACACAGGAGGAGGAATTCATCAGGGGCAAAGGCAACCTGAAGCTGCTACTCACCACACAGGACCAGCAACGATGCGACTCGCTTGCCAAGTTGCTCGCGCAGAATCAGACATGGCAGGTACCCACACTGGCCTGGCAACGCGGCGGAACATTTCTCGATCAACGCGACCTGAAGCACCAGCCTCTTGACAAGTACGTTCCAGCCTACTGGCGCGATGTGAGCTGGCGCCGCTTCACCGATGAAATGATGCCCGAGCTTCTACGTGACCCGCTGGTGCTACGCCAGGAGTACTTCACGCGAAATCTGCAGATGGTCGGTACCCTGCACCATGCCGGAGTACCGTTTATGGCCGGGACTGACACCGCCCCTGGCGTGTACATCATGCCGGGCTTCAGCTTGCACGATGAGCTCGCCAATTTTGTCGAAGCCGGTTTCACGCCGATGGAAGCGCTGCGAACGGCAACCAGCAACCCGGCCAAGTTTCTGGGGAGGGAAGCCAGCTCGGGTTCGGTCGAACCTGGCAAGATTGCCGACTTAGTCCTGCTGAGCGCCAACCCGCTCGAAGACATCCGGAACACCCAGAAAATCAGTGTTGTTATCGTGGACGGACGACTATTTGATCGCGCTGAGCTTGATCAGATCCTGGTGAAAGTCGAGGCGGCAGCCAAGCGCCAGAAGTAAGATTCGGTCCCGGCTTAAGCGATTTCACTCACTCCCCAACAACTCGCATTTTAGAAGGGAATTCCTTCCCCCGGAGATCTACAGTAGTTGAATTTGCGCTCGCGGGTAGAATCGAACCATGTCTCCGCATCGCATACTCAGTGCGTCCAGCATCCTACTGGGGACCTTGATGTTTACTCCGATTCTCCCCGCGCAAAACCCTGCTGCCGACCTAGTCCTAATTCACGGCCACATCCTCACCGTGGATGCCAACGATTCCGTAGCCCAAGCCATCGCCGTCAGCCATGGCGTTATCGTGAAAGTTGGCACCGACGCCGAAGTTCTGGAATTCGCGGGCAGTGCTCCCGGCACGCGCATCATGGACCTGCATGGTCATACCGCGACGCCCGGCCTTATCGACACCCATGCCCACATCGCTGACGGAGGCGTCGAAGAACTCTACGGGATCAAGCTCTCCGATGCCACTTCCATAGCTGAGATCGTTGCCCGTGTAAAGGCCAAGATCACTCTCGTCAAGCCTGGCGAATGGGTCACCGGTTCCGGCTGGGACGAAGGCAAGCTTGCCGAGCACCGCTACGTCACCGCCGCCGATCTCGACGCCGTCGCCCCCAGCAATCCCGTCTGGCTCATCCACACTACCGGTCATTACGGAGTCGCCAACTCGCTCGCCCTCAAGCTGGCCCACATTACCGCCGCCACAGCCGACCCCAGCGCCGGCACCATCGACCGCGATGCGCATGGCAACCCCACCGGCGTCCTCAAGGAAGTCTCCGCCATGGAGCCCGTCACCAGCCTCATCCCGCCCATCAGCTCCGAGCAGATGCGTCAGGGCATCCTCTACATTCAACAGGTACTGCACAGTGAAGGCATGACCGCGGTGAAAGATCCCGATATTTACCAGCTCCACTGGAATGCCTACAAATCCCTCCTCGATCAGGGGCAGCTCAAGGAGCGCATCTGCGTTCTATGGCATGCCGGTTCGACACTGGAATCGGCCCGCCAGGCCCTGGCCGAGATCAATGCCGTTCCTCGCCTGCCCGCCTCTCTCGGCGGCGACCGTCTGCTCTCTTGCGGTGTCAAAATCTATATGGACGGCTCCGGTGGCGCCCGCACAGGCTGGGTTTATGACGATTGGCTGCGTAACGCCACGACTCCAGATGTCACAAGCTCGGGCACCGGCAATCGCGGCTATCCGCAAACCGATCCAGCTGTTTATCGAGAGATGGTCCGCCTTTTCCACCAGAACGGCGTCCCTGTTGGTACTCACGCCGTCGGGGACCGCGCCATAGACTGGGTCGTCGATACCTACGCCCTGGTCGAGCAGGAGCAGCCCCACTCTGGTCTGCGCCACAGCATCATCCACGCCAACCTGCCTACTGGGCATGCCCTTGACGTAATGGCCAGCCTGCAGAAGAAGTTCGATGCCGGATACCCGGAAATGCAGCCCGAATTTCTCTGGTGGATCGGCGACATCTATGCGGCCAGTTATGGTCCAAAGCGCGGCCAGCGCCTAGAGCCCTTCCGGACCCTCGAATCCCGAGGCATTCTGTGGTCCGGCGGGTCGGACTACTTCGTCACCCCCGTGGCCGCCCGCTTCGGACTCTGGGCCTCCATAGCGCGCCAAGCTGCCAAGGGCACCTACGGCCTACACCCATTCGGGATGGCAGAGGCTGTGGACATCCACACCGCCCTGCGCAGCTACACCGCCTGGGGTTCGCGCCAAATGTTCCTCGAAGATAAGATCGGTACTCTCGAGGTAGGCAAAAGAGCCGACATCGCTGTCTGGGACCGCGACCTCTACTCCATCTCCAATGAGCAGATCAAGGACTTGAAATGCCTGATGACCCTGCTCGATGGTGAAGCAGTCTACACTTCGCCCGACTCACCCGTAACCACAGAAGTCCGCTGACGCTATCGCACGACCCGGGAGCGCAATTCTCATAGAGAAGCTATCTGGCTGGCTCCGGAGTGACGGGCAAGCCGGGAGTTGGACGATTTCTTCCGCTTTGCCGAAGATACGACCCGGTCAGAGCGGCCGAGCCACGCGGACACCGAATTTTCTGATTAATGGTTTACGACGCCGTGACGACATTTGAGCGACCCGATATCCGCGTTTTCATGTCATCGACCGACATCACGTGGGCGGTTGATGCGGCCAAGACCACAAGGGCTGCGTGATGGACCTCGGCTGCCGGCATCGAACCAAATCCCCGATCCGGATAGTCATAAGTTGCTGTGGCGTCGGAAAGAAAGACGACGCGGTAATTACGAAACATTGCGTCTCGTGCCGTTGCATGGCAGCAGTTCTCTGTGGTTGTGCCCGATATGATCACCGTATCGACGTCCCACTCCCGCAGGATAATGTCCAGGTCGGTACCGAAGAACCCGCTGTAGCGATGTTTCTTGATCACATGCTCACCGGCTAGCGGTGCCAAATCAGCGTAGATCTCAATACCCGGCGTGCCATCCACGAGCGCATCGCGCTCGGCAATGGGCGGGTGAAGGTCATCAAACAATCCCATGTCGCACCCATCGCGGCGATGCACGTGTGCAGTGTAGATGATTTTGATCCCGGCGTTGCGACAGATCTTCAATGCCTCCGCGATCCTGGGGACCACTTGACGTGCTGCGGGAGTTTCCATAGGCGCGCCTGGGGCCACGAAGTCGTTTTGCATATCAACCACGATCATCGCGGTCTTCTTTGGGTTAATCACATCAACACGCATGCAATCCGCTCCGGCGTCACATCTCTTATGTTTGGTCTGTCCACCGTAGCTCCGAGACGCTTGGCTTGAGAAGCTAACTCGCGGATGCTATCACAACCTGGTTCCAGCAGCAGACGCAGCTCGTGGCGACTTGTAAGCAACCAGTCCTGAACAGAAACGCGTTATGCGTACATGTGGATGCACAAGTGCCCGCTCGCTTTGGCGTTAGAGTGGCAGGATAACCATCGTGACCGCCAGGACAAGCCGTGGTAAATCAATGCAGCAAGCCGACGGGGTGGCTGGGTCGATTCACTTTGTGGCGAATGAATTCGAGCCGTTCTGAACTGACAGACTGGGCCTTGCAGCACGTCTCGATGGCGAACCACAACACGATCCTTGATGTGGGTTGTGGTGGCGGGAGAACCGTTAAGAAGCTGGCCGCAATCACAACGAAAGGTAAAGTATACGGCGTCGACGATTCCGAAGAAGGCGTCGTTTTCAGCAAGAGAACAAATGCACGCTGGATGGAGGCCGGCCGCGTCGAAATACGGCAAGCCTCGGTTTCTCAGCTGCCATTCCAGACAACACCTTCGACGTCATCACTGCCACAGAAACACACTACTTCTTGCCATAGCAATCATTCCCCCAGTGTGAATTCATGAATCTTTGCCCTTCCCGCGTCATCTCTGACTGTGTTCATTCACGAGGACTGGCGACACCTGGGAACTCTACCAACCTTCTCTTTGCAACCTGGGGAGGCCAGAAAAAGGGAACGCATTTACTAGCGCCTATCATCGCAGGAAAGGTTGCTCGGGCGCAGAAGGAGCCTTATGAGCGGACAGCGTTTTCACGGCAAGTTTGCCGTGGTCACGGGCGGCAACAGTGGAATTGGTTTAGGTGTGGCTAAAGCGTACGCCCAAGAAGGTGCACGGGTGGCGATCACCGGACGGAACAAGAAGACTTTGGAGGTTGCCGCTAAGGAAATCGGCGATGGAACTCTCGCCATTCAATCGGACGTTGGCAAAGTAGCGGAAATCGAAGCCGCCATGAAAAAGATCAAGGAAGGATTTGGACGAATTGACGCCCTGTTCGTCAATGCCGGTGTTGCGAAGCTTGTGCCCTTCGAAGAGGTCAGGGAAGACTTCTTTGATGAGACGGTCGATATCAACATGAAGGGGGTCTTTTTTACCGTACAGAAAGCAATCCCGTTGATGCCCAAAGGGTCGGCTATCGTGCTAAACGCATCGATTAATGCACACCTTGGCCTACCGGGGACTACTGTGTACGGCGCGACCAAAGCGGCCGTTCTCAACATGGCCAAAACGCTCTCTGCCGATCTTTTGGGAAAGGGAATTCGGGTCAATGCCATCAGCCCGGGCCCAATCATCTCGGCGCTTCTGGCGCGGGATGGGATCAGTCAGGAAAAACTTCAACAAACCAAGGATTGGATTCAAAGCCAAGTCCCGATGCAACGTTTTGGTACGCCGGAGGAGATCGCGGGCGGGGTACTTTATTTGACGGCGCCCGAATCCGCTTTCGTGTTGGGTACCGAACTCATCATTGATGGCGGTATGACGACGCTTTAACGTCCAGACCAATCACGTCGAAGCTTTGCGGTCCATCGGTAGATATCGACGCAGATAAGTAACACACAATACCACGGGTGGTTCAACTTTCCGGCTTGTTCCTGGATAACGCGCGCTGTATGCAATTTTCCTGCCTTCCTAGAGAGAAGCGCTCATATTGTAGAGAGGACAGATGGTTAAATCCTTGTCGGCCTCCCGATACGAATCCGTTGAAGATGGGACTGGACTCTGGAGTGCCGACTGTTCGTGGTCGCTCCTCTCACCCAGAGGGAAACAACCAAGCCTGATGTGGTACACGTCCCTATGTACAGGATCGCGTGTCCAAAGGTCAGACCGGACGTGCCCCTTCGTGACGCAAAACGCTGCGCATCGTTGGCTAGCATTGGCTTATGGCCAACCGAGAAAACCTTGTGCGATTGGGTTGCCTGCTGGTGCTTGCGACCGCCGTCGTTTTTCAGGGCTGCGGAGGGTCGGCTGGATCAACAGGGGCCGGCGACGCTGGAACCGCGGGCTACCCGCCGGCGGCTCCCAGCGGTTTGACGGCAGCGGCGGGGAATGCTCAAGTAAACCTTCTTTGGACCGCGAGCCACGGAGCCACCAGCTACGCCATCAAGCGGAGTACGACGAGCGGCGCCGGGTACACACAAATTGGCACTGCGACAACCAACAATTATGTTGACACGAGCGTGACCAATGGCGCGACTTACTATTACGTCGTCACCGCTGTCAACAGCTCGGGCCAAAGCGCCGAGTCCAATCAAGCTTCAGCCACCCCGACCGCAGCTGTGCCACTACCGCCGACAGGCCTGACGGCAACCGCACAAACCGGGCAGGTGAGTCTCGCTTGGACGGCGAGTCGCGGAGCCACCAGCTACGACATCAAGCGGAGTACGACGAGCGGCGCCGGGTACGCGCCAATTGGCACAGCGACCACCAACAATTATGTGGACACGAGCGTGACCAATGGCACGACCTATTATTACGTCGTCACCGCTGTCAACAGCTCGGGCCAAAGTGGCAACTCCAATCAGGCTTCGGCCACGCCCACAGGTTCGTTCAGCGGCATCAGCGTCAACATCGACGTGCTGGCCAATCGGCACACCATCAGCCCATATATCTACGGCGGGGCGTACCCGCAAGACGCGGCCCACGTCACCGACAGCGGAATGACGGAGGTGCGCTGGGGCGGCGACGCGACTTCGACGTACAACTGGCAGCTGGGCACCGACAATGCTGCCGCCGACTACTACTTCGAAGACTACAATGCGGAAGGATTCAGCAACGGCAGCGACGGCAGCTCGACGCAGTTCATCACCGACGTGCAGAATGCCGGTAGCCATCCGCTTGTGACCATGGTCATGCTGCCCTGGGTCGCGCAAAGCGCGGAGACATCGGTGACTCAGGGAGGGACGAACAACTATCACTGGAGCTTCTCGGTCGCTACTTTTGGCACCCAGTGCAGCACCGACTATTGGAACAGCGACGCTGGCGATGGTTTAGAAGCTGACTGTTCCACTCGTGTTACCAACAACGCCGTCACCACCGCCTACTATCCTTTGCTCGACGACCACACTCAAACCTGTCCCGCGTCAACCTGCGTCTATCGCAGCGACTGGGCGGCGGCGCTCGCCACCGCGTTCGGGAGTGGAACCTGCCCCATCCCCTATTCGAACATCGTGTCCTGTCACTTCTATGACATGGATAACGAGATTGAAATTTGGGGCAGCACGCATTTCGATATCCATCCTGCTCCTTCGGGCTATGACGAATTGGCCAACGTCTATCTAAGCGAAGCGGCCAATTTGAAAACTTGGGACCCACAGGCGGTACGCTTCGGCCCGATTACTTGCTGCTGGTGGTTTTACTGGAACGGCGCGAACGGCAACGACAAGAACGCCCACGGCGGCGTCGACTACGTGCCTTGGTGGCTCAACCAGAT
>Ga0187783_10000542_pt1 | contig 27728 bp, 27 predicted proteins | sample 1015_SJ02_MP02_2_FD_132471 | JGI IMG/M metagenome (GOLD analysis project Ga0187783, IMG submission 132471) | Tropical peat soil microbial communities from peatlands in Department of Meta, Colombia - 1015_SJ02_MP02_20_MG | ecosystem: Environmental > Terrestrial > Soil > Wetlands > Peat | place... | reverse complement strand
TGACCCTTGGCCTTGAATGCGCGAGCCTGCTCGGCAAACCAATGTCCGTCATGCCCCCGGACCTCGGGGGCCTTGACGTAAAAGCCGCCCATTTTCCAATCGTTCCCTTGTTGTTCGAGTACGAAGGAAACCGTGCGCGGTCCGCTCGCGCCATTGACGTCAAGGGTGACAATGCCGTAGTTACCGGCAGACAAGTTCGGGATGATGAACTCGGTGCTGTTTGCGGTTTGACCACTCGGGCCAAAGACGCCGCAGAGAAATTCGTCGCGTGCATCCGAGGCACCTCCCTCCTGCTTGAGTAAGAAAGGAGGACGAGGCGTGGCGGTTGCCCCCGAAAGACTCGACTGATTGTCCTTCACGGCGGCTTCGATTCCGGCGAATTGGCTGGCCAGGCTGGGAATCGAATTTTGCTTCAGCGAGGCGCTGTCTCCCCGAGCCGCCATATCAAAGTACCGCTTGGCAGCATTCTCTAAAGCACTCCGGGTTGCTTCACTCATGTCGCCGGCGGTAGAACATGTCTGCGCGAACGCAGACCCCGCCCAGACGAGCAGAATGATGGCTTCCGAAACCAGGGATGGACAATATTTGCGGAGATGTCTCATGACCGAGATCAGTCCTTCTACTACAATACGACGTACCGTTTCCGATGCCAAACGGTCAATCGAACCGCCCCGTGACTTACTGAACCCCGTCGCTCAAGTTTACCGAAGGAGCAACGGCACGATTTGTGCCCATTCTCACCCGGCTTGTTTCCTAGAGCGGGTTCGAGGAGTAGGATTGATTTTCCTTCACCTTCCCCGCGAAGCGGTCGTACATCGGGCACTGGGTTCTCCAGAAGCATCATGCTCAATCCTGGCTTCCTGCCAATATGTTCTGTCGATGGCGTGATTTTGCTCGAAAGGCAAGCAGGAAGGAATGTCGCCCGACGGCTTGCGGTGTTCGGAGTCCGCCCGTCCCGATTCGAAAACCCAAGCATTTCTCGAAAATCGTCCTGCCAGCACGCCGGATCAGGACAATTGCGGCCGGTTTGACGTGTATGGTACCGTCCCTAATTCTAGTGGGGGAGAAAGGAAGACCGAAATGGCAGGCTGGGTCATCCTGGGCATTCTCGTTGTGGTTGGCTTCATGCTGGCTGGGATGTATAACCAGCTGGTTCAATTGCGAGTGCGCACGGACTCGGCGTGGTCCGACATCGACGTCCAGCTTGCCCGCCGGCGCGATCTGATTCCCGACCTCGTCGAGACCATGAAACGCTATGCCGCCCGCGAAAAGGACAGGTTTGAGGATCTTGCCAAATGTCGCTCCCTGGCCATCGAGGCCAGCACGCCGGCAGAGAAGGCGCGAGCCGAAAATCAGCTCACTGGCGCACTCAAGCGCTTGCTGGCTGTCGCGGAAAACTATCCCGACCTCAAGGCGAATCAAACATTCGTCGAGGTCGAAGCTTCTTTGTGCCAAACCGAAGACGCCATCCAGAGTGCTTGCCGATTTTACAACGCCTTGGTCCGTGATCTGAATGCCAGGATTCAGTCATTCCCCGGCAATATCCTTGCCCGGATCTTTGGATTCTACGAGCGCCAGTTCTTCGATTTTCGAGCCGCCGACCGCGAGCCAGTTGCCGTCAGGTTCTGAGGGAAAACCCGAGCTTGGTCGAGAGCCAGGGATCGTCCTCGAGCATTCACTACATCTCGAAAGCCAGCCATTGGAGCTTGCCGTCGCGCTCGATCTCGAGCACCAGCGGGGAATTCGGAGTTAGGTTCTTGAGCAGAGTACGCAATTGCTCGACCGAGTCGATGGGCTTCGTGTTGACGCTGTGAATCACATCGCCGGTCTTAAGTCCGGTCTCAGGGCCGAGCAGGTCGGCGGCGCGGGCGATGACAACGACTCCGGTGGGAAAGCGAAGCTCGCCTACGACGGATCGGAATTGATCGTCCAAATCAACGGCCAGAATCCCCAGCGGCTCAACCAGGCTCCTTTCGGGATCGACGGCGTCCATCAGCTTATCCATGGGATCGCGGTGTTCGATCACGGGAATCAGTAGCGTCTTCTGCTCGCTTCCTCGTTTCACCACCAACTGGAGGACCTCATCCAGCGGGTGGAGATACAGGGCAGCGGTCAGCGCGGGGATGGTATCGATCGGCCGCCCATCGGCGCTGACCACAATGTCTCCTATGCGCAGGCCGCCGGCTTCCGCGGGACCTCCGGGCGTCACATCGCACACGATCACACCGTATTTTTGAGAAAGCCCAAGACCTTCTGCCAGGGTGGGAGTAATGTCTTCGGTCGCTGCCTGGATCTCGACGCGATGGACGTGGCCATATTTCCGCAGACTCTGATAAACAAAGCGCACGATTCGGGCGGGAATCGCAAAACCCAAGCCTTCGCTGCCGCCACCTTGGGACAAAATCATGGTGTTGATTCCGAGTACATATCCGTCCATGTCCACCAAAGGACCGCCACTGTTGCCGGGGTTGATCGGAGCGTCGGTCTGGATGTACACCATGGGGTTGTCAGGATCGGGTTGGCGGCCCACCGAACTCACCACCCCCATGGTGACCGAATTCTCGAGACCCTCGGGACTGCCCATGGCAAACACGAGCTGACCTTGCCGCACTCGCCGCGCACTTCCCAGGGAAAGGGTAGGCAGGCCTTTCTGCTCGATCTTGAGCAGAGCTAGATCCGATTCCTTGTGTATCCCGATCAACTTCGCCTCTTCCACGCGTTCCTTGCCGACCGGCTGGACTTGCGGAACGTCCTCCGAAGGCATCGGCAGCAGGACGCGAATGCGGCGTGCCCCCTCGACCACGTGCGAGTTGGTAATAATGTAGCCGCTGGGATCGACGATCACTCCCGAACCGATCGCACGCTGGCGTCGAACCAGAGCGGTTTGGCGATGGCCGCCCTCCTCGATCGCACCGTATCCGGTCACTTGAATCTGCACCACGGCCGGAGAAATTTTCTCGACGAGAGATACGAGCGATGCATTCAGCTGCTCGAGAACTTGCCGCCCCTCCGCGGGGTGGGCGCTCGCTGCCTTCGCCGGCCCGGCCTCGGGGCCGTTTTGGGGAGCCGCATTTGCCGGGGTTGCCTTCGGTAGAGGGCTGGGAGATGGCTGCTGGGCAAACCCGGAAGTCGCAGCGACGAGCAGTGTGAGGCTTGAGCAAACCAAAAAATGGCACACTCGAGAGAAGCGACGACTTCGAATCATCCTAAACACTCCTTCGCCTGATACCTGCGCCCAAGCATGGAGAATTTATCCTTCCCAAGTGCAAGCCTGCAAGTCGATCGAGGATGGTCCCCCAGGTCTTCCCATCCCTTCTCAAAGTGACCCGAGGAAGGTCAGCCGCGCGAGGATTCGTGCGTCCGAAGGACAAATTTTGCCAGGTAACGTCCCGAGGCCAAGAGTTCGATAACCCGGCTCTGGCACGGCAAAGGGGGAACCTAGTTGCTACTGTCTTCGGCCTTGGATCGGCTGGATTCTTGCTTTGAGGGGGAGCGGTTTCCATGATATAAGGGCAGGTTAGTACAATAACCTCCATAGGAGACGTCTGATGGAGCTGGCTTTTACGGATACGAATGGCCAGAAGCGAGGAGGTCTTGTGTCCGAATCACGGACGGGGAAACGCTTCCCCCTGGAATTACCAATCAAGATTCACAAGGCGGAAGAGAGTGGGCAACACGCCGGAGTAACGGGAAATTTGAGCGCTGCAGGGGTCTATATCCGCGCCGACGCCGCGCTCGAAGTCGGATCCAACGTCGAGTTTGAAATCTCTCTTCCTCCCGAAGTAACCGGCGCGAAGGAACCGGTGATTGTACAGTGCCGCGGGCGCGTCGTACGTGCCGACGAGCCGGGAGCGGGCAACTCCAAGCAGGCCCGAGGTGTGGCCTGCGTGATCGATACCTACGATTTCGTTCGCCGGGAATAGGGAAATTTTCTGTCTTCTCCGCGGCCTGGGAGCGGTCGCGCTGCGCGCGAATGGAACGGGATCGGTCGCATTGCTCCCTCGGTGCCGGGCCGGTGCCAGAACACAACTTCGAGGTGGTGACGCCATGCTGAAACTCATTTTGGCCGACAATCAGGCGATCTTCCGCGCGGGAATCGCGAAAGTGCTGGCGGTGGAAGACGAGATGCGTATCGTTGCGCAAGCCCAAACGGCCGAGCAGATGTTCATGGCCGTGGACAAGTTCCGCGCCGCAGTGCTGATTGTAGCCGGCGGATTTCACGCCGACTTTAACGCCGTGCTGCAGAGTGCGAACAAAGTGAAAACGCGGGTGGTCGTACTCGCCGATACCGGCGAGAGTGCGCAACGGTACATGGGGGTCGGCGCGCATGGCGTGGTCTATCGCAACGTGACCAGCTCCGCCCTGGTGGACTGTGTGCGCAAAGTAGCTCGCGGGGAAACCTGGGTGCAGGACATCGCCGTGCCCAGCGAACTCACCGAAAACGATATCGTTGGTTTGCGTGTCCGCGACCGCCTGACGGCGAAAGAGTTGCGCATCGTCGCGCTCATCGTGCAGGGTTATAAGAACAAAGAGATTGCCGCCCAGCTGGGGACCACCGAGCAGGTCATCAAGAATTACTTACGTAACGTATACGACAAGATCGGCGTTTCGGACCGGCTGGAGCTGGCTCTATTTACCATCCATCACCGTATCCTGAACGAGGCCGCTGCAGCCACGGCTGCCGCGCAACCTCAACCCGGACAAGCCGTGCCTTCCTAAAAACCCCGGCGCAGGGCCGAGAGATAGGCGGGGAGTTGTTTCTCCTCGGCAGCCTGCCGTGCGACTGGCTGTCGACGCTTGCCGGCAAGAAATCTAGGTGATCTTCTCCGCGACCGACTTGGCTTGGGTGAATAACCCAAGATAATCGGGGCCACCCGATTTCGAATCTGTTCCCGACATGTTGAATCCGCCAAAGGGATGAGCCCCCACCATCGCCCCCGTGCATTTGCGATTGATGTATAAGTTGCCCACGTGGAATTCACGCATGGCGCGCTCGATCTTGTCTCGCGAGCGGGTAAAGACGGCTCCCGTCAATCCGAATTCGGTGTCGTTGGCGATCTCGAGCGCATGATCGTAGTTCTTGGCTTTTATGACTGCGAGCACGGGCCCGAAAATCTCCTCCTGCTCGAGCTTGGACTTGGGCTCGATGTCAGCGATCACGGTAGGCTGAAGGAAGTACCCTTCGCCGGCGTGGCTCGCCCTTCCACCCCCGGCGATGAGCCGTCCGCTCTTTTTTCCGTATTCAATGTAGCTGAGAATGGAGTGCATCGCCGCTTCATTGATGACCGCTCCCATGTTGGCGTTTTCCGCCGGATCCCCGACCGAGATTTTCTCCACCCGAACCTTCAGGCGCTCGAGAAATCGATCGTAGATCCGCTCGTCGATGATGGCCCGCGAGCAGGCGGAACACTTTTGCCCTTGGAAGCCGAAGGCCGATTGCGCGACTCCCTCAACCGCGGCGTCGAGATCGGCGTCGGCATCAACAATGATCGCGTCCTTGCCTCCCATTTCAAGAATCGTGCGTTTGACCCACATCTGTCCGGGAGGAATCTCCGCCGCGCGCTGGTTGATGTCCAAACCCACTTCACGCGAGCCGGTGAATGCGATGTAGCGGGTCTTGGCATGGGAGACCACAGCGTTCCCGAATGTCGCACCCGATCCCGGGCAGAAGTTCACGACACCCTCGGGGAGCCCGGCCTCGTCGAGCAACTCGACAAACTTCGCCGCGATGGTGGGCGCATCGCTCGACGGCTTGAGAATGACAGTATTTCCGGAAACGATCGAAGCCAGGGTCATGCCCGCCATAATGGCGCAGGGGAAATTCCAGGGAGGAATGACCGCTCCCACCCCGAGTGGAATGTACATGAGCCGGTCCCGCTCACCGGGGAGCTGAACATCGGTCTGGATCTTCGAGAACCGCAGAGCCTCGCGGCCGTAGTACTCGCAAAAATCGATGGTCTCGCCGATATCGCCGTCGGCCTCCGCCCAGTTCTTGCTCACTTCAAAGACCAGCCACGCCATGAACTCAAACTTGCGCTCCCGCAGCAGATCCCCGACCCGAAACAGCAAGCTGGCCCGCTCCTCGACCGAAGTGCGGCTCCAGGACAGAAAGGCCTGGTGCGCCGCTTCGATCGCCGGCTCGACATGTTCTTTGCCGGCTTTCGAATGCACGCCCACAACCTGCGACGGCCGGGCCGGGTTGAGAGACCGGATCTTGGCCTCGGTTCTGATCCGTTTGCCGCCAATCCGTAGATCGTATTCCCGGCCTAATTGGGAAGACACTTTCTCGATGGCGGCGCGCATCTTGCGCGCGTTCTCTTCTTGGCTGAAGTCGACCGGCCGCTCGTTTTCAAACCGGCCTTCGTGCCGGCGAGTTTCGGGCCGGACGGAAGCTTCAATGGTTGCCATGGATACACCTCCGCCCGCTAGGGATGTTCGGGGAAACCGCGCAAAATTTTATTGTAGCACTCGAGAGGTCCGTGTCTTTGGGGGCTTCCGCGAAACCTCGACCGGGCAATCGAGGACCTTCTTCATCCGGCTCGCCGCTTCGATCGAGCGCTATTCCTGGACCTTCACCGATTCCCGACTCTCCGCCGACTGGTAGCTCACGGCCGCCGTACGTTCCAGCTTGTCCCAGGCAAAGCGCTGACCTTCAATGGCCCGTTTCAGCGTCTTGATCAGGACCACAGAGAACAACTGGCGATAGGCAAACCTCTGAAGCCACACCTGGCTGAGCAGCCAGGTGTCCTCTCTTGCTTCCGGCTGGCGACGCTCGAGGGCAAATGCAACCGCCGAGATTACGAAATCGATGATCAAGAAAGCAGCAAAGAACAACACCAGCCGGGTGAAGTCCGCGGGATCGGTGGAGTCGGGATGAAAGTGTTTCTGCACGAAATACCAGACGGCGCCGAACGCGAACATGAGATCGATGAAAGGCGAGACCAGGGGTAAAAGGATCTGGAAGATGACAATGTTCGGCAAGGCTACCCAGCCGAGAGCACCCTTCCTGGCAAACACGGCGCGATGCTTCCAGACGGATTGCAGAATGCCAAACGACCAACGAAAGCGCTGCCGCATCAGGCCGTTGGCATTGGTCGGTGCCTCCGTATAAGCCAGCGCCAGGTCTTCATATTCTGTCCGGTATCCACGCCGCAAGAGCGCCATGGTCAGATCGGCGTCTTCGGCGACCGTATCGGTGTGGTAGCCACCGACCTCGCGCACGGCCGATGTTCTCCAGGCCCCGATGGCTCCGGGCACAACGCTCACGGCTCCCAAGGTGTTCAGCGCCCGTCGCTCGAAATTCTGGCTGGTGATGTACTCGAGAGCTTGCCAGCGCGTCCACAGATTTACCCGATTGCCCACTTTGACATTGCCCGCGACGGCGGCCACCCTCGGATCGAGAAAATGCGGGACCAGCCGCGAAACAGCTTCGGGAGCCACGATGGTATCGGCGTCGATACCGACAAAGATCTCCTCATCCTGCAGGTACTCGAGTCCGTAGTTCAAGGCGTCGGCTTTGCCCGAATTCTCCTTGGTCAAGACCAGGACGCGGCCCGTGGCTTGTTCGCGGGCAAAGGCACGGCGTGTAACTTCAAGAGTCCGGTCGCTGGATCCGTCATCAATCACGATGACGCGCAAGTCGGGGTAGTCCGAAGCCAGAACGGCGCGCACCGTGCGCTCGATCACCTTCTCTTCATTGTAGGCGGGGATGAGAACCGACACCGCTGGCTTGTAGTAGGTCGAATCGGGCGAGGGCCGTTGCCTTAAACGGTCGTAAATGGCAAATGCACCGACAAAAAGCAAGCGCCCGGTCATCAGCAGGTCGCCGAGGAAAAAGATCCAGGCAATGCCCTTGCTGACAAAGGTCCACAGTGCGAACCCGATCCAATCGACGCGGGCCGCCCAGCGCTGGTCCCCGGCCAGAGCGGGCATCACGTCGGCCTTGGTCTTTCCCATTAGCTGGTACAGCGGGACGATCGTAATCCCTTTGGCGCGAACGCCTTCGATGATTGCCGGCAGCGCTTGAACGGTTTGACGGCGGTCGCCTCCGCCGTCATGCAAGAGAATGATGCTTCCGCAGAAGCGGGTATCGCTGCCGCAGGGCGGGAGGTGAGCCAGCACACGATCGGTGATTTCCCCCGCCGTCGGCCGCGGATTTTCTTGCCAATCATTGGGATCGATCTTGTCGCCCACCAGAATGTAGCCCATGTCTTGGGCCGTCTTCAGCGGCCGCACCTGATCCGTCGTGTCCGGCTCTTGATCGATCGAGTAGGGAGGCCGGAAGAGCAAGGTATGGACTCCCAGACGGCTGGCAAACAGCTCGGCGGTCAAATTAATCTCGAGCTCGACGAAAGCCCGAGAAATGTTGCTGATGTCGGGATGGGTGAAGGTGTGATTGCCGATCTCATGCCCCTCGCGATAGATCCGCGAGGTAATGCTGCCGAAGCTTTCAGCCTCGAGACCGATGAGAAAGAACGTCGCCGGCGCCTGTTCCCGCTTGAGCACGTCGAGAATCTTGGGGGTCCATTGCGGATCGGGGCCGTCGTCAAAGGTGAGGGCCACCTGGTTGGGGCTGTAGCCGTAGCGGGCGACGCGATACGGTTCGGGCAAAGGGTCGAACTCCTCATCCGTAATCAGCCCGGAACCGGAGTCGATGGTCAGCGTGCGGGTCCCATGAGAAGGCTCGGCTTCGATCCTAAAAATCTCGCCCGTTCCCACCATGTCCACGTCATCGCCAGGGGGAACATCTCGTAATTTGTCGGCCGCATTCGACTCGCCGGGCACATCCCATACCTTCCATAGCGAGCGATCTTCAGATCCGAGCCGCCACAGAGCGAAGGTCTCGACGCCCAGGGTCTGGGCCGCCCTCATTTCGTTGAGCGCCGTAACCGCATCCAGAAACCAGATGTCATGGCGGAGGTTGTGCTCGTCCATGTAGCTGACGTGCGGATTGAGGCTGTCGTCGTCAAAATCCACGTCCTCCTCGGAATCTCGCGCCGTAAGCCAAGCCTCCTGGACGCTCGAATTGGTGTCCTTCATACCCGGGGGAGGAGTGCCCTGCTTGGTTCGTTCGACCCAGTCATAGCCATAATTGCCAATGGCACAAATCAGCTTCTGCTTCGGGATTAACTTCGCGGCAACTTCCAGACTCTGGACGAACCAGTCCTGGGAAGCCACCGGGCCGGGCTGGCCGCCGGGGAAATGCTCGTCGTAGTCCATTACGACCACGCCATCGGCGGCGGCGGAAATCCGCGCATAATCAAAATCTTCGTTGTGAGGCTGAACGCTCACGTAGAGCTTCTCTCCTCTTTTATGGAGGTCGCGGGAGAGTTCCTCGAGCAAGCTGTTGTACCCCGGTTGACCCTTCTTCGGAAACTCCTCGAAATCGACCATCAGCCCGCGATATTTGTCGGTGGCCAGAAATGCCGCAACCTGCTGCCGGAAGCGAGTTCGGGCGCGGGCATCATTCAGGAAGCCACTGATGTCCACCCAGTTGACGCCATCGGAATTGTTGACCATGGGGTAGACTTCGAGGCCGGTCTCTTCCGACTTGAGGAAGGGCATGACTTTATCGTCGACCGGGCGAACGGACGAAGTTTCGACCACGTCGAAAAAGTTCATCGTTTGTTCATCGATCGATTGCAACTTTCCGTCGGCGGTCACTACGTGCAGCCATTCCGGATAGAGCAGGTCAATCTGGCGAGCATACTCTCGTAAGGAAGAAAAACTGGCGGCATCCCAGGGCACGTAAAAGGCCGCCCGGACCCCTTCCTCGGGTCCCAGCATCAGCTGCGAAGGCATCCTGCGCTGGGTGCGTCGCAAGGCCGCCTGCCGACGGCGCTCCTTGGCCTTCTCCCTCTCGGTTTCGCGCAGCGCATGGTAGGGTTTGGTTTCCGTCTTCCACAGCAGCGTAGGCAGCGGTTCGTCATGTAAGACGTTGTAAATAAAAAAGCTCACCAGCAGCATAAAGCTGACGGCGAGGGCGTCGAACAACCACCGCAGCCGCTTCCAGCGCGCCTGTCGAGGATCGAAGAAAACCGGTTGGGCCATTAGATGATTCCATCCTAAGCTGTGTGGTAAGCAGGGTCAACGACACGCCCCGACCGTGACAGCCCCGCCCTTAGAGATTGACGAAGCTGCCGGAACGGGGAAAACACGTTATAGTGCGGTGGTGCGCGAACTCGTGCGCAAGAACCCCCGCTTTTTCCTCTTCGCAACCCTGGCTGGGATGGCGCTTCGCCTTCTGTTTATCCTGCGGGTTCCTGCCCTCACCGCGGATTCCTTCGTCTACGGGGATATCGCCAAGAACTGGCTGCAACACGGAATCTACGGCTTGAGTGGTATCACGAGAATTTCTCCGACCGATATCCGCCTGCCCGGGTATCCCGCCTTCCTTGCCTTGGTGTTTCGCATCTTCGGAATGGAACACTACCGGGCGGCGCTCGTCTTCCAAATGGTTGTCGACATCGCGACCTGTTTTGTCATCGCCGATCTCACCCGTCGTCTACTCTCCCCGCGGGCCGCCAAGGCGGCCTTCCTCCTGGGCGCCTTGTGCCCGTTTCTGGCAAACTATGCCGCGGCGGCACTCACCGAAACCTGGGAGGTCTTCTTCACCGCGCTGGCCCTGAATTTCGCCATCTCGGGCCTCGAAGGTCGAGGCTGGCTTCGATGGCTGGCCTGTGGGCTGGCCTGTGGTGGTGCCATTCTCATGCGGCCCGACGGCATTTTGCTGCCGATCGCCATTGAGCTTTATCTCGCGTCTCTGATCCTAGCTCGACTCCCTAGCCGGCTGCCGCCAGAAGGCGCCACCTCGACCATCGAATCCTTGCTCCGAGCCGGCCTGGTGCTCGGGGGGTCCGCGCTCCTGCTGCTCGTTCCGTGGACGGTCCGCAACTGGCGCACCTTCGATCGGTTTCAGCCCCTGGCGCCGCGTTACGCCAATGAAGCAAACACCTTTGTGCCCCTAGGCTTCGAACGATGGATGAAAACCTGGATTGCCGACTATGCTTCCACCGAGGAAGTTTACTGGGCGGTGCCAGGCAGCCCGATTGATCCAGCCAATCTGCCCACCCGCGCTTTCGATAGCCCGGAGCAGCGAGACGAAACCGAGGCGTTGCTCGACGATTACAACCGGCAGCTTCAGATCGATCCCGCTCTCGATCACAGATTCGAACAACTGGCCGAGGAGCGTGTCCGGCAGGATCGTTGGCGTTACTGGGTCTGGCTACCCTTGCTGCGGATCGCCGATATGTGGCTGCGGCCAAGAACGGAAATCTTGCCGTGTAACAGCCGATGGTGGGAGTTCGACGAACAGGCGCTATGGCTGGGGGTGATGATCGCCCTGGGCGTCGTCAATCTTCTTTACTTGGGCGCGGCTACGCTCGGCTTGGTGCGGGGAGGGCCGGTACTCCATCTCGGCCTGCTGCTCGGTTTTGTGATTGTGCGATCGGCCTTCTTGGGCACGCTCGAGAATCCGGAGACCCGCTATACCCTCGAAGGCTATCCGGTTGTGATTCTGCTTGCAGCCAAGGCTTTGGGGAACCGCCGCGCAAGGATCGCGCGAACGGGCTGCCGATCCTAGAACCGGCGGGGGAGCGTTATTCGCCGAGCGGCGAATCGGTCATACGGAAGCGGGTACGGACATGCTCGGAGAGCAATGCGATGGCCGCTCGATTGCCTACACGGTCGGCCTGGGCCAAGTACTTCATGGCCTCAACCAGCAGGCGTTGGCCGTCCACGTAGCGGGGATCAGGATTGCGCTCCCGGCGACGCGGGGGCTTGGGAGGAACGGGAATGGTAAAAACCTTGGCCATCGACTTTGCCTTGTAAATAACCGTGACGCTTTCGGCTTACCGAGTATAACTCGCGGCCGCATGTTTTTCAGCCTTTATTTTCACTGGCTTTGGCTGACTTCAGTGAGTCCCCGCCGTCGTCCGAGTTAGCCTTTGGGAACTCAGGACTTCGTCTTGATCTTGAAGGCGCTGTCGGGGATTTTTTCCTTCAGCTGGATCTCGGAGTAGCTGGCCAGCCGATAATCGTTATCCGGCTTGGGTGGAAACATCTTTTGCTGCAATGAGACCCCCCGGGTTAGATCAATCCACAACCAGATGTGCTCGAAGGTATTGCGAGCTTTGTCCGATTTCGGAACCAGGTCCAGTTTCGCAACCGCAATGCCGTCCATGGTTTCCTTGCCGAGATAGCTCACGCTAAACGATTTCAGCATGTCTTGGCCGCTGCCGCCGAAACCGAGCACCAGGAAACTCTCAACCAAGCCCTGATACTTGCCCGTATCGTACTGCGTCAGTTGTTTGGTGTTCGGGTAGTACAGCTGAACTTTGCTGTCGGCGAAGACGACCTGCTTCGGGGTCGGTTCGGTGATATCGGCGGCCATCTCTACTTGCTGGCCAGTCCTGCGAAAGTACACCGTTCCCTTTTGCACGTCCTTTTCATCGACCACCGAGATGTATTGGGTCCAGACAAACTTGGCTTGTGCGGTGCGAAAACTCGCGGCCGTGCGATCCATCTGGGCGATCACCCGCTCAAGTTCCGAATCGGCCGGGCCGCTGGACTTCGCGGTGTCTGGCCCGGCTTTCGCAGCGGCAGAATTTGCTGCCTGCTTCCAGGCCGGCGCGGCCCACACGACCGCCCCTACCGTCAGCATGGACAAGCCGCAGGTACACCATCTTGGCAGGCTCATTGGGATCGAATGCCCCAGCCGCTATTTGCGTTCTACCCAGACCTTGTAATGCGCCACGCGTCCGGCCTGGTTCCGCACCGCTTCGACCTTGGTGATGGTCACCTCTCCCGAAATTGGTTCAATGATTCCGAGCAATTCGCCTCTTCGAGCGTCTTCATCCTCGCCCATCACCGCGGAACCTTCTACCTGGTAGATCAACCCTCCCTGGCCGTCGGGCATGACCACGACCCCGGTTGGATGAGGATTGTGTTCGACCGGTTTGTCCTTGAAGTTGATAAGCTTCGGGGAAAAGAAAACGAAGAGCAAAATAAGCGTGACCATCACGTCGTATTGCACGCTGCCGCGCTCGTGCGACCACAGGATGTAGCTCCGGAGGGTGTGCCAGACTCCCGCTACCGGAGCGACCGGTTTCGAAACCGCCGTCGCATTTGCTTCAACCCTGTTGAGGTCCATATCCCGCTCACTGATCTAGCCTCAACTTCCGCGGGAAGCTGGGCGAGATCAACGATTCTGACACGTCTCTGGCGCCTCGGCTAAAACTTCTTTGGAGTAAGTCGTTCGACTCCCATATAAGGCCGAAGCGGCTCCGGGATCAACACCGTTCCATCCGCCTGCTGATAGTTCTCCAGAATGGCGACCCAAGTGCGCCCAATGGCGAGCCCGCTGCCGTTCAGAGTATGCACGAACTGGGGCTTGCCCTTTCCTTCCGCGCGGTAACGGATATTCGCCCGCCGCGCTTGAAATGCTTCGAAATTGGAGCACGAGGAAATTTCACGAAACAGCTGTTGCCCAGGCAACCACACCTCGAGATCGTAGGTTTTGGCCGAAGACGACCCCATATCGCCGGTACTCAGTGTCACGACGCGATAATGCAACCCGAGCTGCTGGAGCACGTCCTCGGCGTTGTGGGTCAGCTGCTCCAGTTCGTCGTAGGAGGTTTCCGGACGGGAGAACCGCACCAGCTCCACCTTCTGAAATTGATGCTGGCGGATGATGCCGCGTACGTCTTTTCCGTAGGAGCCGGCTTCACTGCGAAAACAGGGTGTGTAGGCCGTGAGGCAGACCGGCAGGCGCGAAGCTTCTAGCACCTCGCCACGGTAAAGATTGGTAAGCGGAACCTCGGCGGTCGGAATGAGCCATAAATCTCTGTCGCCGTGGGGAACGCGAAACTGATCGGCCGCAAATTTGGGCAGCTGCCCGGTACCATACATCGAGTCGGAATTTACCAAATAGGGGGGTAAGACCTCCGTGTAGCCATGCTGGCGAGTGTGTAGATCGAGCATGAAATTGGCGAGCGCCCGCTCCAGCCTCGCTCCCAGATCCCAATAGACGGCGAATCGTGCACCCGTAAGCTTCACCGCCCGCTCCAGATCGAGAACCCCGAGCTGCTCCCCCAGCTCCCAATGAGGCTTAGGGGGGAAATCGAACTTGGGAGGGGAACCCCAACGGCGGACTTCCACATTCTCATCTGCGCCGGGGCCTACCGGGACACTGGAATGCGGAAGATTGGGAATGCCAGAGAGAATCTCGCCCAGGCGCTGGTCGAGCTGTTCGGCGGTCTTTTCGAGATCCTGCATGCGTTCGCGCAACTGCTTGGTCTCGGCCACCAGGCGGGAGACGTCCTCTCCGCGCTTCTTCCGCGTGGCGATTTCCTCGGCAGCCTGATTACGCTGTGCCTTGATGGTCTCGACCCGGGCAATCGCCTGTCGCCGCTCGCCATCGACCTCGACGAAGTCCGGCAACACCGCCGCCGGATCGAGGCCCCGATTGCGCAGCTTCTCCTCGACAAGCGGCAGATTGTCGCGGACGAAATTCAGATCCAGCATGGTAAAGCACTACTGTACCAAAAACCGGACGGGGGGTCGGCGCGACTGCTTCCGCCGCAAACGGGTTACGGACGGCGGTCGGAGGACTTTTCCAGGCGCTCTTTCACATACTGGACGATGGTTCGATCGACATAGTTCGGCGGCCGAATACGGAAAATCGGCCTGGGTTTTCGGATCCGGTTGAGGTCCATTCCCCACCCCGTCGTCTGACCACTCAAAACCTTGTCGTGCAGGATGATGGCGTCGGCCGAGTCGAGAAACTCCCGGGCCGATCTCTTGAAGTCCCCAGTGGCGGGATCGAGAACCGTGAGGTAAAGGTCGGGAGAAAGGAACCTCATAATACTGTTGGACTCGACGATCGAGTTTTCTGATTCCGAGAGCTTCCGGTAGATCGCCGGCATGGCTTCCCCCAGCCGGCCTTGTTCGCTTCGCACCCACCAGGCCCGCCGAGCTCCTGCCAGGAGGAAGCGCGACGTGTCGGATTCACCCGAGCGATCCTTTTCTTCGCTGATCGCCCAGCTGTGATCCGCAGTAGCGCAGGCGCACTGGCAGACTTTGCCTTTGCGAGAGCAGATTCCGTGGCCGTACTGGGTAATCTTGAAAGCAGTCCAGTGATGCTCGGAAAGAGCCGCTATCAGTCCCGCCATGACACTGGTTTTGCCCACATCGCGGGAATGTCCGCCGATGACAATAATAGCCATGGGGTTACCCAACCAACCCGGAGACCCACCGTTTCCCTCGCTCGACCGGCTAGGGTCTCTTTGCCAGTCGCGCCAGGACCGCCAGTTCTCTCAGGTATTGCCGAAGCGGTCGCGCCGGTGTTCCCCAGAAAATTATGCCTCGGCCGCGAATCACCTTTTTCGTCGGAACCCCGCTCCGGGCTCCTAGAATAGCGCCAGCTTCGATCCGAACGTGATCGCCGAGGCCTACCTGGCCGCCAATCACCACATCATTCTCGATCACGACGCTGCCTGAAATGCCGGTCTGCGCCGCGATGACCACGTCTTCTCCGACCTCGACGTTGTGTCCCACATGCACCAGGTTATCGATCTTGGTTCCGCGACCGATGCGGGTCACCTCCAAGGCTCCGCGGTCAAGGGTCGAATTCGCGCCGATTTCGACATCATCCCCGATTTCGAGATGGCCTACCTGGGGAAACTTTTCGTAACGCCCGCTCGCTCGATCCCGCACATAGCCAAACCCATCGCTGCCCAGTATCGCGCCGGAGTGGACAATGACCCGGTTTCCCAGCCGCACACCGGGATACACGGTTACCTGGGGGTATAGTTCGCAGCCCTGTCCGAGGGTAGCATGGGCGCCGATCACGCTGCCCGCGCCGATCCAGGTCTTGTCACCGATCTTCACCCCTTCCCGAATCACCACCCGCTCATCGATGGTGACGCCGGCACCGCACTCGGCGGAGGGATCAACGAAGGCACTGGGGTGAATGGCCGCTTTTCGGCCCGGCCTGGTGTGTAGCAGCCCGGCCGCTCGGGCAAATGCCAGGCGAGGCTGATCGCACACGAGCACGGGTTTCAAGCTTGCTTCGCGGAAAAATTCACCGGCGATCACCGCCGCCGCAGGGCTTCGGATCGCCTTTTCGAGATGTCTCCCATCTTCGACGAAAACCAGATCACCCGGGGATGCCTGCGCTATGCTCGAGATTCCCTTGACCTCGACCGACCCATCTCCGACCACGCGAGCCCCAATCCGATCGGCGATCTGTTGGACCGAACAGGCCACAGCACAGTTTTATATGTTTGCTGCCAGAAAGGAAAGCAACCGCTAGAATCGAGGTATGCCGCGAAAGGTCTTCTGGATGAGCTTTGCGCTGCTGGGGCTGTTGGCAGATTTTACCCTGCCCCTTACCTGGGCTCTCATTGCCACCATCCCCATTGCCTGGCTGAGCTGGTGGGTGGCTTACCGCAGTGACTGGTTCTGATCGAGGTTATGAGCCGCGGGTCCTCCGAGCCTGTGCGAGGGTCAGTAGAACGGCGGCTGGCCTTCCGGCCTTGTCTTCCAGCGCCGGTGCACCCAGAGCCACTGGTCAGGATAACGGCGAACATACTCTTCGATAATCTTGGTGAACCGGGCGGTATTGGCCACGGCGTCCGCATCATCGTCTCCGCTGCGAACGAGCGGGACTGCCGGATCAAAACGCAAGCGGTATTTTCCCAGGCTGGCATCCCAGATCGTGAATCCCGGAACCACCGCCGCGTCGGTGCGCAAAGCAATCCTGGCCAAGCCGCTGGCGGTGCAGGCCGGAATCCCGAAAAAATCGACGAACACTCCTTGCGGCGGGGTCATGTTGGTGTCCATGAGTATTCCCACGGTCTCCCCGGCTCTGACAGCCGCCAGCAAGCCGCGAACAAAATCGTCCTTTTCGACCATCGTGTTGCCATGCATGGTTCGATATTGGCGAACCAGTTGATCCAGATAGAGATTGTCGAGCGGTCGCATCACCACATGCAAAGGATGGCCATGCAGGGAATGCACGAAGGCCGAGAGCTCCCACCCGCCGAGATGGCCGGTGAGGAACAGCACGCCTTTCCCTTGCTTGAGTGCACACTCGAAGTTCGCGAATCCGTCGTAGACTACAACCTCGCCCACGTTCTCCCGTGTGTAACGGGGGAGAAGGCAAACTTCGGCGGCTTGTCGTCCAAAGGAAGTGAATACACCTCGCAGGATGCGGGCGCGTTCGCGACGACTCTTTTCCGGAAAGGCGAGCTCGAGGTTGATCCGACCTACCCGCCGCAGGCGGCCATGCAAGAGGTAAACCCATCCTCCCAGCGTGATGCCGGCGGCGCGGGCAAGCGGGCGAGGCAAGGCCCCAATGAACTTAATCAGGATCCAGGCTAGTGCATACTGCAGTCGCTGACGCATGGGCGACAAGGGCCGACGGTACAACGACCGCCGCCTGATGTCAAACCCGCTTCCCTAGCGGTGGCCAGCGATGGACTGCGAGCTCAGGAGATTTCCTTCCCTTGCTTCGGACTTTTTGCCGCGGCGCGCATGCGTTCGATCTCCTGCCTTCGCTCTCGCAGGCGCTTTTCCCATCCTTCGCCGGTGGGGTGGTAGTAGACTCGGTCGCGCAGATTGTCGGGCAAGCACATCATGTCGGTGACCTTGCCGTCGAAGTCATGCGCGTATTGGTAGCCTTGGCCGTAGCCCAGCCCTTTCATCAGTCCTGTCGGGGCGTTCCGCAGATGAAGGGGAACCGGCGCAGCCGCAGTGCGTTCCACATCCTCGACTACTTCGGCGTAAGCGGTATACAGGGCGTTCGACTTGGGCGCCAGGGAAAGATAAACGGCTGCTTCGGCCAGGGCGAGATTGCCTTCCGGCATTCCGATGAACTCCACCGCGTCGCGGGCGGCCATCGTCAGCGACAGGGCATTCGGATCAGCCAGACCGATGTCTTCGACTGCCATGCGAACCAGACGCCGCGCAATGTAAAGCGGATCCTCGCCAGCTTCAAGCATGCGTCCCAGCCAGTACAGCGAGGCGTCGGGATCGCTGTTGCGCACCGACTTGTGGAGCGCCGAGATCAGGTTATAGTGCTCATCCCCAGCTTTGTCGTAGACGAGAACCCGTTTTTGCACCGCGTCCTCGACCATCGCTTCGCTGATCTCGGCCCCAGCCTCTGCCTCGCGTCGTCCCCTGGCTAGCGTGGCTGCAACCTCGAGCACATTATAAGCACTGCGTGCGTCGCCGCTCGCGTAAGCGGCTATCTTACTGAGCGCCGCTTCGGAGGCTGTCAACCGCATCGCTCCAAGGCCGCGCTCTTCGCCAAGTGCCCGCTTCAGCAAGCCGACAACCTGCTCCTCGGTCAAGGGCTTCAGGACGTAGACTCGGCTGCGGGACAACAGCGCCGAGATGATCTCAAAGGAAGGGTTCTCGGTGGTGGCCCCGATCAGACGGATATTGCCTTTCTCCACGTGGGGAAGAAAGGCGTCCTGTTGTGCTTTGTTGAAGCGATGAATCTCGTCGATGAAGACGATGGTGCGGGTGCCATATTGCCGAGCCCGTTCGGCGTCGGCCATGACCTGCTTGATTTCTTTGATCCCCGAGAGCACGGCGGAAAACTCGATGAACTCCGCCTTGCTCATGCGTGCGATGATCTTGGCGAGCGTCGTCTTGCCGGTTCCGGGAGGCCCCCAGAAAATGAGGGAGCCGAGATCGTCACGTTCGATCTGGGTACGCAGGGGTTTTCCCGGTGCTACCAGATGATCCTGACCGACGAACTCGTCCAGGCTGCGCGGGCGCATGCGATCCGCCAGCGGTCGGGTTGGATCCTTCGCCGGCTCGGCCGGCGGGGTTGGCTGAAACAGGCCCATATCAACGTCCTTCGCCCCCAGCATACCGTGATCCCCATCGGCGGACTCCAGCCATCCGCTCGGATCGAGGGTCCCGACCGTCGGGGCGAACCTGGGATCTATCGGAGCTCGCTCGTCGGGGGAAAACCTTCATGCTGACGTCCGCTGTCTCCAAGCCTCGTAAAGAAGGATACTGCCGGCAACGCCTGCATTCAGGGACTCCACCGTCCCCGCATGGGGGATGGCCACTACCTCCTCCAGATTCCGCATCAGGTGAGGCTCGAGACCCCCGCCTTCCCCACCGAGGAAGATGGCTAGCGGCCCGGTCATGGCGGCGGCGGTAAGCGGCGTTCCCTTGTGGGCTGCCGTCGCGAGTCGGCGAATCCCGCGCCCGCGAAGCTGGGCCAGAGCGTCCTCGAACTTGACCTTGACCACCGGAAGCCGGAACAGGGAACCCGCCGCGGCACGCACGGCCTTCCAGTTCAGCGGACTCACCGTACCTTCCCCCAAGAGCACCCCCGCGGCCTCGAATGCCTCGGCTGAGCGAATGATGGTGCCCAGGTTGCCCGGGTCCTGCAACCCCGCAACCACCACGACCGGGCCGAATTCGGATCGTTTCAGTACATCCTCCAATTTAAAAATGCGGGCCCGGACCAGGGCGGCGACTCCTTGCGGGGTTTCCGTCCGCACCGCGCTGGCGAATAGCCGGTCGGCAAGTAATATGGTCTCGGTGTGAGGGCCGATCTGCGGTAACAACCGTTCCGCCTTCTGACGGGCAGAGGCGCTGAAGAACACGGTTCGCAACTTTAAACCGCTCCGTATGGCCTCCTCGAGCAGGCGAAGCCCCTCGATGGCGAAGTAACCCTCCGGGGAGACTTCCTCTCTGGCGAAGGCCTGGCGCAGGTCCTTGACCAGGCGGTGATGACGCCCTTCGATCCTGCGCAGGCGTCCCCAGTGGTCGATCGCAGGCTTAGGGTCAGGTTTCGCCACGTGCCGTCTTCCTTCCCTCAATGCTACGTGCATAATACGCTCGGCTTGCAGAAGTCCGGCGTGGTATGTTAGGGTTCGCGTTCAAACAAAGTCCACGAAGGACTCGCGTGCGCGCGGAAATCGTCAAAATCAGCAGCGAAAAACCTGAAGCCTCTCTGATCCGGTATGCGGCCGACCAGATTCGTGCGGGCGAAGTCCTGGGTATGCCCACCGATACGTTCTACGGGTTGGCGGCGGACCCCTTCAACTTGCGCGCCGTCGAACGGGTCTACGATATCAAATCCCGCTCCCGGCACAAGCCCCTGTCCTTGTTGATCGAGAACGTGGATCAAGCCGAGGAGTTGTGCAAGCCTCTGCCCGAGGAGTTTTACCTTCTTGCGCGGCGCTATTGGCCAGGGCCGCTTACCATCATTGTTAAGGCCGCGTCCCGCTTGCCCCTGAAGGTAACCGCCAATACAGGAAACGTGGCACTCCGGGTTCCCAGCGCCAAGATTCCCCTGGCGGTGGTCGAAGCTGCCCAAATTCCGATTACCGCAACCTCGGCGAATCTGAGCGGGGAGTCGGAATGCACGACCGCCGAGGCCGTGCGAGAGCAGTTGAAGGGACGGATTGCGATCATCGTCGACGGCGGCACCTCGCCCCGGGAGGTGGCTTCGACGATTGTCGATCTAACCGACGAAGAGGCGCGTTGGCGCGTTCTGCGCGATGGTGCGATCCCGTCTCAGGAGATCTCTGAGTTCTTCGCACAGGGATGAGCGAAGGCAACCTGAAGTCGACCTCTCGAAAACATCGGTTGCGCTGGCTCGCGATCCTGGCCGCGGCTCTCGTCGTCGCCAGCCTGGCGACCATCTGCGTGGGAATTGAGCGTGCAGCGGGAGAAACCGAGATTCATCCAGCCGACGCCATCGTTGTGTTCGGGGCAGCCGAATATGCCGGCCATCCGTCTCCGGTTTTTCGCGCCCGGCTGGACCATGCCCTGGAGATCTACGAGCGCGGCGTGGCGCCAGTGATCATTACCACCGGCGGCGCAGCTTCCGATCCGCAGTTCAGCGAGGGCGGGGTCGGTCACGACTACCTGATGCATCGCGGGGTTCCCGACGCCAGCCTCATTGCCGAGACCCAGGGTTCGGATACGGCGCAATCGGCGGAACGAGTGGCGGTGATTATGCGCGCCAACCATATGCACAGTTGTGTCGCGGTCAGCGACGCCTATCACGTCTTCCGCATCCGCAAGCTGCTCGAGCATGAGGGAGTCGAAGTGTACGTTGCGCCGCGCCCGGATTCACGGCCGCATTCCGCCTGGCAGCGAGGGGAAGCGATACTCCGCGAAGCCATGAGCTATGCCCTATGGCAATTGCACATTCCGGTTTAGCCGTTTCCCGAGGCGGATTCGAAACCTACAACGGGGGGCGGCCACCAGAGCTACCATCCCATCCGTTTTCTTAACTCGGTCACATGGGCCACGTGGTGACGCCCATGCCAGGCATAAAGAGCCAGGTTCTTCTCGAGAGATACAACCCCCAACTCGGGATGGCGGAAACTGCGCTTCCAATCCTCCGGCTTCAGCGAACGCAAGAGGACTACCCAGCGGCGGTGCAATGAATCGAGGAGGGACAAGGAAACTTCGAGCGGCGTGGAGGGCACGTCCTCCAGTTTCGCCCAGCGGTCTTCGAGATAGGGCTTGATGGTAGGCTCATCCTCGGTCAAGGCCAGCTTGAACCGGATATAGGCGTTCATGTGGCTTTCCGGGACGTGGTGAACCACTTGCCGTACCGTCCACCCGCCGTCGCGATAGGGCGTTTCAATTTGTTCTCGCGTCAATCCCTGAACCGCGGCCCGCAAGGCTTGCGGGGCCTCCTCGATATCGTTCAGGAATTTCTGACGCTCGGCCTCGGTGGTTGAGCCTGCGAACTTGAAGGGTCCAATGGGATAACGTGGGTCGCTCATTTTCATCTCGTTTCGACGTGATTTTGCGAACGGCATCCAGGCGGATGCCCTGCCAGCGTGGACTGCGAATGAGATGAAGCCTGAGGCTGAGAGGCTGCAAAAAATTCGGCTCAAGCCAAAAGAAGCGCAACTCCCGCGGCGATCAGCGTGCCGAGGAAGTTCACCCAGTTGTTGTCGAGAAGCTTACGCCGTTCGAGAGTAACCCCCATGTAGCTGTCCGCAATCATGCCCACGGCAGCGGCCACAACCGAGTACCCCGCGGCCTCGAGGGACACCAGACCCGCCAGATGGGAAACCTCGCTCACAACCGCTGCCGCAACGACGCCGCTCAGAGTGCCGATCAGGCTTACCCCACCATTGGTGCCCGCCGGCACAACCTCCCAGGTTGTGATCAGTCTCGCCGTATCATTCAGAGCCTGGCCGAGTTCGCTCGACACGGTGTCGGCTGCCGCCTCGGAAAGAGCAGCCACCGAAGCCAACAGGAAAGCACCGTTCCGGCTGAGCGGGGAAAGCGCAGCGAACACTGTCGCGGTCGCGAGATTTGCCAGCACTTGGGAGGCAGTTCGGCCCCGCCGATTTTCGGCTGTCCCCAGCTTTTGCTTTCTCTGGTAGCCAAACCGGGTGGCGACCCAGGTGAGGACAAACACGGAAACCAAGGCTGCAAAAGCCCCCACCCCAGCGATGGAGAACAAAACAAAACAAATCACGGCACCGGCGATCGAGCCGGAGAAGCTGACGCCTCGCAACCAACGGGCTACGGCCGTGAAAACCAGGGTTACCAGGAGGGCCAACCCGAGCCGCCGGGCTTCGATGTCCCAACCGGTCAGAAACCATGCACTCGCGAAGTTAGACATCGAAGCGATCCAGAGCCCATCTTTGATGAGCACCCACTACGTATAGCCTGTGCCTGTCGATCACCCCAGAATATTGTTGATTCTACTCTGGGTTACTGCTCTAACCGTTGCGCATCCAACCCTGGTTATAATTTAAACTTATGCTCGGAGCGCGGCTTTTGGCCGCGCAGGCGACAAGGGGAACCATGGCAGCTTCGATCTGGTCCGGATATCTTACCTTCGGCTTGATTTCGATGCCGGTTCGGCTGTTCTCCGGCGCACGCAGTTCAGGCATTTCCTTCCATATGCTGCACCGCGATGATCTCCAGCGTGTCAAACAGCAACTTTTCTGCCCGCTGGACAATCGCGTGATTGAACGCAGCGAGGTCGTGAAAGGCTACGAGTACCGCAAGGACGAGTACGTGGTGGTTGAGCCCGAGGAGATCAAGAAGATCGAGCCGAAGACGGCGAAGACGATGGAGATTTTGGAATTCGTCAAAGCCAGTGACGTCGACCCTGTCTATTTTGAGTCTTCCTACTACATGCTCCCGGAGGAGGCAGGTCGCCGCCCCTACGCACTTTTGACCAAGGCTCTCGAAGAGAGCGACTACGTCGCCATCGCCAAATTGACCATGCACAATCGCGAGTACACGGTTTTCCTCCGTCCCCATGAGGGGGGGTTGATGCTGCACACCATGTATTACGCCGACGAGGTTCGCGCCGTGGAGGGTTTTGGTCGGCCCGATGTCGAACTGAAAGAGGCAGAAGTGAAAGTCGCCCATCAGCTGATCGAGGCTCTGGCTGCAGACTGGGAACCCGAGAAATTTCACGATGGCTTCCAAGACAATCTCAAGAAACTGATCCAAACCAAGCTCGAGGGCGGCAAAATTGCGGAAGTGGAGAAGCCCAAGAAGCTTGCCCCCGTGGTGGATCTGATGTCTGCCTTGAAACAAAGCCTGGCGCAGATGGAGGGGAAGAAGAAGCCTGCAGCTGCGGCCAGGGAAGCGACGGCAAAGCGCGGTCGAGGCTGACAACGAACGGCTGCTGATTTCCTAGCACATGCAGTCGACTTCAGCGACACCCGCAGACCAATCTCAATTTCCGAGCGCCTCGAGAACCGCAATTTATTCTCGCTCGCTTCAGCCGTCCCTGGTAAACTTCCGGCCCGGCAGGAAACTGCGAACTGGCCCCAAGTCAGTAACTTGCGAACCCTTCGTTCGGTCGTTGTGCATGCTTTTCCCAGGCAGGCCGCGGGAAGAGTCGGCGCGGAGGAAGGGGCCAGGCATCCCTGCCGCGATCTGAACCTAGAAAAGTATGAGATCTCGACTATGCCCGGCGGGCTCGTCTCGCATCTTCTATTATTAGCGCAATGACAGACTTGCTTGGGCAAAGGATTCAGCTGCTCATTCACCGGCGAAGGCGTTCTATGATGCGATTCCCGTCCGATGCCTGGTCTCTATGGGATGGTTCGATCCGGACTGAAGGGACCAAGCAGGGGATACGATCCGGTGGCGCGGATGGTGGCTAGCCTTTAGAATAAGAAGCTTCCTGAATCGTATGCCGATTTTCCGTCCCCCGCTTGCTCGACCCAGGAGTTTCCTGCGCTGCTTAGGCGCGGCGACGATTTCCCTTCTGGTGCTGCTATGGGCCGGGTGCGGACAGTACTACCGACCGGTCGCCACTCCGATCATCCCTACTCTGCCGAACCCAAATTTTAACAACGTCGCCCTGGTGCTTACGCAGAATGGCGCGAATCATGCGGGTGCGAGCACGACTATCGATGTCTCGGGCGACACCGCAGTCTCGCAGTCCACCGTCGGGCTCATGCCCGCATACGCGCTCTTGGGTGCGACCTTGAAAGTCTTCGTGGTCAACCGGGGAGACGATACGGTTTCAGCGTTTTCGACCACCATTGCGGCGTCAAGCACCACTCCACCGCCAACTTCGTCCTCCGGTTCGTCGTCGAGTTCGTCCTCCAGTTCGCCTCCACCGCCACCCCCACCGCCCATCCTGAATCCGGTCACTACCATCACTTTGCCTCAGGGTTCAGCACCCGACTTTGTGGCGTCTACCGAAGCCGCCACGGTCTATGTAGGCAACGCTGGGAACGGGACGGTTTCAGCCATCAACACGACGTCAAATGTGGTCACCCTCACCACTCCGGTGGGAGGAAGTCCGGTTGCTATGGCCGAGCTTCCAAATGCGCTCAAACTTTACCTCGTCAATTCGAATCCGTCATCCGTGGTCAGCGTCAACCCCATCAATTTAACCGTGAATTCCCCCATCTCCCCCTATTCCGGTTCATCCTGGATCACTCCCGTCTGGGTTGTGTCGCGGACGGATAACCAGCGAGTTTACGTGCTCGATGAGGGCGCAGGCACCGTATCGGCGATCAACACTTTCTCCGACACAGTGGTCGCTGCTCCGGCTTCCGTTGGTGTAGGGGCGAACTTCATGGTGTACGATCCGAACCTCGACCGGATCTATGTGACCAACCCAACGGCGAGCACGGTGACGGTACTCGATGCCACGACCGATACCTTGCCGGCGACGCAGCTGGCGGTGCCGAACCCCGTCAATCTAGCCGTGCAGCCGCCCTATGGGGGTAGATTTTATGTGACGAACGCTGTGCTGGCTGGAACCGCTCCCAATCAGAGGGTCACGGCTACGGTCACCGTGTTTAGCGCGGTGGACCTGAGCGTGATGACCACCGTTCCCCTGACCTCGCTTCCGCGGGCACCAGGTTGTCCCGCCCAAACCTGGTCCGAGCTGTCGGTGGCGGCGTCTGCCGATGGCTCTCGAGTTTACGTAGGCAACTGCGACGCAGGAAACACAGCCGTGATTCAGACCTCGAATAACACGGAGTTGCTGGCCATCCAGGCTCCGAACGGAGCCATACCCGCAGCCTACCTTAATGTTAATTCGGTCTCGCAAAGCGGTTTGAACACCACCTATGGCTTCAGTCCGATTTCCGGTCCCACGATCACGGCGGGCATGAGCGTCACGATCAGCGGGATGCGCAGCTCCGGGAACAACGGCACGTTTTCGATTACAGCGGTGGGCACGGGAACCTTCACGGTGTTAAACCCAGCCGGTGTCAGCGCGCCTGGCGAGACCGGCACCGGGGTCGCGCTCACCCCCCAGAGTCCTATACTGGTGCTCGCCGGTACCCAACCGAGCAATTGAGTTTTAGAAGTTGAGTTGGTGGAGGGTTTTCTGGTACCCGGGAAGTAACTCGATCCGTCTGTTAACCGCGCCCGCCTGCGGCCAGTCCTTTGCTCTGGACGCTATACTGCATGGCGATGTTCATAAAGACATTGCCGCTCGAAGTTTCAAAGCACATCACCAAGACCTCGGTGTCCTCGCTGCTTTTCGCACCGTGTTCGGATACGTGGAGGGCGGGAGGATGGACCCGGAAATGAAACCCTTGATCGTTTAGCGTTGTGACAGCGTTCCCGATCACCTGATTGGCGAGCTCGAAAACCGTTTCGCGCACCAAGTCATCGGATTCCGGAAGCTCTGCTCCGGCGAAGCGGCGGGCGATTCGTACGGCGGTTTCCGTATCCAGATCGAAGATGACTCGCCCTTCGATGTCGCCAGTCAGTCGAACCATGGCCGCCACTCCCTTTCGCCGATAGGCTTCTTCCTCCATACTCACGTTGCCAATCGACAGCGAGGACCCCAGGTTCTGGGCCAGCACGGCATCGGCCGCGTTAATGAAAGGCTGAATCAACTCCATTTTCATTTTGCCTCTCCCGCGCCCCCTGGGGCACCCACGGCGGCGGCGTTCGCCACGCATCCATCCTCGCCCATCACATACTTGATCACTTCATACAGAACTTCCGGCTTGACCGGCTTCTGGACAAAATGGCGGGCACCCCGCTGCAGGGCGGCCACGATGTTTTCCTGATATCCGACAGACGACACCATGACCACACGTGCCTCGGGATGCTTTTGGACGATTCTCTCTGCCGCCTCGATGCCCTCCATCTGCGGCATGGTGATGTCCATCAGCACGATGTCTGGGTTGGTGCGATCGTATTCGGTGATGGCCGCGGCCCCGTCGCCCGCTTCGCCGGCAAGTTGACCGCCGAAGGTCTCGATCATGCGGGCCAGGTTCTTGCGAGCAAAGACGGAATCGTCCACGACCAAGTAACGGATCGGTTGACCGTCTTTGCTGCGTCTCATTGTGGCAAACTGCTCCATAAAACCTCCTGCTCCAAACATGCGGCAAGCTCGAAGGGCTTGCCGAAGATTCAGTCTTTTCCGGCGGCTGCGGGCTTGCCGCCCCCGCCGATTTGTGTCGTACCTTTCGTAGCGGTAGTAGGCTCCTCCCCGCATTGTGCCAGCAAGGTGTTGGCGATGGCGTCGAGACTGACGATTCTGAGCGCAGCGCCACGCTCGATGGCCGCCTTCGGCATGCCGAACACCACACAGGAATCCTCGCTTTGGGCGATGGTCATGCCTCCTACCTCCTTCACCCGCTTCATGCCTTGTGCGCCGTCGTCCCCCATTCCCGTCATCAGCACGGCGATGGTCCGACTTCCGAATTCTTCGGCCGCGCTCTTGAACAGCACATCGACCGAGGGGCGGTGTCCATTCACCCGCGGTTCATCGGCCAACACGACTACATCGCCCAACGGCAACCTCTTTACCTTCATATGGCGGCTGCCCGGGCATACCAGCGCCCGGCCCGCGATGAGCAAGTCGCCCGATTGGGCCTCTTTGACGCGAATGGCGCAAATTTCGTCCAAGCGCCGGGAAAACATTTCGGTGAAGCCCTCCGGCATGTGTTGCACAATCAGGATCGATCCCGCAAAATCCTTGGGGAGTTGGGGCAAGATATACTGCAAGGCGGCGGGCCCTCCGGTAGACACACCGATGACGACCACCCGAGTGGGCGTAGAGCCGCTCTGGGGCACTGCCTTTTCCTGAGGACGCCCGAGTGGCGCGGTCACCTTGACTCCCCGGCTCTGCGCGGCCGCTTTGATCTTGGTAATCAACTCTTGCGCGATCTCCGGCATGCGCGCCGAGACATCGCTGGGTTTGGCGACGAAGTCAAAGGCTCCCATGGAGAGAGCCTTGAGGCTAATCGCTGCCCCCTGCGTGCTATGGGAACTGA
>Ga0187783_10000541_pt1 | contig 27734 bp, 21 predicted proteins | sample 1015_SJ02_MP02_2_FD_132471 | JGI IMG/M metagenome (GOLD analysis project Ga0187783, IMG submission 132471) | Tropical peat soil microbial communities from peatlands in Department of Meta, Colombia - 1015_SJ02_MP02_20_MG | ecosystem: Environmental > Terrestrial > Soil > Wetlands > Peat | place... | reverse complement strand
TTACATCGATTTGGGCACGCTCTACCTCGAACAAAGTCGGCCGAACGACGCGCTGCCGTATTTGCGCCAGGCGACCGAGATCGCGCCCGAGGACGCGAAGGGGCACGAAAAACTGGGAAAGACTTTCTCGATGCTCGAGGAGCTGCCGGAGGCACAGGCCGAACTCGAGAAGGCGGTAGCGCTGGCGCCCGGCGTTGCAAGCTTGCATTACATGCTCGGCCAGGTTTACAGGAAAGAAGGAATGATGGACAAAGCCAAGGCCGAGTTTGACCGGACAGCGGCGCTCAGCGGCACGCATTCGTCAGACCAAAAGCCGCTCCCGGCGCCCAAGTAGAGGCAGAGTTACTGCGGGGGAGGGTTCTGGTCGCGGTTCTGCATGACCTGCTGCGCGCGGGCGGCCGTTGCGGCGCGCGCGCTTTCCTCGAGTTTGCTGAAGAGCTGCATTTCCGCCTTGGCTTCGTCGGCACGGCCCAGCGAGCGATAGGCCTGGGCCAGAAGAAAATGAACATTGGGATCATCTGGGGTGGCGTGCGCGGCGGCATCTAGGTCGGGCAGCGCGTCCTGATAGCGGTCCATACGCAGTAGGGCGCGCGCCCGATCTTCGCGGGCTTCGGTTAAGTTCGGGCAAATCGCGACGGATTTGTTCAGCTGGTCGAGCGCGGCCTGGGGATCCCCGTGCTGCTCGAGAACGATGTCGCCAAGCTTGTAAAAAGACATACAGCTTCGCGGATCATTCGCAAGCTCGGCATTGAATTCCTTGGCTGCGGAGTCCCACTCGGAAATCGACCAGTAGGCATTGCCCAGCTTCGAGTGCGTTCCCGGCCGCTGCGGGGCCATTTCGACGGCCTTTTTGTATTCGACGATGGCGCCGTCGAAGTTGTTCATGTCTTCCATGATTTCGCCGGAGACCTCATGAACGAGCACGGAATTCGGGTCGATTTGTTGAAGGTTCGTGAGCGCGATTTGAGAGAGCTGCATGTACAGTCTTCCGAGCTCGTACCAGGCATCCTCATTCTTCGGCTCCCGGCGAGTGATCTGCTGAAGGTGACTAGCGGCCGCTTCAGGCTCGCCAAGTTTGACCAGGTCACTCGCGAGGGTCAGCTCAATATTTGAATCTTTGGGATGCGCGCGAAGGGCGAGTTCAAGCTGCGGTCGAGCGCGTGCGTAGTCTCCCATTTCGTACAGCGAGGTTCCCAACAGGGCCGAGGCCGACGGCATCTTCGGGTTGATCCTCAGGCCCTTTTCGAGAACATCGACCGCCTTGGCGTATTCGCGCTGACGCAGGTAGAGCGCGCCGAGATTGTTGTACGCGGCCGAGAGGGTGGGCGAAATCTTGAGAATCGACTCGTAATCAAGGATGGCCTGATCGACGTCGCCTCTGCCCTCGGCGGCTTGCGCTCCAGAATAGAGCTCTTCGACACGGGGATCGACTTCTGCAGGTTTCGATTGCGCTCGCACGAATGCGGGGACCGATACGAAGGCAAGCAGGGGAATCAATACCTGAACAACAGTGCAGCGGCTGCGATTCGGCGGAAAGGGCATCCCGGCGATTTTACACCGCGAGGAGTTGAATTTGAATTCCTGTTGGATCGCACCGCGTCATCAGGGGGTTCAAGCGTCAGAACCCTGAGGAGAGACGATGTCTTGCCGGTGCGACCGGATCCGAGTCATTGACCTCTGCGGCGGCTCCCAAACTTCCCCGGGACCAAGAACTACGAGCATAGTAACCGCGCCGCTGATCACTGCTGGCCTTTGTCGCGGTCGGAAGGCACGGTCAAGAATCACGTCCATCGAAACCTGCGCAAGACGGGAGCCGAGAATCGCTTGGAGGTCGCAGCCGTTTGCCGATCAAACCACAACGCTGCGCGAGTGGATTCGATAGACCCTTCCGTGTCCCCGGCATAGAACATTAGGGCCCTTATTGGGCACAGGTTAGACCTGTGTTAGGCCATCGCTCTCTCAGACACCACTTAGCTTGGATCCTTTCTGGGCATCATTGCCCTTCCTGATTGCGGAGGTCCAAATTACTCCCAATTGGGGGCTTCTCAGGCCAGCCCAAGCAGATAATACTCGCGAACGCCTGGATTTTACATGAAGACTGTCAGAGTACTCGTCGCAAATCGCCCGCGGTTAATGCGGGAACTCATTCTCGCCACCATTTCAGATCAGGAGGGAATTGAGATTGTCGGCGAGATTCAAGACGAACGGCTGATCGAGCAGGCGGTGACGGAAACGCGACCCGACTTTCTGATTGTGGCGCTCGACGGAGCGAACCGGCTCCCGCCGTCGTGCCTCACCGTTCTGGAGAACCATCTGAACTTGCGCGTCATCGCCATTTCTCCAGACCGCAACAGCACATTGTTCTACTGGGCTTCGCTAAACATCCAGCATGTTCCGATCGAGGCGTCCGAACAAGGCGTCCTGAACGCTTTACGTAGAGGTCAGTTTGTTGGGAGTTAGGCCATGAACCGTTCTTTTACGAAAAACTTCCGAAGACCCTTCGGATCGAGACTGCTTGCTTTGTCGGGGGCGGTCATTTGCGCGGGATTCTTCTTTGGGCCGGCGTGTGCGCAGGACCAAAGTCCCTATTCCCGAGACCAGAAAGCTCCACAGGAAACGGTTTCCGATCTAGCTCGACAGAATTTGGACCGGGTCGCCGCGTCAACGGACGAAATTAAGCTGGTCCTTCACAAACAGCCCGGGCTGATGGTCGAGTTAAAACGGTGGGTCGCCAAGGATGCGACCGATCACGGTCAGTTGGTGGGCGACGATGATTTGACCGACCGGGCGATTTACGATCGCCTGGAAACGGACACCGAATTTCGATCGGTAGCCACCCGGCTGGTTCAGAAGTACGGGTATCTGCTCCCGGAAATCAATCCAGAGTCACCTCAGGCGAAAGAGCAAGAGTTAGTGATCGAATCCCGCGCCAAGTGGCTCGCGCAGGACGAAGACCAAGAGCTTCAGCAAGCCCGGCAGGCGTCAAAGGCGGCCAATGTGCAGCAGGCGAAAACCTGCGATCCGAAAGAAGACGAGGAGTGCGGTCCGCAGAACCGCACCTATCCTGGCGAGGGCCAGCAACCAGAACAAGAAATCGGAACACCAGTGCTGCCAGAGAGGAATCCCTCGCCGGCCTACCCGAATCTCCCCTTCCCGCCCACGACGAATCAATCGTCGATCGAGCAAGCCCAGCTCGTCGAGCCGGGAATCGACGGCTCACCATCCAATGCGGGCTTCTTTTCGTTAGCGGCCTCGCTTGGCTCGATGACACCAACCCTCTCGCCAGCCAGTCAGAGCGGCGCCGGGTCGTCCTCGACTTCGCCGTTTGGCCAAAACCTGGGGCTCAACCTGCAACTCCCGACCGACGGAGCTTGGTTTCCAGGCGCACCGAGCGGTTTGGGAGATTTCAACCTGCCCAGCGCAGGAATGGATTTGGCAAATCCCGCGATGGGCCTCTCCGGGGAACTCCCCCTGACGGGCCAAACTCCGGGACAGGTCGAACTCGGCCGGAATGGATATGAACGGGAGGACTCTAAGCTCCGTGACCGCGATCTGCGCCGCCGTGAGAACGAAATTAATGCAAGTCAGGCCATGCTCCGCCAGCCGGTTCCTTACGTCGACGTTCCGTCGCTCTATGACATGTACCTCCAAGCCCTGCCGCAGCCGCCCACGCCGGAGCGCTTCGGCGCCGAGGTCTTTGAGAACGGAACGCGTGATTTGCAACGGATCCCCTTCGATCTTCCCGTGGGACCCGATTACGTTGTGGGGCCGGGAGACAGTTTGGCGATCGATCTTTGGGGTAGTGTGTCTCGAACGCTTTCGCGCACTGTAGATCGAGAGGGAAAGCTCAGCCTTCCCGAAGCTGGACCGTTGCTCGTCGCAGGCAAATCGCTAGCCGACGTGCAGGAATCGGTGCAGAAGACTCTTCGATCACAATTCCGTGATGTCTCCGCCGACATCTCCTTGTCGCGTCTGCGGACTATCCGCGTTTACGTAGTGGGTGACGTAACACGTCCGGGAGCGTATGACATCAGTTCGCTCTCAACGCCGCTCAATGCGCTCTTCGCCGCCGGCGGGCCAACCAGCCGAGGTTCACTCCGAATTCTCGAACACAATCGGGGAAATCAGCTGGTCCAAAACGTCGATGTGTACGACCTACTCCTTCATGGCGTCCGAGGGGATATGCAACGGCTCGAGAACGGGGACACCGTCCTCGTTCCACCCATCGGGCGAGAGGTCACTGTCGAGGGAATGGTTCGCCGACCGTCCATTTACGAATTGCACGACGAGAAATCACTCAGCGACGTTGTAACGCTGGCCGGTGGCCTGCTTCCGACGGCGACGTTGCGACATATCGAAGTGCAGCGGATTGTCGCCCACGACAAGCGAACCATGCTGAGCCTCGACATATCACCCGATGCTGACCCGGCATCGGCCGCCAACCAGCTCAGTTCCTTTCCAGTGCAAGACGGAGACAAGATTCGCGTGTTTCCCATCGCGCCGTACAACCAAGATACCTTGTATCTCGAGGGACACGTTCTGCGGCCCGGCCGGTACTCATATCAGTCAGGCATGCGCGTGACCGACCTGATTACCTCCTATAAAGATTTGCTGCCAGAACCAGCCAGCCAGTACGCGGAAATCATTCGCCTCAATCCCCCGGACTACCGGCCCACCGTTGAGAGCTTCAATCTGGCTGATGCCTTGAGCCATCCGGCGAGCGCACCGCTGTTGCAGCCACTTGATACGGTGCAGATATTTGGGCGCTACGACTTCGAAAATCGGCCGACGGTCTCGGTCTGGGGCGACGTGCGAACCCCGGGCACGTATCGAACGTCAGGCCAGATCCATCTGAGCGACGCTATCCACATGGCGAGCGGACTTGCGCCGGACGCTGAACAGGAAGACGCGCAGGTATTCCGGTATTTGCCCAACGGCCAGATGAAAATCCTCAGCGTGAGCCTTGCTGGCGCGCTGGCCGGCGATCCCCGCGAAAACATCACGCTCGATTCGCGCGATCGAGTGCTCGTGCACCGCAATGCCGCAGACGTTGAACCGGCTGCCGTCTACGCCGAGGGCGAAGTGGCGCGCCCCGGGCGCTATCCGCTCACCACAAACATGACCGTCGCCGATCTGATCCATGTGGCTGGCGGTCCGAAACCGAGCGCAGATCTAAAAACGGCGGACCTGACCCATTACGACTGGACCGGCCAATCTCGAATGGTCGGACAGCACCAACAAATCGAGCTTGCCGATGCTCTCATCGGAGCAAACGATCCCTCCGCGACACTGCATAACGGCGACGTTTTGACGATCCGAAAATTACCCGGCTGGGATGATCTGGGCGCGTCGATTACCGTTCGCGGCGAGGTGGTGCACGCGGGCAGTTACGGGATCAGGCCGGGCGAGCGGCTCAGTTCGATCCTCAACCGCGCCGGCGGATTTATGCCTGACGCATACCCCTACGGCGCAATATTGATCCGCACCGAGGTGCAGCAACTCGAGGACCGATCGCAGGCCGACCTGATGCAGCGAGTCCGCGAACAGCAAGCAACTCTTAAACTCGCCACCAAGAGCGAACAAGATCCCGACGCGAAGCAGTCAGACGAAATGGCCTATGACCAGTGGCAGAGCACGCTCGATCGCTTGGCCGAGAACCCGCCAGTTGGCCGCGTGACGATCGAGATCTCGGCAAAAATCAAGAGCTGGGAAGGAACGTCGCGAGACATCGCTGTGCGTGCTGGCGATCGGCTGATCATCCCGAAAAAGCCGAGTTACGTGATGGTGCAAGGCCAAGTCTTCAATCCGACGGCCGTCTCATTTAAGCCCGGAAGGACTGCGAAGTGGTACTTGAGTCAGGCCGGCGGGCCGACGAACCTAGCTAACAAGAAAGCGATTTTTGTGATTCGCGCGGACGGTACCGTGATCGGCCACGGATCGTCGTTGTTCCTGGGTAACAATCTCGGCGAGTCTCTCGAACCGGGCGATATCGTGGTCGTCCCGGAGAAGGTGGTGGGCGGATCTCCGGTATGGAGGTCCCTCTTCCAGACGGCCCAGGTTAGCACGGCAATCGTAACGAGCATCATCCTGGCGGCCAAGTACTAGGGCGGGACCGAAATGAAGGGGCGTTGGACAATAGGGTGGAGCGGGATGGCTCTCTTGTTAGTAAGCAGCGCAACGACGGCGCAGGCTCAATCGAGTACTCCACCGCCGCCAAACGTGTTGCCTGCGGACTCCTCACCCGCCAATTCAAACGCAAGCGCGTCGCGAGATTCGAGCTCGGTCAGCGCCCTCGACATCAGGACTCCATCGTCAACCATTTCCGACGTGGCAGCTGGCCATGCCTTCGCTAACGCATTTGAAGATCAGAAAGCGATTTGGACAAGCCCCACGCGCATTCGCCTCGGCGATGCGACTTGGTTGGTTCCGCTGGGTGGTCTCGTTGCCGGTCTGTTTGCCACCGATAGCGACGTGAGCCGTCACCTGAACAACTCGCCGAATACGGTTCATCGGTATGACCGAATCTCAAACTATGGCATGGCCGCTATGGCTGGTGGTGGCGCGGGCTTCTATTTTTTGGGGCTTTTGCGCCACAACGAACACGAACGCGAAACCGGATTGCTGGCCGGCGAGGCGGCCTTCGATAGTCTCCTCGTGGCCGAAGCCGCCCGGTACGCGACCGGCCGCGAGCGTCCTTATGTGGACAATGCGAACGGCGATTTCTGGCGTGGCGGCGACTCATTTCCCTCTGTGCATTCCACCGCGGCATGGTCGATTGCCGGCGTGATCGCACACGAGTATCCCGGGCCACTTCCGGAGATTGCCGCCTACGGCCTGGCCGCCGGCATCAGCGCGGCACGAATCGGCGCGCGGCAGCATTTCCCGTCGGATGTACTAGTCGGGAGCGCACTCGGCTGGCTCGTCGCTCAATACGTTTACAAAACGCACCACAATCCCGATCTCCCGGGCTCGTCGTGGGATGTGCCGGCCATCCGGCCCGAAAGGCCCTCGCATTGGCAAGCAAGATTCATGGGTTCTCCATACGTGCCGATTGATAGCTGGGTCTACCCTGCGCTGATCCGGCTTGCGGCCCTTGGTTATATCGATAGCGATGTGGAAGGGATGCGCCCCTGGACGCGAATGGAATGCGCGCGGCTGGTCGAAGAGGCTAGCGAAAAAATCGAGGAGGATGACTCGAATTCGAAGGGCGATGAACTCTACGAGTCGTTGGCCAAGGAATTCTCAAAAGAAATCGGCCTGCTGACCGGTGGCGATAATCGAACCGCTCGTCTCGATTCCGTGTACACGCGGACGACGGACATTTCCGGTCAGCCCCTGCGTGACGGCTACGATTTTGGGCAAACGATTATCAACGATTATGGCCGTCCTTACGCGGAAGGCGTGAACAACATCACCGGTGCATCCACATGGGCCTCGGATGGACCTTTTGTCGGTTATTTCCGGGGCGAGTATCAATATGCGCCTTCCTCACCCGCTCTCCCCGAAACAGCCCTGCAGGCGATCTCACAAGAGCAGCGTATACCTACGGTTCCTGCTGCCACACCGACACCCACCACGAGTCAGTTCGACATGCTCGAAGGATACGTGGGAATGCAGGTCGACAACTGGCAGATTACATTCGGCAAACAAGAGCAATGGTGGGGGCCCGATGCCAGCGGCCCCATGATTTACAGCAACAATGCCGAGCCGATCGAAATGCTACAAATCAACCGGACGACTCCCTTCAGGTTCCCCTGGTTCCTCGAACGAATTGGCCCCATTCGCGCGCAGTACTTTCTGGGACGAATTGGGGGCTACCACTGGCTCTACAACACGACCGACGGCTTTTTGGGATCTTGGTCACAGCCGCTCCGAGATCAGCCTTTCGTTGAAGGCGAGAAGTTCAGCTTCCGTCCGTCGCAAAATCTCGAGTTCGGAATGTCCATGACGATCATGTTCTCTGGCGAAGGGGAGCCATTTACGCTTCATAAATTCCTTCAAGTTGTTTTCCCACTGAAGTACGGTGCACCGAACGGATCGCCGCTGCACGTGGGCGATCGCGAAGGCGGATTCGACTTCCGCTATCGCCTACCGTGGGTCCGGAATTGGGTCACCTTCTACGGCGATGGCTTTACGCACGACGAACCGAATCCCGTGTGGGGTTCATTTGACAAATCGGCTTTTGATTCGGGTCTCTACTTTTCCCATTTGCCAAAGCTTTCAAAACTGGACTTCCGCGTGGAGGGAGTCTTCACGGACAATCCTAACTCAAATCCGATCTTGCAACATGGTTTCTTCTATTGGGAAGCAACGTATCGAAGCGGGTTCACAAACGACGGAAACTTGATCGGAAGCTGGATTGGCCGCCAGGGGCAGGGCGCGCAAGCCTGGACGACATACTGGATCACCTCACGAAACAAGCTGCAGCTTGAATATCGGCACCAGAAAGTGAGCCGGGACTTCGTGCCGGACGGCGGAACGGTGAGCGATGCTGGCGTGCTCGCGGATTTGTGGACGAGTGCAACGTTCGGTGTGACAGCTGGATTTCAGTATGAGACGTGGGACTTTCCGGTGCTGGCTCCTACAAGGCAGACCGACTTGACGACCTCGATCCAACTGACCTTTTGGCCCCACACCCAGGGTCTGAAGACGGACAGATCGCGAGATGTTGGCGGTACGGATTAGTTAACCAGCTGGCCCAAGCTTATGTCGAGGTCGAAACAAATCGAAAACGCTGAGCGAGACCGCGAGCCGGAGATCGAGCTCCTAGACCCTATTTTGAGCGAACAAGACCATTTGGCGGTTCGCGAGAGGTCGGTCGAGAAGCTACGGCTGCTATGGAATCACCGAAGATTCCTCGCGCGCACAGCCGCGGTGGGTTTACTAGCGGCCACGATCGTCGCCTTTCTGGCCCCGAAGCGATTTACCTCCACCGCCCATTTGATGCCGCCCGACCAAGGCCCGGGCATGGCGGGGATGGCCATGATGGCCGCTTTGGCGGGCAAGGCCAGCAGCACGCTTGGAAGTGTCGGGAGCGAACTGCTGGGGCTGAAGACAAGCGGTGACCTGTTCATCGGGATTCTGCAAAGCCGCTCGGTCGAAGACGATCTGGTGGCCAAATTCGACCTGCGTAAGCGATACCGCGTCAAGCGCTGGGATGATGCTCGCAGGGAACTCACGAGACGAACGGACGTCTCGCAGGACAAAAGAAGCGAAATCATCGCTATTTCCGTAGAGGACAGAGACCCCGGCCGCGCACAGCAGATGACTCAGGAATACATTAACCAGCTAAATACTGTAGTCACAAAGCTCAACACCACCTCAGCTCATCGAGAGCGCGTGTTTCTTGAGGAACGCCTGAGCCAGGTGCAGAAGGATCTGGAATCGGCGGAGACGAACTTCAGTCAGTTCGCCAGCAAGAACACGACGATCGATATGGAAGCCCAGGGGAAGGCCATGATCGCGGCTGGCGCGAATTTAGAGGGTCAGCTCATTGCGTCTGAGACAGAACTCCAGGGCCTGCGACAAATCTTCACCGATAACAATGTGCGGGTACGCGAAACGCAAGCTCGAGTTGATGAACTCGAGCGGCAACTGGGCAAGCTCGGCGGGAAGGCTGGCGCGGCCGGCGCCAGTACGGGCCAAGCGGACGGCACGCTATATCCGCCAATCCGGCAACTTCCCGTACTCGGCGTGGCATACACGGACCTTTATCGGCGCATGAAAGTACAGGAGGCGGTCTTTGAAACGCTCACACAGCAGTACGAATTGGCTAAAGTCGAGGAAGCGAAGGAAACGCCGAGCGTGAAGGTCTTGGACCCTCCAGAGCTACCCGAGAAAAAGTCCTTTCCGCCACGCCCCCTGATCATCTTCCTTGGAACGATGTTGGCATTCACATTTGGGATCAGCTGTGTGCTAGGGCGCCAGGCGTGGGAAGCCACGGACGCGACCGATGTGCGCAAGGTCTTCGCCAGTCAGGTTTGGGCCGACGTTCGCGCGGGCCTGCCCTGGGCGTCAGTGAATGGCCGCAACGGCGCGCAGGCACTTGCGCACCACCAACCGCTTCTGGATTCCGCGGCGAACAATGGCAGTGCGAAGCAAAGCCACCTATCGGGCGATCTATCGGACAACGGGGCCGACCAAGAGCGCGTGCAGTCGGTGTGAGCGCGTTGTCCATGTAAGTAGCTGTTGAGTAAAGGGTTAGGTCACAAACGCCCTGTAAGTGACGGGGCGAAGCTGTAGATCCGCTTGAGGCCTCAAAACATGGGAACTACCCTAGCAGCACCAGGTCTCACTGTCGATTCCGGATTCGCTCTGCCTACACTGGGCTGTAGCCCACGGTGGTACGCCCTTTACACCTGCGCGAACCATGAAAAGAGCGTATGCAGGCAGCTTGCGGAGAGGTCAGTCGAGTTATTCCTCCCTGTTTTTGAGAGCATCCGTCGCTGGAAGGATCGCCGCGTCCGTCTGCAAGTGCCGCTCTTTCCGGGCTATGTTTTTGTCCATATACCAGCCGTCGATCGCTTGCGTGTCTTGCAGATTACCGGCGTTGTACGGTTGGTGGGGTTCAATGGACAGCTGTCGCCCTTGCCGGATGAAGAGATTGACAGACTCAAGACAGCTTTGGCGTCTGGTGTGCGAGCCGAGCCACATCCCTTCTTGAATGTGGGGCGGCGCGTGCGGCTGAAAAGTGGACCTTTTCAGGGAGCGCACGGGATCCTGCTCCGGAGAAGGGGGCGGCTCCGCCTCGTCCTATCGATCGATGCCATCCTGCGCTCCTTGGTCATGGACGTCGATGCCACCGATGTAGAAGCCGTCTTTGCCAACGATGGCCGCCGCGCGACTCACTTTGACAACGGGCTGCGCACGATTGGATTCCGAGCGCATCCGAGCCTGCCACATCAGCCCCGCATTGGCCTTAGGGCTCAAGGGAAGACTTAGGCAGCCGGGCCGTCCGCCCCAAAGGGATTGCGAGGCTTCTCCCCTTGTCGTACGGGGCAACACTATCTCGCTATGGGCACCACGATGAGTACCTGGCGCAACCGATAGAACAAATGCCCCCGAACTGTGAAAAAACCTCTCCTGGCGGGGCGGTGTCCTTCTGGTTTACGGTTTGCTCTGTCCAGGCAAACCCGCCTTCCCTCGTGTTCACGGCCGATCGAAAACCTTTCTTGACGTGAAAACAAAACTTTATGTCTGAGACTGCTCGCGCGCTTGGAACCGAGAGGCCGGGTGTGGCCGCTGCGGTTACCTCTTCGTTCCCCCGTCAAACGGCCCAAGGCGCTCCGCAGCCGATGATGGGCTCCCGCATTAGGGTGAGCCACCGGGTCGCTCCCATGCTGGGGGACACGTTCTTAGTGTGGGCGAATGCCTCTCTCATTTTCTATCTCAGGTTTTTCAGTGGCTACCATCTGAGAGCCGACGTTCCGGTCACTCATTATCTCGGCTTTATGATTCTTTATGCGGCCTTGGTCACGATCCTATGCCAAAACCAGGGGCTATATCAGTCGTGGCCCATTTCTGCTCCCTTGGATGAAAGCTTCTCTGTTCTGAAAGCTGTAGTGCTCGCTGGCGTGTTACTGACCGCCTTCATCTACCTGTCTGGCGACCGCTCGATTTCGCGTCTAGTCGTTGGGTTCACCGCGCTGCTGAACGCGGTGACGTTACCTGCATGGCGTTTCTGGAAGCGGGAGATCGTCAAGCATAAGGTCGCGAGCGGGAGGGACGGACGCCACGTACTGATCGTCGGCTCGGGCGACGTCGGCCAAGCTCTGGCGCGGCACTTCGAAGAAAACAAGCATCTGGGTTACGTGGTAAAGGGATTTGTCGATTCGGACGCCGATGGTAAGGCCGGGGTGATTGGGGACCTGAGCGATCTGTCTCGTCTAGCCCGCGTAAATTTCGTCGATGAGGTTTTCATCACAACTCCGAAGCGGAATGTGGTCGACGATGTGGTGCTTCAGGCGCGTCAAAGTCACCTGGATGTTAAGGTAGTCCCGGAGCTCTTCGACGGGCTCGGATGGCGGACTCCCATCCACTATATCGGTTATTTTCCGGTAATGGAGCTGTTACGAGAGCCCATTCCCGGCTTCGGGCTTTTCATTAAGCGCCTCATTGACGTCGTGTCCTCCGTATTCGCACTTATTCTTCTTTCTCCCCTTATGTTGTTGATCGCCATCGCCATTCGGCTCGATTCTCCTGGGTCCGCAATCTATCATTCATTGCGCATTGGCAGGAAGGGGCGCCAATTCGTCTGTCACAAATTTCGCACCATGGTGGTGAACGCTGACAAATTGAAAGACGGGCTCCGGCACATGAATGAACGCGAGGGGCCGTTTTTCAAAATCACCAATGACCCACGACTGACTCGTATAGGAGGGTTCCTCAGGCGCTCCAGCCTAGATGAGTTGCCACAATTCTGGGACGTTCTTAGAGGAGAGATGAGCCTAGTCGGGCCACGACCACACCCATTAGACGACTACGAACAGTACCAGCTCGAGCATCTCCGGCGTCTCGATGTAAAGCCCGGCATCACCGGGCTGTGGCAAGTGTACGCTCGGGAGGATCCTTCATTTGAAAGGAACCTCAGTCTGGATCTGGACTACATCGAAAACTGGAGCGTGTGGTTAGACGCCAAGATACTCATCAAAACATTTTCCGCAGCTTGGAGCGGTTCGGGACGATGAATTCTGTCGCTGGGATAAGTTTCCTGTTACTCGAGCCTTCTGCAAAGCCTCGCCGTCCACATCGGATGAATGTCGAATCTGACACTGGATTCGAGCTGGCGGGTTCGCGGGAGACCCGGTGGGCTCAAAGCGAGTATTCATGAAGGGTTTCGTCGCGAGGTGGACAGCGGATCCGGGATTTTGGTCCCTGCTGGATCAGGCCGCCGTCTCCGCCGGGAACTTCATCCCGGCCATCCTGCTGGCGCGGGCCCTTACACCCTCCCAGTATGGGATTTATGCGCTTCTTTTCGCCGTAATGCTTGCCATGGTCAGCTTATATTCGGCGGTGATTGCCTATGGTCTTTCCGTCCACGGTGCAGCGGGGACGGATGCCGCGGTGCGCCCGCTGGCAGGCGGTTCTTTGGTTCTGACCACAGGAGGAGGGATTATCCTCGGAGCTGCCACAGGTCTTGTTGCTATTCCCCTCCATCGAGTTTCGCTTTTTCCCTGGATTGTTTTGGCTCTTCTATCTTGGCAACTTCAGGAAACCACGCGGCGCTCTTTAATGTCCCGCCTTCGGCACCGTGAAGCGATCTGGGGAGATATGGTAAGCTATCTTGGCCAGTCATTCTGCATTGCTTGCCTTTTTGTTTTTCATCGTCTCAGTCTGAGTTCGGCCTTTCAGGCTATGGCGGCGACCTCGGCTGCCGCCGCCCTGCTTCAAAGTGCGCAGTTGAGGCTCAGATTTTCCGACTTTCGCGGCGCTCGGGCACTCCTTCTAAAGTTCTGGAATATCGGGCGCTGGGCGGTAGTCGCGAATGCTATTCAAGCTTTGGCGAACCAGTCGCTGGTTTGGCTTCTCGCCGTCGCGGGAACCGAAGCCGTGGCCTCATATCAGTCTCTGCTCAACTTGGTACGCGTCGTAAACCCGGTGATGTTTGCAATCGGTGGCATTCTGCTTCCAACCGTTGCCGCACAACAAGACAAATCGCATGAGGGGTTACGTGCTGCCCGACGATACGGCTTGCTAGGGGCGCTTGTGTTATTGCCCTATCTAACCGTGGTCTTTCTTTTCCCGGGCACAACGCTGCAATTACTGTACGGGGCAGGATCTCAATACGTGGGCCTAGGAAGGGAGTTAAGAATACTCGTCCTCGGTTCCATATTTAACTATATGACTTATGTTCTGGGAATGTACTACTACGGACTGTCGCGCGGGGCAATTGTCCTTTGCTCCGGCGCAGTCGCCGCTTCTCTAGGAGTTCTGGGAGGCCTTGTGCTGATCCTGCAAGAAGGAGTCCTCGGGGCCACGATCGCCTATGGACTGACATTTGCTGCGCAGGCTGCGGCCCTTATTTGGTTCCTGTCGCGGAATGTCCCAGCGCCAAGCGCCAATCGGCTTGGAGTTGCCGGGCTGTAGGCACATCGATTCTGAGTAACGAGAAAGTTAAGGCGGATGGATCTTCAGGCGAGCTTACCTACCTGGTTGCGCAATGATGCCATTGCTGAAGAGTCTCTCGAGGCCATGACCCAGCTCGCGGCAAAGTGGCGGTGGCTTTTCGAACTCAAGCCTCGCCGTCTGGGTGCCTTTCTTCTACGGACGTTTGGGCCATGGGAGCGCCGACGGATTGCAAGCACAAAGCTGGGGGTGCGTCTTTACCTGGATCCCTTCACGGGACTGGGGCAGCAGATACTGCTAGACGGCGCTTATGAACCCGAAACGGTCGAGGTTCTTCGTCGGCAGCTTGGAACCGGGAAAGTTTTTCTGGACGTGGGGGCGAACGAAGGCTTCTACTCCGCGCTCGCGGGTAGGCTCGTGGGGCCATCGGGCATGATAGTCGCGGTCGAGCCGCAGCGAGCGTGCCGAGATTTAATCGAGATCAACTTGCGCATCAATCATGTCTCGTGGGGGTACATATACGCGAACGCCATGGGTGGTGAGGAAGGTCAGACCGGACAGTTGTTTAAGTACGCGCCCGTGAATACGGGACTCTCCAGCGTTGTGTCGCACTATCATTCCACTGCTGGGATCGAGGAGTTTCGATTTGTATCATTAGAGCGAATTCTTCGGGAGACAAAGGCTCCTCAGGTGGATCTTGCCAAGATAGATGTTGAGGGTTTCGAATATGAGGTGGCCAAGAGCCTCATCCCGCACATTCGTGCGGGTCAAGTCAAATCTCTGCTGGTCGAGTATCACGACAGTATTCTGTCCCGCAGGAAGCTATCGCGAGCTGATGTTCACGACGTCCTGGTCGCGAGCGGAATGCGGAAGAGCCTAGGAGGTCCCAGTTTGGCAAGTGGTCGCGTCCTCTATGAGTTACAGTGAAAGACACCCAAAGTCATCAAGAAGCTAGACAGCGTTCCTCAGTTCGGGTTGCGCAATACCGGGATTCCGAACGCAGAAAGCCTCTCTGTTCCGAGAGGAGTCCCTTGTGACTGATGCGTTTGATGTGAGAAGAACGAAAATGGCAGTTTCGGCGGCGACCAAGAGAATGATTCGAAGGACGCTTGATCCTCTCGGTTTGGAGCTGGTTCGACGGAGTCCCCAGACATCGCCTGAGATGGCCTTGGTCCGAATGTTGACTCACCATGGCATCGACGCCGTACTTGATGTTGGAGCAAACGAGGGTCAGTACGCCCTTCTACTGAGAAAATTAGGCTTCCACGGGCAAATCATCTCATTTGAACCGCTGACGGCTGCTCACCGGAGCTTACAACGATCTGCCACAAACGACCCGTTGTGGATTATCGCTCCGCGAATGGCCGTCGGAGATTGTGAGGGACAAGTTCGAGTGAACGTGGCCTCGGAGAGCGTGGCTAGTTCTGTATTGCCGATGAGCAGGGAGCTTGAAGAGGCCGCTCCCCAGCTCGGTTATTCGGGATCCGAGGTTGTGCCCATTGCTCGGCTTGACCGGGCCTCCAGAGACCTCTTGTCCGAAGGACAGAGAATCTTCCTCAAGGTCGACGTGCAGGGATACGAATCTCACGTTCTCCGCGGCGCGACCGAGCTTCTCTTGAAGGTAATAGGGGTGCAACTGGAAGTTTCCTTTGTTGCGCTTTACGAGGGACAAGCCCTTTATTCCACGCTTTTCGCTTTCATCGAGAAGCAAGGATTCAGTGTTTGGGGGTTCGTGCCTGGTCTCATGAACCAGTCGAGTGGCCGTCTTTTGCAGGCCGACGTCATCTTTTTCCGGGAGTGACGGTTGTTGCGACCGATGACGTTCGGGGACGGCGACTCCGAGGGACCTGGTTGCCCGGTGCACAGGTCGGGAGAGTTGGTCAAACCAGGTGATCTTGAATGATTTGGAGGTCACTGCCCGATGCAGACGAACAAAGCACAAATCGGAGTAGCGGTTCCCACGCTGAATAGCGCGGCGACGCTGGATTGGACTCTCTGCTCGCTCCGAAACCAACGAGACATCGCTCTGGAAATCGTTGTGGCTGACAGTGGCTCACAGGACGGAACTCTTGAAATCTGCAGACGGTGGGACATTCCAACGATCCACGTCCCGGCCGGAAATATGTATCGGGCGATTAATGCGGTTCTTTGCCGGATGAATACGGACTGGGTTACCTACCTCAATTCCGACGACGCGGTCTATCCGCAGTCCTATGCGCGTCTGGTCGCGCGGGGCGATCAGGAGCACGCGTCCCTGGTTTATGGAGATTGCGACTTCGTAGACTATGAGGGCAGGTTCCTGTTCTTGGTTAAATCACCTCCGCCCAGCGGGCTTCCGGGGATGATTCGTCTGAGCCCACTGTTCGGCGGGCGCGTAGGATTCGCTCAGCCGGCCGCCATCTACAGGAAGAGTTCCTTCCAGGAGCTGAAAGGCTTCGACGAGCAGTTTCGCCTTATCGCCGATTACGACTTTTTTTTCCGTCTGGTCGTGTCAGGCTGCCCTGTCGCGAGGCTTGCACGACCTCCCGTGGCTGCCTTTCGTTATCACGCCTTGCAAATGAGCAATCGCGAGGCAACGAACCTACAGCAGGAGCTGCAGTTATTCCGCAGCACCAAGCGCGTCAAAGCTTCTCCAGGGGACTGGCTTGATGTCCTGTCGTGGCGTCTGCGGAATTCGCCCACATACGTGTCGCGGATCATGCGGCTGAGGCCTTAAGTCCCTTGGCGAGCGCAGCGCAAAGTCGGACGTCGCCGTTGCCTCCAAGGAGGTGGTGCGTCAGTGATAACTGGAGCAAGCTCACGCTCGTTCTGATCATCGGCTACTTCTGCATGGGGAGGGCCTTCGCATACGCCGGGCTGCCGTGGTTCAGTCTATACATGGGCGAGCTAGCCTTGGCTTCCTTCCTGCTGTTTGGGCCCCGGATCAAAAACGTGCGGTGGGTCCGGCTGGTTCGGCACGTGAGGCAGCTTCAGCGGTTTAAATGGCTGCTTGCCTTGCTCCTTTGCTACGGGGCTTTCGAGTCTCTGCGAGGAATGTTCTTGGGCTATCCGGCGTTCACAGCGGCTCGGGATACGGCCTTCAATTATTATCCTCTTTTCTTGTTTTTAGGAATTTGGGTTGGACTGCGCAATAGAAGTTTTCTGCGGGAACTTGTTCGCCCACTGGCTTGGTGGAACGGCTGTTACGGGATCATGTATGTGCTCTTTCTAAACCGCGTGCCATGGGCGATGCCGGGGACAGCCACCGTAGGAAGTGTGGTGCCTGTTTTCTCGGAACCCCTTGGCTCCGCGATTTCACTGCTCGGGCTGTTGACTTTCGAACCGCAGCTCAAGAGGGTTTGGCACTTGCTTGTCCTCAATGCGGTGGTAATGCTGTGGGTCCAGATGAGAGCGGAGTGGCTGGGATTTGCGGTCGGCCTAACCCTATTGGCGTGGTTTACGAAACGGCTGAAGCAGATGGCGGTCTCGGGTCTCCTTCTGGGCCTTTTGTTTGGATTTATGCTAGTTACAAACCTGAGCTTGCCCTCGCCGGAAGGACGCGGCGGCCAAATTTCCGCGGACGACATCATCGCCAGAGGGGTTGCCCCGGTCAACAAGGACCTGGCTAGCGATTTGGCGCCAGCGCACAACGTTGTGGGCTATGTCGGCACGGCGGCTTGGCGACTTGTCTGGTGGGCACGGATTTGGGCCCAAGTTCATGAAAGCGCATCTGGCGCTTGGTTTGGGTTTGGATATGGGTATCCCATCGGTGAGTTAAATCCGTTCCTCGAATCCGGGTACTTCATCCAGACGCCGCATAACGACTTCTTGTACGCTCTTGCATATTCGGGATGGATCGGCGTGACCCTGTTCGCTCTGCTAGAGTTTGAACTCGTTCGCCTGCTTTGGCGCAGCTATCAGATTACCGGCGAGCCGTTCGGACTGGTGTGCTGGGCGGCGTTGATAACCGTTTCTATGTTTGGGGATTTTTTTGAGGCGCCTATGGGAGCGATCCCGTTTTACCTTCTGGTTGGGGTCGCCGTCGCTCCCATGGCGTTGTGTGCTAAGAGGGATCCTTTGCAAGGGGCTGTTTCAGCTCCTGCTCCTGCGTGACCGTTCGCGGAGCAACCTTACGTGCATTCTTGGCGCCTCGCGAACCGCAGGGGTGAAAGAAACCAGTGCCTAAACCAAGACCAGACGAGATCCTCAGATGGGTCAAGGGGCCAAGGGTCCTTGACGTCGGATGCACGTCCCACACCATCAGCGTCGGGTCGCCGCATTGGTTGCATGGCCGCCTTCGAGAAAAGTTTCCCGATGTCGCGGGGATCGACGTCTCGCAGGAGAACGTGGAGAGTCTCAGAAGGTCCGGTTTCACCAATCTGTACGTGCAGAGCGCCGAGTCGTTCGAGTTGGAGGATAGGTTCGACACCATCGTTGCGGGCGAATTGATCGAGCACTTGGCGAACCCGGGCATGTTTTTACAGCGGGCGCGGCGACACTTGAACGACAATGGCGCCGTCGTTCTCACGACGCCAAACCCCTTCTCGATCGCATACTTCCTGTATGCTGTTTTGAAGTTTCCTAAGACCTGCTTTAACTTTGAGCACACCTGCTGGTTCTGCCCTCGAACCATGGCGCAGCTGGCCGAAAGGACTGGGTTCAAAGTCACGCACTTCGATCTCATTGATGATTACGACTCGGATGATTCCTCGTTTGTTTACCGCCAATTTGGCAGCTTGATGAAATTGTCCAGCCCGGTGCTACCAAAGCGCCTGAAGAAGACGATGCTGTTTGTGCTCGCGTCCTATGGTGATCCTGCTCATCCATAACTTCTATCAACGGCCGGGTGGAGAAGACGGCCGCGTGCGGCAGGAGCGCGACCTGCTGGCCTCCGGCGGCCACCGGATTGTCGAGTACACACGTCAAAGCGGAGAGATTGCGCTTAACGGTTTCGGCAGGCGAATTCGCCTGGGGGCGGAAGCTCTTTGGTCCAAGCGAACTTATACTGAGCTTAGCTCGCTTCTCGCTCGCGAGCGACCCGATGTGGCTCACATCCATAACACGGTCCCGCTCATCTCGCCTTCGGCTTACTACGCTTGCGCCGAAGCCGGTGTTCCAGTCATACAGACACTGCATAATTTCAGGTTTCTATGCCCGGGGGGTTATCTTCTCCGAGAGGGGCGGGTATGCGAGGAATGTATCGAACACTCCTTGTTTCGGAGCATTTGCCACCGCTGCTACAAAGATTCGGTCAGCGCGACCGCCACGATGGCTCTGATGCTGGCCAGCCAGCGTGCCCTGGGCACTTGGAAAGACAAGGTGAATTGTTATATCGCGTGCACGGAGTTTGCAAAAAGCAAATTCATGGAAGGCGGAATTACGGCGAAAAAGATCTTCGTCAAGCCTTGTTTTGTGCATCCTGACCCGGGTCCTCGTGTCGGGTCCGGGGACACCGTGTTGTTTGTCGGGCGCCTTTCACCGGAAAAGGGGCTGCGGACCTTGGTCGCTGCGTGGGCCTATCTCAATGGTCGGGTGCCGCTGCGCATCGCGGGAGACGGGCCATTGCGAGCGGATGTTGACGCCGAGATAAAGCGCCGCGGCCTTACCGGTGTCGAAATGCTCGGCCAATTGTCCTGTACGGATACGATCGCTGAAATGAAACGCGCCCGATTCCTTGTTTTTCCCAGCGAGTGGTACGAAGGTTTGCCGATGACCATCCCTGAATGCTTTGCCTGCGCTGTTCCCGTCATCGCGTCCCGCATCGGTTCCATGATCGAATTGGTACAGGATGGCGGCACAGGACTCCACTTTACGCCCGGAGATCCGCGGGATTTAGCGGCCAAAGTCGAATGGGCTTGGATGCATCCCGAGGCAACCCAGGAAATGGCATTGAAGGCGCGGGCCGAGTTCGAGGAGAAGTACATGGCTGCGCAGAATTACCGGATGCTAATGCAGATAAACGAGGAAGCGGTTCAATCCCGTTTGAGCAAGCCCAGCATTCTTGCGTCATAGTCAGCGACAAAGGAACCGAACAGCTGTGAGCACGACAGAGCCTGGAGGAAAATGATGAATTCAAAAGCGAAGGTACTCGTCACCGGTGCGGGAGGCTTCATCGGCCACCATCTGGTTCAGCGCCTAAAAGCGGATGGTTACTGGGTGCGAGGCGTGGATCTCAAGAACCCGGAGTACGAGCCTACATTAGCCGACGAGTTTGCTCTTCTCGATTTGCGCCGCTGGGACAATTGCCTTGAGGCTACGCGAGGCGTGGAGCTCGTCTACAACCTTGCCGCGGATATGGGGGGCATCGGCTATATCACCACCTCGCATGCCGATATTGCACGAAATAACATACTCGTTAACACTCACATGCTGGAGGCGAGCCGCTTAGGTGGCATTCAGAGATTTCTGTTTTCCTCCTCGGCTTGCGTGTATTCCCAATCGAAGCAGAGCACACCGGACGTTGTCCCGCTACGAGAGGAAGACGCCTACCCCTCCGATCCCGAGCCCGGTTATGGCTGGGAGAAACTCTTTACCGAGGAGCTTTGTAAGTACTTCCGCCGGGATTACGGAATGGAGACCCGCGTCGTGCGATTCCACAATGTTTATGGGCCGTTGGGAACCTACGAAGGGGGCAAGGAGAAATCTCCCGCGGCGCTTTGCCGTAAGGTTGCCCTGGCTGGGGATGGCGATGAGGTAGAGATCTGGGGCGACGGGGAACAAACCCGCTCTTACATCTACATTGATGATTGTGTGGAAGGCCTGATGCGCCTCATGGCCTCTTCTTACCATGAACCCCTCAACCTCGGGACGGACAGGATGGTGTCCATCAACCGATTGCTTGAAATCATCGCGAACATAGGAGGCAAGAAGCTCCGGACGCGCCATGATTTGACCAAGCCGCAGGGCGTTCGTGGCCGCAACAGCGACAACACTCGCCTCCGGCAGGTTCTCGGCTGGGAACCTTCGACACCCTTGGAAAGCGGATTGGAGATCACGTACCTGTGGATTCAGGGTGAGCTGCAAAAGGCTCGGCGCGTTCCTTGCAGGGAGAGGAAGGATGCTGCGACCGTGTGAGGTTCCCCGCGCGAATGTTCTTGGCGTAGGGGTCAGCGCCATAAATATGGCGCAGGCTTTGAGTCTGTTTGAATCCTGGTTGGCGAGTGGCCATAAGGGGTACGTGTGCGTGACGGGTGTGCACGGAGTTATGGAGGCCCAAAGGGATCCAGGCTTCCGGCGCATTCTGAATGAGTCTCTGCTCACGACTCCCGATGGCATACCGACCGTCTGGGTCGGAAGGCTCCAGGGATTCAAGAAAATGGATCGCGTTTTCGGCCCGGACCTCATGTACGAGGTTTGTCGCCTATCCGTGGAAAATGGATACAGTCATTTTTTCTATGGGGGCCGGCCCGGCGTTGCTGAACAGCTAAAGGAGGTCATGACGAACAGTTTTCCGCGCCTAAGAGTGGTCGGAACTTATACACCCCCATTTGGTCCATTGGGCAGTCAAGAGCAAGAATACCTGCTGAAACACGTTGCCAAAAGCAGACCAGATATTTTTTGGGTTGGACTGAGCACGCCCAAGCAAGAGAAATTCATGGCGGAATACAGGCACAAGATTCAAAGCAAGATCATGGTAGGAGTAGGGGCGGCATTCGACCTGCATGTGGGCTTGCTCAAGGATGCGCCAAATTGGGTGAAGTCATCGGGATTGCAATGGCTGCATCGCCTTGTTCAAGATCCCTGGCGTTTGTGGAAGCGGTATTTGCTGAACAATCCGAAATTCCTCTGGAGGATTTCGCTTCAACTGACCCGTCTGTCAAAGTATTCGCTTGATTGAGGGATGAGCCGAAGATGCCCGCGTGGTAAGAGTTTGTGTGTCCTAATGCATTTCCGTTTGCTCGCAGGCGACTTTTAGGCCAACGGACGCAACATACTGATTTGAGTTGAAAACGCTCCCCCCGAATGGCGTTCCTGCCGGCGACTTGATGAGCGGTGTGTGTCAACGACTGTTAGACAGGTGCCAGTTTACTGACTTTCTTTGAGACCGACGGGATGCTCCCCGTTCTTCGGTGGAGAAGGCCTTTTGCTGCGTGCGGTGCCCATCTTCGGTTTTTCCCGGAAAAATTTCTGATCCAGAATTCCTTGGGACGCTGGGGTGGCTCGGGTGTCCTGTGTACGAAGCGCTCCGGATGAAGGTGACACGCAACATCGAGCACTAAACCTCTCTAAGGGATGTCGGCACGGAGGGCTCTACACCCGTTTGCATAGGAGGGACGGTAGAGGCATTGTGCTTTCCTTCCGAACGCAAAACATGATCATAAAATCAACCATCAAAATGGGGCCGGAGATGGAAGGATCCTGTGGCGTTTCGGATTTCATGGCGACTTCACGCTCGCTTCGGGTGAAGCGCCGATCGAATGGAACCACGGACCACACCGAAAGCCTCATCAGCGTTCTAAGCCCGACAAACTACGCAAATCTCCTAGGCCCGAATGTCCAAATCTGAGGGGAGCAATACACTTGCGAGGAACCCCCATTTCCGAGACGATCAATAGGCTGAGTCTCGCCCAGAGAGTACGGGCAACGCTGATTGACTATTTGCCCGACTACCCTGTAAGGCAAAATGGTGAGGAGGAGTGGGTCGAAAACCCCGCCAAGAAGTTCATTCGTGGAGTGTACGACAGAGTCTCCGAGCCCATGCGGACTGGCCAGTGGAATGTCCCGCATTTTGGCAACGATAGAACCGTTTATATTGTCGGACTGTTCGGCAGCGGACGGCTGTATGTCAATCAGTTGATTCTGGAAAACCTCGGACAAAGAGCGAGGTATTTGAGGCCATGGATCCGGTTGCACCCGAGGCCGACGTCGATGATCTATTCCGGCCATGCCACGATGAAGTATGTTTCACGTGGGCAAAGATTACCGGCGGTGACGAAGCGCATAATGGAAGCGGTCCGATCAGGATATGCCGATTTGATATTTGTTTATCGCCACCCCCTCGATTCGCTGATAACCAATTGGCTTTGGTGGCGCACCTACCTTCGGGAGAAACGCTCCATTAGCAGTATCAGTGATGTCTATAAGACTACAGGCGAACTGTGTTCGGGTTTGGAGGAGGATTTCCAGGGATTTAAAGCATTTGCCGAAGGCAACGCTGGGTTTTTCACTTCCACGCCAGGGCCACGATTTCTATCTTTGCCGGAATTCGTCGAGGAAACTGAGCTCTACGTGCAGTCCTCAACGCTTTCCTTGAGGCTCGAGGACTTTATGATTGACCCGCTGAGGGAATTACGTAAGCTCGTTGAACTCATGTCGGTGCCGGTTGATCTGGACAACCTGAATTTACCCTTTCCGAGAGCCAAGCCCTACCGTTGTTTGACGGTCCAAGAAAAAGTGCCGCAGTTCCGGGAATTCATCGTGGGCTTAGATTTGGCGACAAGAAAGCGGATCGAGAAAATTGGCTATGGGTTCGGGAAATTCTGAGCCGTTCTGCCTCCGGATTCAAGGCCGCATCCAAGTGAGATGACGGGTTCTTCCAGATGACCCATCGAGATGGACGAAGCGCCCACGCTCGAGAAGCCGATCCAAGATGGCAGCCGCCATATCTTCGTCGTGTAAGGACCTTGCCCCATTCGTTCAATTTGGCTTTGTGGCCTTAGTCGTCGCCCCAAAACCGGCCAAACCCCGCGCAGCGGGCGTTCATCGTTAGACCCTTGACGGCGCGCAATCCGACGAAGCGGAGCTTCGTCTTGCGGCCAGTTGTATCTTCTTGTGCTTGACCCCTGTTTCCCGCGAAAAAAGCCCGCGCCAGGATGGCCTGGGAGCGACGATTTGCGCCTGGGTCGCCCTGCAGGATGGCCGATTTTGTGTTTCCTCCGGCGCATTTATAACCTGTTTCTCCCCGATCTTCAGCCGCGCTGGAAGGTAATGTCCGCGTCCCCAGGTCGTCTATGATGAGCAGGCTAGCCAGGAGCTCCATGCGCTTCCTGCGGGTGCCCTCGGGGGCAGTGTCGGCGATCTCTTCGAGCAGAATGTGCGCCTCCAGGTAAACCACCCGGCACCCTCGGGTGATCACGGCTTGCCCGATGGCCTGGGCCAAATGGCTCTTCCCTGTGCCGGGTGGCCCTAAAAACAGAGCATCTTCGTAGCGCCCGACGAATGGAGCCGTGGCCAGATCGAACGCCAAGCTCCGGGTGACCCCTGAGGTTGTGGTTCCAAGACTTCCGAAATGGCTGGCTGGCCGGAAACCAGGCTCGGGTTCCTATTTTGCAACCCTGGAACGCGAATCTTGGGAACCTTTTGCTGCTCTGCGAGCAATTGCGTGGTACGGGTGTTGCCCTTACTCCATACCATAAGAATCGAAAGCATCCGCTTTCGTGGGGGGACTTGACGTGGCGAAAGGTCGAGCTTTGCTCATGAGCTCAACGTTGTGCGTGGTGGTGTCCTTGCTGTCCGGATGCACGAATGTCGAGTCCAGCATTCTCGTGGTGAGTCCCTCTCAAGCGGTCATAATGGCGGGGCAATCGGTCCAGTTTACAGCGAGCGCAGGTGGGGTGCCGATTGGGCAGCCCGTTTGGATGGTCAATGGCACCGCGGGTGGTTCAGCCGCGGTCGGAACGATCAGTTCAAGTGGTTCATACACGGCGCCCAAGCAACTTCCGGGAGCCATGGTCTTAATCACTGTAGAGAGCCAAACAAGCGGTTTGCACTCCGCCAACGTTCCTGTCTATTTCTTCAATCCTTCCAATTTCACGCCGGGTACGGTGACTGCTACTGCCAATCCGCTTGTGGCCGTCTATTCATTCTTGGCGCCCGAGGGGGCGAGCGCCCAGATTCAATTTGGCCAAACCACCAATTACGGTCTCACCACCTGGACAAAACTCGCTCCGAGCAGCGGTGGAACCATAAGTATTTTCGTGGCAGGAATGCTCGCTACCACGACATATCACATGCAGGCCCTGGTCCATCTTCCCGACGGGACCGCACTTGCCGACTCCGATCAAATGTTCATGACTGGATCTCTGCCAGCTCCCGTTTCCAATATCACCGTACAACAAACTCCTGGCGCGGCGACGGCCCCCGGAGTTGAATTGATGTGTCTGGACCCCTCAGATGGGGGCAACGAGCTCACGGCGTTGGTGACCGATTTGTCGGGAAATGTTATTTGGTATGACAACATCGGGTCCGGTGAGTGGCCCTTCCCCATGAAGCCCCTGCCCAACGGAGACATGCTGCTGGTGGCTTCGCCCGCTACCACTTCTTCTGGTCAGGTCCCGTCGACCTCCGAGAATCTAAACGAAGTCCGCGAGATCGATCTAGCGGGTGACGTGCTCAATCGAATCAGTCTTACTCAAATCAACAGTGGTCTTGCTTCGATAGGAGTCTCATTTCAGGCCGCATCGCTTCACCATGACATTTTGCCGTTGCCCAACGGCCATCTCATTCTTCTTGTTAATTACAATGAGACTTTCAACAACCAGCCAGGGCTCCCGCCAGGAACCATAGTCACTGGGGATGCCCTCATCGATTGGGATCCCAAGCAAGCAGCCCCGGTGTGGACCTGGTCAACATTCGACCACCTCGACCCGAGCCGCATTCCTTATGGGATCTCGAATGGCGTCGCGGACTGGACTCATTCCAACGCAGTGATTTATTCACCGAGCGATGGAAACATTGTGCTTTCCATGCGGAATCAAAACTGGGTCATAAAAATCAACTATCAGAATGGCACGGGAGACGGAAGCATCCTGTGGCATTTCGGGTATCAGGGCGACTTCACGCTGCCTTCGGGTGAAGCGCCCATCGAATGGAACTACGGACAACATTATCCCACTATCGTCAGCCCGAACAGCTCCGGAGTCTTTGATCTCATGTTCTTCGACAATGGCAACAACCGACTGGTGAACTCGAGCGGTACGATCTGCAGCTCTCCTGGCACAGTGGCCTGCTATAGTAGCGTGCCCATGTTTGAGGTCAACGAATCAACACTGACGGCTCAGGTTCAATGGGAAGCCAACTTGACTCCAGCGTACTCGATCTGTTGCGGAGATGCTTTGATGCTTCCGAACGGGGATATCGAATATGACGTCGCATACAATTTGTTCACTCCGGGTATGTCCTATGTCCAAGAAATCACTCAAGAAGCGAACCCACAACTCCTGTGGCAGATGAACATTAAGGGCCCGCTGGCCTATCGGGCTTTTCGCATACCCAGCCTGTATCCTGGCGTACCATGGTCTCAAGCTGCGATCGCAACTTCCGAGGCCGTCGCCAGAAAAGCTCGTCCGTCACATTAGTTCAGCTTGAGGATGGCCCCCGTGTAGCACAAACGATGGTGCTCAGATGGGCGGCCGGCGCCGCGAGTGCCCTCGGTTCTGGGACCGTGCCCCCCAGAATTTTCGAGGCATCAGCCCGGCAGCCCATGTGTGTCTTGCTCCACGTCGATCGGGGCCCGAACGAGGTCCCACTGGCCCACCTTCTTGACCTCTTGTGTAGTTTCTAGCGCATGAGTTTTTTCTCCTCGAAACTTCTCTCCTTAGATCTAACTTCCGCCTGACTGCGCGCAAGATTCAGACGATCGCCTTGGCGGACGCTTTCCTAGTGTCCACGAGGCGAGACGCGTAGAAGCGCAGACTTCCAACCCGGTTCTCCGAACTCCCGCTCGATCGGCACGCCACGATTGTGGAAGGGCACGGAAGCAAGGGCTGGCCGCTTGCGCGGCATCAAACATAACGGCCGCTCAGAATGCTTTGTTCAAGCGTACCCGGAAATTGAGAGTCTAACTATCAAAAACGGGTGGCGAACCCGTACACCGCCACAAAACCGGCCGCGCTCGAAATCTTAAGAGATTATCTCGGGCAAGCCGTAGTGCTCGGCGTACGCCCAGAGACGCGCGTCAAACCAAGACAGCTGATAGCCGGCCACGCCTCGCAAAGCTGTCCTCACGAGTTGGGCGTTGGGGTAGAGAAATCGGAAACTGAGCGATCAGATCCTCGACCTGACGAACCGCCGCTCTCTGGATCAATAGGGAGTCGCCACGAGCCGACCCCAACTCAACGCAAGAGCAAAGCGCGGCCCGGAGCGGAGTAGGAAAATCGAAGATGCGACAACCTTTTAGCTGGGCAAAGAATCTGCTAAAACGTTCCCGAAACAGGGCGGGGTCGCGCCTACAAAGGGGGGGACGCTTGTGCGGAGTTGCCGGCTTCACACATAGAACGCGGAAAGCTCCGGAAGGAAGGATCGAAGAAGCCCTAGCCACTCTGCACCACCGCGGACCCGACCAGCAGGGCCTCTTTTCCTCGCGAACCTTCTCGTTTTGCGCCGCGCGGCTGAAAATCATTGACCTCGAGTGCGGGAATCAGCCCATTTTGGAAAACGCCGGCGAGTGGGGGATTGTCTTTAACGGCGAGATTTACAACCATCTCGAGCTGAGAGAGGAACTTAAAGGCCTCGGCCATCGTTTTACCTCCCACTCGGACACGGAAACCATTCTAAGAGCCTTCTTGGAATGGGACGCCTCGTGCCTTGAGCGTCTACGCGGGATGTTTGCCTTTGCGGTGTGGAATACCCCGAGTAAGCGAGTCTTCCTTGCGCGCGACCGCCTCGGAATTAAACCGCTCTATTACGCGCGTGCCGGCGAGGATCTCTACTTCGGGTCCGAGCTCAAGGCCATCTTCGTACATCCCGAGATC
>Ga0187783_10000540_pt1 | contig 27789 bp, 27 predicted proteins | sample 1015_SJ02_MP02_2_FD_132471 | JGI IMG/M metagenome (GOLD analysis project Ga0187783, IMG submission 132471) | Tropical peat soil microbial communities from peatlands in Department of Meta, Colombia - 1015_SJ02_MP02_20_MG | ecosystem: Environmental > Terrestrial > Soil > Wetlands > Peat | place... | reverse complement strand
TGCCAAGTAGGAGCACTGACCTGGATCCCGAGCCCTCGACCACTCAATGCCAAGAACAACGCAAACCCCAGGACGAACCTAGCCGGCCGCACGAAGCTCGTAACAATTCGCCGGCCAAGGCTCGGGCGGGCAGCCCTCGACCACGGGAACGGGGACGGCACACAATAGAGATTTCGACGCATGTTCACTCCTCCTCCTCTTCACCACACCCGGGGCTTGGAAACGCTGGAAAGTCACTCGAGCAATACGGTCCAAATTTCTGAGCGGAGCTTTTACCGCCACCTAGTCGAAGACGGGGCTGTACTGTCGATGCGGCGCGGCGAAAGTAAATACGAACTGAAGATACTTGTCAAGTCAAATCTGGCTTCCAGCGGGCGAATGCCTGTGATTATTCCGACCGAATTCAGATTGCCTTGGCACACCTCAGGTCCCTCACCGCTGCTCCGCGGCCGCCGGCTTGAGCCGGCGAAGAGCCGGGTGCCGAGCCGCCGGCCGCTGACCGGCAAGGATCGCTAATAGTTGTCCGGCCGACAACCACACCATCCAGTCAATGGGAGTCCGGTATCGGTTCACATATTGAAGGAAGTAATAGATTAAGGGGAAACTGATCAGGGTTACCGTCCACAACTCGAACTGGATCGGGCCGACAAAGCGGTAGACAAACCAGAGGCCGAGCAGACCGGTCAGCGTATAGAGCGTGGTTACTACGAGCTCGTAGGTATGTTCAAAAGGTCCCATCCAGAAATACAGAAAGCGGCGCAGCGATAAACTGGCAAACCGGCCAGGATGCTCTCGAATCCACGACAACGCTAATTGCAGATCGTAGCGATCGTAGGCTAACTCACCCATTTGCCTGACCTTTAACGCCTCTTTCTTAGAGTTGAACGGATACATCATCCTGGCGATGGGATCAGCATTGATAAGTTCGACCGAGGGGTGGGCATGGTCGTTGTTCGAGCACCACATGTTCTGACCGAAAGCGGTTCGCATCAGCGTCCAACCATGAAGCTCAATGCGGTTCCGAATGATCCAAGGTGAGATCACCAGCACTGCCGCCAAGACAATGCAAGCATTGTCCCGCACTGTTGCCCACGATCGGCGCAATGCCAGGTCGACCAGAGTCAGACTCCCCAGAACCGCTGCGAGCGAGAAACAAATGTAAAACCCAACACCCCAGAGGAGACCCATCGAGAGCGCCATGCTGATTTTTCTTTGCGGCGTGCTCCGGTGCTTGAAAGTTAGAACCAACAGTATGGCTAGGACAATTGCGCCGTAAGGTTCTTCCCACCCCAGGAAGACCTCCGCCGATCTTTTGACCGGCAATAGGGCGGAGGCAAACCCAGCTATTAGCCCCACTTGGCGGGAAAATCCCAAATTGGTCGCCACCCAAGGATAGAGCGAATAGAGAAACGAATACGCGCCTATGACCAGCAGGGAACGAACGACGTGACCGGCATAGCCGCTGCCGAATAGACGGTACAAGGCCGCGACCAGCAAGGGATAAAACGGCGTGGTATGGGCCGTCGGGCCTGTGGGCAGGGCATAAGGATCCGCAAACCGATGTGTCCGAAGCAGCGCCATCGCAATGTTGTCGACTTCGGCCGCATCGTGTCGTCCCATATGTCCGAGGTAAATCAACATTCCGAGCCGGATCAAAAACGCGAGCACAAAGATCGCAAGACCGCTAACCAGCTTGTGCGTGAGGAAGTATTCGAGCGTGCGCCGGCCAGCGGCCAAGGCCCGCTCGGCAATCGCTCTGGCCAACTCCCACCAGTTCGGATCGTGCGCGCTACGGCCTAGTTCTGCGGCTCGGGATTCAGATACGTTGGCGGTAATGTCAAGCCCCCCACACCTCGGCTGCATCGAATCGGAGACCGAATGCAGGTCCTACGTTGCGCAAAACAGCCCGCCCCAACCTGGGCGAGTCAATTTGTGCGCATCTCGTCTCACACCACATCTGTCGAAACCAGAAATCTGCCCACGGCCGCTTTCGATTTCCACCACTGCTTGGTCTCGAACCAACGAAGATACATTGACTTCATGGTCTGTAATTTGAGCTCGCTCGGTTTCGCCACCAAGGGCGAAACCGGATACTGTAAGGAAGTAAGAGCGTTTCTCAGCAGATACTCGAGCGGGGGCTTGTCTTCCGTATCTAACTGCTCCTGCCAGCGACCGATGGGCGTGAACCCCTCCCCCTCGGCAGGCTCAAAGGATGTGTTGGGGCTGCTTACCGAGCCGATTGCGACGCGTCGAATGCGTTCGTAGTTCAAGTCGTGACCGATGAACCCGCCGATTTTGCTCAGGGTGTCGGCAGGATCGGTGACCAGCTGTTCGAAGCGCACTTCAGAGTAGTCGGCGCCCAATCGGCGGCCCACCGCACAGCCCTTGCTCACTACCCATTCCCAGTACAGCCCGGCGACCAGCACCGCCCTGTGCCGATCCCAGGGGAAGGTGCGAAACCAGCCCTGTTTGGCGGCGGAAACTGCCACATCTCTGCCGTCGCGGATGATGTGGAGGATCAGCGCATCGGGGATCTCTTTTTTGATCTCCTCGATATAGAGCAAGTGATCCGGAGTACACTCAGCCCAACGATTTACGTGCTGGCTGTGGGCAACTTCTTCCATAATCTTGCGCAGGAACTCTCCCCGCCCATGGCACTGATTCAAAATGAGCTCTTCTACCCTGGCGGCATCCAGCCCAGAGACCTGAAAGGACTTGGACTGGAGCCATTGCTGTAAAAGTCTTCGCCGATTTTGCCGCTTCCCAAAGTCACCAAACCGAGGACCAAGAAGATCAAAAACATGGGTTTCAGCCCGGAACACGGCAAAGCCGCCGGCGGAAAGCAGCATGTGATAGAGCAGAGTAGTGCCGGAACGAGGAGCCCCCACGATGAACACTGGTGCCTGGCAGCGGGAATGCACTACCTCGTCGTGGGTTACCACCGGCGCGGGGTTTGCCATAGGTCAGCTTCTCTACCTCCCGGCGGTTGCGAGCGGGCTCTGAGACGCTTGCGAATCCGCAGAGGGCGCCCGGCTTGCCGCCGCCAGAAAATTCCGATGCCAAAGCTCAAACATCAAGAGCAACCAGATATCGCTCGGCCTGCTGCGGCGGCCGCTGAGATGCTCTTCGACCAGTTGCCGCACCGCTTTGGGATCGAAATAGCCGCGCTCGAGTGTCTTCGGCTCGAGCAAAATGCCGAGCATCCCGTCTTTGAGCTGGTCTCGCCACCAATGGGTCAAGGGCATGGCAAATCCCTGTTTCGGGCGATGAATGGCCGTCGCCGGCACGCCCAAACGCTCGGCCAATCGCCGCAGAAGATATTTCGATTCACCCAATTGCAATTTCCAGCGGGAACCGAGCTGCGCCGTCCATTCGACGAACTCATGATCGAGCAGGGGACAGCGCACTTCGAGAGAGTTCAGCATGCTCATCCGATCCACCTTGGCGAGTACATCGGCCGTCAAATAGGTTTTGGTATCAAGATAGAGCAGGCGGCTGATGCGATCCTGCGTGGGCGCCTCATCGAAATAGCGGCGAAAGTCCTCGAGTGGATGCAGCGGTTCGACCGCAGACAGGAAATCAGCAGAAAACAAGCTGCGTTCGCGCCCCAGGGGCGGCAGGAAAGAAATGCTATCAATATAGCGGTCGCGTGCATTGAGAGATAGATTGAACAACAGCCGCCGGCCATAGGCGGCTTTGGGCACCCAAGGATAGAGGTGGTTGCGAAAGAAACGCCCAGCCCAGGAGGGAATCCATTCGTATCGCTGCCGATTGAGATGAACAAGATAGCGGTCGTAACCGGCAAAAAGCTCGTCGCCCCCGTCGCCAGAAAGCGCCACCGTCACCTGCTGGCGTGCCATCCGGCACACGTGATAGGTAGGCACCATCGAGGAGTCACCAAAAGGTTCCTCCATATTGGCGGTCAATATTTCTATCGTCTCGGTTAACTCGGGCTGGACGATGAACTCGTGGTGTTCCGTGCCAAATTTTTCTGCAACCGAGCGGGCATGCGCCGCTTCGCTAAAGTCCGTTTCCTTGAAGCCGATGGAAAATGTCTTGACTCGGGCGCCCGAGGCCCGCGCCATCAACGCAACCACGATCGACGAATCCACCCCTCCGCTGAGCAGGGCGCCCAAGGGCACTTCGCTCACGAGGCGAATGCGGACTGCTTCGAATAATCGCTCTTCCACCTCTTCCAGGCACGCCTCTTCCGAACGGGGCTCTTTGCTGCCATAGACCGGAAGATCCCAATACGGCCGGATATAAACTTGCCCGCCATGGAATTCAAGAGTATGCCCGGGGGGTAGTTTGGCGATGGAGGCAAAGGCTGTTTTCGGATCCGGAATATAGCCAACGGAAAAATAATCCAAGAGTGCGGCAGGGTCGACCTTCATGAGATCGGCTTCGACCGCCAGCAAAGCCTTGATTTCGGAAGCGAACAGCACCTGCCCATGGCAAAGAGCATAGTGCAGCGGCTTCTTGCCTAGGCGGTCGCGCGCCAGCAACAGAGATTCCCGACGGAAATCGTAAAGAGCAAAGGCAAACATGCCGCGAAGCTGTCGAACGCAATCGGCTCCCGTGTCTTCGTAGAGATGCACAATCACTTCGGTGTCGGAGTCGGTATAGAACTGGTGGCCCCGCTTGATCAACCGCTCGCGGAGCTCGGGAAAGTTGTAGATCTCACCATTGAACACAATCCAAATGGAGCGGTCCTCGTTGTGAATGGGCTGGTGCCCGCCGGCAATGTCGATAATGCTCAGGCGACGCATGCCCAAGCCCACCGGACCATGAACGTAGACGCCTTCGTCATCGGGGCCGCGGTGGACGATGGCATGACACATCCGGCGGACTTTTTTCGGGTCGACGTCGTCCGTTCCCGGGGGTCCCACAATTCCAGCTATGCCGCACATCGATGTATCTCTTGAAACCGCATGTCACCCAGACCAGCCAAAACCGGGCGCAGGACCTCGCCTCGGACGCAGGATGACGGCGGCCTCCGGGCTGGGGATGTGCCCCACGGGTTCGGCGGCCCGACTGGAAATCTTGTAGAGCGCAGTCGTGTAGCCGACCATAAAATAAGGAAAGAGTTCGCGCGCTGTGCAGGCAAAGAAAGCCGCGACCGTATAGGCAGCCAAGCCCGCCCAGAGGGAGCTGGCGAACAACTGGAGGTTCTCATCGGACTTCAACGCCGGGTTCGTTCGTACCGCCCGGAGGTTCTGGAACGCCTTCTTGAGGAACAAGAGAAAGATTACCAGGGCTGGGATTCCGGCCTCCGAGCTGAACTCGGTATACGTATTGTGCGTCACCATCCACATCCCGCTATAGGAGGAGAAGTTGCCCACTCCGATGCCGAACAGCGGGTGGGACGCGGTGATTTCAACGCTTTTGATCAATAACTCTTTTCTGGCTGCCGCCGATCCCCTGTCCATAGACCCCGCTTGGGGGGTACCGACGATGCTTTCCAGTCGCACGCCGTAGTTACGGGGCGCGAACAGCATCAACGGGAGCAAGAACAAGAAGGGGAGTACCAGCATCCAGCGCCGCCCTCCGCGCCACCCGAATTCGTGCAACACGATGGCGATTGCCATAAATAGCGCTAGAAAACCACTGCGCGAGTAGGTCAGCATCACGGCCCGGATCATGGCCAGCAAACCTAAGCCCCACACGGCCTTAACCAGTGGATTGCGGCTGGCAAGCAGGAACATCACGCAGATAGGCCAGTTCAGGGCAATGTTAATGGCCAAGTCATTGGGGTTAAGCAGCGCTCCATTGCCGAACCCTTCCAGCCGGCCGAAGCTGTCCAACTTGTGCAACAGCAACGAAGCAAAGGCATTCAGCATCACGGCCGCGGCCTGCATCCAAAGCAACTGCCGGAGTTCTCTCAGGGAATTCACCGCCAGGGCCACCAGAACCGTCACCACGACGACTTTCAGGCAATCGGTCAGCACCAGCATCAGGCTATTGCTCTTCCAGAAGGCAAAAGGCACTCCGAGCAACAACCAAACATACAGCCAGTACAACAGCCGAAGCTCCCCGGGCTGCTTCGCTTGCCACTGTCCGCTGACTCCAAATATGAGGGCGAATAACGAGATGCCGCCGGCCACCTTGGCAATCGGGATGTAGCCTACGGGGATGTAATCTTCCGGTCGGACAAAGTAGATGAACGACAACGCTAGCAAGGCGCGGTAGGCAATCGTCGTCCGCTCCTCAGCGGAGGGGATCATTTTGGCGATTCTGGTCGCAGACCAAGCCATCCGGCTCTCCTCCCTACCTTGCCCCCCGCCCCAGCAGGACGATTTTTACCGTCTGAAACATGGTGAGTAGATCGAGTCCGATGGACATGTTCTTTATGTAAAACAGGTCATACTCCAGTTTCTTCACCGCATCTTCGACGGAATGACCGTATTCATAGTTGATTTGCGCCCACCCCGTGATGCCCGGCCGGATCACATGCCGCAGGGGATAAAACGGGATTTCCCGGCTCAGCGACTCGACAAATTCCGGTCGCTCCGGCCGTGGACCTACAAAGCCCATGTCGCCGCGCAAGACGTTGTACAACTGCGGGATTTCGTCGAGCCGGAACTTGCGAAGATACCGCCCCACCGGGGTGATGCGGGGGTCGTCGTCGCACGCCCAGGTGGGTCCGATGTCCGCCTCGGCATCGGCGCGCATGGTACGAAATTTAAAGCAGTAGAAGTGCTCTCCCCCTTTTCCCACGCGCGCCTGATGGTAAAAGATCGGGCCGGGGGACGTGAATTTGATGAGGAGAGCGACCAGGGGAAGCACGGGCAGCATCACCAGCAACAGAGCCAGGGAGACGACGATCGAAAGCAGCCGCCGCACGGCGAGCAGGCCGCTATGCAAGCGGAAGCCTTCGGAGAAAATCATCCAGCTGGGATAGAGGCCGTCGAGGTGCACTTTGCCCGATACCCTTTCGAGCCACGAGGTGCAGTCTTCCACCCGGACGCCACTCACCCGCATTTCCAGCAATTCGCGCACCGGGATGGTTCCCCGCCGGTCGGCGAGGGCGACGATGACACGATGCACGCTGCGTCGCGTGCAGGTGTCCACCAGATGCTCGGCCAGGGCCTCGCGCGTGATGTTGCCATTCAGACTGCCGCTCCAGCCGACCACCTCTACTCCCAATTCGAGTTGGCTGCGCAAGCGTTCGAGAAGATCTTCGGCCTCCGGTCCGGACCCGAGCAGGTAGACGCGCTCCCGCAGATAGGGCGCCCGGGCCCACCAAACGTATAGCCTTCTCCAGCTGAACAGAGCCACGGTGAGAATGGCGACCGCCAAAACGAAGGTTTCCTGTCCCATGTTGAAGCTGGGAAACAGGAATTCGATGGCCGCCAACACGAAGCTTAAAGATCCAACGAGGAGCATCAGCCGCAGATAGAGCTCGCCTTTCGCCCCCCACCGGGCCGGGTTGTAGAGGTCCAGCCAATGAGAACACAACAAGGTCAGGCAGGTAACCGCCAGGATCTTCCAGTACCCGTTCTCAAAGTTGAGGATGAGATAGCTGTCCTGCTTGAACGCGAGTACCGTCGCCAGAACGAAGGAAGCCCAGATGACCACAGCCTCTCCCCCCAGCAGGATCACCGTCCGCATTGGGTAATACACGTGGAATAGCCGAATCATTCTCTCGCACCCTGCTCTGCCGCTAGAGAGCCGTGTTTCGCTGAGCGTAGTACGGCAGGCCATCGCTTGCGGCGTTGAGCACTACCCCCAGCAGCTTCGATTCATGGAACTCGTTGCATGCCTGTTTCGCCAGCTCCATCGGGGTGGCACCGGCACGGACCACGAGCAGCACTCCATCACAATGCGTGGCCAGTACGCTCGCGTCCGACAAGTGGGCAGCGGGAGAAGAATCGATGATGATCCAATCGAAAAGAGGCTCCACATGGTCGAGCAGAGCCTTGATGCGGCCGTTTGCGATCTGTTCGGCCGGGTTCGAAATGGCACCCCCCGCCGGAATGAAATACAGATTGTGCAAGGGCCCGTGTTGGATAATCGAGAGCTCCTCACGCTCCCCCTTCAAGTACTCGGTGAGGCCGGGAGCCAGAGGCGCACCCAAGTGTTGGTGCAGACACGGGCTCCGCAGGTCGGCATCGATCAACAGCACGCGCGGTCCGTTTTGGTACACAATGACCTGGGCTAGGTTCGCCGCCACCGTGCTCTTCCCTTCTTGAGGCAGCGGGCTGCTGATCAGCACCTTCTTCAGACTGGGACGATCATTGCGGGCATGACCCAAGCGGGAGCGGAGCGTACGAAACTGCTCCATGCCTGGTCGGCCTTCCTCGGCGGCGAAAAACAACATGGTTCTCAAGTCCGGCTTCCAAACAACCGGAGGGCAAGCGGCCAGGGCTTGCTCCATCTCCATCAGTGAGAGGTCACCCCGACTTTCATCGAGGCGAACGACGGGCGCGGTGGCTGCCCGGGTCAGCTCCGAGGTCGGCATGGGTTCCGTGCTCGGAGTGGGCTGTCGCAGCTCGGCTCTTTTCAAGGCTTCGTGAATTCGGCTCATAGCTTCCTTTTCATGATCTTCAAAGGTTTAAGGAGCGGATCAGATCGGCCAAGGCTTTCAGGGTCTCCTCAACGTTCACCTTCTCAAAATCATCAACCACGTGGTGCAGCTGCTGTAGCTGCAGCTGCTGCTGTTGCTGCTGCCGGTACTCGTGCAGGTCGAAGTCGTGCGCCACCGCTTCAATCACTTGCGGCTCGATGGTGTCTTGCTGGTCGGCAAAAGCATGAATCATGGAATGGTCGCACAGCACATTGATGACGCGGGGGATACCCGACGATAAGCGATACACAGCATCCATCGCCTGGGAAGAAAAGATGCTGCGGCCGTTTCCCCCGGCAAGGCGGAGCCGCTGGTCGATATAGGCTCGGGTTTCCTCCAGATCGAGGGCAGAGGTCCGGGCGCGCAACGTGATCCGTTGGTTGATCTGGCGCAGCTCGGGTCGTCGCAGCTTCTCCTCGAGTTCGGGTTGTCCGACGATCACAATCTGCAGCAGCTTTTCTGTGGCCGTCTCCAGGTTGGTCAACAAGCGTACCTCCTCGAGCACCTCGGAGGAAAGATTCTGCGCCTCGTCGATGATCACCACCGAGGTGCGGCCGTGGCGGTACTGCTCCAGCAGAAAATTGTTCAGGATCGACAGGCGCTGAACTTTGGACAGTGAATCGCAGGCTAGGCCGAGATCGGCGAAGATTGCCTCGAGCAGTTGCGGTGGATCGATGAGGGAGTTGAACAAAAATGCCGTGGGAACCTCTTGCGAACGCAGCCAATCGAGCAACTTATAGACAAGCGTCGTTTTACCCGTACCCACCGCGCCGGTCAACAAAATGAAGCCTCGCCGGCTGTTAATGCCAAAGGTCAAGCAGGCGAGAGCTTCTTCGACGCACGGCGTCGACAGCAGGTAGTGGGGGTCCGGGCTAATGCTAAATGGGGTGGCATTCAGCCCGAAAAACTCCTGATACATGGCGTCCGCTCCTCGCTCCTTTCTCCGATCAGTCGATCAGAGTTTTGGCCATAGGGGAGGCCTTGGGCGTGTGCCCGTTCATATCCACCATCCAAGGAATGCAGGTAAAGGTTGGCAGCTGCAGCGTGGCTTCGATGTCCCTCTCGTCATGGATGGTCTGGTCGCGCATCTCAAGCGAGAGAACGATCGCCAATCCAAACAAGACGCCGGCGCCAAGACCGCCGGCGGAGAACAAGAAAGGGTTGGGGAAAGTCGGCTGTAAAGGAAGACTAGCCGGATCCGAGAGGAGGAATTGCTCGCCTTGCTGGCGACGCTCCACGTCAGACTCCAGCTCCGACTCGTGCTGTTTGGCCGCCAGATCACCATAGGCCTTCTGGGCCGCAGTGTAATCCCGCGTCAGCTGCGCATACTGTTCCTCCACCTCCGGGCTGACTTCGACGCGGGACTGGTAACTCGCGATCTGCTGCTCAAGACGGGCTTGCTCGCTCGAAATCTGCTGGATTGCCTCCTGATACTGATGCACCTGCGCTCGCAGCCGCTGCAATTCCGCCGGTTCGAGCGCGGTCGATTTATCGGAACCGGTAGCGGTAGTCGACTCCGCCACCGAGGGATTGTTGAGCTGCGCCTGCAACTCGGCGATGTTCTTTTTCACTTGAATGATCTCGGGATACTCCGGGGTGTAACGAGTCTCGAGCGCTAGCAATTGCTCTTGCAGTACGGCCAGTTGTTGCCGCACGCTCTGCGGGTTGTTGGAATTCTGCGACGCCTTCCAGGCAGCCACTTGCTGGTTCAACAAGGACTCGGTAAACGTCTTATCCTGTGCGGCTCGCCCCAACGCCTGGGTCGTAGCGTCCAGTTGGCTGTTCAGGCTGGCCAACATCCTTAAGTTTTCTTCCTGGTGGTCGGGCAACTGGGTGAAATATTTGGCTCGGAATGTTGCCAGCCGGGCTCCGAGTTCGTCCTGGTTACGCTTGAATTGATCCAGCTGGCTGTTGAAGAAGTCGGTCGTGCCCTGGGCAATCTGGCCCCGCAACTTGAGATTTTCCTCGATGAACGCGGAAGTTAGCTCCGAACACACCTGCTGCGCGACGCGGGGATTGCTGGCTGTGTAGCTAATATAAAAACCCGGCACGGTACCGCTGCGCTGGGCCACCACGGTAGGAATCATAGTACTGTCGACTGGGGTTAAGTCGATGTTGTTGCGCATCTTCTCGAGCACTTCCTCGGGCTTCCTGCCGCCGTCGAGGAGACCGGCCCGCTGCGCGATCGGCAGCAGCCGGTCGCGGCTCTGGATCCGACCTTGCAGGGTGGCGAGACGCTCGACCAATTCCTGGGTCACGACGGGCTTGACTAACCCCTCGGGAACTTGCGGCTGTGACACCAGCAACAGCGACTGGGAGGAGTACTGGGGCGGAAAAGCGTAGGTCGTTAGGAACCCACCTAAGGTCGCGAGCAACGTGGGGATGATCAGCAGCCACTTGCGGTGGGCCAAGATCTGCATGTAGTCGTCAAACTGGAGTTGTCGTTGCGTCATATTTCGTCCCGTTTCTGGCGCGTCACGCCCGAAACCCGAAGAATTACGGGAGGCGGATCGGTTGCGGCGTCCAGGTCAAACCGATCCCTCCCACGTGCTGCTGAGCCACTCTCCCACACTCACCGGCGCTGCAGTATGGGCTGTTGTCTAAGTTCGACTGCGAATAGTTATAGAGCACGAAGAACTCGGTGTGCTCGGTCAGGGGGCGGGCGAATCTCACGCCCGCGTAGCCACGATTGAAGGCATTGTTGTCGGGCAACCCAGGAACGGTTACGCCTTCGACCACCTCGGTGCTGCGGGCGTAACCGCCATGCAGCTCTCCATTCCAGGTGCGGCTGAGCTGGCGAGCCACGCCGAGCCACGCCGCGTCGCTATGAGCCCCCAGCAGGAAGCCTGACCCCCCATTGATGTAGTGCAGATATTGCAGGCTCAAGGAAGTACGAGGACGCAGGTATTCTAGGCGTCCCACTGCCGTCCAGGTTAGATCCCGCCCGGTCAAATCTTTGATGTCGATGACCACCGGTCCGGCTCCTCCGCTGACAGTCAAGCTCGAGGAAAACTGATGTCCCCAAAACAGTTCAGCGAATTGCGTCGTGAAGGCCTGTCCCAGGTGGGAAAATGCGAATGTGCCATAACCACCCACCGCAGCCACCGTGTCCCGCGGGCGCAACGCATAGTTGTAGGCCACTTCCGCGATGGCTTGGTTCTCGTTCGGCAGAGTATTGTTGAGAAAGTGCAGAAGCCCGTACCCCGCCGTAGCGGTCAGCGAGCCTCGAGGGGTAAATCTGTGGTCGAATTCCACTGCGCTGACGTTCAGAATGGTCGGGGAAGAACCAATCGAAGCAAAGTTCGCGGGCGTGAACTGGGACAATCCAGAGGCCGCCAAACCCGAGAAAAATCCGCCGAGCATCGACTGGAACACGCCAACCCCTCCGAAAGCCCCGGCGCCAAAGAACGCCTCCGGAAGATAGCTGAACGCGTTGATCAGGCGGAGCTGCGTACGCTGCCACGTCAGTTTGCCATCAAAAAGGGCTTCGTGTAACTGCCGGTAATGCTCGCCCTGTTCGCTATAAGTGTAGAGCTCCACTCCGCCCACATACGCCAATTTGAGATCGGAGAGGTTCCGCACTCGTTCCGCGCCAAGCATGCCCAGTAGGCGGGTTACGGAATTTACGCTCGACTCGTCCGGCAAACTGTAAGGATTACTCTCTACGGTTTCGATTGCTTGAAATTCGGGAACCAGTTGGTCGCGTTCGGCACTCAGGGCGCTTGCTCTCGGCGAGCCCAGGCCGGTCAATACGGTCTGGTTGGGCGCCTGGGCGCTTTGGCTGTTGTCTTCGGTCTGGCCGGGCGTAGCCTGCTGTTCGCCAGTGGCAGCCGTATCCTGCGCGTGCAGCAGCGCGCCCGACAACGGAAGCACGGCTAACAATGCCAAACTCAGACAAACCTTCATTTTGCCCACCTTAAGGCACCACGATCGTATCGCCGGGCTGGAGCAGCACGTTCTGTTGCATATTTTCGCCCTTGACGACCTTCTTGTAGTTGAAAGGCAACTTCGTCTGGCTGCCGCCCTCGCTGCGCAAGATGTAAATATTCTTCAAGCTGGCAAACGGGGTAAAGCCTCCGGCACCGGATAGCGCCTGCAACACCGTCATGTTGCCCAGCAAGGCATAAGGTCCGGTGCGCAGCACCTCGCCCACGATGTAAATACGGCGACTGTTCACGGCGGTCACGACTACAGTCACGCGCGGGTCGTCCAGGTATTTCTTCAGTCGCTTCGAAAGGTCAGCCGCCAGCTGGGTGGGAGTGAAGCCGGAGGCCGTCACATCCCCCAGCAAGGGCATGGAGATCTTTCCGTCGGGACGGACTGGCACCTTGGCATCGAGGTCAGCTTCCTTCCAGACATTGATTTCGAGCGCGTCCGCCGGTCCGATCACATAGTCGGGGCCCACTTGGACCGCGCCGTTCGTCGCTTGTGTGTCCTTCGGTCCAGTTCTGTCGTCGCTCCTCGCCCGATTCGCTAGGCCTGCCAGCACGACCAGGCTAAGGGCGAAGATCCAATATGCTTTGTGAAACCTCATTGCTTGACTCCTTCACAGCCCACAGCAGCAGCTACGGATGACCAAGGCAATCAGTTTAGACCAGACCCTAGAGCGAGTCTCGAGTTTCTGCGCAGCACGTTTTGCGACTTCTGGGCGAGAAAAGCACCCTGCGATATCATCTCCCGCTTCACTTGGCGGGAGTCGCATGCACTGCCTGTTTCAGAGACAGCAGGAAGCCGGCTCGCGCCTCGCCGCGGTATCTGCTCAACCCCCGGCATCCTATCGAGCGCCGACCTGAGGTGGCTGAACTTTTGGCATGCTTCTTCAAAAAGCTGTCGATAAAAGTGAAACCATCTTCCCGTTGCCCGCGGCGGGACTGGCTCAACGAAACCTGACTCAACCCGAAAGTCAGGGCTTCGGGAGATCGTATGGCGCGCATGTCGGCACCAAGGTCTGGAACTGCCCTGCGGCTGTTCTATGGCCGTTGACGTCATCTTAAATCTAGGCGAATACCTGGGCGAAACCCGAAACTCTCCTACCTTCTATGCACGGCAGGGGCCAGCCCGGACAGTCTTGAGAGCCTGGATCAAACTTGTAAGTCATCTCGTTTCAAGCCGATAACCTCTATCACGGGCATCGTCAGCAGACTTCGATCGAGCCCCGTCGAAGAAAAAAGAGAAAAGTTTTTCCTTCTCGAGCGGAACGGATTACCCCCAAGTGCCCGGCTAATCGTAATTCGCCCGACATCGCTCGCAGACTGGGCGGTGCCTTCCCTGCCCCCGCCACGGTGCTGCCAGGGTAACCGCCTCCGGCAGTGGGCCTAGGCCTCTGCCCCGTTGCCCGACGAAATTCGATCGACGGCGGATAGAAAGTGATGGGCAAGGCTCCCATAGGGCAAATCCCACTCCGTGGACAAAGTCTCGAACCCCTAACGCCAAAAACGCCGACGGATGCTTTTTCCCTGGATATGGACGATTGCTAGTTGCACCATTCCACCACCCAACCTACAACCACAAGTTCGTGAAGCTTTCCGGCGAGCCGCCACCTTGTATCTGCTCCCGAGCAGGAATAGAAGCTGCAACTGGATTTACGAATGTAGCCCAATCGTGAAAGCTTCTCCTGAGATCGGCACTGCATTCTCCATTGACAACCTCGTCGGTGGCAGGCGTCGACCCATGCTCGATCGAGAGCCGCGGGACTTCGCCAGGCAGCAGGTTACCGGCGCGATCGAATGCCCGGTCACGGCGCACGGCAGCGGGGTAGAAAGCTTTGGTCTGCCCCCACTCGACATGGCAGGCTTTTTCCCTGCCGAGGACGGGCAGAACCCCTAAGGAAGTTTGGTTCTCGAGGGCTACACAGCGTTGGCGCCTCCTTGAGGTGCCAATGGAAGGAAACTTGCCTAGATCTCGCCTGTCACCGATACTGATTGCGAATTTCATACATGGCACAAACCGCGGCACCAATCCCAACTGCGAAGACCATCTCCAAGCAAGTGTGGTGGATTCTTTTCACCTTAGGGCCTTTGGTGCTTTATGTCTACGGTCCCACGTTGTTGGGCCTCGTCCGGCAATGGTGGCATGACCCCAATTTTGGTCATGGCTCGCTAGTTCCCCTATTTTCCGCCTTCGTCGTTTGGCATCGCCGCGCGCGCCTGGCGCTTCTGCCGGTAAAGCCTTCTTGGGCGGGCCTGGCGGTGGTGATTTTCTCTTTGGCAATGCTGGTTGCGGGAGTGTTGGGAGCGGAACTGTTTTTGGCGCGTTCGTCGTTTGTCTTCTTGTTGGCCGGTTTGGTGATCCTGTTTTGCGGATGGAACTATTTTCGAGAGGTGCTATTTGCTTGGGGTTGCCTGTTCTTAATGGTGCCCATACCGACCATCGTCTTCAGCCAGATCACCCTGCCCCTGCAGCTACTCGCTTCAAAACTCGCCAGCCACGCACTGGAATTATTGGGTGTGCCGGTGTTGCGTAACGGAAACATAATCCATCTAGCCAACTTGTCGTTGGAAGTGGCCGAGGCGTGCAGCGGGATCCGCTCCCTCATCTCCCTGGTTACCTTGGCCGTGATTTACGGCTATTTCACCGAAGCGCGAGTCGTGGTGCGAGGCGTTTTGGCCATTGCCGCCATTCCAATCGCGGTGACTGCCAACGCATTGCGGATTGTGGGCACGGGATTATTGGTCGAGTACGGGAATCAGGCACTGGCCGAAGGCTTCTTCCACTTGTTTTCCGGATGGCTGATTTTCGTGATGTCTCTCGTGCTGTTGTGGGCTTTGCACAAAGCCATCCAAGCCGTCATGAAGGCGCGACCAAAATGCTGACACGAGGTTTGACCGTGGGGGCTCTGCTCGTTCTGACCGCGATCTTTCTCAACCGCCATGATCAGCCGGAGCGAAACCCTCCGAGCCAAGCGCTCGGGGAGTTTCCCTACCAATTGGGATCCTGGTCGGGAGTGGATTTGCCGATCACCGATGAGGTGCGCCAGATCCTTGGCCCTGGGGAATTTTTGGACCGCCGCTATTCGAGGGCCGATGACCGGTTGGTGGATTTGTTTATCGCCTATTTTCCCAGCCAGCGCACCGGCGATACCATTCATTCCCCCAAGAACTGCCTGCCTGGCGCCGGCTGGGTACCACTCGAAGTGGGGCGTCTTACGATTCCCGGCGCCGATCATCGTCCGATTACGATCAATCGCTACGTAGTGGCGCGAGGGGAAGCTCGACAGCTCGTGCTCTATTGGTATCAAGCGCACAATCGCATAACCGCGAGCGAATACTGGGCTAAGTGGTACCTGATCTCCGATTCCATCCAGCTGAATCGAAGCGATGGTGCCTTGGTGCGTATCGCGACCCCACGTACCGATCATGAGGGCATGGAGGCGGTCGAGCCACGCGCCCTCGACTTCCTCGGCGAGATCCTGCCGCTGCTCGACAGGTACATCCCGCCCTAGTCTGATAACGCCTGGCTTCCCCGAAGCGCGAGTTGCAAGAGTTTGCAGCCTCTCCTGCCCAATTCCCGGCCACTCGGAATCGCAGCTGCGATGGCCCGCGAGGTGTACGCCAAATACTTGATAGGCATTAAGTTGCGGTGGTGTCGAGAATCATCCCCCGGCCTTCAAATGGCTCTTCGATTGCAGGTAGCGCGAAAGATTCGACCGGAGACTTGAAGGAGGCCCTCGTGAAGGGCAAGCACCGGGACTGGATTCTCTTGGCCGTGACCGCAGTTTTGTTGCTGATCCCCCTGGCCTGTTCCCATGATCCGAACGTTCGCAAGCAAAAGTACTTCGAAAGCGGCAAGCGCTATTTCTCCGAGGGCAAGTATCGCGCCGCTGCGATTCAGCTCACCAACGCCATCCTGGCCGATCCTAACTTCGTTGCGGCGCACGATCTCCTGGCCCAGACTTATCTCAGGATGCAAGACTGGAATAACGCCTATGAGGAGCTGAACCGCACCGTCGAACTGCAGCCGTCGAATTACCGTGCGCAGATCGACCTCGCCAACCTCTTGATCGCGGGAAACCAACTCAACGAGGCGCAGGACAAGGCCGACGCCTTACTCGCACAGGACCCCAAGGATCCGCAAGTGCATGCCATGGTTGCCAGCTTATTGTCGGCGCGAGGCAAGCCCACGGCCGCGATTGAGGAAATGGAAAAGGCCGTGTCGCTGGCCCCCGATCAGTCCCAGTACCGCATCGCGCTGGGGCTGCTTCAGATCAAAGCCAATCAGCCGGACAGGGCCGAACTCACTCTGAAAAGCGCGGTCGCAGTCGACCCCAAGTCAGTGTCCCCCCTGATTGCGCTCGGTGGATACTACCTGCAGTACAACCGATACTCCGAGGCGCAGCAGCAGTTTCTCCATGCCAAGGACCTCGAGCCCACGAATCCAGAGGTGTGGTCCGATTTGGCTCGCGTCCAACTGGCCCAGGGAAAGATGCCGGAGGCCGAGCGTATCATGCAGCAGGCCAAGCAGGAGCTATCGCGCGACCCCAAAGGCTATCGCCTGCTCGGAGACTTCTACCTCTCAACCAACCAGGCCGATAAGGCTGCGGTGGAATATGCCAGTCTCTATCACGACCATCCTGACGATCTTACGGTCGAAAAGAACTACATCCAGGTGCTCATCATCAAGGGCCAGATCGAGGAAGCGACCAAACTGAATGACGGCCTTTTAAAGAAGCACCCCCGGGATGAAGAGGCTCTGCTTTTCGAAGGACAGATCCTGAATCGTCAGGGCCGTTACCAGGAGGCAGTGAAGGCACTCGAGGCCGTTCTGAGCGACAGTCCCGACAATGCCTTCGCTCACTATCATCTCGGCGTAGCCTTCAGCGGATTGGGAAACACGGATCGTGCCACGCGCGAATGGTACCAGGCCGTGAGCACCCGCCCCGACCTGCTCGATGCGCAAAGCGCGCTTGCGACGGTCGCCGTCCAAAGAGGTGATATGGCGGCTCTCGCGTCGATTGGCGACCAAGTCGTCCAATTACAACCGAGTCTCCCCAATGGATATCTGTTCCGCGCCATGGCCGAGACCAACCAGAGTCACTTTGCCGCCGCCCACGCGGATCTCGAGCAAGCCAGAAGGCTCGCGCCCAACAGTCCGAACGTCTACATTCAGGCCGGAAATTTGCAGGTGGCCGAAAATCACCTGGAAGAGGCCGAGAGTTCCTACGAGCAGGCACTGAAGATCGATCCGAGCTCGACGGATGGGTTGCGCGGCCTGCTCGGCATCTACATTCGCCAGAAACAGCCCGAGAAAGCTGTGGCTCGTATTGATGCCCAGAGCGCCGCGAGCAGCAGCAGTACGTACCACTACCTGCGCGCCCTGGCCTTGTTGAACATCCCCAACCTGTCCGCAGGAGAGAAGGAATTGCAAACGGCCCTTGCGCTCGACAAGTCGAACATGGAAGCGATCGACGCTCTGGCACGGGTAGAGGTGGCACGCGGCTCTGTCGATCAGGCGGTTGCGGTTTATCAAAAGGCAGTCGAAGCCAACCCCGGTCGAGGCCATCTATACGTTGCTTTGGGGAGCTTGCTTGAAATCAAAGGCGACTTCGATGGCGCCGAGCAGGCTTACCGGAAGGCCCTCCAGCTCCGCTCCGACGATGGCGATGCCGCCAATAATCTAGCCTATTTGTTGCTCAAGAAAGGGGACAGCTCGGACATGGTCCTGAACCTCGCCCAACAGGCCCGCCGGGCGATGCCGAGCTCCCCCAACGCCGCTGACACGCTGGGCTTGGCGTATTTTAAGCGCGGCATGTATCTGCAGGCCACCGAGCTGTTTCGCGAGGCGGCCACCAAAGTCCCGGATAACCCAACCTACCAATACCACCTGGGTATGGCTTACCAGGGCGAGAAGCGCACCTCCGAGGCGCGACTCCATCTCGAGCGGGTCCTGAAAATTGACCCTAACTACGAAAACGCGAGCGATGTTCGCAAGGCGTTGGCGGAGCTCCAATAGCAGCGCAGCCGACGGGAGCAACGGCCAGGTTGGGCAGACAGTTTCCGAACTACCCTGACGGCCTCCTCATTCGGTGCAAGATCGGTCGAATTGCAACTTTTATTTGCACATGTTGCAGTGGTTTGCATCTGAACGGCACGACTCCTGCCATTCTTGATTCTAAGTTGTTGAATCAAAATGATGAAGTTTTCAACAAACTTTGGTAACATAAGTGCAATCAGTAGTAACGATTTTGTGCCGAACCAGGGAATAACTCTGAACTGAATCACTCTGAACCCCACGGAGGCGGCTCATGAAGTTTTGTAAGTTGGCAGTGATCGTGGCGCTGGTCGTAACGGTATTTCCCATGGCCGCAATGGCCGACAACAGCCTCACCTGGAGCTGGGGCAACTCGACTGGGAGTCTTACAGCCTCCGCAACGGGGATATCGGTGTCGTCGATTGTCACCACCGTGACTTGGCCGAACGGAACGCTCTCTACGGGAGCCAATCTCGGTTCTTTTAGTCTGACTACGGGAGCCCTGGTGAGCGGTAGCCTGACGACAGGTTGCCTGACCGCTTGCTCGTTTGCCTTTTCGGGTAGCTCGTTGGACATCATTGGTTCGACGGGTGAACCCTCGTTCAGCGGCTCGTTCACCTCGGACATCACCTTGACGGGCTATTTAACATCCAAAGGTACATACACCTACTCAATCAGCGGTCCGATTAGCGGTGAGCTCAATGGGAAAACGTCGGCAGCAGGTGGAACGGTGCAGCTGACAGTAACCCTCAACCATCTGTTCACCGGGGGAACTTTTCACGTCTCAGGTGGTTCCACCAATGTTTCAGCAGTGCCCGAACCCGGTACTCTCGGCCTGCTCGGGACCGGTCTATTTGGTCTGGCTGGCGTACTGCGGCGTCGGCTGGTCCAGTCTTAACGTTTCTCCTTCAATTTTCTTCGATCACCCCGCGTTCGAGCGGGGTTTTTTTTTGAGAATCATTTGCCGGCGGGAGCACCGTGTCGTGCCGGCGGGGACGGCTGGTTAGACTGGGAGGACGAGAGCAGCCGTCACAGGACAAACCCGCGAGTGCGAACCAGCTAATGTTTCTTTGCCGCAAGCGCCCGCGGCATCACCTCCGGAGCCTTATCGGAGGGAAAATTTGTGCTCAAGTATTCGACGAAGGCGTCACGGTCCCCAGAATCCACTACGGCTCCCCATTTGATCATCTTGTCCACTTCCTTGCCCCAAGCTGCCTTCGTCAAACGCTGCTGTGAAATGATGCGGGACTCGTGGCATTCCGTACAGGCGGCACTGACCTTCGGTTCGATGGCGCCTGGCGGCAGCTGGGGAGACTGAGCCCGCAGCAGAGGAAGCAAGCCAACCGACAAAACCGTGACGAACACCGCCCTCAGAAAGCAACCATTAGGCTCGTACATGGATCGTTACCTGGTCGATGGCGTTATAAAGGTACCCGCTCGGATTCCACTCTGGCTCCTGCGGCTGCGCTCGTCCCTGGCTGTCGACCGCGCGCGCCCGGATCGTGTACTCTCCGGCCTCGGGAACCTTAACCTGGTGGCTCCACAGTCGCCATGCGTATTTCGCCTCGTCGCGATGGAGTCGCGCCGCTTGCCAGCTGGTGCCCCCGTCGGAGGAGATTTCTACCTTCACAATCTCCGCTTCTCCCGCCCAAGCAGCACCTCGGACCTTGAATGTGCGCGAATCGAGAATGGATCCGTCCGTGGGCGAGGCGATCACGGATTTCACGTTGAGGGAGGTAATCACGTGGCTATCGTCCACATTGAGCGGTTCTCCCGGCTTGAGCGGATGATTCGGCATGCGATATCCGGGCTTCATGAAGTTGCCATCGAATTCCTTATCGAGCACCTTAATCTCGCTCAGCCATTTGCAAGAAGCAGCCCCGATCCATCCCGGAACCAGGGCGCGCGCCGGAAAGCCATGATGCTTCTCGAGGGCTGAACCATTCATATGCGTGGCCACCAGGGTGTCGCCATCCATCGCCTTTTCGATCGGAATGCTGCGGAGGAAGGGAGGAACCTTCCCCGGCACTTCGTCCAGCCCCTGAAACATGACGTGCTTCCCGGAGACCGTCAGACCCGCACGCTGCAGGATGTCCCGGAGCCGGGGACCGGAAAAGCGAGCGGTACCGACCGCGCCCTTTTGCCATTGCACGCCGGGGACATGCGGTTGATAGAGCCCGCGGCCATTACCCGCGCACTCGAGCGTGTTAGTCACCGTTCGGGTCTGGAACTTTTCGAGGTCTGCCAAGTTCAGGTGCAAAGGCTTTTCCACTTCGCCGCTGACCGACAGCCGCCAGGTTTCACGATCGAGCGTCGTCGGTTCGTGCATGTGATTGCGCACAAAAAAATGGGGGGTAGGGGTAATCCAGGAGTCGAAGAACTCCGGCGGCATTTCGAGATCAAAGAAACCGGCGGAGCGCACGATCATACCCGCTTCGCCCGGAATGTAAACCTCGGACTGCTCTCCGGCGGAGGCGAGCAGCGGTGGAAAGGCGGCCGCTGCCATAAACCCCGCGGAAAATTCGGCGAGAAAATCGCGCCGCGAAATCCTCGACCATCGAAGGAGGTTGCTCTCGGTCCCGCCCGTCTTCGACAAGCCTATTCCTCGCGGCGGCGGCCGGCCTGCACCACCATCGGTAACACAGGGGCCTCGGGGGTCTTCTTCTTGCCGTGATCTCGCTTCGATCCTGGCCCCTTTCCGCCGACGATATCTGCGAGGGTTGTATGTTCGAGAATGCGGGCGGCGGCATTGCGCACGTCGAGGAAGACCTGATAGAGCGTGCGATGCTCCCGGTCGCGGTCAATCAGGGTGCGCAATTGCTCGGCGTCGCCAAACGGCGCCAGCGGCCCGTCAATCAAGCGAATAATCTCGCTGAGACGAATCTCGGAAGGCTCCCGTCGCAATTGGTATCCACCCTTTGCGCCGCGCACGCTTTCGACCATGCGCGCGTTCTTGAGCTCGAGCAAAATCAACTCCAGAAACTTCTCCGGCAGATCCTCTTCATAAGCGATGTCGCGAATGCGGATGGCGCCCTGGTTGTAGCGTCGGGCCAGCATCATCATGGCTTGCAGGGCGTAAAGTCCCTTTTGCGAGATCTTCATGGTTGCTTAGTATGCCACAAAACTCTACTGGACTAATAGAGTTAATGGAGAAACGGCAAGACCCCGCTCCCCCGCGCGGGCCGCCCCTTGCGCTTCCGAAGCTGACCGCGACAGAAAAGCGAAAGAAAACCGTTCGAAGAATCTTGCGAAACTGAAACTTAGCGGTCAAGCAAGGCGCAGGACCTGGACCGTGATATTGTCCGGGCCGCCGCGCTGCTTGGCCAGCGCGATCAGGGCGCGGCAAGCTTCGGCGGGCTGCATCCCGGCGACCGTCTGCTCGAGCTCATGATCGGTCACCAAGCCCCACAGTCCATCCGTGCATAGCACCAGGATGTCGCCCGACTCGAGCGGAATGGGGTGGTCCGGCTTCTCCGGCGAGAATTCATCCCCGGCCCCGAGAGCTGCCATCAAGATATGACGTTGGGGGTGCGTTTCCGCCTCCTCCGAGGTGATGAACCCGTTTTCGACCAAACTGCCAACATACGAATGGTCGTGGGTCAGGCGGCTAATTCGGCCGTGCCGCACCAGGTACAACCGGCTATCGCCGATATGCGAGTAGTACAGTCGATTCGCCTGCAGCACAATGGCCGTGGCCGTGGTGCCCATGCCGCGCAACTCAGGACGCTCGGCGGCAAATTGATGGATGCGGGCGTGGGCCTCGCGGAAACCGGCTGTAAGAAGCGATTGCGGATCGCCGCCCGCGCTGGCGGCGTAGAGTTGCTGAATGGCATCTACCGCAATGCGGCTGGCATCCTGTCCCCCCTCGTGTCCACCCATGCCGTCTGCCACAACCGCGAGTCTGCCCTTGCCTTCAAGCTCAGAATCACTCGCAGGCTCCCAATAGCCGTAACGGTCCTCGTTACTCCGACGCTGGCAGCCTACATCGCTCATGCCCGCAACCTCGACCCCGCTACCCATTCCATCCCCTTCTTTGCCGTCCGACCTGAGCTGAAGGCGCTTTTTGACGAAGTGGGATTATACCGAAGCTCCCAGGCGAGCGCGCGAAATCGATGGCATACGGGTGGCCGCCTTATCCCAAGCGGGACAGGTTGGCCGATGGTCGTCGTCACCAACCACACTCGTAGCCCGATCCTCGCCGGGAACAATCTAGATCGGCCGCGCAGCCACCGAGGCAGCCGGAACCTAGACTCCTGCGTCTCGAGAGCGAGGAGCCACTAGAGCATACCGCCGGTTTTGACCGTTAGAATGCTCAGCGCCGTCTCCAATTTCACAATCGCCTCCGCCAGCTCGGGATGCTCGCCAATCCGGTGGCGCAAAGCTTGCAGGAGGTCATGGGCGCTCGATAGGTGCTCGACCGCCGGCCCGTGTACTGGGTTGGGCCCGGTTGGTTGTGCTTTTTGCGGTTGCATGGAAGTCTGCCTGGAGATGCTGGTTACCATGACTATACTATTCGCACCCGGTGCCCGCGCAACCTGGCATGGGACGGGTTCGTTGTCGATCCCGGTGGGCCGCGCCTCCCTCCACTCGACCTTTCGCCGCGCCGATTGCGCCTTCGCAATCCTTGCCGACCTCTTTCGCGCAAGGGCTTGCATGACATTGCATCGACGTCGGATGTTGTTCCCCATACTCTGGTTGTCTCGGCTCAAGGTGACGTTCGGGAAGCCCGGCCGCTGGCGTTCCGGACGAGCACTTGCGTAACCTTCTATGATCCGACACCCACCCCTCATACTGAAGCTGGATGAGTTTCCTTCCCCAGCTACACTCTCAGCAGCGGTCCCCTCGCGCCCATCTTGCTTGCGCGACTCCTGCCGTGCTGCGGTTTGCGGACGGGCGGCGCGCCTCGGGCAAGATCCAAGTACTCTCTCTAAGCGGAGGCCTCCTTTCGGTTCAGAATCCGCTGGTGCGGGGTTCGAAAGTCAAGCTGATGTTCCTGACCCAGGCCGGAGCCGTTCTGGGAGGCGCAGAGATGTTACCGCCGGTCACGAATACTTTGCAGCCGTTTCGGTTCATTTCCCTCGCCTCCGATGATCAGCGCAAACTGGGAACAACCATTACGGCATCGCTCAGTCCGCGCGATGAGGATCAGCAGTGGATCGAGAAGTTTCGGGTAGCGGCGGTGCATGAGACGGCGCCGACACGGACCCTCAAATTCCTGGCAGGAGCAATTGCCCTGATTACGATTGGCTTGGTTGGGGCATTCTGTGCGCTGCATTCCCCCTTGCCGAGATAAAGTCATCCATGTCTACAGCAGTGCAAGGCGCCCTCGTCCCGAACACTCGCCGCTGGCCGCGATACCAGGCGAACTTGCCGGTTCTAATCTCTGCCGGCAGCAACTCTGCCATACCCGGCCTGGCGAGCGAAATCAGCCGCTCGGGAATGGCCTTATACGGCGGGGTTTGCCTCGAACCCGGCGATCTGATGAGAGTTGAGTTCCAAACTTCAGGAAAACTCCTGGTGGCAGGAGTGGTTCGCAGCCGCTCAGGTTTTTGTTTCGGTCTCGAGTTCCTGAATCCACTCGCCACCGACGACGAGTCGAACCTGGCCGCATACGCATTGCCCATGCCCGATGAGGCCTGGCAGGATTGGCTGGCCAAGCACCGCGGAGACCTCTCCCTGGTAACGGCCTCGGTGTTGCTGTTTTTGACGCTCTTCGCCTGGCACACGCGACCGGATCCAACGACTCTCGCCAGGGCCGAGATTGCTTCGCCGCCTTCGCTCACGATTTGGGAACGAACCCTCGTCGGTCTCGGCTTGGCCGAGATTCCCGAGGCTCCCGTTCCCCGAGGAGATCCAGCCGTCCAGGTCTGGGTCGACCAGCACACGGCGCTCTACTATTGCCCGGGTGCAGACCTTTACGGCAAGACTCCGGATGGCAGATTCACCACGCAGCGCGATGCGCAGATGGATCAATTCGAACCTGCTGCCCGCGCCTACTGCCGCTGATCCTTTTGCCTCAGTTCCTCGCCGGATTGACTTCCCGCCCATAAGCCTCGAAGATGGTCGAGAGCGGTCCTCGGAGCAGGTGCGCGGAGACGCTTCCTCGAATGAAAATCAGCACGCGAAAAGTAGAGGACGTCACCCTGGTTGACATCAGCGGGCACATCGTTCTCGGCCCGGAGACTGGGCTGCTGCGCCGTACGGTGCACGACCTGCTCGGCCAAGGAGACAAGAAAATCATCCTCAACCTAGCGGAGGTGAGCTACATCGATAGTTCAGGACTGGGCGAACTGATCGCCAGCTACACCACCGTGCGAAACCAGGGAGGCCAATTGAAGCTGCTCAACCTCACCAAGAAGGTCCAAGATCTGCTTCTGGTCACCAAGCTCTATACCATATTCGACGTCAAAGAAAGCGAATACCTGGCCGTCAAATCCTTCGATTGGTTCTTCGCCAAGTGAGTGGAACCAGGGCTGGTTCTGCCGGTTAATCGCTGGTCATGAGGAACAACGGTTTCATCTCGAAGCTGCTATAGTGCGGTCGCAAGCGGTCGGTGTTGTAGTGCTCCTCCACATTCACCAACTTCTTCGAGGCAATCACGGTGTCGACGGGCATATTGTCATACCGTCCGCTTTTCAGCACGACGAGCCGGCCGTGAACTCCGTTCAGAATGAGATCGAGAGCGAGATTTCCGTAGGCCATGGGAACAATGGAATCGATGGCGTCCGGATCTCCGCAACGTACCAGATATCCCAGCTTCTGATGAATCACCTCAATGGTCTTGCCGTTGCTGAACTTGGGTGACAGTTCTTGCAGCTTGCTCGCCACCAGGTCGCCGATGCCTCCGAGCTTCTTGTGCCCGAAGGCATCTTCGGTCTGATTCTCGAAAATCATCTCCCCGCCTTGAAACATGGCGCCTTCGGAAACCAACACGACGGAGTAATGGCTGGGATTATGCCGGCGATCGGCGACCAACAGTTCCGTCAAGCGTTCCATGTCGAATTTGTGCTCCGGAATCACGCAGCGGTTTGCCGCGCCCGCCATGGTCGGCAACATCGCGGTGAACCCCGCGTATCGGCCGAATACCTCAAGCACGAGGAATCGTTCGTGCGACCCCGCCGAGGTCCTAAGATCATTCGTCATTTGGATGGTGCGGGTCACGGCCGTACTGAAACCGATGCAGTAATCGGTGCCGGGAACATCGTTATCCATGGTCTTAGGAATCGCCACCACCTTGACCCCTTCTTTGTAGAGACGCACGCCATAGCTCAGGGTGTCATCGCCGCCGATGGGAATCAGGTAGTTGACTCCCAGCCAATCGAGGTTTTTTAGCACTTCCGGGGTTAAATCGTTCCTCTCCGCCGTGTAGGCCTGCGCAAGATGGAGAGGAACCGCGGATTGCTTCACCTTGGCCGGATTGGTGCGGGAACTGTGAAGGAATGTACCCCCGGTACGACCTGCGCGATTCACGATTTCTTCGGAAAGTATTTGGAAGTTATCGCTGTTGTCATAGTCGTTTTCGCGCACCATCTCCACCAAACCAGCCCAGCCGCGCCGTAAGCCCACCACCTGATATCCTTCGCGCAGCGCCCGAATGGTGACCGCGCGAATCGCCGGGTTCAAGCCGGGTACGTCGCCACCTCCAGTCAAAATCCCAATCACGCCCTTCTTGCTTGCAAAATGCGCCATGGTTTTCCGCTTCCTATATTCAAAAGAATCGACCTCAACGACTCTCCCGCCCCGATCCTTCGGTCGAGGCGTCCCTAGGACCAATACGAGCCACAACTATGTCAGAGGAGAACTATCTATTTTATAGGACGAATCGTGCAGGTGGAAAAGTGGGATGAATCGAGCCGATTCACCCATCGATCGACGAGCACTCTGCGTGCCGCTTCTGTGCACAGGCCCGGCCCGATCCAGCTTTCGAACCGGCCCTCGTCGAGGAATAGGCGGAGGAGGATCAATTGCACCCCGAGGAATTACGAAAGACCTTGAGGGCGGCGCCACGAGCACCAGACTGGTTGCAAGGAAAATCTCCGTGTCTCGGGGCCAAAGCTCCAGTGCGCCACAGCGAAATCGATCGAACGGCTGCCAGGATATTCCCGAAAAGCGGTTCGGTAGCTAGCGCCCGACACCGGCAAGGATTCGGGCCGGTCCGACGTCACACGTCTCGAGGTTACCGACGCTACTCGAGAACCGGTTGCCAACCAGCCTTGGGCTCTGACCGCTCGCGAGCGGCCTGGTTCTCAACCTGGTGCGCCGCCAGGCTGGTCGAACCCGAGGGACGTCCCGAGGTACGCCCAAAAATTCTCCCGCAAAACCGCTTGGAGCTTAACAAGTATAGTGTTTATAATAGCTTAGCCGGTTACCAATGGGCCATTGGATGGCACGCTGTAGCTATTCCACCGAAGCCCGCCCGCACCTTAAGATAGGTTCATTCGATCAAGGTCATTTATGCATCAGAAAATGGTCCAAGACGAACTTCTTGTAACTTTGACCCACTCTTACGAAGAGGATCCCGGCCAGTTTGTGACCATGCCCAAGCTAGTCTTGGACTCTTCATTGGCCCGCATCGCCATGGCCGAGCTCCGAAACGAAGGCTATCTCGAGGAGCAAGTCCGTGGCGTGGTACGACTCACACCTCGAGGCTACGCTAAGCTCAGAAAGAATTAGGCTCTCGGGAACGCCGTTCGAACGCTCACCGAACGCCTGTTATTGAGCACCCAACCGGCCTGAAGAATATCTCTTGCCTCGAAGAGCGCCAATCTCGAGGACGCCTGGGTCGAGATCTTGGGCTTTCACGCCATCAGAGAACGAGCCATGGCGTAATCGACCAGTTCGGCGCGATTTCGAATGTGGAGCTTGCGATAGATCCGGGCACGGTAGGTCTCGACTGTTCGAAGGGTAAGGTGGAGGTGAGACGCCGTTTGCGAATTCGTATATCCTCGCGCAAGGGCGCCGAGAACATCGATTTCCCGCTCTGTCAACGACGGCCGCCTGGGCGTCAGCTTGTGCTCCGGGTGGTGCATGGCAAGGGCGCTGCTGACCTTGGGATCGATGAACTTCCGCCCGGCGGCGGTCACCCGGACAGCCGTAATCAGCGCAGAGGACGGTGAGTGCTTGATCACGTAGCCGCGAGCGCCCACCGCCAGCATCGACCTGGCGTAAGAGACATCGTCGTTGCTGGTCAGCACAACGGCGCGCGCATCGGGTGAGCTTCGCACAATGTGACTGACCGCCCGCAAGCCACCCGAGCT
>Ga0187783_10000539_pt1 | contig 27794 bp, 20 predicted proteins | sample 1015_SJ02_MP02_2_FD_132471 | JGI IMG/M metagenome (GOLD analysis project Ga0187783, IMG submission 132471) | Tropical peat soil microbial communities from peatlands in Department of Meta, Colombia - 1015_SJ02_MP02_20_MG | ecosystem: Environmental > Terrestrial > Soil > Wetlands > Peat | place... | reverse complement strand
GCACCCAGGGAGACTGATTCCAACCCTGTCATCGCATCGTTCCAAACGGCGGGTTTGGCGGTTGAGGTGAATAGCAGGCGGCCGCCCGGCACCAGGATCTCGGCAAATCTCTGGATCAGGCGACGCTGCTCTTCAGCCGTGAGAAGGAAGATGAGCCCAATCGCCAAGACACCATCGAAGGTTCGATCAAAAAGTCTCGAATCCTGAACGGCTTCGCAAATGATGGGTGTGGCGGGCAGGTTGTGTTGGAATGCCGCGACAACTGCGAGCATCACCATCAATTCGACCTCGCTGAGGTAGCTTCGGTTCGCCATTTCTTCACGTATAGTGAATAAATAAGTTAAGAATCGCATTAGCGTAGGTGAGTATCCTATTTCCCAACTTTGCGCTCGCCAAGAAGACAAGGTGCACTCCTAATTGGCGGATGGCTTGCAATCCACTGCTGTGCAGCCATCATTGCTTTGGTTTGCTTTCCGACCAGCTTCGCCATGCGTGCCGCATCCGCCTGCACGGTGGACGACAATTTGTCCCCGAAATGGCCCGTTGCAACTCCTATCGCAAACCCTGTTCCGCTCGTAGTCAGGATCGCGCCCGGCTGCCTACCGCTCCGTGAGTCGATATTGCATTCGAGTAGAACAGTTCTTTGGCCCCCCACTACCTCCGAGATGATGACGTGTGTTCTCAGGTCGCTTGCGCCGAGCCCGAAGCCGACAATGATTCGCTTCCTGGAATTTCCCGGAGCGATCGAGGTGAATTCTCCCTGGACGATGAGGGCTGGGCCAACCACTGCGCCGGCATCCGATACCCTCTCGGACTCAACTTTCATCTTCTTGAACTGCCCGATGAGAGTCTTGGCAACACTCTTCTGAAGCTGCTGAACCAAATCGTCCGGCATGGTGCCAGAGTCCGACTCACGATGAGGAGAGGACCTCTCATCATCGACAAAAGCACCGTTGTTCGCAAAATCCTGAATCACCACGCGCTCGGGCTTGGGCAACATTTCAGCCCCTTCATAGCGATGCAGGATCTCCACTTTCGCTTCGCCTTTAAGCACGTTGCCAACGTGATCCTGTGCCGAAACGCCGCGAGAACCGAACACAAGAGTGCAAATGACAAAAACGACCAGGCGGGAAATCATTCGCTTCGTCGTTTTCCAATAGGGTGCGTATTCTTCGGCAAGGGCGCCGCGCAAAGTCTGTTCCTCTACAAGAATTCGGTAGAGCAAACCCACAGTTCGCGGAAGAAAAGTCGATTCAAGGCGAGCCCAATGGCCTGAATTGAGCCCGATTGCGCATAAGGTAACCTCTATTCCCAAATACGGAGGATAGCGGAAAAGTCGGTAGATTCCATTCCACTGCAGTTGTTGCACATCCCGGATAGCCGCGTTTATGCTGAACACTCCGCCTCGCGTAACAAAGGCCGGTGCGCGAATGGCAATACCCACGATCAGAACCACGAGACTCACGGGTTTCAGCCAATGGTAAGCGGGGAAAATGCGCCAGGAAGCAATCCACCGAACCCAGTCGGAGCCTCTCAGCACAGCGATGATAAAAACAAACAGCAGAAGGTGTGATCCGCGATTTGAAAGTCGCCCGCCGCTCTGCCCCATCTGCATCAACAGAGCAATGAGACTTTCTGCCGCATACAAGCCCAGGCAAAGCCCACGAAAAATAGTCTCCAGATTCATTTTCTTCAGCCTCCACGTCGTTCAGTGAACATACGCGAATGCAGCCTGGGCATTGCCTGCTAATGTGCGACTCGTTGCGAAGTGGTGATCAACCGAAGGAATTTGATTCTGGATGGACCGACTTGTTGGGGAATGACAGAATCAGGCAGACAATCGCAAAACGCGAAATGGGGGGCATTTATGTGCGAGACCGACAGCGTTTTGGGATAAAGCGATGTTTAATGACCAGGAATCTCGCCTACAATTGTATCTATGAACAAGCGCGATGACCCTTCGTTTCCCACGTTCTGGCGCTTGCAGGCGCTTGGATGGACTGGGATCTATGTGCTTTCAGTACTCGATGCGCTTCCATTTATCAGTCATGACCCTGCATCGTTTTGGAGAAGGATTTGGGGGGGGGCGCTCGTTTCCGGGATATTGTTCTTTGCCAGTTGCCTTCTCCGTCCCGTCTGTCGGACTCTTGTCAAGCGCTCCCTTTCCTGGTTCCAGCTTCAACTTCGGGCATTCTGCTGGGCGTCACTTATGGGAGGAGCCGTCGCTGGTCTCGTACAATTCATCGCGTTATATTTTCCCGAGCCGAACTTTAACGATCTCATAAGCAACTACCTCCGCTACTCCATTTTTCTGCTTTTCTGGTGCAACCTCTACTTCAGTATCAAGCAATGGCAGCGTTCCGTTGAGGAACGCGAACATATTTCTCGTGTGGAAGCTGACGCACGCGAGGCCAGACTGAGCGCACTCCGTTACCAGCTGAATCCGCATTTCCTTTTTAATTCTCTTAACGCGGTTTCTACGCTTGCCATCGAGGGCGATATTCCAGCCGTGACGCGCATGCTTGCACAAATTGCCGACTTGCTGCGCGTGAGCCTGGATGGAGAGAGACCGCTTGAGGTGGCTTTTTCTGAAGAGATGACTTTTACCGAGCGCTATCTTGCTATTGAACAGACACAACTCGGTGAGAGGTTGCATGTGGAATGGTCGATTGCGACCGAGACGTTGGGTGCAGCGGTGCCAAGCATGTTATTGCAGCCCCTGATTGAAAATGCTGTCCGACACGGCATAGCGCCAGTTGTTGGCGGCGGAAAGATTGCGATCCGCAGCGCGCTTAACGGTCAAGCATTGCAAATTCTGATAAACAATACCGGGCCGCGCAATGCGCAACCGAACAAGGCAGGCGCAGGCATCGGCCTCGCTAACACAGTCGAGCGTTTGCAGACATTGTATGGTCCGAATCACAGGTTCCATCTGCAGTGGCCGGAAGCCGGAGGATGCGGCGTGCTCATTGAGATTCCTTTTCGTAGAGTAGCGGAACGACTGGAGGCGCTGGCATGCGCGTTTTGATTGTTGATGATCAGCCCTTGGCCCGGCGTGGCGTGATTGCTCGTCTCAAGGCGTTCAAAGACATGGAAATTGCCGGTGAATGTGGGGATGGAGCTTCTGCTGTTGCCGCAATTCTCGAACTGCTCCCGGATCTCGTCTTCCTCGATGTGCAGATGCCCGGTATGGACGGCTTTGAAGTCCTTCGCGCTTTACCCCCCGAGAGTTTGCCCTCGGTCATTTTCCTCACGGCACATGAACAACATGCATTGCGTGCGTTTGAGGTGCATGCTCTAGATTACCTGCTTAAGCCGATTGATGATGAGCGCTTCGCGGTCGCCATTCAACGGGCTCGCCGATTGGTGGAGTCGCAATCGAAAGCCCAGTTTGATCAGCGTATCCTACAACTTCTCGATGAAACTTGCAGTAAGTACACAGCTCGCTTCGCAGTGAAGACTGGTTCCAGAATACAGGTCCTTTTTACAGAAGATATTGATTGGGTTGGAACAGCGGGGAATTACACTGAGCTGCATAGTGGAGGAAAGGCGCATTTGCTGCGTGAGACCATGAACACTCTCGAAGAGCGGCTTGATCCTACGCAGTTCATTCGCGTTCATCGTTCGCGGATCGTGCGGCTTAAATGCGTGCGGGAACTTCGGGCGATCGGAAACCGCGAGTATATTGTCAAGCTATCCGATGGCTCTGAGCATCGCGCCAGTCGCTCCTATTCCGATCAATTGGAGCGGTGGCTATCTTCGACGGAATGCTGAACTGATCGCATTAATTCCAAACAGTCCCATCCCGCCAAGCAACCAATCGTATTCGGTGAGAGGGCAGCTTGGGTCTCCCTGTGTGTTCACCTTGCAGGCCATCGATCCAAACGATATGACAACGGTTCCGCTTTGTTGACTCTCCGACTCAGAGACCGAGATTGCGCAGAGGTCCGGTTGACGAGCAAACCGGAATCTAGAGAACCCGTGATTCCTAGCTTCCGCATAGCCGACCACCCGTCCACAATTGTCGGTTCCGCTATAGTGCTCCTCCTTCGGACTATAATGACGAGCACGCATGACCCTCAGCTCTGGCACGAAACTCGGGCCGTATGAGGTCGTCTCGCCGTTGGGAGCCGGCGGCATGGGGGAGGTGTATCGCGCACGTGACACGCGCCTCGACCGAACTGTCGCAATCAAGATTCTTCCGGCGCACCTGTCTTCCAATCCTGAAGCGAAGCAGCGCTTCGGGCGCGAGGCGCGGGCCATCTCATCGCTGAACCATCCCAACATATGCACGCTGTATGACGTCGGCTACCAGGACGGCGTCGATTATCTGGTGATGGAATTTCTGGAAGGGGAAACGCTGGCCGACCGCCTGATGAAGGGCCCGTTACCGCCCGAGCAGGTGCTCAAATGCGGGATCGAGATTTGCGAGGGGTTAGAGAAGGCGCATCGCGGGGGCGTGACTCATCGTGACCTGAAGCCGGGCAACGTGATGCTGACCAAGGCCGGAGCGAAATTGATGGACTTTGGCCTGGCCAAGCCCAGTTCGCAATCGGGAGTGCCCGCTTCTGGCCTCACAATGACCAGCCCTTTGGTCAGCCGTCCGCTAACCCAAGAAGGCATGGTGGTGGGGACCTTCCAGTACATGTCGCCGGAGCAGATCGAGGGCAAAGAAGCCGATCCGAGAAGCGATATTTTCGCCTTGGGTGCGGTGCTCTATGAGATGGCGACAGGCAAGCGGGCGTTCGAAGGAAAAAGCACGACTAGCGTTATCGCGGCGATTCTGGAACGTGATCCTGCGCCGATTTCCACGGTGCGGCCGATGTCTCCACGAGCGCTGGATGGTGTGGTCAAGACGTGTTTGGAGAAAGATCCAGAGGAACGCTGGCAATCGGTCCGTGACCTGAGAACAAACCTGAAGTGGATCGCGGTAGGAGATGGTGCAGTTACCCCTGCCGCGGTGAAGTACGACCCGTGGCGCGAGCGGGCAGCTTGGATGCTGGCGTTAGCATTGCTGTGCGGGCTGGCGTTTTTCGCTGTCGGCCGTTATCGTGCTCCCTCAGCCAGTGATCCCATCCGGTTCTCTGTCGGTCCTCCCGAGAAAACGGTTTTTTCGGGACCTCCGAACATAACTGTGCCTGTGCCCCAGTTCGCCCTATCCCCGGACGGACGAGCCCTGGTGTTCGTGGCGAATTCATCGGGAGCCGAGCCCGCGATCTGGCTGCGTTCCTTCGACCAGGCGACGCCCCGCCCAATGCCCGGAACGGAACACGCCCAATTCCCGTTTTGGTCGCCGGACAGCCGGTGGGTCGGGTTCTTTGCCGAAGGCAAGGTGAAGAAGGTTCCCGTTGCCGGCGGACCCGTGCAGGCGCTCGCCGACATTGCGGACCCATTCGGCGGTTCGTGGGGCGCGGACGGCAGCATCATTTTTGCAGGGTCGATCCACTCCATTTTCCGGGTTTCCTCCAGCGGCGGAATCGTCACCGAGGTAACCAAAGTGGCTTCGAGCAACCGAGCGCTTTGGCCACAGTTCCTCCCCGACGGCCGTCACTTCCTATTCTATTTCCAGGAAGGCGGCACCGGCGGCCGTCGTGGCATTTATGTCAGTTCTCTCGACGAAGAAACTCCGAAATTTATCGTCCGTAGCGACAGCAGCGCCCTGTATGGCTGGCCGGGCTATTTGTTGTCTGTGGATGGGGACACACTCCTCGGGCAGGAGTTCGACACTGCTCACCTTGAGCTCAGAGGCGAAGCGTTTACCGTCGCCCAGCCCGCAGGCCGCTCCACTGGCTTCAGCATAGGCGCCTCAGCTTCCGCTACCGGCGTTCTGGCCTACGCTGCGGCGATGTTGCAGCGGGGCCGCTTGACCTGGTTTGACCGCGCCGGCAATGCGCTCAATTCGGTCGGAGTGGAAGGCGACTATAGCGATTTTCGGCTTTCCCCCAACGGCCAGACGCTGGCCGCGTCGCTGGTCGATCCCAAGGCGTGGAACCCCGATATCTGGCTCATCGACCTGATGCGCGGTGGATCGTCCCGCTTTACCGTCGGCACTGCTCTCAGTGCGGCGCCGGTATGGTCGCCCGACGGCGCCCAGATTGTGTTCCGCACGAATCGCAGGGGGCAAACCGACTTGTATGCGAAAAACGCGGGCGGCGGCGGCAACGAGGAAATCCTCCTAACCGGTGAGGCCCAGCAAGCGGTCGGCATCGACTCGACCAATATCGTCGCTTCCGACTGGTCCCCGGACGGCCGCTATCTCATCGGCAGCGCCCCTGCAGGGTCGACCGGTGAGGACCTTTGGTTGGTTCCCCTTAGTGGTGACAAGAAACCGTTCAAATTTCTGGCGCCTCCGGCGGATCAGATCCACGGCAACTTCTCACCCGACGGGCGCTTCGTGGCCTACACTTCGAACGAGTCGGGCCGATTTCAAGTCTATGTCCAGACTTTTCCGCTCTCGACCCGGAAATGGCCAGTCTCGACCGACGGTGGATACGAACCCCGCTGGCGCGCCGACGGGCGCGAAATCTACTATCTTTCCGACGACCGCAAACTCATGGCAGTCGCGGTCGGCCCGGGTCCGTCCTTCGCTGTTCCCAAGGTGTTGTTCCAGACGCGAGCGCCCGGACGTGTAAGTGCGCGCCGCACGCACTACGTCCCCAGCCGTGACGGCCAGCGTTTCCTCATCAATACGCAGGACCCCGATGCGTCGCCCACGACGATCACGGTCGTGCTCAATTGGCAGTCGGAGTTGAAGAAATGACAACTCGACGCAGACACAAGGCTCTCAGGTGGATGCGCTCCTAGCCCGAAACAAATCGAAAAGAAAATGCTGTGGTTTAGGAATGCTAGTCACAATGCTAACCTTGCCCGAGTAACGAGCTATCCGGAAGTCATCGGGATGAATCGTCAGTTTCTTGTTTGCCGACAACACGTTAGGAGGCGTTTTCCACTTTACTTCGCTCGGCATAAACTGAGCCTGAAGCGCCATACGAAATCTCTATGGGTCTTGTGACAATTCGTTCTGCGGTTCGCACGGATCTCGAGCACATCTCGCGGATGGACGCCGAGGCTCGACTTGATCAGTCCCGTCGCGCCACCATCGAGGGCGCCATCTGTCGAGGGGAATGCTTTGTCGCGCTCGATGGTGCAACTCCGCTCGGATTCGGCGTAACGAACCACGAGTTTTTTGGTCGCGGCTTTGTGTTGTTGATTTATGTTGATGCAGCTCATCGCCGGCGGCATATAGCAACGTGCCTTTTTGATGAATTGGAGCGACGCTGCAAGACTAATCGGATTTTCACCTCAGCAAATCTGTCCAACCTGCCTATGCACGCCTTGTTGACCGCGAGGGGCTATGCTCTCAGTGGAATAGTCCGGGATCTTGATCCAGCTGATCCGGAAATCCTCTACAGCAAAAGGTTGCGCTAGGCATCCTACCCATGGATCACGGACTACCCGGAAAATGCCGGGGTCAACCCATGCTGCTTCGTATCGGAGCTAAACTAATCGTCCAGGGTTCGCAGCTGCAGATCCTAAATGTCAAATGGTGCGAACAGGCCACTGCGCTCAAGCTTCCGGTTGCCGACCAAGATGCCCAGAGTTCGTCGATGAGCTGTGCCCTGTTCACAACATCTGAAAGTCGGCTCTTGTATTGCTGAAGATCCGAGGAAAATCAGCCTGAGAACTTCACGCATGAGGCAGAAGCCTCACCCTTCCAAGTCTCCTCATCCTTAATTCTAAGTCCGAGCGGAAAGATCGTACCGAACCTTCGACAGGATGGCGAGGAGGGCTTCGATATGTTCTGGCCCCGTTCTATAGTTCGTGATGCACGCGCGCAGGGCCGGCTTTTTGCCTCCCAGCAGAATTGTCGAAATCCAGGCGCTTCCGGATTGAACCACGGCATCGGAGGCATGTTGATGCATCGCCATATCCCACTCCTCCTTCGAAGGCGTGAAACACACGACAGGAAGCCTGGTGCGGTTGAGCACATTCCAACCGCTTTCCGTGAGCCGCTCTCGCAGAAGATCTCCCATTTCAGATTGATGCCGCAGGACTTGTGCGTAGCCGTTCCACCCGGTTGTCGCGAGGGTCAGGAACAATTTGAGCCCGATGAAACGTCTCGACCATTGAAGGGAGTGAACATAAGGATCGACGACCGCGAGAAGCTCGCTCTCCTTGGGCATGTAGGCAGTGCTGACGGAGAATATTCTGCTCAAAATGCCCCGATGCCGTGTCAGGAAGATGCCCGCGCCCATAGGCATCGAGAGGAATTTGTGAGGATCGAAAGTAATCGAGTCAGCGCTTTCAATCCCTAAGAGGGTTGCACGCAATTCCGGTACAAGAACAGCCGCGCCGCCCCAGGCAGCATCGACATGGAACCATAGCCCATGTGCACGCGCCATGTTGCTCAGGGCCACGAGCGGGTCGACGACTCCGGCACCGGTCGTTCCCGCGGTCGCAATGATAAGAAACGGCTCATATCCAAGTCTGCGATCCTCCTCAATCATCCGCCGCAGAGCATCGCAATCGATCTGTAGCGCGTCTGTCACCGGTACGCTTCGTAGAGCTCCGCGGCCCAGGCCTGCCGTTCGTGCGGCTTTCAGGAAAGAGTGATGGCCTTCGAGCGAGGTGTAAAAGGCTGGTTTCGCGGAAATACCTTGCAGCCCGTTGTCGAGAACGCCTGGCCATCGCTTAGCCAGTGCGCAAAGCAAAGCAGTGAGATTCGCCTCGGCGCCGCCACTGGTGAGACATCCATCGGCGCTCTCTTCGGGGAACCCAAACTTTCCTGCGAATGCATCAATCATCCTCCGCTCCGTTTCGACTGCGAGAGGACTATGACTCCAGGCGGCGAGTTGGGGATTCAAAGTCGCCGCAATCGACTCTCCAAGAATTCCCATGAACGCGGGAGCCGGATTGAACAGACCGAAATAACAAGGATGAGGAGTGTGGACCTGATGCCTCTTCATCTCCTCCGTGAAGCGATGGAGCACGTCGAGCCGCGGCCTGGGTTCGTCGAAGGAAAATCGATCGAGCAACCGCTTCAGCTCAGCTTGACTGAGAGCCGGTGCAACGGACAGCGATTCTATCTCTTCGAAGTACGACTCCGCCTGCGCAACAAGTTCGGTCCATAGAGCGGTTCGCTCTTCGCGGCTCGGAAGCAAAAGGTCAGAAGTCATAAACCTTCTTGACTAGTAGTGTCGACAATCATGCCACAGCCTGGCATGGCATTCTTAAAATTGTCACTGCCCGATTGGCCAATCCATCCAGCAGGGAGGGGTCATCATGAATTCGGGCCAAATCGTTCTGTTATCAGATAGTCGTTCGGGAGATCGAAGAATCGACAGCCACTCCATTTCTTATTTGAACTGCCGAATCCGCTCTTGCAGGAATTGCCGCTCTGGTTCCTGTTGGGTCAGCGCCAGAGCTTTCTCATAAGAGGACCGAGCTTCAGCTGTCCTGCCGAGCCTGCGGTACATATCTGCACGGGCCGAATGCGCCAGGTAATAATTTGCCAATTCACCTCGTTGCAACACCGCGTCGATATGTCTCAGACCGACTTCTGGACCATCGCGCATGGCAATGGCCACGGCACGATTTAGCTGTACCACTGGCGAAGGCTGAATACGTACCAATTGGTTGTAAAGCGCAACAATCTGCCGCCAGTCGGTCACGGCGGCCGATTCCGCCTCGGCATGAACGGCTGCAATCGCAGCCTGCAGTGTGTAAGAGCCGAAGCGGCGGGACTTCAGAGCATTCTCCAGCAATGCCACTCCCTCCGCGATCTGCTCCCGGTTCCAGAGCGAGCGATCCTGGTCCTCCAGCAAAATCAGCTCTCCGGCCGGAGAGGTTCTCGCGGCGTGACGGGATTCCTGTAACAACATCAGGGAAAGCAGCCCAATGACTTCCGGCTCTGGCTGGAGTTCGGTCAGCAACCGGCCCAGTCGAATCGCCTCGCCAGTTAGTTCGGCTCGCGTTACCTCCGCTCCCGCCGCAGCCGAATAGCCCTCGTTAAAGACGAGATAGATGACCTGAAGCACCGCGCCCAGTCGCTCCGGCAATTCCTGCGGCGTCGGCACTTCGTACGGAATCGGTGTCTCTCGAATCTTTGCCTTTGCGCGCACAATGCGCTGCGCCAGCGTACGCGGAGTGATGAGGAACGCCTTTGCTATCTCCTCGGTTGTCAGCCCGCACACCTCACGCAAGGTGAGCGCAACCTGCGCTTCCGGCGCTAGAGATGGATGACAGCACGTAAAAATCAGGCGCAGCCGATCATCCTCAAGGGTGTCCTCTTCACTCGACCTTTCCGCCGAATTCGATTGCGCTTCGAGATATCGCACGAGCTCGTCTTGAGACGCATCAAATCTTGCCCGTCGACGCAGAGTATCAATGGCTTTGAATCGGGCCGTTGAAATCAACCATGGTCGCGGGTTGTCGGGTACTCCACTTCTCGGCCACAGGCTCAGCGCAGCCGCAAAGGCTTCGTGCATCGCCTCCTCGGCAAGATCAAAATCACCGAGCAAGCGGATCAGAGTTGCCAGGATTCGTCCCGAATCCAGGCGATAAAGGGAGTCGAGCAATTCGCGCATCTGCTCGGTGGAACGCTCGGACATGACGACGACCTTAGCAAACCAGCTACCCCGAATCAATTTGGCAAACGGCGGATCGATGCAAAGTGTTCAGGTCGTGACTCTGAAATCTGGACAACAGAACGCATCCTCGGTTGACTCAGAATCGCCCACGCACTCATTCGAGCTTGGTACAGGCTCTACACTCCCCATTGCTCTCGAGTCACGGGCAGCCACAAACGGCGCCGGGGAGAGTTGCCGTGAGTGCACACGAGCCATGTGTCCACAAAGGAGGGTTATTGACTGTTGGTATCCGAAATCAGATTGGATTAGGGGGCGTGGGCGGCAACGGCGCCGATGTCTGCAATGTTGTCGCCTTTTTTGAGGGAAGGGACGGCGTTGATGTGCAAGATGATACCGGAGACGGGAGCGCGGGTTTCGAGTATAAGTTTGCCGAAGTAGTCGGTGACAAAGCCGATTTTCATGCCCTCTTGAACATAGGTGCCACGCTTCACAAGCGGGTACCAAATGCCAGGGCCGTCGGACAACACATCCACGACTCTGTCGAGCCAAACAGGATTCTCGATGGGCCGAGGGTTTCCTGAAAGCATCCGCAGAGCGCGCATCGTGCTGAACGTCCCGTCGACGAGAAGGGCGACATCATCCGCTTCGACGGTGCCAGCATGGCCAGCTTCGACGACGATGGAAGGTTTGCCGCGAGCAGTAGCGGTGTTGTCGAGGTAGCGGGTGGCGGCTAGGTCGGTGGGGCGGTCGCGCCATATGATGATGTGGTCGAGTCCAAATGCGAGGACCATCTCTTTTGATATTTGGTCTTGGGTCTCCTTGCCAGTGGGTGCCCAGTACGCGTAAGGGCGAAGGCTCTCGTCGAGATCGCCGCCGTGGTAGTCGATAAGATAATCACATCGATCGACGACTTGTTTGGTGATAAGAAAGGACGCACGTTCAGTTTGCGTTCCATCGGCTTTCCCAGGGTAGAAGCGGTTCATACTCTTGTTATCGATGGGGTTAACATGGGGTACCTTTTGTTCGAAGGATTGAATGTTGACGAGCGGGACAAGGATAACGGTGCCGCTGATTTGAGAGGGATCGAGCAGGTTGATGAGTTTCTCAATCGCGATGATTGAGCTGTATTCAGTACCGTGGGCGCCAGAGACAAGAGCTAGGACGGGACCGCGCTTTTCGCCGTTGATGACGATGACGGGAATATTGGTAGCAGCGTCGACAGCAGCCGGGACTTCCAGATAGCCCGTTGATTTTTGGCCCGGTGCGGCAGAGGCAGTGCCGACAGAAAAAGACGAAGCTTGTGCCTGGACGAACAGTGGGAATAACAGAAACATCCCGGATGAAGCCAAGGTGCGAGCAAAAGACCTGAGCATAGATCCTCCGTGGAGTGAATGAGGATACCGCGAGGGGAAGGATTTGAGCAATGCACGAGGCTCGCCGAATTGGCCAAAACGACGTTTGTTGAGCGATCCTCTCCGCTGTGCGACGCAATGAGGGTGGGCGCCAGCGCACTCGGAGCAAACCATCTAGGGTGGCTGGAACGGGCAAACTTTCCCTGCTCTGGTAATGGAAGTGTTGCCGACCATGCGTCTGAATGGACAAAGGCAGCCGCGTTTCAGAACTCCAGTTCGGCGATCAACTTCAGGAGCCGAACAAGGGTTGCCCGTTCATCCGAAGTTAGCTGATGTCGGACATTCTCATCGGCGGCCACGCGGGCCTTGATCAGCCGTTCCCTATACTGGTTTCCCTTACGGGTCAGCTGGACGTGAATTGCGCGGCCTGATTTTGCCTTTCGCTCCGAGACAAGTCCTTCTTGAGCCATGGACTTGATGGCCCGGTGCACAACAGTTCGGTCGAAACCTAGAAGCGTGGCGATCTGATTCTGATTGAGTGTGGCGCCACCTCGAAGCGTTGAGAGGATGAAGCCGCGAGTCGCGGAACACCGAGTTTTTCGTTCCAGCCTCTTCCCTACCGAAAAATAAGCTGCGGCGATGTGGGCCAAGACGGAATCTTCCAGGATCTCCTTAGGAACCTCTTTCCTGGGGATGATGTTCATAGGATGCTTACCGTCGCATGGAGAGGTCTCCGCCACTGGGGCAGTTCAACGTAGGTCTGTGATTTCTTTCCCATCGCAATGACCATCACAATCTCATGATAACGAGCGGACAAGCCAAGATATTTCGAGAGCCTGCGGCCATCAAAACCTTCCATAGGGCAGGTGTTGATGCCCAGCGCTTCGGCAGCGATCATCAGATTCTCGCAGGCCAGCGATGTACTCTTGGTCGCCCATTTGAACAAGTCCTGGCGCGACACGGGCGGCATCCCCATCACCTTCCACAAATTCAGCAGCCAGAACACCCCCCATTTCACCGCGCCAAAGATACCGAATGGCCCGGGCATGAATAGGATCCGGCCGATCTTTGCTGTCCGCTCGTAGTCGCGAATCTTCGCTTCGCTGAACTCACTCCTGCTGCGCATCCACGCCAATTGGCTTCGCGAGGTCGCGGCCAACGATCCGAGGTCTGCGACGACCACGATCAGTGCCGACGCGGTTTCCGCGGGCATCTGCCCGAGGCAGAGTTCCGCCACGGCCGTTCTTTCGGCTGCAGTTTCTATCCAATAGAGCCGGTACGGCTGCATGTTGAAACTAGAAGGAGCATGGCGAGCTGCATTGAGGATTTGCTCGCGTACCCGCTCGGAGATTTGGACTGGCTCAAAAACTTTAACCGCTCTCCTTTTGAAGATCGCTTCCAAGATCCCATCCATATAACCTCCATGTTGCTATTACAACATAGTGATGTTGTTTGTGCAACATGAGATTACAACCAAGTGGTCGCGCTTCTCCCTCGATCACCGGCTTATGCGGAAGTTGAAACACGACGGTCCAAGCGGGCCAGATGTCGGCTTCGAGGAAGTCTATGCTGAGTAGTGACCGGCTCGATTAGTCGCGATTAACGGCGGAGTGTGGACGAAAGCATCGGTAAACCCTTGCCGACAAGGACTAATTCGCGAAGGCATGGATGAACTTCCGAGTGCAACGCCCGCGTTAGATGGACGCAGTGGGAGTACGCCCCCCGGACGCGGCCGGCCCCAGAAGGCCCTCCACAAATATTTAGAAACAGGCCGACTAAATTAGTTAGCTCAGCGTTCGCGGGCCATGATTTGCAATTTTGCGCCAATCGACAGCGCGGTAAGTCCCCGGACGAAGCGGCTCTACTGCTCGCGGAGGGTCTTCATTGGATCCAGACGGGCCGCGCGGAATGCCGGCACGCTGCTTGCAGCAGCGCTGACGACGAGAAGTAGCGCCGCAGTGGCTAGGAGGGTGAGGGGATCGGTGGGGCGCACATGAAACAGCATGCCCGAGATGAGCCGCGTGAGCATCGCGGAAACGGCCATGCCTAAACCCACTCCAGCCAGAGCTAGTGCCAGGCCGCGGCGGACAATCATGCCGAGCACAGCTGATGGTTGCGCGCCAAGTGCCATGCGCAGACCGATTTCGGGGGTTCGCTGCACCACCATATGGGAGAGCAATCCATACAACCCAATCGCCGCAAGGACCAGCGCGATCACGGCGAAGCAAGTGAGCAGACACGCCTGAAACCGCGGCTGCGCGGCCGACTTCGAAAGGTAATCTTCCATTGTTGCCACTTGATAGACGGGCACGCTCTTATCAAGCGCATGAATTGCCGATCGGATGGCAGCCTGGACCGCCGCGGGGTCTCCGTTCGTTCGGACGACCAGATATGGGTTCGTTACGACCGCTTGTGCGTAGGGAAGGTAATACTGGGGATCGGCATCCACGGTTAAACCTTTGCGCTTGATGTCGCCCACCACTCCCACAACCTCGCGTACGGGATGCTCGAAGACGTCATCGCCCAGACGGACCTGTATGCGCCGGCCGATGGGATTTTCGCTAGGGAAGTATTTCTTTGCCAAGGCCTGATTGATGATGATGGTTGGCGGCCCCCTGAGGCCGTCTTGTTCACCAAAAGTGCGGCCCGCGATGAGCGGGATGTGCATGGTCTCAAAGTAGACGGGCATGGCCACATCCAGTGACTCACTGGGCTCATCTCCCAGTGCGACCGGGCGGCCTTGGATGTTGAAGGAGACTGTGGCAGAGCCGCTGCTCATCGGCAATGGCCACCCGGCCGACGCCGACTGCACACCCGGTAATGCCGAGATGCGCGCGAGAAGTTGCTGATAGAAAAGGTAATGCTGATCGTGCTTCAATTGATCGAACGACACTCCGACGCGGCTGGTCAGAACATGCTTCGGATCGAAGCCGGGATCGACATTGAGGATACGCAGGAAACTGCGCATCAACAGGCCTGAGCCAATCAAGAGCACCATGCCGATTGCGGTTTGCCCAACCACTAAACCATTATGCAGGCGATGCTGTGCCTTGCCGCTCGACAGACAGCGCGATCCTTCGCCCAGAGCGAGGGCGGGCGCGGAATGCGACAAGCGCCAGGCGGGAAATGCACCGAAGAGCAGGCCCGTGACAAGAGATACGACGAGGACAAAGACCAACACGCCCCCATCAATCGATGCACCTTGCAGACGCGGAATTTCAAGAGGCATCAGCTTCAGCGTTGCGCGGATCAGGCCGAAGGCGAGCGCCATTCCCGCCGCGCCACCGCAAAGCGACAAGAGAAACGATTCGAGGAGCAACTGTCGGATGATGGCCGTGCGACTTGCGCCGATGGCTGTCCGTACAGCGAACTCCGCACTGCGCCGTGAGCCACGCGCAAGCAGCAGGCCGGCAACGTTAGCGCACACCAGGAGCAGAACCAGAGAAACCGCGCCCAACAGCACATGCAGTGCAGGGCGCGTGTCGCCGACCATGTGCGCAAGTTCGGGTTCAACAAGAGCCGAGCCGTATTGCTTGTTGTTGTCGGGATATTGACGGGCAAGATTGGCGGCAATCACGCTCAGATCGGCTTTGGCCTGCGCCACAGTTACGCCGGGTCGCAGCCGTCCAATCACGCCAAGAACATCGAATCCCCGCTGTCGTGTTGGCGGGTCCTTGCCATCCGCGTCATCGGCAAGCGATTTCCATAAGATCGGCGCCGGATTCTCGAGTGGAAATTGGAATCCTTTGGGCATCACTCCGGCAACGGTATAGTTGTGATCGTTCATCCGGATCGATTTTCCGATAATGTCCTTCGCGGAACCGAACTGGGATTGCCAGAACGAGTAGCTCAACATCACGACGTGATTATCGGGCTCTTCATCATCCCAACGAAAGTCCCTGCCCAGCATGGGAACGGCGCCCAGCACATCAAAGAAGTTTCCCGAGACGGTTTCGACATCCAGGCGCTGCGACTCGCCTTTGAGCTCCATGGTGACCGTGCCACCCGTGTAGGAAGCGATCCCATCCAGAGTGTGGTTTTGCGCGCGCCAGTCGAAGTAGTCCGGATAACTGAGGGCCTCTGGAACAATACCTGGCAGAGAATGATCCTGCTGGCTCACCCATACCAGGCGGTTGGGTTCGGGAAAGGGCAACGGCCGTAACAACACCGCATTCACGAGGCTGAAGATGGCGCTGGTAGCACCGATGCCGATCGCCAGAATCAAGACGGTGGCGATCGTGAAGCCGGGTGATCGCCACAGCCGCCGCAACGCATAGCGAAGATCCTGAGATAGGCGTTCGAATTGCGCCCCTCCCCACGCATCGCGGGTCTGCTCCCGGATCAGGACCGTGTTGCCGAATGCACGCCGCGCTGCGTAGCGCGCTTCTCCTGATGACAGGCCAGTCTCGCGTTGCTCTTCTTCTTCCAATTCGAGATCGGACTGCAGTTCCCGCTCCAAGTCCGCATCCCTTTGTCGGATTTGCCACCATTTCATCTCAGCGCTCCTCCGTGGCAGGCCACATCACGCGCGCGACCGCTTCCATCATCTGCTTCCATTGCGATTCTTCGACCCCAAGCTGCTTTCTGCCCTTTTCGGTCAACCGGTAATACTTGAACTCCCGGTTTCGGTCCGGAGCCATTTGCCATTTGCACGTGACCCATCCTCTTCGCTCCAGCCGGTGCAGCGCTGGATAAAGCGATCCGTGTTGCATCTGAAGAACATCGTTCGTGGTCCGTTGAATATGCTTGCCGATCTGGTGGCCGTGTGCCGGACCATAAAGAAGCGTTCGCAGGATGAGCATGTCCAGCGTACCCTGCAGCAAATTCGCCCGCTCTTGTAGCTTTTTCGTCATAGAAGACGTTCGACCCTCGATGAGAGCTGATGGTAGACATTCGACCACCATTTGTCAATAAAAGGCACGAAAGCGGCGGGTCACAAGTTCGTTTGTGACGATTGTGTGCGACGAGCTCCAGTCCGGCTGAACAGTTATACGGTCGGGACTAAGCCTGCTACGACTGCAACGCAGCGGGGTTTAGGTCAGTCCTCCCTAACGGCGAGGGGTTTACCAAACTCGCCGGATCTCACGGCGATCGGTAAACACTTGCCGACGAGACGCGTGTAATCGGGTGCCATCAGCCGGCCAGGTTCCGGATGGCCGAGGATACGGCCTGGGGCCCTGTCTTTAGCTTTCCTCCGGGCAGCAACCTTAGGTGTGCTTCACCAGAGATTTCTTGGATGCTGAACTAACTCGGCCAATTCAATTGGCTGCGGTGTTCTTCGATTCTCCCAGATACTTTACGAACCAGCGCGTGATTTCGACCGTCGAATGGATGCGATTGGACACCTTACGCCAGCCATGTCCTTCGTCGGGGAATAGAACGTATTGCACCGGTACTCCGCGCTGTTTCAAGTTATTCACGACCTGTTCGGCTTCAACTACCGGGACGTTGGTGTCGTTCGCGCCGTGCAAGACGATGGTGGCCGCTTTCACCTGATCCAGCTTGTGGATTGGCGACAAGCGCCGCAGCAGATCAGCCTGAGTTTTCGGATCACCATACTCGACAGTAGAGATAGCCGCCATCCACGGCTCGGTGTTAGCGAAGAAGGTCTCGAAGTTGACGACGCCAAACAGGTCAGCGCCTGCCTTGAATAAATCGGGATACTCAGTGAGACCGGCCATGGTCATGTAGCCGCCATAAGAGCCGCCCATGATGCCCAGGCGCTGCGGATCTGCAATCTTGCTGGCAACGAGACAATCCACCGACGCTTTGATGTCTTTAACCGCGTTGACTCTCAACTCGCCATTATCGAGATTGACGAAGCGCTTGCCGAATCCTGATGATCCCCGCACATTGGGAGCAAAAACGGCGATGCCCTCCATGAGCAACGCCTGGTAATCGCTGCGAAAGCCGGGCAGTTCCTCGCTCTCTGGTCCGCCATGAAAGCTGAGCACTACCGGGCCCGGCGAACTCCACTCTTTCGGCAACCACAACCATCCGCTCAAAGGCAAACCATCGTGCGCGGTATAGCGCACTAACTTGGGACGCACGAGATTGTCGAGGTTCACGCCGGCGTGAGCGCTGTAGGTGACCTGGTGGAACCGCCGAGTGGCTAGATCGAGCACCCACACATCCGAAGGCGTCGCTGCGCCGTTGAGGACCAACGCCAGTTGCTTCCCATCTCTCGAGAACTGGGGCGCGAACGCCAGCTCCGTCGGCAGCGGTGGCCCAGGGATCATCTTCTGAGTTCGCAGATCAATGAATGACAGTTCTGACTTTCCCCCTGCATTCCAGATCAACACGGCCTGTGTGCCCTGTTCATTGACCTCGAAATCATCCAGCTCAGCGTCATCGCGAGCGGTGATCACCTGAATTGCTCCGGCTGCGTGGTTAGGTCCCAGCTCCTCTTTGGCAAAAGCTTTTAGGTCTCGGTCCTTGTTCGAGATTAGGTAGGCAGCCCGGGCATCATTCGAAAATCGCCCGGCAAACTCGCCCGGCCCATCGTGCGTCGTGAGGTTAACTTCTTTCCCGCTACCCGTGTCCACGAGATAGACGTCGTTACTGCCCCGGCTCTCCATTCGCGAAACCAGAGCCAGCCGATTGTCGCGACTCATATCTTCCAGACTCCCGATACCCGGGTTCTGCGCGATCATTTTCATTTTTCCATCAGGGACGGAGAGCAGATAGGAATCCATGGCGGCGCCGTCGCGAACATTCGACGACATCATCAGGGCTGACCCATCGTGGGTCCAGGGTGCTAGCCAGTTGTTGTCTTTTCCCCCTTGTGTATAGCGTTTCAGGGCCGTGCCATCGGGATGAACAAGATAGATCTGCGAGTTCATGCCGCCGCCGGGAGCGACCGACACGGCTAGCCAATCGTTCACCGGGGACCACTCGACGGAACCCACGGGATCCGGGAGCGTGGTCACCAGGGTCGGCCAGCCGCCTTCGGTCGGGGCTGTCCAGACCTGCGGTAGGCCGCTCATGTCACAGACGAAAGCCAGCCTTTTGCCATCAGGAGAAAAACTGGGTGAACCGCATCGCCCGATGCGAGCCATCAGGGTGACGGCTGTGGTCAATTCGTCGGGGGTGGTAGTCTCCTGCGCAAGTACAGTCAATGCTGACAATAGAAACATTGAGACCAAGATCGTTCGCACGCGAGACCTCCATAATGAAAAATGTGTCAGAACGAAATACAGGCCACGTAAATTTAGCAGTCTTACTGGAATATCCGCCAGTACGTCGTACGAAGTAAGCGTCCTCGACCGTTCCCATCTCCTCCCCAACTGCCATTTTGATGTGCGAATCCAACTCAGCCTGAATGTCTCTGATTCAAGCTACTGGCTCCCTCGTACACACGGCGGATGTTTCTATGGGACGGGTAGGCGCATTCGAGAACTTTGTTGCAAGGGCAAGCTTCGCTGACGGGTACTTCACTGCAACCCGGCGCGTACTGCAACGCAGCAGGGATTACTCCTCCTTAACGGCGCAGTGTTTACCCAACTCCTGAGCGGCTTTCACGGCGATCGGTAAACGCTTGCCAACCAGGGGCGGGTAATCGGGTGCCATCAACCGGCCAGGTTTTGGATGGCCAATAATCTGCGAAGTAATCCGGCGACGGTTAACATTGATCAGCCCGCTAGCTCGGCTAGTCCTCTTGTCGAGGGGCGGGTAAGGCTGCAGAACAAGTCACTTACGATTCAGCTGTAGCCACCCGGTGGTTGATGCCGGATGTGCCAGACGGAAAAATGACGTGCGCTTGTGTGTTGTTTGTCTTGTTGCTAACTCCCATAGTCGTTTTTTACGACAGATGCCTCATAGCGCGTTCAAAAACGGACAATCCGGGGGCAAAATGAACACTAGAAATGCACCGCGCCAGCAGCAGGGAGAAGCAAACCGGCTTGACATCACGGATTTGCCTCGTTGTGGGGAGTGGTACCTTACATGCTGAACTTTGTTCGAAGCACTTTTCCTCACTCCGGCCCAAAGGAGAACTATGATTGAACGGCCGGTGTTTTTGGCTCGATTTGCACGCGTCCTTGCACTCACGACAGGGCTGGTGCTGTTCGCGGCCGTTCTCGGACGAGCCTGGCAAGCGAGTACCTCAGAGAGTCCTGCGCCGCAGAGCTTTCTGCTGGCCGATACAGCAGCTCTTTCAGTGATCGGCGGCAAAGCGGAAGCAGTCCAGTACCTCGGCCGCAAGGCTGTCCGCCTGACCACGGATTCGCGGGACGACATCTTTGCCTTCGTTAACCGGTCGGCGATCCAGGACGGTGCCATCGACGTCGATATCGCGGTGAAGATCATCACGCCGCCTGGCGTGCGCATGCCTGGATTCACCGGCGTCGCCTTCCGCGCCCGGCCTGACGGCTCGCGCTATGACATGTTCTACCTGCGCCCGCGCAATTCGCTCGCCGAGGATCAGGCCATGCGCAACCACGCGGTCCAATACGTAGCCAAGCCAGGGTTCGACTGGTACCCGCTTCGCCGGCACTGGCCTTGGGCCTACGAGTCATGGGCTGACCTTAAGCCCGAAACGTGGACTCACGTGCGGATTGAAATCCATGGCCGATCCGCGCGGCTGTTCCTCAACGGCTCGGCTTCTCCCTCCCTAATCGTCAACGGCCTCAAAGGCGAAGATCTCGCGGGCGGCGTGGCGCTCTGGGGCTATCCGGGAGAGGAGTCTTACTTTTCCAATCTTCGCGTGACGCCGGAGAAGCCGCTTCCGATTCACAACGGTAGTGAAGCTTCCGGAACGTGGCATGTGATCTTCGCCAGCGACTACGGCCGCTACGAAGGTGACCTTGTCCTGCATCGTGAAGGCAACGCGATCACCGGCAATTGGTCCGGAGACTTCGGCTCCGCAATTCCGGTAACGGGAACGTGGCGTGACGGCTACGTGGAACTGACATTCACTGCGAACTGGCAGGCGGATTCAAAATCCGCGCCGGTTCCCGCGCCTTCGACCCTTGCCGGATGGATCGACGATGACTCCGCCACAGGCCGCATGAAGGTGGAAGGACGCGCGGACGGGGTGTGGTCCGCCCAGCGCAAGCGATAGAAGTCCCTGTGTGCGGGGCTCGTGGCTGTGGGTTTACCGATCTTGGCCGGATTTCACAGGGATCGGTAAACACTTGCCGACTAATCGTTTCCGAACGTCCACCGCGGGTTGTCCGCGCTTGCTTGGGAGTGTCCGATCACTTCCGGCTAAGCCGCCAACCGGCAGTAGGCGCGACGGCCGAATAACTCCACGATTTCTTAGGCAGCGGATCTTGTGCCCGCCATGGTTCTCATTTCTTCAATCCCGCTTCCCAGTTCACCACCACGGTGAACGGCGTCTGCGCGGTTGGCTCGGCCGGAGCCAGAAAAAGGAAGTGCTTGCCATCTGCTGTGTAGGTTCCGGTGCTGCGACCGGGCTGTGGTGGCACTTGGAGGAGGAATCTGGGCGTCCCTGCCTGAAAGGTCGGAGTGGTGGTGACGGCGACGACCATCACCTTGCCGTCGGGAGTCACATAGTACAATTCCCTGCCGTCAGGGCTCCACCATGGCCGAGTACCCCCGCCGTTTGAAATTTGCCACTTGCCGCCCGTAATCGACGGTGAGGCTGTGGAGTCTGGCGAAAACGTCCGGACGTAAATCTCAAAGTGGCCGGATTCTTCGGAGCGATAGGCCACAAGATGTCCATCCGGAGAAAAATGGCCGTCCGCATCATGGAATTCCGTCTGCTGCAACGGAAATGGTTGTCGATTACCCTCGAGCGGAAGCACCCACAATCGAAACTTTGTGGTGATTTTCGAGTCGGCCCATCGATACATCAAGAAGCGTCCGTCCGGGGAGACGCTGGTAGGAAACTTGTTCCCCCTTGACTTTAGCAGAAGTTCCTCGTCTTTCGTGCCGTTCGCTGGTTTTTGATAAAGACCGATTTCGCCGTTTGCATCGGAAGCAAAGATAATGCGGTTTCCATCCGGAGTCCAGACCGGGTTCCAGGTGCTGGCGGCGCCGAACGTGAATCGCGCACTCGTGCCCCGTGAGAAATCATAGAGCCAGATAGCGAACTTCCCGGTTTGGGGATCGCGTCGGTCGATAGCAGCTCGCCTTCCGTCCGGCGACACACCCAGTATGTTATAGATACCCCGTTCCCCCAGTGTGCCGAGAACTTTTCCTTGCCGGTCGAACCATGTGGGCTGCCACGCGTTACCGCCCGTCCGGTACGCCAGAACCCCATTCGTCGAAGCCGAGAAGAACCCAAACTCTCTGTAGGACGCAACCTGTTCGGCGACGGTGACCGGCTCGCCCGTGAGCTCGAGCCGGCCAGTGTCGAACCGCTGAGCTATCAGCTTGCCGTCGCGCATGAACAGCAACTGTCCCGACTCCGGATCAGAAGAGGGCACGTAGATCGGCCCATAGGCCGTCGCCAAGAGCCGCTTAGAATCCTGGTCACCAGGCTTGGCATCGAGAGATCCAAGATAAATTCCGCTGTTTTCCTGCTGATCGGAAGTACGCAGGTAGATGAAGTGTTGCCCATCGGGAAGGAACGACGGAAAGGTGTGCGCAATTTCGCCCCGCGACGAATCCAGCACTGTAAGCGGTAACGCTGGCCCGCCGGTTGCCGCAACCCGCATGATGACGCCGGGGTCTTGCCCGAAGATGATGACACCATCGCCGTTCCATGAACCGCTGACTGCATATCCGACTAAGTCACATAATGATTGCACTTGGCCCCCGGAGATGCCGATCTTCTTGAGCTTTCCCTCGGCGTCAAAGGCGATGTACTGGCTATCGGGAGACCAGAAAAACGGCGGTGCATTTGCGCCAGTTACTTCCGACCCAGGGAGTAGGCGCGCCTCAAACGAGTCCAAGGGGCGTATCCACAGGTGTTGGACTCCGTCCGCAGCCACTGCGTAAAACGCGAGTTGCCTCCCGTCGGGTGACAGGGCGAATGCGCCGCCGGCTCCAAGAATCGCCGTTTCGGGCACGGGCATTTGAAGGCGTATCGCCTCAGCGGTAAGTGGCTTTTTGCGGAAATGAAGGAAGGCCAGGGCCAAGAGAGCGGCAAAGGCCGCGGCGAAAAGCACCCACGGCAGCGCTCGACGTGAGAGCGGCGCCGTGACAGGGACCAGGGCACCGGACCATGGTTCGGGCGCGCCGGCCAGCCCTTCGTCGAGCGAAATGCGCCCCTCGCCGATGTCGCGCAGGCGCCGCTTCGAGTCTTTCTGCAAACAGCGTTGCAAGAGCACACGGACCCACCCCGGCGTCCTCGCCGGAAGTTGCGACCAGTCCGGTTCGTCCTTGATGACAGACGCCAGGGTTTCCGTCGCGGTCTCGCCTCGAAATGCATGCTTGCCGGTCAGCATCTCATAAAGCACGCAGCCGAAGGCCCAGATGTCGGCTCTGCGATCTACGGATTTGCCTCTCGCCTGTTCGGGGGACATATACGCAGCTGTGCCCAAGAGAATTCCCGCCTGAGTAGCCATGCGGCTCAGCGTGGGAGAGGTGGAAACGTCGATCGGTGGTTCGTCACCTTCCACGGCTTTCGCCAACCCAAAATCCAGCACTTTTACCACCTCGCCACCCGTCACCTTCACGTTCGCGGGCTTCAGGTCGCGATGAACGATTCCCCGTTCGTGCGCGTACTCCAGGGCTTCGCAAATTTGTTTCGCGATGCGCAATCCCTCGTCAATTGGAAGTGGTCCTGGCCGGATGCGATCAGCGAGCGTCGGCCCTTCGACCAGCTCCATAACGAGCGCCTGCGAGCCGCCGGAATCTTCGAGGCCGTAAATTGTGGCGATGTTTGGGTGATTGAGGGAGGCCAGCACTTTCGCTTCACACTCGAAACGCGCCATACGGTTGGGATCGCGGGCGAATTCTTCCGGCAGGACTTTCAGCGCGACGTCGCGCCCGAGCTTTGGATCCCGCGCGCGATACACTTCCCCCATCCCGCCCACGCCGAGCGGCGCAGCGATCTCGTAGTGGCCAAGTTTTGTACCAGAACAGAGCGCCATGCCTTAACGGAATTATAACCGCGGGGGGACAGCGGCAAGTTCAGTTCAGTCCACGGATTGCAGAGCTCTGTGCCATGAACCTTCGCGATTGTGGCTGTGTGACGGGCTATCCGGAAGATGGGTCCTGGTGCCAATGCACGCAGCGAAGGATTAGTCCCGCTCAAAGCGACCGAGAGCAGCCGACCTGCAATCAAGAAAATCCCCGGCTAAGACTGACGGAGCGAGGCTAAGCTATTCCACTTTGTTCCAAGCGCCGTCGGGAACTGAGGATGTGATCTGTTTCGCGAGTTCAGCAGTGTTCGGCCCGAGATCTTTTTCGTGGGCGTCGCCCTCTTGTTGCATCATGAAGGTCATCACGCCCGAGGACCGATACTCTGCTGGAAACGCGAGAATCGCAAAACCCCCCGAGGAACCGTTGCCTGCCCGAGTTAGCAGGATCCGGTAGTAGTAGCCATGATATGGCTCGAGTCCATCGGTGTTGGGCCCGGTTACCCCGGCGTGGGCCAGATACGGCCCGATGGGGCTCCTCCGCGCAGAATCGCTCCCTGGCCAATAGAGGCCATCATGGGAGTCATTGCTGCTGATGAAGTTCGCGGTATAGTCGTGCGCCTCCGAATAGTAGTCCTTTTCTGCATCCAGCAGAGCACGACAGACCTCGAGCGCTTCCATCTCATTTCTACCAACGCGACGATAGAGAATTTCCTCTTTTCCACCCTCCGTGTCGAAGTACCATCGGCCGTTCGATTCGACAATCGGGATCGGCAAAGGCCAGTTTTCAGCGCCAACATACAACGCCACCGTATCGTCAGGTTCCTTTACCAGGCGATGCATTTGATCGTATTTGTCGGCAAATTCTGTGCGTTGCTCCTGGCGTAGCTTGGCATCGTTCCCCCAGTCGATGATATCCTTGCCATCAGATCCTAGGATGGTTAGCAGTTCCCTATCATCGTTGCGGCGCGCCGCAGCATAAAGCGCTGCCGCCGCATCCCCGGCCGTCGGAAACCCTTTCCCCTTTGGCCGTTCCGTTGTGGTGGAGGAAGTTTTCGCTGCCTCTTTTTGCCCCGCATAGAGCGGCAGAGATGCCCAAGCCATGGCAAATGCGCAAATTATCGAGCAGACAACTCGTCCGATTCTAGGCTGCACCAGTTTTCGAATGGCAACTGACATCTTTCACCTTCCTCGCAGCGTCGGCTCGACACCGACCTATTTACTAACGCCTGTCCCCACCACCAAAGCCGCCATGAAAACCGCCGCCGCCGAATCCTCCTGCTTGAAAGCCGCCGAAACTGCTCTGACCGCGTGCAGAAAATCCTCGGCTTAGTCCGCCGTGATCGATCCCGCTGAACGGACCCGATTGTAGCCCCGATCTGTCTGATGGTGCTTCAAATCCCCGGTAAGCGTTCCTGCCTCCGAGGTAGCCACGATATGTGCCGGGACGAGCAAAGTCTGGCCGCCCTGCGTAATAACCACCGCGATCGAAGAATGCCGGACCGCGTGGAAAATAGGGAGCGTGGTTATACCACAACCCCCAGTGATGCCAATCCACCCCCCACGCCGGCCATCCCCAGCCAAATCCAACGAAGGGCGCGATGGGAAAACCAATGCCGAAATAGAGCCCCGGCCCCGTCCACCAAATGCCAGGCACAGCCACCCAATATGGCCAGGGTGCAATGGGATAGCCATAAACCACCCAAGGGTCGTAGGCCGGAACATAAATCACTTCCGGGTTCACCGGACTAATCGTGATCGCCCCGTTCTCATCTTCCACGTTTTCCTGCTGACTCGATTTGAGATTGCCCGCCTTTTTGGCTTTTTTTCTCATCTCCTGTACGGATTTCATGACGTCCTGGGGTTGGTTGTAGTAAGCGTCACCGAGTTCCGACGTCCAGCCCAAATTGGAGGCAAGATTGGCGAGCACGGAGGGAAATTGCGCTACCGCCTTTACGCTCGGATCCCACGACTGTTCGTTCACCTGATTGGCTAGATCGGTGCCACTCAGCCCAGGATGCGCCTTCACCCAGCTCTGAGCATCGACAATTTGCGACGGGAAGGTGGCGGCTGCCAGTATCTGCGCCACCAACGAGTCGGGATAGAGCGCGATAGGCGCTACCAAGCGGTCCAATTGCTCGCGCGAGAGTTTCGCGTAGGGAGCCTGGTCGCTCGGCGTGGTCGATTGATCTTGTGCCGAAACCACCCTTCCGCCCACCACGATCACAGCCAACGCGACTACGAGGACTCCCAGAATTGCTGCACAGCGCTTCGCAGGATGGATGACACACCTCCCTGGCAACTAATTCGATAGATTCTTCCACTGTGGGAAAGGTTTCATGCAGAATCTGCTCTCGAAGAGAGCGACCATTCCTCTCACGCTACCGTCGAGAGAGTGCACTCTGCTGGCTCAAGCCCCTGGATGGCTAGAGCAACTCGCACGCGATGGGTGAGTGCCATTGCGCCGTTTTGAAAGTTGTACGGAACGGAGGGTTCTGCGTGTCGACCAGATCTAGGGAATTTCCCGTGACATTTCATATTCGATCACCGCAGGATCATTGGGATACGGCTCGGTCCGCCCAGTGTGCGCGAACGCTAACCGCTCATAGAAGCGTATCGCGGATGGGTTGTTACTTGTGACCATCAACAGGAGCGTACGCACTTTGCGCGAATGCGCCCACTTGAGAACCTCTTCTACCAGCCCGCGGCCAACGCCTTGCTGACGGTGTGTCGGGGCGGTCCACATGGAGACCAGGTGGGCGCGAGTTGGGTCGCTCCGGTCGAGAAACGAGCCTACCAAGCCGCAGGCATTTTCGCCGTCCATCGCTAAAAACCCGATCCCTCTCTCACCGTTCATTCCGGTTGCGCGGGCAAGCCACTCGGAGTCGGCAAATTGCGACTCTTTGGCGTAGGTGGAGCTGAACGCGTAGGGGGCGTTTTCGAGAGCACGAAGACGAACCGCCTTAAAGACGGAAGCGTTGAGCGGAGTGATGGGCTTAATAACGATCAAGAGAGTTCATTCTGAAGTGCGAAGACGGTGCCGCGGCCCGAGTGCCCAGCGCGTCCGGCAAGTTCGACCGCCCGATTACTTCGACAAACGGGCTACGTAAACCGAAAATGGCTCGAGCGAGACGTTCTGAGTCCCAGCCTTTGGCAGGGAGTTTGGCGTCGTTAGCAACACTTTCACCCGGGCTTGGGAGAAACCCTGTTGCGTCAGGTCGAAGTTCACTGCTTGCGGGCTGGCTGACATGTTCAACGCGACCAAGATGGCTTCGTTCTGGTAGCGGCGGAGATAGGACAACACGCTGGCGTTGTCTTCGTTCAGCGGCAAATAATCCCCCTCGAGCAGCGCGCGGTCGTGATGGCGGAGCGCCAGCAAATGGCGATAAAACTCGAGAATCGAGTCCGGATCTTGGGATTCGCTTTGTACATTGTATTTCTTGTACGACGCCGGAATCGGCAACCAAGGTGTACCGCGGGTAAAGCCCGCGTTCGGGCCGTCGCTCCACTGCATGGGAGTTCTCTCCCCATCGCGGCCCTTGTATCCTGGCCAGCCCGTGATCCCCATGGGGTCCTTGACATCTTCTTTACGCGTAGGATCGTTGTTCGTCATCCCCAGTTCCTCGCCGTAATACATGATGGGCGTGCCGTGCAGCGTCAAGTAAAGCGTGGCCATTAGCTTAGCAATCTCGTCATTGTGCTTGCCGTCGCCGTAGCGCACGTAGGATCGTTCCATGTCGTGGTTGCCGATGACGTACGTGGGCCATCCGCCGGTCGACTCGGCGAGCGCGATCTGTCTTCGGAATTCTGGAGCCGAGAGCTTGTCCACCTGGCAGAACATGAAATCCATGGGCAACTGAATT